>Ga0181521_10005939_pt1 | contig 13456 bp, 9 predicted proteins | sample PEATcosm2014_Bin_32_FD_119764 | JGI IMG/M metagenome (GOLD analysis project Ga0181521, IMG submission 119764) | Peatland microbial communities from MTU Mesocosm Facility, Houghton, MI, USA - PEATcosm2014_Bin02_60_metaG | ecosystem: Environmental > Terrestrial > Soil > Wetlands > Peat | place...
GCTCGATCCGGGCAAGATCGAGCAGCAACTGCTCGCGGCCGTGCCGGCGCGCCATCGCGCGTTCGCCGATGAGATCCTCGCGCGCCACGGCGTGCCCAAACTTCCCGCTGATGAAAAGCCGCCGAGCCAGCTCCTGGGCTGGACCAAGGCCACGGCCACGCCGCAACTCGACGCGGCGTTGCGCCACGACAAGGTGAAGCTGATCGCCAATGCGCTCGGCACGCCGCCCGAGGACATCATCGCCCGGATTGGCGATTCCGGCCGGATGGTCGGCGCGCTCTGCGGCTCGGCCAAGCATGCGCTCGCCCACAAAAAGGCCGGCGTCGATTTCATAATCGCGCAAGGACACGAAGGCGGCGGCCATACCGGCGAGATCGGCAGCATCGTGTTGTGGCCCGAGGTGATCGACGCCGTCGCGCCAACGCCGGTGCTCGCCGCGGGCGGAATCGGGACCGGCCGGCAGATCGCCGCCGCGCTCGCGATGGGCGCGCAGGGCGTCTGGACCGGATCGATCTGGCTCACCGTGATGGAAGCGCAAGCCTCGCCCGTCGAGCGCGAGCTCTACTTCCGCGCCACCAGCCGCGACACCGTCCGCTCGCGTGCCTTCACCGGCAAGCCGGCCCGGATGCTGCGCAACGCGTGGACCGATGCGTGGGAGTCGGCCGAGTCGCCCGGTACGCTCGGGATGCCGCTGCAATTCATGGTCACCGCCGACGCGGTCGCCCGCGGCCATCGCTACCCCGACAAGGCCAAGGACGTGATGTTCGCGCCCGTGGGACAGATCGTCGGCCGGATGAACGAGCAGCGGCCGGCCAGGGACGTGATCTACGAGATGGTCCAGGAATATCTCGACACCATCGAACGGCTCCAGAAACTGACGCCGAGCGCGTGAGCGCGCCGCAGCTATCGATATCGATCGGGAGAGCACCGCAAGATGAGCGACCAGCCGCATGCCATTGTCGAACGCGACGGCCACGTACTGACTATCACGATGAACCGGCCGGAGGCGCGCAACGCGCTGTCTCCCGAGATGTTGGACATCATGGCCAAAACCTGGGACGAGGTGAACTCGAATCCCGAAATCCGGGTCGCGATCCTGACCGGCGCCGGCGGTGCGTTTTGCGCGGGCGCGGATTTGAAAGCGATGACGCGCCAGCATCCCGGCGACAGCTTCAAGGAAGGCGAACGGCGCGGCGCTCTCAACCTGGCCGTCATCAAGTCGCTGCTCAAAGGATTTCATCTCACCAAGCCTCTGATTGCGGCGGTCGAGGGCGCGGCGATCGCCGGCGGCACGGAAATCCTGCAGGCGACCGACATCCGCGTAGCAGGCGAGAGCGCGAAGTTCGGGGTATCCGAAGTGCGATGGAGCCTGTTCCCGCTGGGCGGCTCGAGCGTCCGGCTGCGCCGCCAGATTCCTTACACCGTCGCGGCTGACATCCTGCTTACCGGGCGCCATATCACGGCCGCCGAGGCTAAAGCGATCGGACTCATCGGGCACGTCGTTCCCGACGGACAGGCGCTGGCGAAGGCGAAGGAGATCGCCGCGATGATCGCGGCCAACGGGCCGCTCGCCGTGCAGGCCGTGCTGCGAGCGCTGCGCGAAACCGAATGCCTCCCCGAAGACGAGGCGATGCGCGTCGAGGCCCAGATCGGGATGCAGGTCTTCCTCAGCGACGACGCCAAAGAGGGCCCGCGCGCCTTCATGGAAAAGCGCAAGCCCGAGTTCAAAGGCCGCTGAGCGAATCCGCGGCGCGCGGTTTACGATGCGACGGCAGCGTTTGCATCCGCGGCGCTCGGTGCGCGATCGCCGACGCGATCCTTTTCGGCGAAGATCGAATCGCCAAAGATAGAATCGCCCAGATGGGACAGTGCGCAAGCGAGTGCGCGGCGGCCGGTTGCTCGATCTTTGCGGCCGAGGGCGCTGGAGCCCTCGCCGATCAGTGCCATCGCGTTGGAGATCGCGAAGTCCTGGACCATGCGCGCTCCGCGCTCGCCGTAGCGTTGATTCATCAGCCGGTAGAGCACGCTCAGGTTCGATAGATACTTTTCGAGCCGTTCCAATGCCGGCAGCAGACGCCACTGAACCAGCGGCGCGGCGATAAACTCGAACGGCCCCAGCTCACGGACCCGGAGCCACGCGTAGAGCTCCAGATGGCCGCCAGCGCCGCCGAAGGCTTCGTCGAACCCGCCGCAGCGCTCCATCACCGCTCTGCGAACGGTGACGGCGCTCGGAAGAATCGGCCACCAGCATCCGCTGAAAAGATCGTCGAGCGAGGGCGATCGCATCGTATGCGGCGCTACGATCGTGGGAGCGAGCGACGGAGCCGTCACCAGGCCCGCATCGTCGCAAAGGCAGGCGTCGGAGTACGCCATCACCGTATCGCGCGCGCGGTCGAGCGCCGCGACGCTCCGCGCGAGCCGCCCCGGCAGAAATTCATCGTCCGCGTCCAGGAACGCGACGTACTCGCCGCGGGCAACGGCCAGCCCGGCGTTTCGGGCCGCCGCGACTCCGCGATTCGATCGCATCGCCACGGTCCGAATCCGGGGATCGTAGAGTTTCAGGACTTCGCGGGTTTCGTCGGTCGAGCAGTCGTCGACCACGATAATTTCCAGCGCGGCCTCGAGCTGCTGTGCGAGCCCGCTTTCGATCGCGCGCCAGACGGTGCCCGACGAGTTGTAAGCGGGAATAACCACTGAGACGCGAGGTGCATATGAATTGTTCTGAGTATCAGCGGCCGAGTTGGTTGCCAACTCCGCCGGCGATTCGGCTTGGGCCGGCCGATTCAGATCGGCGCCCGCATTGAAGCCCGCGAAGAGTTGGCGCATCTCGAGCATCATCGAGCGCGCCTTGTCGAACGGCTCGGGCGCTCGCGCGGCTCCCGCCCGCTGGGCCGTTTCTGCGGCGAGCTTGTTCAGCGCAACGATGCTGGCTGCGATCTCGGGTGCGTAAGCTGATTCCAGCAGCCGATTGACGCAGGCGAGAATGGCGCGCGTGCGATAGACGCAATCCCGCAGCGGCGATTCGAGTTTCGCCGCGCAGAACTCGCGCGCCCTCGCGCACTCATTTGCGAGCTTCGCGTAGGCCGCCGCCAGGACTGCCGCGTTGCCGGGTTTTGTGGGACGCTCCACGGTCGCGAGGCCATCAGCGCAATCGCCGTGCCAGAATCCCGCCGCCGGCGAATGGACCCATCAGGATGCATTCTGAGGCGGCTAGTCATTCCATTAGCTCGTTCATAGGAATGAATCTTTCTGCGCCGGTGTTGCATCCGGCAATTCACTTGTCACCCGGCTGATACAGATGAAAAGCGGCGGCTGATCGGCTACTGTCGCACGCGATGATCGTGTCGGTCACGTGCCAGGTAATGAGATGGCTTTAGTTCCCAGTTCAATTCTGCCGAAAAGAATCAAGCGGGGCGACGGCAGCATCCGGGTATCGCCCAAGCTCACGCAAGCCGCCGCGGCCCAGGCCGCCGAGGTGCTGGCGGAACTCGAGACCCGGCAAAACGGTCTCGCCGAAGAGGAAGCTCAGCGCCGTCTGGATGAATACGGTCCCAACACAGTGGCCGCTGAGCAGCGTTTCACGCGGCTGGCGCTATTCATCAAATCGTGCCTGAACCCGTTGGTGATACTGCTGTCGGTTCTGGCAACTATTTCCTTCGCGACCGCCCAGAGCGAATCCGACCTCGTCGGCGGCGGGCTGATGGTCATTATGGTGGTGCTGGGCGTTTCGCTTCGATTCATCCAGGAAGCCCGCGCGGACACCGCAGCCGCCAAGCTCAAGGCGATGATTCGTGTAACCGCGACGGTTGTCCGCGACGGGAATGCGCGCGAAGTCCCGTTAGCCGGACTGGTCCCCGGTGACGTTATCCAGCTTGCCGCGGGCGATATGATTCCGGCAGACATTCGGCTCCTCACCTGCAAGGACCTGTTCCTTACCCAGGCCAGCCTGACGGGCGAGGCGTTTCCAGTCGAGAAGTTCGACGCTCCCGACGCAGCGGCTGGAAAAGCGCCGCTGGAACTCAGGAACATCTGCTTTCTGGGCACGAGCGTCGAAAGCGGTTCCGCCATCGCGGTGGTCGTCGAGACCGGTCTGAAGACCTATCTGGGCAGCATGGCCAGCGCGATAACGCAAACCCCCGCCCCGACCAGCTTTGACCGGGGCGTATCGAATTTCACCTGGCTGATGCTCGAATTCATGGGCGTCATGGTGCCGGCGGTATTTCTCATCAACGGGTTCACGAAGCACCAATGGGGCGAAGCGTTCCTGTTCGCGCTCGCAGTTGCGGTCGGCCTGACGCCCGAGATGCTGCCGATGATCGTAAGCGTCTGCCTGTCCAGGGGCGCCCTGCTGATGTCGCGCAGGAAGGTGATCGTCAAACGGCTCAACTCGATCCAGAACCTGGGCGCGATGGACGTTTTGTGTACGGATAAAACCGGCACGCTCACCATGGACCGCGTCATTCTCGAACAGCACTGCGATGTGGCTCTGAACGACGACGACAGTGTATTGGAAATGGCATTCCTGAATAGCAACTTCCAGACCGGGCTCAAGAACATTCTCGACCGCGCAATTCTCCAGTATCAGGAGCTTCATCAGAAGCTATCGACCGCGGATTATTCCAAGGTGGACGAGCTCCCCTTCGACTTCAGCCGCAAGATGATGTCGGTCGTCGTATCCAGGCAGGGCGGCGCGCATCGCCTTATCTGCAAGGGCGCGCCGGAATCGGTCTTCAGCCGCTGCACGCAGTTCGAGCTGGATGGAGAACTGTTTCCGATGGACCCGGTCCTGCTCGAGGACCTCAAGGAAGAATACGACCAGCTATCTGCCGACGGCTTCCGCGTTCTCGCCATCGCCTATCGCGACTTTGAACCGAAAGCCGCCTATAACAAGGACGACGAGCAGGCTCTTATCCTGAAGGGTTACGTCGCATTCCTCGACCCACCGAAGGAGACCGCGGGACCCGCAATCACTGCTCTTCAGAAACACGGAGTCGCGGTCAAAGTTCTGACCGGCGACAACGAGCTGGTCTCCCGCAAGATCGGTAGAGAGGTCGGCCTCTCGCTGGAAACCGTTCTAACCGGCTCGAAAGTCGCGGCGCTGAGCGACGCCGAGCTGGCCGAGGCTTCGGAAAAAACGACCTTGTTTGTCCGCCTCTCACCCGCCGACAAGCAGCGCGTTATCAAGGCTCTGCAGAGCAAGGGACACGTGGTGGGATACATGGGTGACGGAATCAACGATGCGCCCGCGCTGCGCGCTGCGGACGTCGGCATCTCCGTGGATACAGCGGTGGACATCGCCAAGGAAGCGGCCGACGCGATTTTGCTGGAAAAGAGCTTGATGGTACTGGAGGAAGGCGTCATCGAAGGCCGTAAAGTCTTCGCCAACATTCTCAAGTACATCCGGATGGGCGCCAGCTCGAATTTCGGCAACATGTTCAGCGTGCTCGGCGCCAGCCTCTGGCTGCCGTTCCTGCCGATGGCGCCGATAAAGATCCTGACCAACAACCTGCTCTACGACTTCTCGCAAGTGCCGATCCCGACCGATGATGTCGATCCGGAGCAAGTGGCCAAACCCCGGCCTTGGGCGATGGACGAGATCGCGCGGTTCATTCTTCTCATCGGCCCGATCAGTTCCATCTTCGACTATACGACGTATGCAATCATGTGGTTTGTGTTTAAGTGCAACAACCTGGGACTCGTGCCTCCGCCGGGTCTGGCGCCGCGTTTCGCCCATGCTACCGCGGCCAATCCCGATTCCACTTACGCGGCAGCCTTGTTCCAGACCGGATGGTTCGTCGAATCGTTGCTGACGCAGACGCTCATCATCCACGTGATCCGGACCAACAAGATCCCGTTCGTGCAGAGTCACGCGAGCTGGCCGCTGCTTATGACTTCCGCCGCCATCATGCTTGCCGGAGCATGGTTACCTTTGTCGCCGATCGGACCATGGTTGGGATTCGTCCCACTGCCGGCGATGTATTGGCCGCTGCTGCTCGCGACACTCCTGCTCTATGTCATGCTCACGCAGTTGGTGAAGATGTGGTTGGTTCGTCAGAAGTGGATTTGAGTGATATAGACGCTGGTCGGGACTACGAGCGATGACACAAAATATTCTGAATAGCTCGCATTGGGGTGCGTTCGAGCCGGTCGTGATCGATGGGCGGGTTACGGAAACACGGTCTTTCACGGAGGACCCGGATCCATCGCCACTCCTCGGCTCGATTCCCGATGCGCTCTACCATCGCTCTCGCGTGATGCGGCCGGTGGTCCGTGCCGGATGGCTCGAGCATGGGGCGGGCGGACGGCATGAGTGGCGTGGAGCCGATCGGTACGTTTCCGTGAGCTGGGAACGCGCGCTGGCTCTGGTAGCCGATGAAATCAAGCGCGTGATCCGCGATCACGGTAACCAGGCGATCTTCGCCGGTTCCTATGGATGGGGCAGCGCGGGCCGCTTCCATCATGCGCGCTCGCATTTGCAGCGCTTCCTTGGCAGCATCGGCGGTTTCACCGGAGCGCGTGACACCTACAGCAACGCCGCGGGAACCGTTCTGGTGAAGCATATTCTCGGCAGCACGCAAGCGATGAACGGTCCCGGCACGAGCTGGCAGAGCATCGCGCAACAGCGCGGCCTGGTGGTGATGTTCGGCGGAGTGCCGACTCGCAATACGCAGGTGACGCCCGGTGGAATGGGCGAGCACACCACGCGCGGCTGGCTGGAGAAAGCCCGAGCCGCCGGCGTCAAGTTTTGCAATATCAGCCCGATGCGCGACGATGCCGCCGATTTTCTGGATGCGGAATGGATCGCGCCGCGACCGCATAGCGACACCGCGATCATGCTCGCACTCGCCCATACGCTGGTGGTCGAGGAGCTGCACGACGCGGACTTTCTGGGGCGCTACTGCGAGGGCTTCGATCGCTATCGCGACTATCTGCTCGGACACGACGATGGAGTCGCAAAGTCGGCGGACTGGGCCGCGAGCCTGAGCGAGATTCCCGCTGAGAAGCTGCGCGGTCTTGCGCGGCAAATGGCGGCGACGCGCACTTTTGTCAACGTCAACTGGTCGCTGCAGCGCAGCGACCACGGCGAGCAGCCGATTTGGGCGGCGATCGCGCTGGCCTCGCTGCTCGGACAGATTGGGCTGCCGGGCGGAGGCTTCGGCTTCGGCTATGGCAGCATGGAAGGCCTCGCCGGATTGCAGCAGGAGGTTCGGATACCGACACTGCCGGTGGGACGCAACCCGATCCGGAGCTTCATCCCGGTCTCCCGCATCTCCGATCTCCTGCTCAATCCGGGACAAGCCTTCCAGTACGATGGTCAGAACCTCATCTATCCCGATATTCGCCTCGTGTACTGGTGCGGCGGAAATCCGTTCCATCATCACCAGGATCTCAATCGCTTGATCGGCGCCTGGCGGCGTCCTGAAACGATCGTGGTTCAGGAACCATGGTGGACCGCGACGGCGCGCCATGCGGATATCGTGTTGCCTGCCACCACTACTCTGGAGCGAGACGACATCGGCGCCAGCGCGCGCGACAGATTTATCATCGCCATGAAACAAGCGATCGCGCCGGTCGGCGAGGCCCGCGACGATTTCGCGATCCTGTCCGATCTGGCGCGACGGTTCGGCACGCAGGAAACCTTCACCGAGGGGCGCAGTGTCGGCCAATGGCTACGGCACATCTATGATGTTGCGCGCGATGCAGCCCTGGCGCGCCGGATGGATTGGCCGGACTTCGATGAGTTCTGGCAGCGGGGCCATCTGGAGATTCCCGAGGCGGCAGAGCCGAACGTTTTGCTCGAAGCCTTCCGCCGTGATCCCGGGCGCAATCGGCTCGCTACTCCCTCGGGCCGAATCGAAATCTTTTCCGCCAAAATCGCGAGCTTCGGTTACCAGGATTGCCTCGGTCATCCAGCGTGGTTCGAGCCGGCCGAATGGCTGGGCGGCGCGCGGGCGCGCCAATACCCATTGCATCTCCTGACTACGCAGCCGAGCACACGGCTGCATGGCCAGATGGATATGGGCCGCGTGAGCCAGCAGAGCAAAGTCGCGGGACGCGAGCCCATGCGCATAAGTCGCGCCGATGCGGCCGCGCGCGGGATTCGCGACGGCGACGTCGTCCGCGTGTTCAACGATCGCGGCGCAATCCTCGCCGGCGCCGTCGTAACGGATCAGATCCGTTCCGGTGTGATCCAAATCTCGACCGGGGCCTGGTATGACCCGGTCGAACCGGGAGCGATCGGCAGTCTCGACAAGCACGGCAATCCGAATGTTCTGACGCTCGATAAGGGGACCTCGTCGCTTGCGCAAGGTCCCAGCGCGCAGACCGCACTGGTAGAGGTCGAGAAATTCGTTGGCAGTCCGCCGCAGGTCGGCGCTTTTGACCCGCCGATGACGGAATAAAGTTCACGCGAGCTCGGCACCGAACGGATTTCATCGCGCCGCGGGTTAGTGGTTAAATCATCGAGCTGGCCTGCCGAAAGGAACTCAAGGAAGGAGCTTCCCATGCCGTATGCGCCCGACAACCGGCCGTTCTATGACGCCGACAGCCATATCATGGAGCTGCCGGATTTCCTGCAACGGTACGCGGACCCGGACCTGCGCGACCAGATGCCGGCGGTAAGCTACAGCGCCTCGCTCGTCACCGACGAGGAAGTCGCGGTGATCATGTCGCGCGGCGGGCGGCACGGTCCGGAGCACGTAGCCGAGCTGCTGAGCCTCGGCGACCGTTTGATCGAGACGTCGAAGGAGATTCAGGCTCTGGGCGCCTTCGACGGAAGCGAACGCTCTCGCGCGCTGGACATGCTCGGCTTCAAAAAGCAGCTCGTGTTCGCGACCCACAGCGTCTACACCTCGTTCTGGCCCAGCGCGAAGATCACGCCCAGGCTTCGCTATGGGGCCGCGCGCGCACACAACCGTCACATGATCGATTTCTGCGCGCACGATCCGCGCCTGATGGGCGTGGCGATCGTGCCGCTCGAGGAACCGCAACTGGCGCTCGATGAGCTGGACTTCGCGATCGCGTCGGGGCTGAAGGCGGTCTGGGTACCGCATCATTCATGCGGCGGCAGGTCGCCGGGCCATGTGGAATTCGATCGCTTCTGGGCCACGCTCGCCGATGCGGGAATACCGTTCGCGCTGCATGTGGGCGGCTCGCCTTTGCAGCTCGCGCCCGAATGGGTGAACAACGGCAAGCCGCCAAGCCGCGATTGGATGGGCGGCGGCGAAAATGTCCGCACCAAGGACGCGGCCGTGATGCATCAGGGTCCGGAGACCTTCCTTTCGATGATGCTGATCGAAGGGGTGTTCGATCGCTTTCCGCGCCTGCGAGGCGCGAGCGTCGAGCTCGGCGCCGGATGGGTGCCCGCGCTGCTGACGCGCCTGGAATGGGTCGTTCGCAACTGGAGCAAGGTTGACGAGAGCGTCGCGAAGTTCAAGCGCACGCCGTCCGAGCAGCTCACGCAGCAGATGGCGTTTACGCCGTACGTGTTCGAAGACGTTGGCGCGCTGATCGATCAGTCGAACCCCGATCTCTATCTCTTCTCGACTGACTATCCGCACACGGAGGGCGGACGAAATCCGCTCGCGCGATTCGAGAAGTCGCTCGGCGATCGTTCCGATACGATCCGCGACCGGTTCTATTCGGAGAACTTTCTGCGGATATTCCCGGACGCGCGCGCGGCGTAACACGAGCATGAAATACCGTACCCAAGCTCTCGAAGCGGTCGAACGTGCTTGCTCGCGCTCGGCTCAAAATTCAATGATGCCTCGCGGAGGCTGCGACGATGCCCACTTTTAGCCGTGGCGACGTTTCGCTCTATTACGAGGAACATGGTTCCGGGTATCCGCTGATCCTGTTCGCGCCGGGCGGGATGCGCTCCAATGTGGAGTTCTGGAAGCGAAGTCCGTTCGATCCGACCGTTGAGTTCGCGCGCGATTTCAGAGTGATCGCGATGGATCAGCGCAACGCGGGCCGCTCGCGCGCGCCGGTAAGCCCGCACGACGGATGGGATACCTACGCTTCGGATCATCTGGCCCTGATGGACCATCTGGGGATCCGGCAATGCCACGTGATGGGCGGATGTATCGGATCGTCGTACTGCCTGGGCGCGATCAAGGCCGCGCCGGATCGGATCAGCGCCGCCGTGCTGCAAAATCCGATTGGGCTCACGCCGCAAAACCGCGAGTTGTTCTACGGCATGTTCGACGAATGGGCGAAGGCGCTCAAGCGCGAGCGGCCAGACCTCGATGAAAACGCCTTTGCCGCGTTCCGGGAGCGGATGTACGGCGGAGACTTCGTGTTCAACGTATCGCGAGATTTCGTGCGCTCGCTCAAGACCCCGATCCTGATTCTATGCGGCAGTGACGATTTCCATCCCACGCCGACTTCGGAGGAAATCGCGAAGCTGGCCCCAAATGCGGAGCTGATCAGATCGTGGAAGACGCCCGAGCTGGTGCGCGGCGCGGTCGAGCGGGTACGCGAATTTCTCAAAGCGCTTAGCCCGCGATCTTCCTGAACGACGCCGCGATGAATCGATGATCTCCGCGCGCGCTCCCGTATCGTTACCGAAAATTCGATCTGCTATGGCCCTAAACGAAGAGAGGCCGAGCCCCTTCAATCGACACGGGATCGCGCCTCGACCCGTCGATCGCGGACACCGTCGCCTCGGGGACAAGGCAAGCAAAAGCGCTTTGACTCGAAATTCAGAGCCCTTAGGTTCGACTCCACGCCGGACGCGCCGCCATCAGGAAGTTTTGCAGCCGGTCGCGGTTTACCACCAGGCGTTGGCCCTGCCGGGAGATCAAGGTCTTGTGTGCAAACTCGTTTAAATATTCCGTGACTCGCGGCCGTGAGGCTCCGATCAGTTCGGCCATGTCGCCGTGCCGGACCGTGATGGTCAATCGCACTCCGTCACCAGGATTGGGAACGCCGAAGCTCTCGCTCAAATCGAGCAAGAGAAGCGCCAGGCGCTCCGCGAGTGTACAGCTCATGAAGTTGGAGCAGCGCAACTGCACCCGCTCCCAGCGCCCCAAACAACTGGCGGCCAGCGACTTGAAGGCCGCCGATTCGATCCCAAGGCAAATCTTCACGAAGCTATTCAATCCCATGCTTCCAACCTGGCAGATCGTAACCGCTTCGCAGCGAAAGTTGAACGTAACGCCGGTGACCGGGGTTGGAAACGCCGGAATTATTCCCGGCGCCACCAGGATGACCGCCGTTCTGTGGCCTTTGCGATTAACGCACGTAATGCGAGCAAGCCCGGAAAGCAAAATGTAGGCGGATTCGGACGAAGAGTTTTCAGAGAAAATGGTGGTCCGCTTTTCGTGGCTGCTCAACGTGAGGCCGTCGGCCATTTTGCCCAGCTGACGAGCCGTAAGCCAGGAAAGGCTCGCAAGTGCCTTCAAGCTTGGCACTCTCGGGGGGCGCACCGGACGCATCGTTCAAACATACACTGATTGTCCGCCCGGTGCGCGAGTTTATGTGAAGCGTCACGAACGGCTCGCGGGGCTCTGGCCGCGCCACCTTCGTCACGACTGCGAAATGGGCTGTGGGTACCGTGGGCTTCCCGGCTCGAAAGATACGCCCACGACGAGAGCTGGGCGCGGTTAGAGCATCGTAGAGCGCAATTTTTGAAGCCTTTCCAGCAGATTAATCGACTGCGCGTCACCTCTTCATCAGGCGTGTGCGCTTTTTCCGGGCGTCGCGCTTATTCACCATCACGCGAAGGGTCACTATAGCCCGTGCGCACTCCATCGCGTGACGAAGGCTGATGACTTTTGTCTCGTACAATTCACTGAGCGCTTGTTGCGCCTTTGCAGGCGGAAATGCCCGGATTGCATTGCAGAGGTTGTCAAGCGGATTGCTTGGCATGCGCATCCTACGCCTACACAAACCCAACGCCCTAGATGAAGGTCGACCCCACTGGCGAGCTGAGGAAAGGAGCTCCAACCCGCCAGCGTGCCCTTTTCGTGCGCAGTATCGATCACCGTCCGGTCGGGCGTCTATTCATAAAGTGGCGGCACTGTCACGTCGAAGACACTTCACGAAGTTGGTTCGGTGCGATCCGACTTCATCCCGGCATATCCCGGCTGATCCCGCATCTGGGACACTCTCGAAACACTTGGGACAGTCCAGAATTGAATAGCGAAATGGGGGCGGCCTTCGGGCCGGTATCGGCGAAGGGGCCCGGGTCACCTCGCCGGGTCAGAGCTCGAATGGGAACCGCACCTCGACTCCGGTGAGGCGGCGGAGATGGCCCGTCAGGCGCCGTACACCCTCGGCCGATTGATAAGCTCCGTTCCTGGCACCGCCACCGACAAGCCGCGCGCCCATCCATACCAGCTCCGAGACGCATCGCACCGCCTCGTAATACCGGACTCGCGGCGCCGGCAGCGGTGCTAGCCGCCGATACGCCCGCTCGTAAGACCGCCCGCCCGCTCTTATCGAGGCGTACACAAGCTGGCGAAGAATGAATGGGATCGGCACCGGCACGGTCAGGAAGCTCGCGACCGTGAAGCCAACATCGAAGGCAGGCTCGGCGACGATTGCGTTCACCCAATCGATCACTCCCGTAACCTCACCGTCCTTGACCATGACGTTGAAAGGCTGGAAATCGCCGTGACAGATCACCGACGCGGCCTCCTGCGGCGGACACTTATCAATCAGCCAGGCGACCGCCGGACGAAGATCGGAGAGTGGACCCGAACCGGTCCTGTCAAACATCGTGCGGAGCCTGCCGTCGAACGTGATCGCGCCGAGGTTGAGGCCTTCGCGCTCGAACGCGCGCAGCAGCAGATCACCGGGCAGGCGATGGAGCTGCGCTTGCGTCCGGGCGAGCTGCGAAATCGTCCGGCGCAAAATCCGCGGCATGCTGATCACGAGGCGGATCAACTCGGCGGAGGGCCGTCCGCGGCCCAGACCTTCGAACTGCGCCAGCATCGTGGCACCGGGCACCCTTGGCATGATCAGAAACGGCGCGCCGATTTCCTCCGCGCTGGTGACCGCGATCAGGACGCGCGGCGCCGGAAAGCCATGCTCCGCGACCGTGTTATGAATCAGCGCCTCGCGCCGCGCGCGCTCCGGATCTTCCAGGCGGCGGAAGACTCGTAGCACCAGCGGTCCTGAGAACTCGGGGGGCGCGCCGCCCAGCGTGAAGCTGTAGATCAGGCTCTCGAACCCGCCCCGAAGCTCTACCGGCGGCACGGCATAAGTCAGCGCCGAACTGCCCAGGCGCTGACGCAGGAAATCGAGCAGCCGCGCAGAGCGATCGGTTTCGCCGCTCTCCATAGCGCCACCTCAGTTAGCACGCCTGAACTGCCGGTTCGACGCAGAGCGGAGACTGCATCGTTCATCGGTTTGCGCTTCGTCGGGCGGCGATTGAATGGCGAAGTGGCGTGGCCCGCGGGGCTGGCATCTGCGAAGCGGGCCCGAGTCACCTCACCGCGGAGAGAAAGTA
>Ga0181521_10005940_pt1 | contig 13456 bp, 7 predicted proteins | sample PEATcosm2014_Bin_32_FD_119764 | JGI IMG/M metagenome (GOLD analysis project Ga0181521, IMG submission 119764) | Peatland microbial communities from MTU Mesocosm Facility, Houghton, MI, USA - PEATcosm2014_Bin02_60_metaG | ecosystem: Environmental > Terrestrial > Soil > Wetlands > Peat | place...
ATCGCGGCTGGAGAGCAAAGGCCGTCGGCGCCCGCGTTGCAAATCGGCAGGGAGATCGGCGTCCCGGGAGTGGCTGAGTCGTTCGGTGGCTGAAGCGAATCCGAGCCGCCGCCGCAGCTCACCTGCGTGACGGCCAGACCCGCAGCCATCGCTGCGATCAGTATCATGCGTTTTCCGGATGACCCCGAGGTCGCCAGCGCTGCCATCAGACCAAGCATCGCGACCCCAAACGGCAACGCCGATCTGCGCCGCTTGCTGGAATCAGTTCGAAGCGGGAGCGGACCCCCTCCACCCGCGCCCCTCGTGAAGCTCCCCTCTTGGCCGAATACGAGATCGGCGGTGGTGTCACCGGGCGCGCCGGGCATCCCAGGAGTGCCGCCGCCAGAGGCCAGCGGATTGTCGTACTCGAGCACCCGGTCATTGCCGGCATCCGCAACGTAAAGGTTGCCGTTGCCGTCCGACGCCACGCCGCCGGGGTTGCATAACGTGTCGGCGCTGGGCGTGCCGGTACCCCCGTTGCAATACGATGCGGTGAAGTCGCCGCCCTGGCCGAATATCAGGTCGGCCGTAGTGTCGCCCGGCGAGCCCGGAGTTCCGGGCGTTCCGCCGCCGCTCGCAAGCGGACTCGAATACTCGAGCACCCGATTATTTCCGGTGTCCGCGACGTAGATGTCGCCGACGCTGTCTACGGCAACTCCACTCGGATAGCACAAGGTGTCCGGGCCGGCCGATCCGGAGCTTCCATCGCAGTTCGACGCGGTGAAGTCGCCGCCCTGGCCGAATACCAGATCGGCGGTAGCGTCGCCTTGCGACCCGGGAGTTCCGGGCGTACCACCGCCCGATGCGAATGGTTTGTCGTACTCCAGCACCCGGTTGTTCCCGCTGTCGGCAACGTAGACGTTCCCTCCCCCTCCAACTGCAACCGCAGTCGGTTCACATAGACCGTTTGCGCTCGGAGCGGGGGCACCCTGGTTGCAAAGCGAAGAGATAAAATCGGCTTGCCCGATCACCAGGTCGGCAGGCTGACCGTTGGTGAGCGCCGCGACGCTGCGCCATCCGAGCACGCGGTTGTTTCCGCTATCGACGAGGTAGAGGTGGCCCGCACCATCGATTGCCGCACCGAGGGGCGAAATCAGCCCGGCCGCGTCAGTCAGGTTAGGCTGGCCGTTTGCGAAATTGAATTGTCCGAGGACGACATCCGCGGTCGTATCGCCCGCCGCGCCCGGAGCACCTGGAGAACCGCCGCCCGAGGCCAGCGGGTTGAAATACTTGACGACCCGATTGTTGCCGTTGTCGGCGACATACAGGTTGCCGGTCGCATCGGGCGATGCTGAGACCGGACTGCACAGCGCATCAGCGCTTGGCGCGCCGTTGCTCCCGTTGCAATTGCTCGCAGTGAAGTCGCCGCCTTGCCCAAACACAAGGTCCGCGGTGGTGTCGCCCGCCGATCCCGGCGTCCCGGGCGTGCCACCGCCGGGCGTAAGCGGATGGTCGTACTCCAGCACGCGGTTGTCGATGTCGTCAGCGACGTAGAGGTCGCCGGTTCCATCCAAGGCGACCGAGAGCGGGTCGCATAGAGTGTCCGCGCCAGGCGTGCCGTCGTTGCCGTCACAATTGGAGGCTGTGAAATCGCCGCTCTGGCCAAAGACAAGGTCGGCGGTCGTATCGCCCGCAGAACCCGGATTACCCGGCGTGCCGCCCGTCGCGAGCGGGTTGTTGTATTCCAGCACGCGGCTGTTGCCGCCGTCCGCGACGTAGAGATCGCCGGCGCCATCCGTTGCGACGCCGTTTGGACCGCACAACGTGTCCGCGCTAACCACGCCGATGGAACCGTCGCAGCTCGACGCGGTGAAGTCCCCGCCCTGGCCGAAGACCAAATCCGCAGTAGTGTCACCCGCCGATCCGGGAGTACCGGGCGTGCCGCCGCCCGGTGCGAATGGATTGCTGTACTCCAGTACGCGGCTATTTCCGGTATCCGCTATATAGACGTTGTTGGCGGCGTCAACTGCCACGCCATCGGGACTGCAGAGAGTGTCCGCGCTGGTGTTTCCACTGACTCCATCGCAATTGGCGGCGGTGAAATCGCCGCCCTGGCCGAATACCAGATCGGCCGTAGTATCACCGGCCGATCCGGGAGTACCGGAAGTGCCCCCGCCGGGCGCGAACGGATTATCGTACTCCAGCACCCGGTTGTTGCCGCTGTCGGCCACATAGAGGTTGCCCGAAGCATCCACCGCAAGCCCATCCGGTTGACACAGACTGCTCGCGCTCGCGGACGCTCCCTGATTGCACAAGTAAGATTTGGAGTCGGGCTGCCCGATCACCAGGTCGGCAGGTTCACCGTTGGTCAGCGCCGCGGCGTTGCTCCATCCGAGAACGCGGTTGTTGCCCGTATCGGCGACATAGAGGTGACCGGCTGCATCGGCCACCGCACTCTCCGGAGATATCAGCCCGGCCGCATCAGTAAGATTGGATTGGTTCTTAGTGAAATCAAACTGCCCGAGCACCAAGTCGGCAACGGCGGGAACCGTCTGGCCGCGGACTTCGGCGACCAAGGCGACCGCTATCACCAGTCCTGCCAGCATCGCGGCCAGGCGCTTACGAAACGCGGCTGAGCTGCGATATGGCTCCGTGGCGGGCCTCTCGATTCGAATTGGCACGCGGTCCCTTCAATTCAATGAGACGCTTTTGGCCATTTTGTATTCGGACATATACCTATTGTTTCCAAGCCAGGTCCAAGGAGAGCGGAAACGTTGGCGGCCTCAGTGACCCGTATTGACGTTGGCTGCGTATACACCGATGCAGCCGCTGGTGCACTTGAGACCCCTTGTCGAATCATTGTCGAAGCTCGATTGGTTGGGCGCAAGCGCGACAAAGATGCGATTGCTTTCCGGGTCGGCCGCCACCGAATGTGACCCTGGCGCGGTCTCAACATTCTCGATCCACTTGTTTGACGTCGCGTCGATCACTCCAAGGACCGGGCCTCCATCATTTCCACCCGCCGCTACGTAGTAGTGGTTGTCGCCGGGGTTGAACCAGGCTTCGTCGGAGCCTCCAACGCGGTCGATCGTAGTCAGCGCGCCCGTTCGCGCGTCGAGCACCATGGTGACCGTCGATCGATGACAGGCCTGTAGCAGATCCCCGCTCGGACCAAGGGCCAGTCCGGTCCCGGCGCATCCGATGACCGGGAAAGTGCGCGTGATCGTCATCGTCGTGGGGTCGATCTCGGCAATTTCACCCTCGACACCCTTAATCGGAGGCAAGGCCAGGTGATACGCGGTGACCGGAACGGCCAGATAGAATCGGCTGACAGCAGGGACCCACACCGACTGTTCGACGCCATATTTGGCGTGCGGAAATTTGATCGTCCCAAGAACCTTGTAATCGCCGGTTGCGATAAAGCTGACGAACGCCGGATGGTCGTCGTTGTTGCCGACCATCACGAGCTTGTCCGCCGGATCGTAGGCGAGTTCATCGCAGCGGCTGGTGCCGTTAGTCGCGATCGTCTTTACGATCCGCGGCGGCGTGGAGGCGAGATCGATGACCTGGACCCGGCTGTTTCCGTCGCCCGCCCACACCTGGTGCTTGTCTGCTATGGCCACGACACCGTTGGGGCCGCCGCCACCTTTCTCCTTGCCGCCGCCGGCAAAACCGCCCACCTGACCTGCGAAGCTCAGATCCTGCGTATTCACCACGTCGATCGAGGAGTTGGAACGGTCGGCCAGGTAATAGCGATGGCTCGCGGGATCGACCCAGCTTATATCGAACGACTTAAGCGGATTCCCGGGAACTTGAATCGTCGCCACGATTTGAATCGTTTGCGATGCTGCTTCAACAGCGCACGCAGCGGGCGCGAGAGCAATGCCGATCGGGAAGATTAGGAGAACTCCCTTGAGCCGGGATTTCCATTTCGAACTCGGGTTCATGCTCCACAGTATGCATCAGACACTCTACTTCGGCATACCCGAGCCCGAGCCTGCGCTTCGGTTCGCTTCGCTCCGACTAGAGTTCGCGACGGGGCTTTGGCGTCGGCGTAGGCTTGGGTGCTGGTTTCGCAGTCGGCGTCGGCGTTGCGATCGGAGCGGCGGCGGCGAAAGCCGGGACGAACTTCGCGATATCGACCGTGCCCCATCCGCTCGCCCGATCGTACCCCCGTGCGGCGGAAAACCCGGCGACGATGTTGAAGCTGTTGATGCCGCTCGTGACGTCGCGAAGGCCCGCCGAGGCGCCGCCCGATCTCGCCAGATTGTAGAGTCGCGGATCTATGTTACCCACGCGCCGGCCGCTTTCATTCGCCAGCAGCTTTGCGATTCCCGCCCAGATCGGCGCACCCAGACTGGTGCCTCCCCAGCAGCAGTCGATCGACGCGGCGCCGCCTGAGTCCGCGCCGAGGAAGACGCCGGGCTTGTCGGGGCTGGCGATCATCGCCACGTCAGGCACATCGCGCTTGCCGTCAGCGGGAACGCCCGACCCGCTCTGAAAGGCGGGCTTGGTGAACAGCGCGCTCGTGCCGCCGCCGCCGGCGCCGATCGATTCGTCCCAGGTGCTCTCCGGCACGTTGCCCGAATCGAGGCCCGAGCCGTTGTAGCTGGGCGTAAACTGCGTTCCGCCCACTCCGGTTACGTTCGGGCTGGCCGCCATCTCGTTTACGTTGCGGCTGGTTCCTGCCACGCAGGCCGCGCCGCCCGGATCCGGCGCCACTCCCGCCGCGCCCTCGTCGCCGGACGATACAAAGACCGACTGACCTTGCGCCGCCGCTTGGGCGAATACTGAGTCGAGTGACTTGTAGCTACTGCTGCTGACCCCGCACAGAGAATAGCTCACGCTAATCGTTCCGCAGGCGTTGTCGCTGACCGCGCGCCCGATCGCGCCGGTAATCGTGCCAAGGTAATAGCGTTGCGCCGCGCCCGGCGCCACCGCGTGCGACCATTCCAGGTCCAGCAGCGCTTCCGATTCGTCAGCGGTGATTCCCCGCTTGCTCCCGTCGACGATTACCCGAGTGATACTCGAGGCGGGCAATCCGAATTGCGTATCGAATTTGCTCACTGCGGCGTCGAGGTAGTCCGAATCGCCCACCACGGCGATACAGTCGCCGCCGGCGCCGTCGATGCCGTCGTTCAGGAGCGGAGTCTCATCGTAGAAGGTCCGGAGATCGGCGGGTGCGAAAGCCTTTGAGCCGCTGACGATCGTATCGGGCGCTGACGCATCGCCGGAAAGCGGCAAGGAAACGCTCGGCGACAGGTCCGGGTCGATCCATTCGGCCAGTTGCATTTCCGCGACGTCGGACGACGGGCTCGCGGATCTTGTGCGCCGATTCGACAGCGCCATCGAATGCTCAAAATTGTCGAGGCCCTGGATCGATTCGATCCTATCGTCAAATTGACTCGGGATCAGCGGATCGGTCAGGTTTGCGTATGTGCGCCCGTCGGCGAAAGCCGCGATGCGGGTACGGAAGCTTCGCTCGGCGCGCCATACCGGTCCGGTGAACTCGATGTAACGTTCCTGCGCTCCAGGCGAGAGGATCTGAAAACCTTGCGCGGCGAGCCAATCCGAAACCGCAGACACATCCGATTGGACCGGACCAAAGCGCTTGGCAAACTCCCCAGGCGTCAGCCAGTGCCGGAACTCCGGCGATGCGGGATCCTGTTGCGCGGCCAGCAGCTTTTCGAGTTGGCTCCGGTTCCTGAGAGCCAATGTGACCCGCATCACCAGTTGCCGGTCAAAGTCTGCCCATCCCGACAGCCGCCAACTCTCGGTCTCGACCGGATGGTTGCCGGCCAACGGAATTGTGATCGAGCCGGCGCTGACCGCCGTGGAATCTTGCGCAAGCCCATCCGCAACGCCCGAAAGCGCGAGGAACGTCATGCACAACGCCGCAATTTTCAGAACGGCAATTCTCAGCTTGTCCCACGTTACGCGGCGAAAGCCGCCAAGGCCGGCAAGCGTGAGTGCCGTCGTTAGCCGAACTGTGCCTTGCATCGCGATCTCTCCGTCCACGCGCGATCTCGTGACCGAGGCGGACGCCGTACAAAATGTAGGGAGAGCGCGGACCCGTCAAAGCATCACCGAGGAAATAAAAGTAACTGGCGGTTGTTAATTTCGCGCTCGCGGCCGAAAGCCAAGCCAGGAAAACCGGGCGCCCGCGTTGAACGCAGGCAAGCCCGTCCGTCGTTTTCCAAGAGAACCAATCTGGGCCCGCGAGGCTGTCCAGGGGCTCGGACCCGGCTCACCTGCGGAGGCCGGAGCCGATCGTGATCGCCAGTCGGATCGCGACTTGACGCTGGGTTGAGTAAGGGAGTACAAATCGGCGCGATCGCTAGGGTGTGCCCGTGAGCCTGATGGAGGCCGGCGCATGTGAAGTGCCGTGGTTGCGGTGCGTCATGATTTGAAACTCGAAACAGGAGGAGAAATTCGTGCTGTGGGCAATCACCAGTTTCTTCAATCCGGCGGGTTATAGGAGCCGCCTTACGAACTATAGGCTGTTTCGGTCCCGCCTCAACGTTCCGCTCGTCGCGGTCGAGTTGTCGTTTACCGGCAAATTTGAACTGCGGGACACGGACGCTGAGATATTGATTCAAATCTCCGGTGCAGACGTCATGTGGCAGAAGGAGCGGCTGCTAAACGTCGCCCTGGGCGCGCTGCCAACCGAATGCGACATCGTGGCGTGGCTCGATTGCGACGTCATTTTCGCGTCGAACGATTGGCCCGAGCGAGCGCGACTCGCGCTGAAGACGTCCCCTGTCGTGCAGCTTTTCAGTGAGCGCCGCGATCTGGTCGCGGGCGCCGTCGACGACTCGTTCGGGTTGTCGTCCGTCCAAAGGAAGGTGCTGGGGATGGCCTACAACTTTGTGACGGACCACCCGTTGCGGCCGGAAGGTACGTTCATGCCGGAAAAACCTCTCTATCTCGAGCTCGGTACTACCGGACTGGCCTGGGCGTCATCAAGAAGGCTGCTTCAAAAGCACGGATTCTACGACGCCCAGATTATCGGGGCTGGCGACCAGTCGATTGCTTGCGCCGCGGTTGGTAAATTTGAATACGCTGAACAATCAAGACACATGAATTCTTACCAGCGCGAGCATTACCTCAGCTGGGCAGAGCCATTCTTCGCGGACACCGGCGGCACGCTCGGCTGCGTCGACGGCCGCATCTTTCACTTGTGGCATGGGGATTCCCGCGATCGTCAATACGATCAGCGCCATCTGAATCTTGAGCGGTTCGAATTTGATCCTAACAAGGATATCGCCGTCGATTCGAACTGCGCATGGCGCTGGAATAGCGACAAGCCTGAAATGCATGAGTACATAATCCGCTATTTCGGATCGCGCAGAGAAGACGGTCGCACGCCCAACGACTCCATCGAGCCAGCCAACCGAGAATGACGACGGACTTCTCGAACTCGACGACCTTATGAGCCTCAAATTGGAACAGAGCGGACATCCGGAATCGAGTACACAGGTCAATCCCGCGTCGCCTTGAGCGAGCCGGCGCAGGTGGCGAATCGCCCTTGAAATAGCTCCGCCGATAACTACGATCGCGAGTGGCCGCTGCGTCTGCGCTCCGATACGGGTGGAAAGCGCCGCGCGCAAGAGTCCTGCACGAGAGCATTCGCAGCGCCCGCGAGCACGACGGCTGCCATGCCCAACACGGCGATCAGAGCGCCACGCGGGACCGTGCCCCGCGTCGCAACCGCCCCGTCCACGTGCGATTTCGTGAACATCGTGAGTGCTGTACAAAATGTAGGGAAGGCGCGGAACCGCCAAAGCATCAACCAGGAAATAAAAGTAACTGGCTGTTGCTACTTCGATCAGCCGCCGCTCAGCGCGCCTACGATCTGCACTTCGTCGCCGTCGCGGAGCGCGAGCTCGAGGCCGCGCACCTGCTCGCCGTTGACGAAGATCTGAATATGGCGGCGAATCTGATTTTGCTCGTCGATGATCCTGAAGCGGATGCCGGGAAAGCTCTGATCGAGCAGGCGCGTCAGATCCGCGAGCGTGGCGGCGTCGAGCGCGAGCTCGGTCTTGCCGCCGGTGTACGAATGCAACTGGCTCGGGATCCGCACGCGGATCATGAGAGCGTTGCCGTCTCGACCGAGAGAATCCGTTGCAGATGCTCCGCGATCCGGCTCCACGAGGCGCCTTCGTTGCGGCTGTGCCAGAGCTCGCCGCTGGTGGTGCCGAAGTAGAGACCGACCGAATCGCAGTGGTCGCCGGCGAACGCCTGGCGCAACACCGTCCACCACGCCTGCTCGCGCGGTAGTCCGCGATCCTGCCGCTGCCAGGTCTCGCCCGCGTCGCGCGTTCGATAGATCGCCGCCTTGCCGCCGATACAGGTGCGCGGCCACACTTCCGTGGCGTCCATCGGGAATACCCAGGCCGTGTCGGGATCGCGCGGATGCACCACAATGCCGAAACCGATGTCGCCGATCTCCGCCGGCATGTTGCGCCCGATTCTCACCCATTCATCGCTCGGGCGATCGAGCCGGTAGATGCCGCAGTGGCTCTGCTGGTAGAGGCGATCGGGCCGCGCCGGATGGATCTGCAGGCAGTGCGTGTCCTGCCCGAATTCGGGATAAGGATCGGGAAGAAAGTTTGCCTCGACGTTGCGGTTGAGCGGCCGCCAGCTCGCGCATCGATCGGCGGTCTCGAATACGCCGCCCTCCGAGGTGACGAGGTACATGTGCGCCGCATCGCGAGGATCGATCGTGACCCACTGCGCCATCGAACCGTCCGGTGTGCCGACGCTCATCGCACCCCACTTCGGATACATCGGATGGCGGTTGAAGCCCTCGACCTCGGCCCACGAAAGGCCGCCGTCCTCGCTCCGGAACAGTCCCGGCGGCGACGTGCAAGCCCACCAGACTTGCGGCTCGCTCGCGTGACCCGGCGCGATCGAAAAAGTGCAATCGACCGAGCGCGGGGCCCATCCTTCGGGGAACGTGCCGAACCTGGGCGGACCCGGAACCTCGCGCCAGTTGCGGCCCATGTCGGTCGAACGAAAGATCGTCGGGCCTAGGTGTCCGGTGCGCGACGCCGCGAGCATCGTGCGGCCGTCGCGCGGGTCGAGCACGATATGGTTGACGATGTGGCCGAGGAAATGCGGACCGTCGAGCCGCCATCGGCGCCGCGTCGCGTCGCTATAGAAGATGAACGCGCCCTTGCGAGTGCCGACCAGCAATGCGACGGTCGCCGGCCTGGGCGCGCGAGCGCGCGGCTGCGCGCGCTTGTTAGCCCCGTTGGCCTTACCGGCTTTGGCTCGCCTGGCGAGGACTGATCTTTTGGCGCGTATCATGTGTTCCGCTCCATCCCGGCGCGAGCGATCCTAACTTCGACGGCCTTGTCCCGCAATCGCCGAATCGTTGCCGTCGGCGCCAAATCATGCTTGAACTCTCGCCTGTGACAGCTCGTGTGACAATTGGCGAGGACATCGAAGATGGGACGCAAGATTCTTTTCATCACCACCGATCAGCAGCGCTACGACGCGCTCGGATGCAACGGCGGCAAGATCGCGCGCACGCCGGTCGCGGATTCGCTCGCCGCGTCGGGAATCAACTATAGCCGCGCGCACAATCAGAGCGTGGTCTGCATGCCGGCGCGCTCGACGATGATCACCGGTCAGTATGTGCGCACTCACGGCGTGCTCGCCAACGGTGTTCCGCTGCCCCCGGACGCACCCAGTATCGCGGCGTACCTTCACGAAAAAGCGGGCTATCGCACTGCGCTGCTTGGCAAGGCGCACTTCGAGCCGATGTTCGACATGGGTAAGGATTACTTCGAGAACCAGATGGCGGGCCGAGGCTCGACCGGACCGTTTCGCGGCTTCGAGAGGATGGAGCTCGCGATGCACGGCCCGATGGGCGCGTGGCACTACTCACTCTGGCTGAGGAACAACTTTCCAGGCGAGGCGGAGGGCTTCGTTCCGCTGCTGAACATCGAGCGCGAGTCGGGCGGCGACACCGGCGCGCCGCAGGTCAAGCTCAATCCGATTCCTCGCGAGCACTATCACACCGACTGGGTTGCCGATCGCACTATCGCATTTCTCGATTCGCTCGCCGAAGACGAGGACTGGTTCGTATGGATGAGCTTTCCCGACCCGCATCATCCGTGGGATCCGCCGGCCTCTCAGGTGAAGCGGGTCAACTGGCGCGACCTCGACCTTCCAGCGGGCCATCCCGGCTCACGCGAGAAGATCGAGCAGATCCTCGCGCAGAAACCGCGCCATTGGCTCGAATGGTACGAAGGCCGCTTCCGCAACAACGAGGGCGGTCCCTGGATGTTCGTTCCATGCCAGCTCACGCACGATCAGGTGCGCGAGATCAACGCGATGATTCACGTCGAGAACGAGCTCATCGATGAGGCCTGCGGCCGCGTGATGAAACGAATCGCCGAGCGCGGATGGGACTCGCACACCGACGTGTTTTTCACCACCGATCACGGCGAGTTGCAGGGCGACTTCGGGCTGCTCTACAAGGGACCCTACCACGTCGACGCGCTGATGAGAGTGCCGTTGATCTGGCGCCCCGCGCCGAGCGCCAAGGTAAAGCCTGCCGTGATTACCGATCCGGTCGGGCATCTCGATCTCGCGCCGACATTTTGCGGAATCGCGGGCGTGCCCGTGCCTGATTGGGTTCAAGGCAAGCCGCTGCCGGCCGCAGCCGGCTCCGGCAGGCAACGGACCATCACCGAGTGGGATAGCCAGTTCAGACAAATTGGTATCCATTTGCGGACTATCTATCGCGACGGATGGGTATGTACGGTCTACGAGAAGAGCACTTGCGACTACGGATTCGATCTCGCTCCATTCGCGGCCGGGATGGGGCCGAACGTGCCGTTCCCCGATATCCACTACGACGGCACCGAGGGCGAGCTCTACAACCTCAATGAGGATCCCCTGCAATGGCGCAACCTGTGGGGCGACGCCGGCTACGCAAAGATGAAGTCCGATCTGATTGCGGACCTCTACGACAATCTTCCGCCGGCGCGCAATCCGCCGCTCGCGGTCGAGTCGCCGGTCTGAGCGACGGGCCGCATCGCTTCGCAGATTCGGCCGTCGAGATCGTGATCATTCCATTAGCGCGACAGCCGAGCTCAGTGTGCTCACGGCCCACCACGCGTGCAAGCGACAGTGTTGGCCTTCCTGAGATTCGTGAAGTGAGCCTCAGATGCTAGCGACTTCAAAAGAGTTCCTTCAGCAGGTGTTTCGCGATTTCTCCAGGGATGAATGCCCGTCGATGGCGGCGGCCCTGGCATACGCGACTCTGTTCTCGCTGCCTTCGCTCTTGCTAATCGTCATTTTCATTGCGGGCCTCGTTCTTGGTCCGCGGGCTGCGAGCGGTCAAATCGAAGCGAAACTGAGTGGCGCAATGGGCCCGCAGGCAGCCGCGCAAATTCAGAGCATGGTGAGCAACGTGGCTCAGAACCATACTGGTGGATTGATCGCGACGTTGTTAGGATTTACCGGGCTGATACTTTCCGCTACAAGCGTGCTTTTGCAACTTCAGCTGTGTCTCAACAAGGCGTGGAAAGTAAGGGTGATCGGTTCCGGTATCAAGGGTTTCGCGATGAAACGCGTGCGCTCAGGTCTGCTGCTGGTTGGAGCCGGGATTCTTGCGATGGTTTCGGTGGCAGCGAGTTCCGTGATTTCGGCATTGGCCAGGATGCTCCCTTTTCCCGGCGCTGCGCACGTCGGGGAGATTGTCACATCATTAGCAATGTTTACGATACTGTTCGCGGCGATTCTGAAGGTGATGCCTGATGTACAACTGCGCTGGAGCGACGTTTGGACGGGTGGCCTGTTTATCGCCGTGTTGTTTGTCGGCGGGAACTTTCTGATCGCTATTTACCTGGCGCACGCCGGTAAGGCCAGTGCGTATGGGGCTGCCGGATCTCTTGCCCTGATTCTGCTATGGACTTACTACTCCGCCCTCATCTTTCTGCTGGGAGTCGAATTGACTCAAGTATGGGTACGCAATCAGGGACGGGAAGTCCTGCCAAAGGAAGGCGCTATCCGCCTGGACCAGCGGTCTGATATTTAGTCAGCTTCCACGTAATCCGCCGCTTGCGGTCGAGTGTCTAATTTGAAGAAACTCAGTCCCGCGGGACTTCGAACCAGAGCGTAGCGAGCGGCGGCAGCCTGAGCGGGAGCGAATACTGAAAGCAGTGCCACGGCGTCTGCTCGGCCATCACGGCGCCCGCGTTGCCCTGGTTGCTGCCGCCATAGAGCCCGGAGTCGGTGTTGAGAATCTCGCGGTAGAGGCCGGGCACGGGAGCGCCGACGCGGTAGCCAGTCCGCACCACCGGTGAGAAGTTGCACACGCAAAGCAGCCGGCGGCCGCTCGATGGCGCAGTGCGGATGAACGCGATTACGTTCTCATCCGCGTTGTTGGGATCGATCCACTGAAAGCCCGCCGGTTCGTGATCGGCCTCCCACAGCGCCGGTTCGGCGCGGTAAATCCGGTTCAAATCGCGAATCAGGGTTTGCACGCCGCGATGGTCGGCCTCGCCGAGCAGATGCCAATCCAGGCTCTGGTCGTGATCCCATTCGCGCCATTGGCCGAACTCGCCGCCCATGAAGAGCACCTTCTTGCCCGATCGCGCCCACATGTAACCGAACAGCGCCCGCAGATTGGCGAACTTCTGCCATCGATCGCCGGGCATCTTGTCGAGCAGCGCGCGCTTGCCGTGGACGACCTCGTCATGCGAGAGCGGCAGGATGAAATTTTCGAACCAGGCGTAGAGGAAGCCGAACGTGAGATCGCGATGATGGTAGCGGCGGTGAACCGGCTCCTTGCTGAAATACTCCAGCGTGTCGTGCATCCAGCCCATGTCCCACTTGAAGCCGAAGCCAAGCCCGCCCAGGTACACCGGGCGGCTCACGCCGGCCCACGCCGTGGACTCTTCAGCGATCATCAACACTCCGGGATGGCGCGCGTGGACCTGCTGATTGAGCTCCTTCAGGAACGAGATCGCCTCGAGGTTTTCGTTTCCTCCATATATATTTGGTATCCACTCGCCGTTCGTCCGACCGTAGTCCCGGTATAGCATCGACGAAACTGCGTCGACCCGAAGGCCATCAACGTGAAATTCTTCGAGCCAGTAAAGCGCGCTTCCGAGCAAAAAGCTTCGTACCTCATTGCGTCCGAAATTGAAGATGTAGGTATTCCACTCCGGATGAAACCCCTCACGCGGATCGATGTGCTCGTACAATGCCGTCCCATCGAAACGGCCGAGGCTGAATTCGTCGGTAGGGAAGTGGCCCGGCACCCAGTCGAGAATCACGCCGACGCCGCGCTGGTGCAGATGGTCGACCAGGTAGCGGAAATCGTCGGGATCTCCGTAGCGCGCGGTTGGAGCATAGTAACCGGTGGTCTGGTAACCCCATGAACCGGTGAACGGATGCTCGGTGATCGGCAGGAACTCGACGTGCGTGAAGCCGAGGCCGCAGACGTAATCGCCGA
>Ga0181521_10005941_pt1 | contig 13449 bp, 8 predicted proteins | sample PEATcosm2014_Bin_32_FD_119764 | JGI IMG/M metagenome (GOLD analysis project Ga0181521, IMG submission 119764) | Peatland microbial communities from MTU Mesocosm Facility, Houghton, MI, USA - PEATcosm2014_Bin02_60_metaG | ecosystem: Environmental > Terrestrial > Soil > Wetlands > Peat | place...
CGGCAGGATTCGTGAACCGATTGCGCGACAGAAATGGTTCTGGACACCGCGGTGAAGGTCTTTCCTTAAGAAGTCGTTCCGGAATCACTCCGGTGTGCCGCCATAGCTCAGTCGGTGGCTTTACCTCAGGAGCCGGCCCCGGAATGGCTCCGTCGTTCGTTTCGAGCCTTCGCCGAACGCCTTCGCGACCATCCGCTCTCTCGTTCCTCCAACGAGTCGGATAGGTAGCCAGTCAACCCCTTCCGCCCCGGGGCAACCCGGGGCGCCTCTTTCATTCGCCCGGTGCGAGTGCCCGGCGAACGGCCGGAGGGGCTTGCGGATTGGTTCGAGCGCACTTGGGAGAGGGGGGCGTCCCCCTCACCTGAACCCCTGCCCCTTTGTCGATTCTGAAGGATAGTAGGTGCAGTGGCTTTGCACCTAAACGGTCCTCGGGAAGGTGTAATCCCACCGTCGAATCCTGAGACTGCGACCAATAGCTGCGGGAAGTCCCTTCTCCCTAGCCGTAAGTTTATCCAGTTCTAGACGTGAGGAGACGAACGTTGCATCGACTCGAGAATCGTGTCGGGGTGAGCGAGGAGCTCAAACTCGTGAGTTGCAGAGTTCCGGATCACGAGCATTTGGGTAGTAACGGCAATCGCCTCTAGAACGTGAATGAGTTGTTCCCGGGTGAGCCCTCTCGCGCGGATTCGGTCATCCGCGAGGACCATACCCGGGTCTGGGAAATTGTGGGCGTCTGCATCTTGGGCCGCATAACCAGCCTCAAGGATGTCGCGCATTAGGCCGGGATCCGGAAGGGTTTCCCAAACCGTCTGAATGAAAGCTAGTTCCTCGCCAGGCCTTTTCCAGGTAGTCAGAATCGTTACGAGCTTGTCATGCGTGAATGGCCTGGCTCCATTCTTTCTGAGAATCAGTGCCAACGCCTCAGTTGTGAGCAAGGGAATCCCCTCTCGGACAGCTTCCCGCTCGAGGGCACTAGCCCCACCGTCTATGCCTCGTGTCTGGAACTCCCGGGCGATGGCAATGGCATTTGTGCAGCCAGCTTCCGCGCGATGCCGATCTACGGTAGCGCTTGAGAGCTCGGCGTGGGTCACGACTCCGTGGGCGCCCTTTGCCTCGACTGAGACCTTCAGGTTAGTAGTGCCGGCCCTCGGAATCTCGACGATGCCATCCGGGGCATCGGCCTCCCCGAATCTGGTTGCCGAGAGTCTGAGGTCGCGAAACGCCCGAACGACGGCGTCTTCAAACCGCTTTCCGCCCTCAAATGAGGCGTCTTCAATCTCCTGGATGTGGGACTCTATAGGGTCTTTCAGGTAACCCGAGGCGCCTAGCAGAGAGTCGTATGTGAGCTGAAACGCTTCTGCCAGGAGATCTGGGGAAACGGAGCGCGTCTTGAGATACCCTTGAGAAAGGATGGTCCCGGCGAGGACCTCACCGAGCACAGTCCTGAGCTTCCGTGCCGGTTCCCCCAAATCATCGAGGGCTACAATCGTCGGATGCTCCTCGTTGATGGCGATCGTGTTGGTAGCCTCATCATAAACGACCGGGAGACCAGACTCCCCGAGCGGGCGGTATTCGACCTGAACGCTCTCAAGGCCGCCTTCTGGCATCGCGCCTCGAGTGAGACCCCGCAGAGCGGATGGCCCCAGTAAGGGGGAGAGCGTGCGAAGGCGAGCACCGTAGCTCTTCGGGACGTACTCTCCCGATTCCTCAATCACCTCGGTCCTTGCACGCGCCTCGTTGAATAATTCTCTCAGAAGCTCTCTGGCAACCAAGGTCTCGTCAAAGCTCTCAGAAACCGAGTTACGCTGGACTAGTAGCGCACGGTCCAGGCCAGGAATCTCCACGACCGCGAGGAATCTTCGCCAGTACTGATGCGTCCTTTGAGTCACCCCGAATAACTCGTCTTCGGGGTTGACCTGTTTACCGTGGACGTAGATTGCGAATCCGTTTTCCGAGTATCCCCTCTCTGCCAGACGATCGGTAGTGAGTGTCTGGTCGGCCATGATTGTCGTACCTTGAACCTTTCCAAGCTTAGGGACCTCGATGGCGGGAAGAACTCGGGAGACATCTTGCGGGTCAGGCATCTCGGTAAGGCCCACATCGAAGAGTTCACGTGGGACTAGGGAGCTGTCCGCCAGCTCAAGCCGACTTTGCCAGTAGTACTTCAAAGCCTCAGCGAGCCGCCGTCGAAACGAGACGTCAACAACGTCGAACTTGACGACTACGTGGGCTGGATCGATTTCTCTCCTAGGCACAATTTCGCCGTCGAGGAAAGTCCTGAAGTTGGCTGAGACGGGAAGAGCATGACTGATCATCTTTCTCAGGTACCCGACTTTGAGGGAGCGTGCGAGATTCGAGTCCTCAATCTCGTCCACAATCGCGAGGGTCCACGTACGCCACCCTTTTTCCCAGGGCAACGGAAGTCCAGAGAGGGCAGGAGTCAGGATGGCACGAGCCTCGGAGTCTGGTAGCTTGAACACATCAAAACGTGGGACCATCCCCACTCCCTGATCGTGCAACTGTGCTTGACCGACCGAGACGACGCGCGTCTCGCCGTTTCGAGAGGTTATGTGCGTGAGGCGACCGCCCAACGCGAACGCAGCGAGCTTGCCTACTCCGAATTTCCCAATCTGAAATCGGTTGTTTTCGACTCTCTCGCCCGATCCTTCACGCATCTTCGGACTGAGCGCGACATGCCAGAGGTCCTGAAGACCATTGAAATCCATTCCGGTGCCGTTGTCAAGGACTGCGAGGGGGGCTGCGGCGGCATAAGGGATGCGAACGAAGCACTCGGTCGCACCAGCATCGTAGCTGTTGCAAACAAGTTCCTCAACTGCTTTGCGAGGATTAGTGTAGAGCTGTTTTGAAAACTGACGAATCAAGTCGTAGCTAATGTCGACCCCCACCGTTCCCTCAGGGGCAACCGACGCAAGTCGGAAGGCTTCGGCAAGTGCTGTCGATGACGAAGACTCCGGCACGCTCACTCTCTCCTCGAGATTTCCATTCGTTCCAACATCCGGCGTCTGGCACCAGGAGGGAGCCGGAGTAGGTTAGGGTTGCGGACAAGCAGCCCTAAGAACGGACCGAGACGCTTCCAGCTCTGGGGTGAAATCAACCTTGCAAATAGGTCAATAACGGCTGCTGCAGCCACCGGTCCTAACGGCAGTTTGGTACGGGTGCGACCCTTGTTTGTTAAACAAACGGGGGGGAGGAACCGCCCACCGACCCGCTCGTCCCCGCGGCCAGGGGGGAGGGACTCGTGGCAGGAGTTCGACCGCCGATCGGGCCGCTGAGGGGCCCGCGGGGACCCCTCTCAAGCTCCTCGCCAGTGCCCCGGGGTGTGGGGCGGGGGAGTAGAGGCGAGATAAGGTCAGAGTAGACCGTAAACGAACACTATCGTCACGAAGACACCTATGACGAGGGCCAGCGTCGAAAGGGCTCCAATTGTGCGAGGGTGTACCGAATTCCAGAGGAACATGTGCGCGCCTTTCGTGGCCTTCTTGATTAGCCAGCCTCCGTCCTTTGTCAGTAGGTCTTCCATACCTCGAATCCTAAGCGCGTCGTCCCCTTCGAGTTTCGCTATCAGGTAATACTGGCGTGCTGAGAGACCGATTGCGGTCAGCATCACGAGCCAGAGAAAGGAGACTATGAATCGGAGGACCGCCCCGTTCAAGCTCCAAATCGCCGTCGAGTGTGAATCTAGGACCAACGGAACAAATCCGACAAACGTTGCTGCTCCGATGATCAGGTAGGTGAGGAAGTGTTGGAGGCACCCGTCATAGAGACGGGCGTAGTCTTCTCGCGAATAGGCGACTGCCGTTTCTTTGCGCGTGTCGCGTTCTTGTGAGTCGGATGACCGCCCTGAGCCCACCACAAACGGGAGAGCTGCCCGCGGCGTTTAAAGGTCGGCTTCGAGGGTGGGCGGGCCCCCGAGCGGATTAGCTCGAAAGATGGACTGAATCTTAGAGAACGGGAGGATCGGGTCTCGGGCTTGGCTCACCGGCTGACGGGACAGACGATGCTATCCCTCGAAGTTGACTCAACGCGTCCTGCAAGTCTTCTACCATCTCTTGAGCTATGACGTCCGGGTCGGGCAGGTTCGCTGAATCCTCAAGCGAATCGTCTTTCAGCCAGAAGATGTCGAGGCTCGCTTTGTCCCTTTCGAGGATCTCCTTCAGGTCGTAGGGGCGCCAGCGTCCCGTGCCGTCCTTGGGATTGAATGTAGACTTGCGCTTGGCTCGGTTCCCCGGTTCGTAGAGTTTCGCGAACTCATCCAGATCGGATCGCTTGAGCGGGTTTTCCTTTAGTGTGGGGTGTACATTCGTGCGCAGGTCGTAAAACCAGACCTGCTTCGTCCAGGGTGTCTCGCTCGCCGGCTTTCGATCAAAGAAGAGAACGTTTGCCTTCACCCCTTGGGCATAGAAGATTCCAGTCGGGAGGCGCAGAATGGTGTGGAGGTCGCATTCGTGTAACAGCTTCCGCCGGACGATTTCGCCGGCCCCTCCCTCAAAGAGCACGTTGTCCGGCGCGACTACAGCAGCCCGACCGTGCTGCTTGAGTAGCGTACGAACGTGCTGAACGAAATTCAACTGTTTGTTTGATGTCGAGGCCCAGAAATCGTCCCGTACGATGGTGATGGACTGACGCTCTTCGTCACCTTCCTCATTGACGACAAGAACACTGCTCTTCTTGCCGAATGGGGGATTCGTGAGAATCACGTCATAACGGTCGCCCGGATCTGTGCGCAGGGAATCGTCGGTCCGCACGGGCGGTTCGACCTCGTCGGCCGATGGTCCGATTCCGTGGAGCAGGAGGTTCATCGCACACAACCGAGTGACGCTGTCCACAATCTCGACACCACGTAGTGCCTCGAGTTTCAGATGTTTCTTCTGGTCCCGGTCCAGATGGGGGTTATTCCGCAGTATGTAATCATGCGCCGCGAGGAGAAACCCTCCTGTTCCGCAAGCCGGGTCGCAGAGGGTCTCGCCCGGCTTAGGCCGCATGACTTCAACGATAGCCTGAATGAGCGGTCGCGGCGTGAAGTATTGGCCGGCTCCACCCTTCGTGTCCTGCGCGTTCTTCTCCAATAGACCCTCATAAGCATCGCCTTTGACGTCTGCGTCCAGACTCATCCACTGTTCCTTGTCGATCAACTCTTTGACAAGACGCTCCAGCTTCGCCGGGTCCTGGATCTTGTTTTGGGCCTTCCGGAAGATGATTCCCAGCATGCCTTTCTGTCTGCCGAGTGATTCGAGCGTGCGGCGGTATTGAGTCTCAAGGTCGTCCCCGCTCCTCGAAAGCAATGCAGGCCAGTCGAAACCCCCCGGTATGGGATTGGGACGATTCCATGGCGGCTGAGTCTGCTCGTGAGCCATCTTGAGAAAGAGGAGGTAGGTCAACTGTTCGACGTAGTCCCCGTAGCTCAGTCCGTCATCGCGCAGGACATTGCAGTAGTTCCAGAGTTTCTGGACGATTAGTTGAGAGTGATTCGTCGCCATGCGTTTTCCTACCGACCGCTTGTCCTATGCTTCAGGCCCCCGGTTGTAGTCTCGCAGTCTCATGATTAGGGGTTTCCACTACGAGGCGTTTGAGCTTCATCCGTTCGAGCAGGGAACTAGCGGGCTCGTCGTTCGGGTCCTGCCGCGCTATGCGGCCTTCGAAGGCATTCTTCAGAATCGAGCGGCGGATTCCTGCGAAGCGTGTGAGGGTCGCTCTGACTTCGGAAGTGACTTCATCTATGACGGAGAATCGGCGCTCTATCTCAGCTATGATTCGTTGCTGTCCTGACAGGGGTGGAACAGGAAGAAGGACCTCCGCTAGCCTCGAGCCGCTAACATTCGGCTGGCCAACACCCTGCTTCAGCGTGTGGATTTGTCGCCAGTATCGGTCACTCTGGAAGAAGTACCACAAGAATTGGGGGATTACTTCCCGAGACGGCCTGACCCGTATCAAATAGGAGGCAAACACGGCCTTCGGAGGATTACGGATAAGGTAGCTCTTTCCAGTTGTCGCTCCCGTCCGCGCGAACACTAGGTCCCCGTCGACGAGCGCGAATTGATTCTCAGCGGAATCGTCGATGCGGCACCCTGGTACGGATCCCCAGTCCACCTTACCGTTCTGGATGTCTGTGATACGCAAGAAGCGTGGACCTTCGAGCGTTTCCGTAGCAGAGGCGGTGTACCCATATTGGATCCTGTCGGCGACCTCCTTCAATCGTCGAAGAGGGAAACCCGAGGCCGTGCCGGTCAGGTCCCCTTCAAACGACAATCTCAACACACTCCGTCTGTAGCGGGCGAGGTTCATCCGCACTCGTTCCAAAGTGGCGGCGACGGCGTCCAATCGGGTGAAGTAGGATTCGATGGATTCGACGATTCGACGCTGCTCAGCGAGGGGGGGAAGGGGCAAGGGGATTTCTTGAATGGTCCTAGACGAAAGGTGTCGCACTGTGACTGATGAGGTGGCCTCGTTAATGGCGTGAAGATAACCTGGGAGGACCCAATTCAGGAACTTCCTGAGGTAGATTGATTCGTGGGGCGTAATCTTGCAGACCCGTTGGTTAAGTAGGGCGGCCGGGCCCTGCCACAAGGCGCAATTGAAATCGCCATCCATTCCGACTACGAGCTCACCTGGATTGACTTTGTATCGCGGGTCCCACGACCCGGTTACTCTCACCTCGGTGCGGTCATTGAGTATGTCGCGGATTCGGAGAAGCGGGAATCCTTCATCTTTATTGAATCGGGCGGATTCGAACGGATATCCATTCAGCACCGTTGCCACTTCCCGAAGGCGGACTCGTCCCCAGGAATCATGCCGAGCCAACAGGCCGTCACCGTTTCTCTGGACTATGTCGTCCAGGTTCTCGGTAAAGGTCATTTCACAAGTACTTCGGTCAACTCGTTCACGACCTCATCGAGGCGATTTCCAAATGCATTCGATGCCGCTCCCAATCCGCCATGCTGAGCGAAGGGCTCATAATCGAAATCATTGGGCGAAATCTGAAGGTTCGCAGCGAGGTGGTCCCTCATGTCCTCGAGCCATCGTTTCTGCTCGGGAGTGAACCCTTTGCCCTCCACCCATTTGGCAAACCTCTCCTCTACAGTTTCCGGGAAAGGCACCAAGGTATCCTCTTGGCGCAGCGCGAATCGGATCAGAGGAACGATGTCGGTGAGTAAGCGCTTCGCGCCTGCCCCACGAACATGGTCGCGATTCAGTTGTTCGTAAGCTTGCCAAACCTTCTCCGTAGTGAGGTCGAATGGGGGCTCCTGCATCGCCTCCACGATTGCCTTCACGTCCTCGTACCGGAGACGCTTCGACCGTGGTTGGTTGTAGAATGCCTCCAGCGCGGCGATCTCGTCCCTATTCTCTGCGATGAACCTCTCGAAGCTGGTCACCACCGCCTTGGCCCGTTCTCTGGCAGCAGCAGAGTATCCCGCATGGAGGACGTTGTCCGCGGTCACTGTGTCGATGGTCTGCTCGCTCCGCTTTTTCGCGGCAATGAGGTGGGTCCGCAGATGCGGGTTCGTGGCGATAGGCTTCAGCGCCTCTTGTCGCAATTCGACGGCCATCTCCGCCACTTGATCCGGAGTGGGTGAAGCCCCGTGCTTCAGCTTCGCAGCTCGGAGATGCTCATCGGGATCTAGTGACTTGAGGAGGCTACCGACCACATCCTGAAGTGAGGTGTGAGCAATCTCGCGGATTTTCTCTTTCCCTTCCTTGTCGAGCGTGCGGTCCAGGCGGGCTAGTCTATTCGCGATGCTCGATACTACGTCGGGATCAGAGACACCGAAGGCTGCCTGTTCCAGCAGCTTCTCAAAGCTGATGCCGGGCTTCTTCTCCAACGGGCGACTATCCTCGAGTTCTGTCTCGCAAACGCCAACTGCGTCGATGATGACAAAATGCGTCTTGGTCCGCGCGTCAGGAGTCACCTGCTGAAGGTCGGTGTCCCCGATGACTCTGACACCACGCCCCTTCATTTGTTCGAAGAGGGTCCGGCTTTTCACGGCACGCATGAACCAGACGATTTCCACGGGCCGGATGTCTGTCCCTGTGGCGATCATATCCACGGAGACCGCAACGCGCGGGTTGTAGCTCACTCGAAAATCTCGGATTAGCTGCTCCGGCGGGACACCCGTGGTCTTGTAGGTAATCTTCTGGCAGAACTCGTTCCCTTTCCCGAACTCCTCTCGGATCACCTGAACGAGGTCGTCTGCGTGCGAGTCGTCCTTCGCATAGACCAGTGTCTTAGGCACTTCGGTCCGCCCGGGAAAGATCTCCGTAGGGAGCTTGTCCCGGAAAGTACGAACAATCGTTCGGATTTGGTCCGTGGCGACGATGTCCCGATCGAGGCGGTCCGCCGCGTAAGTGAGCGGTTCGTCCAGTTGTTCCCAACGGATTTGGCGGGTTTCCCGGTCACGCTTGTCCACGTATTGGCCGGCGTCAATTGTAGCTCCCGCGTCCGTAATGCGGGTCTTGATCTCGTAGACGTCAAAGGGGACGTTCACGCCGTCGGCGACCGCCTGCTCGTGATTGTACTCCACGACCAGATTACGGTGGAAGAAGCCGAACGTTTGGCTGTTCGGCGTGGCGGTCAGTCCAACAAGGAAGGCGTCGAAGTATTCAATCACCTGCCGCCAGACCGTGTAGATGCTTCGGTGGCACTCATCGATGAAGATGAAGTCGAAGAACTCAATGGGGATGTTTGGATTGTAGGTCACGCCGACGGGCTCCTTGGGTGCCGGCCCGCTCGCAGTGAACTGGGAGCCTTCCTCCAGAATCGGGTCCAGCTCTTGCTCGCCCTTCAGCATGGAATAGAGCCGTTGGATGGTTGTGATTACGACCTTAGCCACCGGGTCGATCTTGTTGCTGGTGAGGAGTTGAACGTTATAGAGTTCGGTAAATTTTCGCCCGTCATCGGGCGTCGAGTAGGCCTGGAACTCCTTCAACGCCTGGCGTCCGAGATTCGAACGGTCGACGAGGAAAAGGACCCGCTCAGCTCCCCCGAACTTGACGAGGCGATACACCTCGGTAACAGCGGTTACCGTCTTGCCTGCCCCTGTCGCCATCTGGATCAGGGCACGGGGTCGGTCCGCGGCGAGGGAAATCTCGAGATTCCGTACGGCTCGGGCTTGAATTGGCCAAAGCCCGTCCTCGATAAGAGGAGGCATCTGGCCAACCTTGCCTCTTACCGTAGTCAAGTCGTCCTTCCTGAGCCATCTTGCGAGCGTTTCGGGACGATGGAAACCCATAACCGGTCGACTTCGTGGCTCGGGATCCAGACGGTTTGTGAAGTGAGTCTCCACACCGGTGGATTCATACAAGAATGGTAGCGGAGCCAAGTCGCGGGGAATCCGGTCAGGGAGGCCTGCTCCGTACTTCTCGGATTGTCGTTCCACACCGGTAAGAGTTGTTCCCGCAGGCTTGGCCTCGATTGCCCCGACCGCCTTCCCGTCGACGAATAGAAGGTAGTCCGCCTCCCCGTGGCCCGCTCTTAGGGGGAACTCCCGAATCGCGACGCCTGGACCAGCGTGGACATTGGCCTGAGCCCGGTCTTGGAGAACCCACCCAGCGTTGCCTAGGGAGGAATCGATTTCCTTACGTGCCTCCGCTTCCGGTTCCAAGGCAATCCTCGAATTCGGTCAGCAGCTCGGACTAACTTAGTGATATCGAATGGTCCAGCCCTAGCACCCCTGGGCCCCGCTGAAGATCCGTGACGACTCATGAGGTCGCTCGAAACAAGCGGATTACAGTTCTCGGGATAATCGACCGCACAAGGAAGGCTCTCGCCCCGACCACGGGCGAGGAACCATCATGTATCGACTTGTGGCGGGAATTGCTCTCGGCTCAAGTCGACGTAGGAGCTTCCCAGTCCGTTCTTTTGCCAACAGTCGGGACAGGAGCATAGTGGCTTTGCATTGTCCCATCTCCTGCGCTGATGGAATCCAGGACCTGCTCCCTCCGGCGGAATAGGTCTTTGCGGTCGCGATTGACTGCCCATGATTAGGGCCTAAAGGCTAGAATCGGTGGCGGACTTGTGAACGGCGGCTCCTTGACGAAGGAGGTTCGTGTATGAGTCCTAAGGTCGAGAGCCTTCGATGGATCGACTCAATGTGTCCCCGGGCTGTAGCCGCCTTTCTTGCGCCGCTACACACTACCTTGCCAGACCCAAACAGGAGGAGGGCGGAACGGTCCGCGTTGTGAAGTATCATGCCTGGGAAAAGTTTCGGTTCGTAGATTGCCTCAGGTATGTGCGAGCTGATGAATGGAAGGTCCAGAGGGTGACCCCAGTCCGAGGTTGCGACGAGATTCACAGTCTTGACAGGCCCCATACAGGCCGATTTCCCTTCGGCCAGGCATATCTCCTTCAGGGAGAACTGTAGGGCTTTCCGAGATTCCCACTCGGATTTCGTCCCGGTGCTAACGAACTTACCGTTTGCGAACAGGATGATCGTCGAACGCGGATTCTTTCTCCGGTAGATCAGCCCGGGGAAGCTCTCCGGGTCGTATGATGCATCGCTAAGTGCCATTACCACGACCTCCAGGGAGACGGGCCGCGAGAGACGGGTCGAGGCGACGACATTTACGACGCGGGTTGGCGGGCATGCAGTGTGGCCCGTTGGCTGAGACATGTCTTCTGGGGTGCGCACTCCCACGATCCCTAGAGATAGGAGTACGGGTGGGAAAAGAGAACGGGTCAGGCGCCCGCCGCATTTTCAAATCGCCGGGACCGTTCCTCGCCTCCCCTCAACGGAATGGACCCTTCCCCAAGAGGGATACGCCCCCCGCATCGCCCGTTCCCCTCTTCGCGAGGAACGAGCGATGCAGACCAGCATCCACTACCCGAAATCAACCGCCGAACGCCCCACGCCGACCGAACACGCCCCCTCCCGCCTCCGCACCGTCACGGGCAACCGCTTCCCGCGGAAGTGTTCGTGCGGATGCGGGCGCGAGATTCCCCGCGACCCGGAGATCCGCCTCGTGGTGGACTTCGGCGCGCAGCGCCCCTATCCCGCCTACCTGCGCGAGCACTCGCCCGACTTCGGGAGCTACCGTGGTCGACCCCGCGACCGCGTCGATCTCGCGTCAGTTCCCGGGTTCGTCCCCGCGAGCGCGCTCCTGGAGAAGCCGGCCGAGTCAAAGCCCCCGATCGAGCTGGACTTCACGACCGACCCCGCCCACTCCGAGGCGGACAGCTCTCCGAGTGTCGAGGCAGGGCGACCCTGGGCCTCCGGCCAGCTCGTCTTCAACGCGGGCCAGTTCGAGTCGGCGCGGAGCGGGTTCGCGGACTACGCCCGCGACGGCGAGACCGCGAAGGAGCTTCGGGGCCGGGTGAATCAGACCATCCTCGAGGACCTCGAGCAGAAAGTGCTCGCGCTCCGGGCGCTCCACGCGAAGCTCCGGGACGTGGACGGGGGTGAGTCGTTCGCGGGCGTTGTTGCGCGATCCCGACCCGCATAACCCGGCAGCGAGGCCCATGTTCGAGTTCCTCTATATCAGCCCGCCACTCGCGTGCTAGTGGGGGCATCGCTGCTCTCTTCCGCCAGCCCCTCGAGAATTCGCCCGATTCGTCCGAGTGAGTGCGCCGATACCTTCACCCCCTTCGCTTGGTCGGTCCGGCGCTGCCGAGCTCTCGTCTTCTCAGCCCACTTCCGGCTCGCCTCCTCTCGAGTCGCTTCCTCGTGCCGGAAGGGCTCATTTCGACGCAGCATGTTCCAGATCCAGACAACCATCTTGCGGGCCACGGCGGTGATGGCCTCCTTCGGCTTCTTCCCGTGTTCGCGATGGCGATCATAGAGCGCGGTGACTCGGGGCTCCCACCGCTTTGCGCACTCCGCGAGCATCGTCAGCGCCCAGCGAAGCGTTGCTGAACCAGTCTTCGTGATTCCCTGCTCCCGAGAAATCCCCGCTGATGCGTGACGGCCCGGAGTGAGTCCGGCGTACTTCGCGAGTTTACCGGGCGTTGGGAACCGCTCGACCCCATCAATCTCCGCCAGGATTGTCGTCGCAAGTTGGACCTGGCAGCCTCTCAATGAGAGAAGCAGATCCACTTCGTTGGCTCGATCAGCGCCCACCCGTGCCACTTCGAGGTCAACTGACTCCGTGAGGCTCTGGAGCTGGCCGAGCAGCTCCAGCTCTCCTCGGAGGACTACAGCCACCTCATGAGGAAGTTGACCCTTCTGTATTCGGCGACGGAGGGACGTCAGCCCGGCGCGACTGAACGGAGATTGCACGTCCTCGGCGAGTCCCTGACGCGCGATGACAGATCGGATTCGATTCTTCACTTCCGTGGCCTCCTCCCCGAGTCTGTGCCGGTACCGGCACACATCGCGGGCACGAAGTGCCCACTCACTCGGATCGTGCACCGCCGGGAATGCGCCCAACCGATACAGTTCGGCCAAAAGCTTGGCATCGATCCAGTCGTCCTTGACCTTCGGGTCACGGAATCTCGCTATGGCGGCGGGGTGCCCAACGACCACACGTGCTCCTTCCTCGGCGAGAACCTTCCGCACAAAGGCCGCCGTCGAGGACGCCTCCATGGTGACGATGATTCCCTCTTTCGAGAGGCGCTGGCCCTCGGCCAGCAGATCCTCTCGACGTGTCCGAATCGTGCGTCTCGCAAGCACGATCCCTTCCGCATTCAGTCGGACCGCCGCGCAGAACTCCTGGTGGACGTCCCACCCTTCGATGGCTGTTTCCATCCTACTCATTCTCCTTCCTTTTTCCTTGGGTGTGGTACCGGACCGAGGCCGAACGACATTCCTCTATCCGCCCTCGCAGGGCACGAGAGTAGTTCGTCGTCGGAGCCGGCCAATCCGCCTGTCGCGCGCGAAGCGCAAAACTCGAACGGGCCTGGCCCCGACCCGGCCACACGAGCCGGGAACGCTGTTCATCATCAAGTCAACTGGCGGGCTGATACACTATCCGGCTTCGAATACTCGATGTGCGGGAGCGCGAAGGCGATCCCCCTTCATTCATAGGGATCGTGGAAGGTTTCCCCGACGTTCTGGTGCACGCGACCTCCCCTGGTCAGGCAGAGGCGGACCTGACGCGGGCCTTGGTGGATCACCTAGAGCGGCTTCAGGATCGTGAATCGACGCGGATTGATTGGGACGACTTTCCGACTGTGAGGGTGGCGCGATTGTTCCTAGGAGCCGGCCGCGCTTGAGAGCATCAGTGTCTGCTCTAACTTGTAGATGTAGCCAAACGACAACCTCTCAACGGCCCCCGACATCGGTGGACTGCTAAATGGCCGCCCCGATTCAAGGTCCGGTTCCAGAACGTGATTTTTGGTTCTCCGTCGCAGATTCGGATTCAGAAGCCAGCCTGCGGGCTCAGCTTCGGAGGCTCTCCCTGTCGGGAACGCTCACCCTGACGGCGGCGTTTTGCTCCTGGAACGGGTCTCCGAGGGGTTTTCCTCCCGCACACCTAGTACTCCAACAGTTTGCCACCCTC
>Ga0181521_10005942_pt1 | contig 13449 bp, 12 predicted proteins | sample PEATcosm2014_Bin_32_FD_119764 | JGI IMG/M metagenome (GOLD analysis project Ga0181521, IMG submission 119764) | Peatland microbial communities from MTU Mesocosm Facility, Houghton, MI, USA - PEATcosm2014_Bin02_60_metaG | ecosystem: Environmental > Terrestrial > Soil > Wetlands > Peat | place...
AGAACGGACACGACGGCAAGGATTTCCGCGATGCGCGCCGGCGCGGGCCTGCCGGGCCGATCCTGTGGGGGAGCGGATGGGGGAGCAAGGCCGGCGGTGTTCTGCGCAGCGGACACGGTTTGAAAGACTAACGGATTGGGTTGGGGGAGTCAAGGATTGTTTTCCGGACGGGCGGCGCCGTTACTGGAAAGGTCGGGCCTCCGCCGCGTCGCCACCGCTAGCCGCATCGAAAACCGCGGCGTTCAGGCTGGCCAGCATCCGCGCCAGGCCTTCCTCGCCACCGAACGTCTGCCGCATCCGGGCAATGCCACCGATCGACGAGAATGGCGGCATCACGATCCGTTCCCGCGCCCGGCACCCGGACCAAGAAGGCCAACCCATGCAATGCCCTTGATTGTAAGGCAATTTCACCTTACATCGCTTCAGTCACCAAGAGGTCAACCGCATGACCGTATTGACCGTCACAGCGAAGGGCCAGGTCACCCTGCGCAAGGACCTCCTGATGCACCTGGGTGTCCGGCCCGGCGAGAAGATCACCATGGATAAGCTCCCGGATGGCCGGCTCGAAGTGAAAGCCGCCCGCCCCAGCGGTCGGATTTCCGATGTCTTCAATGCTCTGCAACGAAAGGGAGCGCCATCTCTCTCAATCGAGGAAATCAACCGGATCGCCGCCGAGGCCTGGGCTGGCAAACGGTGAAGCTCACCGCCGACACCAACGTCCTTGTCCGCGCCATAACCGGCGATGATGCGGTGCAAAGCAAGCTCGCCCAGGCCGAACTGGCGAACGCGGATCTGGTTGCATTGGCTCTGCCGGCGCTCTGCGAACTCGTCTGGGTGCTGTCGCGAGGCTACAAAATCCCCGCACCGGACATCGCCGCGGCGATCCGGCGCCTGATCGATGCCGCCACTGTCGCGGTGAACCGGCCGGCCGTAGAGGCTGGGCTGGCATTGCTCGAAGCGGGCGGCGACTTCGCCGATGGCGTCATCGCCTATGCAGGGCACTGGCTCGGCGCCGAAACCTTTGTGTCCTTCGACACGAAAGCGGTGGAACTGATAGCGGCACAAGGCCAGGCCGCATGCCTGCTCGCCTAGCAATTCGACGGCCTTTCAGACCGTGGGAAAACTCGGTTGCAAGGTCGGCTGGCGCGACATCGATGCGTCCCGGAGCCTGTAGGGGAAGCATTGTCGCCCCCCGCCGCCCCGGGCGAAGCAACGCTGCGGAGCGCCGGTGCGGGGGAGAGTTTCACACGGTGTGCCTGGCTACCGGGAACAACCGCCATCATCGTCCAATAGGCTCAAGGTGCGTCCAGCACCGGCGCGTCATCGCGACGGGCGCAGTGGTGGCTGGGCTTCTCAGCCGGGCCGCACCTCACGCCCGCGGATGCGCCTTGCGCCAGACTTCCATGAGTCGCGCCGTTTCCACGCTGGTGTAGCGCTGCGTGGTGGACAGGCTCGCATGCCCCAACAGGTCCTGGATCGAACGCAAGTCGGCGCCGCCCTCCAACAGATGTGTTGCGAAGGAGTGCCGCAGCGCATGCGGCGTCGCATGCTCCGGCATGCCGCGCTGCCGGCGGAACAGCCGCATCGTGCGTTGGGCCACCGCGGGGTCCAGCCGCGCGCCACGCACGCCGACGAACAGCGGCGAGGCCGGCTGCGGGTCCGGGTGCAGCGCCAGCCAGGCGGCGATCGCCTCACGCACCGCCGGCAGCACCGGCACCACGCGCTGCTTCGACCCCTTCCCCACCACGCGCAGCATCCCGTCCGCTCCGGGCAGCGGCGCATCGCGCACGTCCAGCGCCAGCGCCTCGGCGATGCGCAGACCGCAGCCGTACAGCAGGGTGAAGAGGGCTTCGTCGCGCGCCTGGACGAGGGCGCGGTCGGACATTTCCCCGCCTTCCTCGGCGACGGCACGGGCGTGCGCCGGGATCAGCGCCTTCGGCACCGGGCGCTTCGCCCGCGGCGTGGCGATCAGCTTGACCGCCGGGTTGTCCATGCCCTGCCGCCGGGCGAGCCAGCGAAAGAACGTGCGCACCGCCGCCAGATGGCGCGCCCGCGTGGCGTTGCCCGCGCCGTTCGCCGCCTCGGCCGCCAGCCAGGCGCGGAAATCCGCCGGGCGCAACGCCGCCAGCGCCGCCAGGTCCGGCTCGCCGCCCAAATGCTGCGTCAGGAAGCCCAGCAAGGCCGCGAGGTCGGCACCGTAGGCTGCAACGGTGTGCGGCGACGCCCGGCGCTCCTGGCCAAGCCAGTCGAGGAACGCCACGCGCGCCACCTCCGCCAGCATCAGCGGGATCGCCCGGCGGTGTCGCCCAGGCCGTGCCGGACCCGGGAAGCGCCGGGGGCCTTGCCCCCGGACCCCCACCAAGGGGCTCTGCCCCTTGGATCCCCGCCAAGGGCGGAGCCCTTGGGACCCTTCACTTGGCGTGGCTGGACGGGAGGGGGCCATGTGATGCGGCTGCCTTCGATGCCGGCGACGCCCGGCATCGAAGGCAGCCGCATCACATGGCCCCCTCCCGTCCAGCCACGCCAAACGGATGGATGGCAAAGGCTGTGCCTTTGCTGGGGGGTCCAGGGGGGCAAAGCCCCCTTGGCGGGGTCCAGGGGCAGCGCCCCTGACGCTTCCGCGATCCCACACGGCACGGGCGACACGGCCTAGCGCCCCAGAGCCGCGGCGACCGCGCGGCCGAGGAAGGCCAGGGCGCCGGCCCCCTGCCCCGGGTCCAGTGCCCACGGATCGCGTGCCAGCAGCGCGAGCAAGGCTGGCGGCCCTTCGCCTGGCACCAGCGCCAGTGCGTCATGCCCGGCCAGGCCGGCCGCCTCGGCGTGCAGCAGGCGGGCGTCGGTGGCGACCTCGCGGAACAGCACCTGTCGCCCCTCCAGCAGTCGCGCCACGGTGCCGCCCGGCAGCGGCCGGGCGCCGGGATGCAGCGCCTCCAGGCACAGGTGCACCGCATCGACGCCGAGGATGCCGGGCATCTCGTGGCCGATGCAGTCCACCGGATCGGACGATCGCAGCAGCGCCAGGACCGCTTCCTGCACCCGTGCCGCCAGCCCGGCAGCCGCGCGGCCCGCGGCCAGCACGTTGTCGGCCCGCTCCGCCATCGCCGCCGCATGCGCACGCTCGGCCTGCACCATCGCCGCCATATGGTCCGCCAATTGCTCGCCATGCACCCGCACCGGCGGGGCCAGCAGCCGGTAAAGCCCCGGATGATCCGCCAGCCAGGTCGGATGGGCGCGCAGGAACGCCTCGACGAGCGCCGCTTCCGACTCGTCGGGCTGGAGCAAGGGAAGGGTCATCCGCCCGCTTCAGACGATCTTCTGGCCGGTCTTCGCCCAATCGGCCAGGAAGGCGGCGAGCCCCTTGTCGGTCAGCGGATGGTTGAACAGCGAGCGCAGCACCGCCGGCGGCACCGTGGCGACATGGGCGCCGAGCCTGGCCGCCTCGATCACGTGCATCGGGCTGCGCACCGAGGCGACCAGCACCTCGGTCTTGAACGCCGGGTAGTTGCGATAGATCTGCACAATGTCGGCGATCAGGGCCATGCCGCTCTCGCCGATATCGTCCAGCCGGCCGACGAAGGGGCTGACGAAGGTGGCGCCGGCCTTGGCCGCCAGGATCGCCTGGGCGGCCGAGAAGCACAGCGTCACGTTGACCATGGCGCCGTCGTCGGTGAGGCGGCGGCAGGCGCGCAGCCCGTCCGGCGTCAGCGGCACCTTCACCGCGATGTTCTTGGCCACGGAGCGCACCACGCGCGCCTCGGCCATCATGCCGTCGAAGTTGGTGGCGGCGACCTCGGCGCTGACCGGGCCGGGGACGACGGCGCAGATCTCCGCCAGCACGTCGAGGAATTTCCTGCCGGTCTTGGCGACCAGCGACGGATTGGTGGTGACGCCGTCGAGCAAGCCGCTGGCGGCAAGCGACTTGATCTCCGCCGTGTCGGCGGTATCGACAAAGAACTTCATGCCATCGCTCCGTTTTGCGGCTACGCCTGGGGGTCAGACGGGTGGGGTGCTTCGGATCATATAGGATGGCGGGGGCGGATCGAAAGCGAAGCGCGGGGGCAATCCGGCGGGTACCGGTGCTGCTGCCTTACCCGTTTCCCGGCCCGTTCGACTACCGGGTGCCGCCGGATTGCGATCCGCAGCCCGGCGACGTCGTGCTGGTGCCGCTGAACCGGCGCGAGGAACTGGGTGTCGTGTGGGATGCGCCGCCGCAAAATTCTCCCCCTCCCCTTGTGGGCTTGGGCCGCGAAGCGGACCAAGGGCAGGGGGAGGGGTGCGAACTCGCTACGGCCAGCAGCGGGTCGCACCCCTCCCCCCGCCCTTGGTCCGCTTCGCGGCCCAAGCCCACAAGGGGAGGGGGAGACCTGCTCCTTCCACTTTCCGGCTCTCATCCCGCCTCCTACGCTGCCACAGGCGCCGTCCCCGACCACAAGCTGAAGCCGCTGATCGGGCTGGTGGACACGCCGCCGATGCGCGAGGACCTGCGGCGGCTGGTGGACTGGATGGCGGCCTATACGCTGGCGCCGCCCGGCGAGGTCATGGCGATGGCGCTGCGGGTGAACCGCGCCGCCCCCGGCCCCGTCACCGGCTGGCGGTTGGCCGAAGCGCTGCCGGAAGAGACGCGGCTGACCGATCCCCGCCGGCGGGTGATCGAGGCCCTGTCGCAAGCGCAGCCGCGCACCACCGCGGCGCTGGCACGTGCCGCGGGCGTGAGCAATGGCGTGGTGCGCGGCATGGCGGATGCCGGGCTGGTGGTGCCGGCCACGCTGTTGACCGCGGCGCCGTTCGCCATTCCCGATCCGGACTATCCCGGCTGCGTGTTGTCGCCGGACCAGCAAGCCGCCGCCGCGGTGCTGCGCCAGGCGGTGGCGGCGCGCGCGTTCTCCGTCACGCTGCTGGACGGGGTGACCGGCTCGGGCAAGACCGAGGTGTATCTGGAAGCGGTCGCCGAATGCCTGCGGGCACGGCGGCAGGCGCTGGTGTTGCTGCCGGAGATCGCCCTGTCGTCGCAATGGCTGGAGCGCTTCGAGCGCCGTTTCGGCGTCGCGCCGGCGGTGTGGCACTCCGACCTGACGTCGCGGGTGCGGCGGGTCACCTGGCAGGCGGTGGCGGAGGGCGCGGCGCCGGTCGTGGTGGGTGCGCGCTCGGCGCTGTTCCTGCCGTTTCCCGATCTCGGCCTGGTCGTGGTGGACGAGGAACACGAGACCGCGTTCAAGCAGGAGGAGGGGGTGGTTTACCACGCGCGCGACATGGCGGTGGTGCGGGCGCGGTTCTGCGCCGCGCCGGCGGTGCTGGTCTCGGCGACGCCCAGCCTGGAGACCGTCGCCAATGTCGAGGCCGGTCGCTACGCGCACCTCACGCTGCCGGTTCGGCACGCCGGCGCCCTGCTGCCGCACGTCGCGGCGATCGATATGCGCGACACGCCGCCGGCACGGGGGAAATTCCTGGCGCCGCCGCTGATCGAGGCGATACGCGCGACGCTGGCGCGAGGGGAACAGGCGATGCTGTTCCTGAACCGGCGGGGCTATGCGCCGCTGACGCTGTGCCGGCATTGCGGCCACCGCATGCAGTGCCCGAACTGCACCGCCTGGCTGGTGGAGCACCGCACGCGGAGTGAGTTGCAGTGCCACCATTGCGGTCACGCGGTGCCGATCCCGGAGGAATGTCCCGCCTGCGGCGCTGCCAACAGCCTGACCGCGGTCGGCCCGGGGGTGGAGCGGATCACCGAGGAGGCTGCGTCGCTGTTCCCGGAGGCTCGGCGCCTGGTGATGGCGAGCGATACGATGCCCGGGCCGCACGCCGCGGCCGAGGCGTCACGGGCGATCGAAGCGCGCGAGGTGGACCTGATCATCGGCACTCAGATCGTCGCCAAGGGTTGGCATTTCCCGCACCTGACGCTGGTGGGGGTGGTGGACGCCGATCTCGGCCTGGCGGGCGGCGACCTGCGCGCGGCGGAACGGACCGTGCAGTTGCTGCACCAGGTGGCTGGCCGCGCCGGCCGGGCGGAGGCGCCGGGGCGCGTGTTGCTGCAAACGTTTTCCCCGGAGCACCCCGTGATGCAGGCGCTGGTCGTCGGCGATCTCGCGGGGTTCATGGCGAGCGAGGCGGCGCAGCGCCGCCCCGGCCACTGGCCGCCCTACGGCCGGCTGGCGGCACTGATCGTCAGCGCGGATTCGGCCGTGCTGGCGGATGCACTCGCCCGCGACCTCGGGCGTGCGGCCCCTTCCGGCCATGGCGTCGAGGTGCTGGGACCGGCGCCGGCGCCGCTGGCGATCCTGCGCGGCCGGCACCGGCGGCGGCTGCTGCTGAAGACCCGGCGCGACGTGGCGGTGCAGCCGATCCTGCGCGCCTGGCTGGCCAAGGTGACGGTGCCGCGCGGCGCGCGGGTGGATGTCGATGTCGATCCGGTGTCGTTTCTGTAGCCAGCCCGATCACACCTGGCCGACCAACGTGGCGGTGCCGGGCGGCGCAACGCGACGGGTCGGCACGCTACGTCCCCGCCGTCAGAACCCGTAGAGCAGCGCCGGATTGTCCACCAGGATGCGCTGCCGCAGCGCCGCGTCCGGTACCCATTCGACGAACTGGTCGAACAGCACACCGGCCTCCGGCGCCGGGTCCATGCCGGGATGCGGCCAGTCGGTGCCCCAGACGCAGCGCTCCGGCGCGGCGGCGGCCAGCGCACGCACGTTCGGCGCCACGTCGGTCCACGGCGCGCCCGCCGATGACGCCCGGTAGGAGGACAGCTTGATCCAGGCCCGCCCGCTGTCGAGCAATCGCCGCAACGCGACGAACTGCGGATGATCCGTTCCCAGCGCAGCCTTCACGCCGCCGCAATGGTCGATCACCACCTCCACCGGCAGCGTCGCAAGCTGCGGTGCGATCTCCGCCAGTTTGTCGCCCTCGGCGTACACCTGGATGTGCCAGCCCAGCGGCGCCAGACGCCGCGCCAGCGCCTCAAGCTGGTCTTCCGGGGTGCCGTTGCCGGACACCATGTTGAACCGCGCGCCGCGCACCCCCGCATCGTGCATCGCGCGCAGCGCCGCTTCGTTGAAACTATCGTCGATCACCACCACGGCGCGGGCTCGGTCGAGCCCGAACTGCCGCACCGCATCCAGCGTCACCGCGTTCTGCGTGCCGTAGACCGACGCCTGCACCACCACCATGCGGCCGATGCCCACCGTCTCCGCCATCGCCAGATACGCCGGCACCAGCGCAGCCGGAGGCGTATAGGTGCGGCCGGCGTCCAGCGGAAACCGATCGTACGGGCCGAAGATGTGGAAATGGCAGTCGCAGGTCAGTTCCGGTGCCCGAACCTGCGGTGCGCGCGTGGTGCTCATCGGTTTCCCCCGTGGTAGCTCACGCGCCAGATTGTACCGTTGCCGTCCTCGCTGACCAGCAGTGAGCCGTCATGCGCCACCGCGACGCCGACCGGCCGGCCCCACACCGCCTGATCGGAGACGACGAAGCCGGTCAGAAAATCCTCGTATGCGCCAGTGGATTTGCCTGCCGAGAACCGCAGCCGCACCACCTTGTAGCCGGTGCGTTGCGCGCGGTTCCACGATCCGTGCAGCGTCACGAACGCATCGCCGCGATAGTCCGGCGGGAATTGCGCCCCGTCATAGAACGCGATGCCGAGCGGCGCCGAATGCGGCTGGATCAGCACGTCCGGGACCGCAACGTGTCCCGCCAGATCGGGCCGCGCACCGGACAGCCGAGGATCGGCGTGCGCGCCGATATAGTACCACGGCCAGCCGTAGAACGCGCCCTCGCGCACCGACGTGGCATAATCGGGCGGCAGATTGTCGCCCAGCCCATCGCGCTCGTTCACCACGCACCACAAGGCGCCGCCCGCCGGAGCGATCGCCTCGCCGACGCAATTGCGCAGCCCCGCGGCGAACACACGCCCATCGCGTCCCTCCGCATCGAACACCAACACATCGGCCCGATCCTGCTCGTCACCCCAGGCAGCGCCGAGACCGTGCGCCGCATCCCAGGCGCGCGCGTCGTCCTGGTCCTTCGCCGCCATCTCGGTTCCCGCGTTGGTGCCCGAACCAACCGAAACGAACATGCGCTGCCCGTCGGCCGAAAACACCACATCCCGCGTCCAGTGTCCGCCGTTGTCCGGCAAATGCGGCACCACCACCTGGGCCGGTCCCCGCGCATGCAGGTCGCCGGATTGGTAGGGGAAGCGCACCACCCGCGAACTCTCGGCGACGTAGACGAAGCGAGGGTTCGGACCCGGTGGCCAAAACGCGATGCCGAATGGCTGCGACACGCCCGCGGCGAACACCGCGCTTTGCGCCGGTCGCGACGCGCCGTCGGGAACTCGGAACACGCGGATGCGCCCGGCACCGCTTTCGGCGAGGAACACGTCGCCGTTCGGCGCCACGCGCAGGGTGCGCGGACGATCCAGTCCGGAGGCAAACTCAGTCACCGCGAAGCCCGCCGGGACATGCAGCACCGCGCCGGCGGGGTGCTCTACCACGGACGGCCCACGCGTCGCCGACTGCGTGGCGAACGGCGAGGGCAGGACGTCGGGCGTTATCTGCCGCACGACGCCCGGTGCGTCGTCGTGCCAGTCGCCATAAGCCGCGGTGCCGGTGCGCGGCGCGTCAGCCAGCGCAACCGGCGCGAACGACAGGAGCAACAGCGCAGTGAGGAACCGGCGTGCCCTGCGCGCAGCATGCATGCGGCCGAAGCGGCTGCGATTCACCTGCCGGAGCCTGCCCCCGGGCACGTGACCCCGGGGTCCGCCATGACATGCCGATGTGCCGCCAACAGCCCCGGCACACGCGCCGGATCGGTGCGACCCCAGCCGCACTCGGTGGCGATGCCGAAGCGCGGCACCACCTTGCGCGCCGCATCGATCCGCGCGCGGTCGCCGGTCGCGTCGTCATGATGGATCAGCCCGAGATACAGCATCGTCTCCGCCGGCAATGCCAACCCCGCGAGCGGCGCGAAATACGCAGCGTCCGAGCGATCCCGCGGCACCGGCAAATGCAGGAAATCCATCCGCCGCCGTAGCCGCGCGAGAATGCCTTGCGCGATCTCCACCAGGATCGCGGTATCCTTCGGCATCACCAGGTGTTCGTCGCGCGGCGAGCCATAGCAAAGATGGTAGCCACACTCGACATCGTCCGGCACGGCATCGCCGAGCCGCGCCAGCATGGCGAGCGAGGCTTCCTTGTAGGCCGGCGGACGGTGCGGGAAGTAGCCCTCGAACACCAGCACCTCCTGGCAGACGTCCCACTGGATCGACAGGTCCTGGTGCGGGATCGCACCGGCGATCTCGCGCAACGCCGCGAGCAAGGCGCGTTCGTAGGCGGGAAGATAGGCGGCGAGCGAACGCGGGCTGACATACATATAGCCCGAGGCCATCGGCGTCGGCAGGCACACCTGGAAGCGCAGCCTGGCGGGAATATCGCCGGTGTCGCGCAGACGGCGGAATGTGACGTAGGACTCCCGTGCCGCGGCGGCGTAGCCGGTATCGAAGGTCACGCTCGTCGGATCGATGCCGGACTTGAAACGCAGCCAGTCGGTGGTGCGGATCAGCGCGCCGTCCCACTGGCGCAGTTCGAGCGGCTTGGTGTCGGGATCGGGTTCCATCGCCGGGTGCCGCAGCAGCATCTCGCGCTGCCACCAGATCCAGCGATGGCGGTTGCCGGTTTCGCCATCCGGGATGCGCGCGAGATATGGCCCCAGTTCATGCGCGACGGTGCGGAACACCGTCTCCGCGTCTTGCAGCGGGACGCTGCCAACCAGGTGCACGCCGGTGACTGCGCTCATGGTCCAGTCCTCCCGTTAAGGCTTCTCCCCCTCCCCTTGAGGGCTTGAGCCGCGAAGCGGATCAAGGTTGGGGGGAGGGGTGCGTGCATCCGCCGGCCAGCAGATGCACGCACCCCCCCCCCCAACCTTGATCCGCTTCGCGGCTCAAGCCCTCAAGCGGAGGGGGAGAATGACAACGACATTTCAAAACCCCACGGCCCGCGCCGGTTCCGCGTAACCGACACGCCGCGACGGCGGCACCGGATGCCGGCCCGCGACGCGTTCCAGCAACAGCCGCGCATCATCCTGCAACCCGGCCTGCATCGCCGCGTCGAGATACAATTGCTCCAACACGTCCTGTTGCGCATGGCTGCCGCCGAGCCGATGCATCGTGCCCAGCACCGGACGCATCGTCGCCACCGCCCGCGTGTGCTCTCCGCGGGCGTGCAACAGCACCGCCTCGGTCACCGGGAACGCAACGTCGCCAACCAGCTTCGGCAAACTCCCTGGCCCCTGCGCGAAGTCGCGCATCGCGGCGAGCATTCGTTGTGCGGCATCGAACCGTTGCGTCGCGGCGAGCGCCATCATCCAATGCGGCAGGGTGAACGCGGACAGGCAGTCGCCGATGCGCGCCTCCGCCTTGTCGGCAAGTTCGGTCCAGCGGTCGCCGACATCGACGCCATGCCGCGCCAGCCGCCACAGCATCGAGGTGGCGTTCTGCACGTCGATGTAGAGATCGGGCTGCGCCTCCACCAACGGCGCGGCCAGATCGCGGAAGTGCCTGTCGTAGCGCGCCAGCACGGCGCGGTGATCGCCTTGTTCGAGTTCGAACATCGCCGCGTGCCACCACAGATGGTGGCGCAGGTTGTTGCTGCCTTCCCAATGCGGCGCGAGCTGTTCGAGCCAGAGCAGCCCCTCGCCGCGGCGGCCTTGCATTTCCATGACATGGGCCACGCCATGCGCCGACCACAAATCGCCGGGCTCGCGAGCGATGGCGGCGCGGCCGGCTTCCTCCGCCTCGGTGTAGTGGCCGCATTCCTCGTTGGCGAAGCACCGGCAGCCGAGGATGGCGTTGTAGCCTGGCAAATCCTCGCTCCAATGCGGCGACACGGCGTGTACCGAGGCGAGCATCGCGGCCGGGCGCCCCAGCCAGAAATTGACGAAATGCGCCAACCGGAACGCCACGATATCGCGCGGATGATCCCGCAGGATCTGCTCCCAGATCGCCGCGGCACGATCCGGCGTATGCGCGATCCATGCCTGCAACGCGGCGAGATGCGCTTGCTCGCGCGGCGTGGCAGTGCCGAGGTGCCGCGCGGCGTCGGCAGCGGCCTGCCGTGCCATCGGCAACGCCGCCTGCTTGTAGGCCAGCATGGCGAAATAGCCTTTCAGCACATGCGCCAGACCGCAGTCCGGATCGGCCTGGAGCAGCGCGGCGAGGCGTTGCATGCCGTCGGCGCGATAGGTCAGGTAGCCGGCGACGGCATGATCGAACGCCAGCGCCGCATCGGCGGACTGGGTGGTCAGCGTCAGTCCGAGCGCGTCCTGGTGCATGCGGGTCCCCCTGGTTGGCGGCGGATGATGGCACATCCGATGGATCGGGCGGCAGCCCCGCCCGGACCGTCATTGGCTGGTATCGTACACCGTGGCCACCGTCGCGGTGCGCGGGCCGTCGCGGCACGACCGGGCAACGCGGCGCGCGGCGGGGTGAGGGTTGCGCGCCGCCCTCCCGTCATTGCGAGGCGCGCGGCGGTCCCCGGGCTTGACCCGGGGACCGCTGCGCGCCTCATAAGAAACTAACTCCCCCTCCCCTTGTGGGAGGGGGAGCCGCCTTATCTCCGGCGACCTCCGCGGTTTCATCCAGGGCGGGTCGGCCGCTGGCCGGTGGGGAACTCGCAATGACAGGGCGGCAGCGGCCACCGCTGATATCCAGGAGGACAACCCGGTGACGCGTATGAAATTCGGCGCCTTCCTCGCGCCACATCATCCGGTGGGCGAGCACCCGACCCTGCAATTCCGTCGCGACCTGAATTTCGTCGCGCATCTGGACCAACTGGGCTTCGACGAATTCTGGTGCGGCGAACACCATTCCTCCGGCTGGGAAATGATCGGCTCGCCCGAGCTGTTCCTCGCCGCGGCAGGCGAGCGCACGCAGCGGATCAGGCTTGGCACCGGCGTGGTGTCCCTGCCCTACCACCATCCGTTCAACGTGGCACAGCGCATCGTGCAGCTCGACCATCTGACCGGCGGACGGGTGATCTTCGGCACCGGCCCGGGAGCGCTGCCATCCGATGCGCGGACCTTCGGCGTTGACCAGATGCTGTTGCGCGACCGGCAGGACGAAGCGCTTGGCGTGATCGTCCGCCTGCTGGACGGCGAGCGGTTCAGCTACCAGAGCGATTGGTTCACGCTGAACGACACCCAGTTGCAGTTGCTGCCATTGCAGGAGCGGCTGCCGATGGCGGCGGCATCGTCGATCAGCCCGTCGGGCATGCAGCTTGCCGGCAAGTACGGCATGGGCGTGCTGTCGATCGCGTCCACCTCCACCGAGGGCCTGCAAGCGCTGCCGATCCAGTGGTCGTTCGCCGAGGCGGCGGCGCAGCGACACGGCAAGACCGTCGATCGCCGCGACTGGCGGGTGCTGGTGTCGTTCCATCTCGCCGAGTCGAAGCAGCAGGCGGAACAGGAGGCGGTGGACGGGCTGTGGTGGTGGCACAACGAATATAACGTGCGGGTGCTCGGCCGGCCTGGCGCGGTGCGTGCGGAGGACCGCTGGGCGCTGCTGGCGCAGGTCAACGGCAGCGGCAGCGGGGTTGGCTCGGCGGTGATCGGCACCCCGGACGAGCTGGTGGCGATGATCCGTAGCTTGCAGCAGGTGACCGGCGGGTTCGGTGTCGTGCTGGGCTTCGCGCATGACTGGGCGAATCGCGAGGCGACGCTGCGTTCGTGGGAGCTGTTCGCGCGTTATGTCGTCCCCGAGCTGAACGGCTATACGCGCAACCAGAAGGCGTCGGCCGACTACCTGGCGCAGCACCAGCAGGAGCTGATGACCGGCCGGGTCGCATCGATCAAGGCCACCGTGCAGGGGAATGCGAAGGCGCAGGCCGCGCTCGCCGTCACGCTGCAACAATTGGCCAAAGCGCCGCAGGGTGGGGGCTTTCGCCCGGGCGCGATTCCGTTGCCGGAGCCGCCGGATTGAGCCGCTGTGGTGGCCGTGGCGGGTGGGTATGGATGGACGCGGTGGACCGATATCGGGGCGCGGGACAGGGCGAGGGTTGTGCCGCGGCGGGGGTTCGGCTACACCCCCGCGCTCGCGGCGCCCGTAGCTCAATTGGATAGAGCACCAGACTACGGATCTGGGGGCTGGGAGTTCGAATCTCTCCGGGCGCGCCACGTAAGGCGCTGGTTTTAAGGGATTTATGGCCACCAAGGCCTAGGTATTGCGGCACCCTCTCCGGGCCGTCCCACACTATTCCCACAGTGGTGGCAAACCGGCCCCCTTCCCCAGGGGAATCGCTCGAAAATATCAAGCTCCACCTTGCAGGATGGCCTGGAGATAATCCGGATCCCACCCGGCGAGTTTGCGGCGGACCTTGAGGCTCCTGCCTGGATTGGCGGCGCGCAGGAGGTGCATCACCATGTGCCGGACGGTGGCCATGTCGTGTGGACCGTGTCCGGTGCGCA
>Ga0181521_10005943_pt1 | contig 13442 bp, 18 predicted proteins | sample PEATcosm2014_Bin_32_FD_119764 | JGI IMG/M metagenome (GOLD analysis project Ga0181521, IMG submission 119764) | Peatland microbial communities from MTU Mesocosm Facility, Houghton, MI, USA - PEATcosm2014_Bin02_60_metaG | ecosystem: Environmental > Terrestrial > Soil > Wetlands > Peat | place...
ACTTTGTATCCCATTTCGCTTTCCAGGCGGGCGGCCCGATAATGGATCCAACGTTAGGCAATCCGGAGATACAGCAGTTTCGAGCGGTTGCGTCGTGCAAGGCAGGTCACGGGCATCTCCGCACAATGGCCAATGGCGGTTCAATTCGCTGTTGGCAACAACAGCTGACATCGGCGGTGCAAACGGGATCCCCGTTGTCAACCCCGGGGGCAGATATCGACGATTGCTCTAATTTGTTAATTGTATGTACGATAGCGGACAGACGTAAAATTTCTGCGTCTGTAGCGTAAAAACGGGGGTGAAAAATAGAATTGGCACGATACTCGGCATGCAGAAAGCGAGCCGGCGATTGTGCGCGAAGGCAAAACCGCCAATCCCCTCCCTTACGGAGGTCATATCTGCGCTGCGCACGGGCTCACTTTCTCTGTCGCGGCGATCGACGAAGTGTTCTCGCAGGCAATGAAGGGGCACGCCATGCTTAAGACTTTCGCTGCTGTTAATGTCAGGTGGTTCGCTGCGCTACTGATCCTGGTAGCGGCTACAGGAGCCATGGCACAGGAGGATCCCGTGGCGGTGCAGCAGAAGCTGCTAGACGCCCTCGCCCGGGGCGATGTGGGGGAGGCGCTCTCCTTATTTACCGAGGATGCGGTAATCGATGCGCAAAGCGGCTACTGTGCGAAGGCCCCGTGCGTGGGCAAGCCCGCCATCCGGAAAGATTTCGAGCGTTACGTGGCGGATAAAAGTCGTCGCGCCACGCCGCTCAACACGTATGTCTCCGGCAACGTCCTAATCACCCGCTTTGAAGCCCGTAGTGCCACCATACAGCAGGCCGGAGTAGACCGCATCATCTTGTGGGCGATTCGCGAGTTCCGAGGGGACAAGATCGCGGTTACCCGCTGCTGTCTGCCGGAACGCACCGACTCGCAGACACTCCGCTTTCTGGAATGGGATTATGCGCATCCGGCGGGCGAATAAGGCGACCCTGCCATTGCCGCGCCTCGTCATCATGGATCCTGATGCTGCGGGTGCGCTCACGCATAGCGCTCGCCTTTCCACGCTCTGCCAGCCAATAGGCTGATCGTTTCGGGGTAGGAAGGCGGATTCGCTGATGACCAGTGACATCTGACAAGGACGGAATTCTTGCGCAGCGCAAGTATTAACCAATGCGCCTTTCTGTGCATGCATCCCGCGGCGGTTGTCACGTTAGTGGTGTACGAGAAGATAAAGGAGGCCAGTGATGCGTAAATGGACTGTTGCACTCTTGATTCTCAGCAGCTTGCTGAGCGGATGCATTGGGTTTGTAGGAGGAGGGAGAGGGGGAGGGGGTGGCCATTACTATCATCATCACGATTGGCGCTAGAAGAGGCGTCGCTGAAACCCTATTAGCGGTGCGTTCGGCCGCAGTGGACCTGGCGAGTTTGCCAAGAGACTGGAACCTCATACCCTTGTGCCGCACCCTGGCGCGCCGGCGATGAGGTTTCAGTACTGTACCGATGTGCACGCGGAAATAATGCGGACACCAACAACCTGAAACCAACGGACGGATCGGAACTTGACGGTAGAACCGATCGACACCGCATCGCTTTGCTTACTTGGATCGACGCCAAAATCACGGTACTGATGGTCTTGCCACCTTTTCATACGGTAACGATCGACACGCAGATGATCGAGGACACGGCGGCACAATATCAAAGCGCAAATGCGGAAGCATGCCGAGAAAACGTCCGGTGCCGTGGCTCACGCAGCACAAGCGGCCAGCGTTGCATGCGAGGGGGTCCATGTCGAGCATGATCATCCCAAGCAAAGAATCATCGATGCCGCCGCGTCGAAAGGGTGTGACCTTATCGTCATGGGCTCGCATGGCCGCCACGGCATCTCGGCCATCGCCCTAGGCAGCGAGACCGTGAACGTGCTCCCGCATTCCAAGATTTTGGTATTCGTTCATAATTGATCTGCGTTGCGTGTCGGTGGCACGCATCCGCTGCATCTGCTCGGCGATGTCGTACCGAAGGGGGTCTACCGAGAGCGCCCCGGCTACTTTTCCTTGAATCCCGGTATACCCTTAGCTAGGTGGCTTTGGGCCAACGGCAAGGCCGCTCGGACCGCTGCTTTGAAGTCGGCGATCAGATCTTCAATGGGAATCGTACGGCGGAAAAAATCGGCCCATATAAATTCGGCAAAGGCAGTAGGTGTCTTTTCGTAACCGCCGGCATCTCGTACGTACCCGGCCAGGGAACGGTAGGCGTCGTCGACCATTTCCTCCAAATGTTCAGGAATCTTGGAGTAATAATGCCGCACCCCATTTTGGTCCAAGGGGTGGACCCACAGGTTTTTGTTCATCTCGTTCCAGAAATCATCCAAACTGCATGAGGACAAATCAGCCTCCACCAGGAAAAATCCGGAAGCGATGCCAGCCTTAATGGCGGCTAGTCCGAGGTGATGGTGGTCAGTTATATACAGATTGCCCTTCGGCCCGGTTACGGCAGGCATTGGATGGGCCCTCATAAAATCTTGCTGCTCGTTGGGCATTAGCGACGCCAAGTACATTCTCTTGTCCTGGACCTCGATCATGCCCACAGTAACCTGGGTTGGGTGGAGATCTTGAATCACCGCCTCCTGGATCTTTGGCATCTTGACCTCCTTCTATTCAGGACGACAGCGATTTGTTTCAGAGCCTGCGATAGTAAACGCTTGATCAAATCAAAATAGGCCAGAAACGGCCAGACTCTGGTCAATAACTGCCTCCAAACTGGTGCAACGTCGCCGGTTTTTCTTCTTAAAGGATGCGGTGTCCACGTAAAGTCGTCAAATTCAGTATTTTTTTGTCGCGCGCTTGGTCGAACTGCGTGCGGTTTCGCACAGACCGGGTCACATCCGTAGTGACATGATGTTCAGCGGTGACGAAGGAATTTGCTGGCGCACATGCGCCACGCGGGGAGAGGAAATTGAAACGCTCAAATGGATTTATTCGGGGGTTCGCGGCGTTGCTGATTGCAGCGCCGCTCGCGGCCATGGCGCAAAATGCGTATACGGTAAAGGATGCCAATGTGCGCGCAGGCCCGGATCGCACCTATCCGTTGGTCACGCGATTGGCTAGCGGTGCGCCGTTGCAGGTGATGGGCTGCCTGGATGATTGGAGCTGGTGTGACGTGACGTTCGCGGATAACCGCGGTTGGGTGTACGGCCCCAACCTGTCGTACCTATATGAGGGCAACCGGGTACCGCTTTACACGTACGCGCCGAGTCTTGGTATTCCGGTGGAGACGTTTTCCATTGGCGTCTATTGGGACGAATATTACCGCCAAAGGCCTTGGTACAGCGGGCGCGACCAGTGGGTTCAGCGCGCCCCGCCGCCACATGTGCGGCCGACCGGGCTGACCCAGCGTTCAACACCGCCGCCGAGACCGCAGCCGGTTTCGACACAGGCGAGTGCAGCGTCCAGGTCGCACCCGCCGGAGCACGCAACGGCGCCGGCGCACGCAACGGCGCCTGCACCTGCGCACACAACGGCGCCTGCGCCTGCGCACGCAACGGCGCCTGCACCTGCGCACACAACGGCGCCTGCGCCTGCGCACGCAACCGAGCCTTCGCACCAGGTGCACGCTGCCGCAAGCGAACCGGCATCGACGCGAGTCGTCGCCGCCCGCGCGGAACCGGCACATCAGGAGGCTGCGGCTCGACCGGCCAGTGCGCCCGCCAATTCTGTGCACAGCGAACCCAAGGCCGCGTCCGAGCGCGCCGAGCCAAAGAACGAGGGGACGCCGGAGGGCGGCCGGGAAGAAGAAAAGCGTTAGCGCGCAGGCGAAATTGCCGCGCGGGGAAGATCGCTTCCATGGCTCCCACCGGCGCGCTTTGACCTTGGTTGTGACGCATGAGCAAGTCGGTGATCAAGGTCACCGCCTCCTGTCGGCCGCCCGCGCTTGCGACTGCCGCTGCTAAGTCCGGGAAGCGCTTGGACTCGGCGACGATCAAGCAGTGCAGTTAGAGCACGCGTGGCACCCGCGCCGCGTGCAAAATTCAACACGGCCAGCCAGATGAACCAGGATTTCCCTCCAGTCATTGGCCTTCGATCAGCGGGACGTGCGCCAGCGGACGCAAGCTGTCGATGATCCGGATGACCACGGCGCTCGTTAGCGCCGGCTCGTTCGCGAAGCGGTGGTAGAAAGTTCTCTTCGAAACTCGGGCTCGCCAAGCGATGGCCTCGATGCCCGTCGTGCCGTAACCGTGGCTCAGCAGTAGCTCGCTTGCAACTCCAAGATGCGCCCACGCAGCTCCTTGGCCGTGTCACGGGTCGGCCTTCCGGGACGCAGCCTTGAGCGCGGGTCATATCCCTCCTCGCTTTCGGAGTGCGTGACGTCACGCACCCTAATGGGCTCCCTTACTGCTGTGGGTAGTATCCCTGCGGCGCAGGGTAGTACGCCGGCGGAGGTGGATAGTAGCCCGGCGGCGGACCGTAGTTGTAGGCGGGCGCAGGCGGCGCGTAGCCGCGCGGGTACGCGGGGGGGTAATAGGCCGCAGGGGGATAGCCTGCGCTGGAGGGCGGGTAGTTATAGCTTTGTGGGGGGTAGTAATAATTTTGCGGTGGATAGTAGGCCTGCGGGGGCGGCGCGGACTGGACGGCCGCTGCAATGATTAAAAATGGCGCCGCAACGATCGCCGCGGCCACGCCGATCACCGCGGCGACTGCGCCAACCGGGCCGGCGCCCCGTCCAGATCCGTGCCCATGTGAATATCCGTGCCCATAGGCCAGTGCGGCATCCATCGGAGCAAGGCTCAGTCCAACGAGAGGTATTGCCACGATCAACGCAGTTCTGAGTTTCAACATGGTCTCGACCCCCGAAAATCGTCCTGTCTACGCAGCGGGACAGGTGAATTAGCATACGTCGTTAATTAATAAAACGCAACCGTACCGTTGCGTTTAAGTGCAACTAATCCACCTCGATGTCAGGGGCTTGCAGGCCCTTGCGGGTCGCCGATCGGCGTCCGTCGATCCGAGCAGACGTGCTTGCCACATTCGAATAAACCGTACGACGTCGGCGCTGTCGCAGTTCGTCGTCTCCCGCTGGTTGAACGCGTGTTCTTCGGTCAACTACGATCGAAAAAGCATCGCCTTGCACGATTTTGACGTCACGGGTGTGATCCCCCTGTCAATGTATTCGGCCACTCGTGCCATGTGCCTTCCGCAAACGTGGATGCGGGCGCGCATTTGCGCATGTACGGCGGTTCCGACGACTTTGAGATTGATAGTGTAAAAGCCGTTCGGATCCTGGGGAGCGTAAGCTGCAAATCCGACTTTGGCCGACGCCGCCACAGATTAGGTCGCTATCCTCCTGGGAAGCAGACGCTCGTACTCCCTCTTGACCACTGCGTAGCACTCGCAGCAGCGTTTTTCCAGACCCGGTCGGTCCAGCACCGCAATATGTCCGCGCGCATAATTAATCAGCCCCGCGCGCTGTAGTTTGAGCGCGCTCTCCGTGACGCCTTCGCGACGAACTCCGAGCATGTTCGCAATCAGCTCTTGCGTCATCGTGAGCGTGGTGCCCTGCAGACGATCTAGGCTCAGTAGCAGCCAGCGGCACAGTTGCTGGTCCAACGAATGGTGTCGGTTGCAAACCGCCGTTTGCGACATCTGCGTGATAAGCGCCTGCGTGTAACGCAATAGCAGATGCATCACCGGCCCTGATCGATCGAATTCGTCTTTGATTATTTGTGCTTTCAGTCGAAGCCCCTCCCCGGCGCTTTGCACCACCGCACGGCTGGGTGTGGATCCGCCGCCCATGAACAGCGCAATACCGACGATGCCTTCATTGCCGACGACACCGATTTCAGCGGACGCGCCGCTTTCCATCACGTACAGCAACGAAACGATGGTGTCGGTCGGAAAATAAACGTGCCGCATAGTGTCGCCTGACTCGTACAGCACCTTGCCCAGCGGCAATTCGACCCGTTCGAGGTGCGGTTCCAAGCGCCGCCACTCAGCACTCGGCAGCGAAGCGAGCAAGTGGTTCGTCTTTGGGTCGGAAGGGGACATGAAGTCTCTCCCATGCGCCACGAGCATTGTGCATTGCCGCAGAACTGGTCTTGCGTTACTATGTTGCGCACAGGCCCCGAGCCCGATGCGATAGCGCGGGTATCGGTGCGACAGCGCACACACCCTAGTCCGGCACAAGAATAGCGTACATCGCGCACATCTACATCAGCGCAAGACCACCGTAGAACGCTTTACTGGGCTCCGCGGTATTCCTGGCCCTCCAGCTGACTTCCGCGCCAGCGAAGCAAATCCACTCACTCACGTTTTCGAAGAGAAACTCGTGTTGGGAGCCGTCCTTTTGATTTTTTGGGCCTTCGGACCTTTGTGGGGCGCCACCTTCGACGCTATTGAATGCCCTCGTTTGACCCCTATTGACTGGGGAATCGCGACAGGAGTTGCTTTCCGGGCCTTCCTCCTGCGCGGCAAAGCTTCGCAAGGTACACACTTGGCGTTGACGGCCTGACTTTTATTCCACTGGACCGTCACAAAATCCGGCCGGACCCTTTTTTGATTTTGTTGCTGATCGGCGCCGTCCCGACTTGGCCGCACAGCCGAATCTGAGGGTATTTTCCCTACGGGGGATTTGGTTTGGTGGTTGTGCTCCCTTTGACGGGACGCGTGTGACGGGTCGTCCCCTTTTCGAGGCTTAGGCCGATTATCTCCGTCGACAAATACCACTTGAGAATTTAACGCCCGTCATGTCCGGCTTTCGCGCTGCTAGCCATCCGATGTTAACGAGTGATGCATGCGGGCTGAGGCGGGCTTGATGTAGCGTGGTTGCGTGCCTTTTCGCCGTACATGGCGACGTCGGACTGACGGGTCAAATCAACATACCCCATTCCATCGGCCGGGTAGACGGCCATGCCGATGCTGGTTGTTACTTCGATTCTGGTGCCGCCGACAAGATAGGGTTTTGAGAGGCACGCACGGATTTTTCTCTCTGCCGCGATCGCATGTTCCGGGCCTTCGAGTTCTGGAAGTAGAACGATAAATTCGTCCCCCCCAACGCGGCAGGCGGTGTCAGAAGTGCGGACGCAAGCGACGAGGCGCGCCGCGACTTGCTGCAGCAAGTTGTCCCCTGCTGCATGTCCCAGCGTGTCGTTGATGATCTTGAAGCGATCTAGGTCCAGAAAAAGCAGGGCTACTTGCCTTTGTTGCCGAGCTGCGCGAGCAACTGCCTGGTTGAAGCGGTCCAAGAGCAAACGCCGATTCGGAAGGCCAGTTAGCTCGTCGTGGTATGCGAATTGGCGCGCCTGAGTCACCTCTTTGCTTAGCCGAGCGATCTTTCGCTTAAGAATCGACTCTTGTCGCTGAAACCCATCAATCTGAAGCAGCGCTTTGTCGAGTAGTTGCTGGCGGGTTACAAGCAGGTCGTAAAGCTGTGGCGTAGCGGAAGACGATTGAAGCCAGGGAAGCCGCCATTGATCCAGACAGGCGGCGGCGAAGTCCTGCGCGCTTTGATGTGATTCCAGTACAAGCGGCTGCTCCGCAACGGCGGCATGTGCCATGCCATTTCTGATTTGTGTCCTCATCCGATCTTCGCCCCCCGCGCCGACACTAAAAGACCACCAAAAGAAAACCATCTCGGCCTGATTTGCGGCCGATGTGAGACGACGTGACATTACAGATAGCCAAAATGGGCCGTCTGTGCGTTGACGCACATAGGGCAACGTTGACCGGCGCTAGGCGCCTTTTTGCTGCGTTACGCGTAGCGCGAGTCTGTTGAAGTCCCCCCGCTAAAGCCATTACGGCGTGTCATCTTGTGTATGCCACCGTCCCGCCTGCACCTTGGAACGCAGTTACCCTGCGGCTCAAGATGTCGTGTTTTTTGTCGGGCTGGGTCGCGATGCCGTGAAGCTCTCTGGACGTGGCAGCAGCACAAATGCGTGAAAAATAGCAAATCATTTCGCCCCTTAAGCGTGGAGCATTCTTGCAATTGTCGCCGGGCTCGTCGCGCGCAAAGGGATAGACAGGAGAGGGCGAGATGTTGTGACGGATCCTTTTCTAGGTTGACCCTGCACCGTCGTCACGCAAAGGCAGCACGTGGTCCGGATGCAGCCGGCCCAACTCTAGTTTCCGCGATCCTGCTGCGTGCCAGGCGGTCCGCTACCGCAAATGAAGACCTCCGGCGCCGAAGAGCCCGATCAGCCCGATGAGGATCAGATAGATCGCGACAATGTAGTTCAGCATCCGCGGCACGACGAGAATCAATATGCCGGCGAGCAGCGAGACGATCGGGGCGAGACTCAGGTTGATATTCATTGTAGGTTCCAGTCAAGGGTGGCAACACAGTTCCTATCGCTGCGACGCCGGATCGTAGTGGTGATTCGGCGATCTAGCTCGTTGCTGCGGAACGCGTCCAGGCATCCGCTGCCGAACAATTACGATTTCGTGTTTTGCACACTATTTTGTTTGGTCCTTCCGGGTTTTGTGGGGGTAAAGGGGGGAGAAAGTCAGGCCGTGAGCGCCAGCTTGCCTGCGTTGCGGAGCCCTGACGTGCTAGCCGATGGTCTGGAAAACAAGGCGTGGCAAGGATCTTCGGCATTTGGCAAGCAAAGGATGTCGTCCTAAAGCCCTAAATATTGCGAAAAACACCCCCACAAAAGTCCGAAGGACCTTTTGTTTACGGTAGTTCCCTACCATGCGCATTTCTGTGCGCTAACGTACAGTGCAAGGCGCTGCTAGCAATTGCAGTTAAGCCGCAAGCGCCTCGGAAAATGCGATCTTGAGCGCGACGGCGCAAGACGGTTTTGACCAAGGAGGCGACGATGCATACCAACATCGTGAGTCCGACGGACGATTCGGAGTTCACCGGGAAGACAGTCGGCCATGGCATTTGCCTTGGTCAGATGGATCAGCGCCAAATTTACTGCACTCACGGTATCGCCGCCTTTCCAAAAGGTCACGGCCGCCTCGGAAATGATCGAGGACACGGCGGCACGGTACAAAGCGCACGTGCGGAAGCATATCGACAAAACCCTTGACGCCGTCTCGGTGGCTGCGAGAGCGGCAGGCGTCGCATGCGAGATGGTCTACCTCGAGCACGGGCGTGTCGGCGCGTGCGGCATTGTTGAATATCTTTCAGCGCGGCACAGCTCAACCTAGCGCGCGCTACTTGGCCGAAACTCGCAGCGACGCGACACCCTCGGGCGTGGCGTTTGCCGGAGCCAAATTGCCCCAACTCGTGCGCAGGTAATTCGTGATCTCGGCGATCTGCACGTCAGTGAGTTGCAGCGCGAACGACGGCATCGGACCGTGATCGCTGCCGTGCGGCTGCATGCCTACAAGCACCACGTTGATGACGTCAGCAGGATTGGGGGCAACCACGGAGCCGTTGCCCGCAAGCGGCGGGACCACGCCGGGGATGCCACGTCCCTTTGCCTGGTGACAGCCGCCGCAGTTGTCGATATAGAGCGTTGCGCCCTGCTGCGCCGTGGGATTGGTCGCCTTAAGACCGGTGCGCAGGCGAGAATCGGCTGGAACCGACTTGAGATATTCGGCCATAGCCTTGAGATCGAGATCACTCAAATGACTCGTGCTACTTTGCACGTAATCGGCCATCGGCCCAAACGCAGTGGTCTTTCCTTCGTATGTGCCCGTCTTAAGATAGGCAGCAATACTGTCGGCGCTCCAGCTACCAAGACCGGTCGCGATATCGGAAGTCAGATCGAGACCGAACCAGCCATCGTTCAGTGCACCGGTGAATTCCTTGCTCTTCTCGATGCCGCCCAGAAAACTGCGGGGCGAGTGGCAGTCGCTGCAATGACCCAGCCCCTCGACCAGATAGGCGCCGCGATTCCATGAAGCCGACTTTGCCGCGTTCGGCTTGTATGCGCCTTCGCTGAAGTACAGCTCGCGCCACACCGCCATCGACCAGCGTCGTTTGAACGGAAAGCTCAGGTGGTTGACGTCTACCGCGTTTTTCACGGGCTTTACGGTTTTTAGATACGCGTAGATTGCGTCGATGTCCTCGCGCGTGACCTTTGTATAGAAATCGTACGGCATCGTTGGATACATGTCCTGACCGCGTTTATTGACGCCGTCATGCAGCGCGCGATAGAAATCGTCGGCTGTCCAGCGTCCGATCCCCGTATCGGGATCAGGGGTGACGTTCGACGCCAGCATGTAACCGAACGGCGTGTTGAGCCGGTTGCCGCCGGCAAATGGGTCGCCGCCGTTGGCCGTATGGCAGGAAAGGCAATCGCCGACGCGAGCCAGATATTCGCCACGCTGGACCTGGGACTGCTGCTGGGCGTCGACCAGCGTCACGCAGCTCGCCGTCACGATGAGGATCGCTAGCGTTCTGAACAGCGCAGGTGCTGTGGTTCGGGATTTGCATTCGACCATGATTTACCGTCCTCTTACCAGCGATACCTGACGCTGCCTGGCATGCGCAACATCCCGCAGCCCATGATCTCGAAGACGTGGACGGAGGACAATGTGCTTGTATCGCATTGAGCAATGAGACGTTTGCGCGCCCTGTTGCGCCACGCATCGACGCTGACGTGTTTTATAAGGCTGCCGGTCAAAGTTGTATGCTCGGTACCTAACATTGGTGGCATGTTCATACTCCCACAAACATGCCGCGCCGGTTGAAATGCCCCCGGTGCCGCCAACGTCGGTCAGGGAACCGCACTGCAGAGATGGCGTTCTGCAGCGGGCCGTGCGCCAACCGGGTAAGAACGTCAAGGATGCTTACGAATGGCACCGCAAGTCCCAGAGGCCGTCGAGCAGATGCCGGGCGTCGTGCAAGCCTCGAGGAAGGAAACCGCGGGCAGTGCCGACCTGGTCAGCGGCGGCGAGCTGCTATGGCCGTTTGAGCAGAGCTCATGTCGTTGGAGACTTTGGCGCGTGCGCTGGTGCGAGCTCTCAAGGGCCCGTCGTCGCCTTGAGATGATCTTCTTTGTTTACCAATGGGAAGTCGATCCTTATAGCGGACCGTCTTGAGGAAGCGCCAGGCACGCCGCTGCCACACCGGCGGCCGATTGTGATGCGCCAGCGACTAAGTACTGCGCGAAGGCTTCCGCAGGCAGAGGACGGGCGAACAAATAGCCCTGCCCAACGCTGCACCGCGCAGAGCGCAGGAAGGCGAGTTGCTCCTTGGTTTCCACGCCTTCGGCCACGGTTGCCACGTTCAGCGCACGCGCCATTTCGATCATTGCGTGCACGATGGCAGCGGTGCCTGCATTCTTGAGCGCGTCGTGCACGAAGGACTTATCGATCTTGAGCTTGCTCACGCGCATGCGCCGCACGTAGGACAGGCTGGAATAGCCGGTGCCAAAGTCATCGATTGCAACGCTAACGCCCATCTCGGCGAGCCGCTCGAGCGTGCCGATAACGCGATCTTGGTCCTGCATCAGCACCGACTCAGTAACCTCCAGTTCCAGCGACTGTGGGGCTAGGCCGGACTTGCGTAGCGCCTCGACGACCTGCATCTCTAAGTTGCCGCGCCGAAACTGCAGGACGGAGACGTTCACCCCCACGCGCAGGGCCGGCAACCCCTGGTTGCGCCACTCGACGGCCTGGAGGCACGCCTGCAGGAGTACCCAGCCGCCGATCTCCACAATCAGCCCGAAATCCTCGGCGACCGGAATGAAGCTGGCCGGGGACACGTTCCCCAACTCTGCCGAGTGCCAGCGCAGCAGCGCCTCGGCACCGCAGACTTTTCCGCTCGGCAGGTCTATCAGGGGTTGATAGTGCAGGTACAACTCCTCACGCTCTATCGCGCGCGCCAGATGCATGTGCAGCCGGATGCGCTCGGCGGCCTCCGCATTCATGCGGGAGTCGTAGAAACGGTAGGTGTTGCGTCCGGCCGCCTTGGCCCGGTACATGGCCGTGTCGGCGCACTGCAACAGGCTGGCAAAATCGCCGGCATCGTCCGGGTAGAGCGCCACGCCCACTGACACTGACAGGGGCAATTCGTAGCCGTTCAGCCGTGCCGACGCGGAAGCGATCTCCATGACCTTCTCGGCGATACGGGCAACAGTATCGATGTCATCGACGTCGGGCAGGACGATGGTGAACTCGTCGCCGCCCTGACGGCTCACAGTGTCCGAGGCCCGCACGACGCTCTGGAGCAAGTTGGCGACGTGCTTGAGCAGGGCGTCTCCCGTCGCATGACCCAGGGTGTCGTTAACCTCCTTGAACTGGTCTAAATCGAGAAAGAGCAGGGCAACCTTTGTCTCCCGCCGCTCGGCGCTGATTAGGGCCTGCTGCACGCGATCGCGCAGCAGTGTAAGGTTGGGGAGGCCCGTCAACGGATCGTGGTGGGCCAGATGCTGGAGTTTGGCCTGACTTTCGGCTACCACACGTTCGGCCACGAGCAGACGGTCGCGCTCGCCCAGCTGCTGCGTTTGACGAATCACCGCCAGTAGCAGCACGCTCAGGTCCAGCACGAGCAGGGGTATGTGGGACGAGTCGGAGCGGCTCGCGTCCAGCAGGAGAAGGCCGAACGCTGAGGAGGCCAGGGCCACCATGGCCAGGGGCAACTGGCGCAGGATGCCCTCGCAAAGCCGGTCAAAACTTGCCGAGGGATCTGTTTGGGGGCGCCAGCCGGCGGCGCCCCAGCCCATGAGCAGATCAAACACGGAGAAGCCGAAATTGAGAAACGAACCCGATCGCAGAGTGTTGTTGAGCGCCTGCAGGTACCAGATCATTCCCAAGGCGCCATAGCCACACAGTCCGCAGAACAGGGCGATCCACTGGGCGTTCCAGCGCTGGCGAAGGTGCAGTTGCATAACGAGGGCCATGGCGCCCGCGGTCAGCATGGTCACTGGATAGGCGGTGAGGTCGACCATCTGCAGTAAGGTGCTTGACTTGCCGTAGGGCAGGTACAGCGTCAAAGTCAACGCCAAGATGGCAAGCGCAAAACCGATGACGTCGATAAATACAAGTCGGAGGTGGGACGCCTGCAGGTTATGGTGCAGGATCCCGGCGAAGCCGAAAGCGAAAATCGGACCGACTAGAAGGAGAACTACATCGTCCGGGCCCCCAAAGAGTGGCCACCAATCGAAATAGCCCCTGATGTCAAAAAGCAGCTGCCCAATTGTCTGGACCGTCAGCGCCCAGGCGAAGCGTCGCCGGGTGGTTCGCTGCAGCGCGGTGATCCCAACCTCGCGTGAAGCGTGCCAGGTCAGCCAGGTTATGGCGAGGTCGACTACGGTCCAGTGGATGTTGTCGAGCAGGGCGGCGCGAGTCCCATCGGTGGAGAGGGCAGCCTGAATCCATGAAGCAAGGGCGATGATGGCAGCGACCAGCAAGACGCCGCTGGGCAGGTGTCGTTCATGCCTTAGCTCCATGCGATGTCCTTGGTCACTCGATCAACGCTCGCCGCCATTTGCCCGACCGCAGATTCTCCCTTTCTTGCGGTGGTCACTTGGAAACGATTACACGCCTCCCAATATGCCAATTC
>Ga0181521_10005947_pt1 | contig 13436 bp, 10 predicted proteins | sample PEATcosm2014_Bin_32_FD_119764 | JGI IMG/M metagenome (GOLD analysis project Ga0181521, IMG submission 119764) | Peatland microbial communities from MTU Mesocosm Facility, Houghton, MI, USA - PEATcosm2014_Bin02_60_metaG | ecosystem: Environmental > Terrestrial > Soil > Wetlands > Peat | place...
AATCGAAGCCGGCCTTGAGGCTGTGGCGGCCGAGGAACTTCGATACGCTTCCCGAGAAACTGCGCGAATAGAAGCTGGACTGGCTGAATCCTCCCGCGCCGAAACTGCTCACATCTCCCGTCATCGTGATGGCCGGGAATGCGTCATAAGGAAGCTGAGAGACGTAAGACGCGGGGAAACCTCCTCCCGCCGCCGTTCCGAGGCCGAAGTTCGCCAGATTGATCCCCTGGCTGGCCAGCTGGTAGGTCCTGTTGGGAAAGCGATTGAAGCCGAACCGGAGATATACAACCATGGTGGGCGAAGGCGTCAGGGTCGTGTTGGCCTGCGTCGCATCCACGTGCCGCACGAGCATGCTTTGACCCGGCGTGCCGGGGTCGCTGAAGCCGAAATAGGCGTTCGATTCCTCACGGCTGCCGTAGTGCAGATAGGAAGCGCTGGCACGCCACCAGGAAAAGATCTCCTGGTCCGCCTTTGCCGTCATCTGATCGGCGCGATCGTAGATAACTGCCGTGGAGTTGTAGTCGGCCTGGCCGAAATAGCTCGGCGTGATGTTCGGAAGCGGATAGTAGGATGCCAATGCGAAACCCGCCGGGTTGAGCATGCTGGGCGGAATGATGTTATTCGGAAATGGTATGCGCCCCGCGGCGGTCGGGTTGTAGATGATCTGCTCCGCGGTGTGGCTCGCATTGCTGTAGCTTTCGGAGAAATTCCCCTCTTTCTCGAGCGCCGTCGGAACCGACAGGGTTGATGTCGCGGCTTCCGTCTGACGATAAGACTCGCCGGTGACCCACCAGAACGTCTTGTTCTTGCCGTTATAGACCTTGGGAACGACCACCGGGCCCCCGATCGCGAAACCGTAGTTATAGAACGGCTGATTGGCGATCGGCAGGTTCAGAGCGCCGCTCGCGGTCCGCCCCGAAGCGTTGGCAAAGTAGGTGTTGGCCAGCCAGTCCTGCATCCATGTGTAGCCGAAGCCCACGGCATGTATGGCATTGGTCCCCGACTTCAGGAACAGATTAAACGTTCCGCCGCCGGTTCGTCCCACTTCGGCGTCGTAAGTGTTGGCCTGGAGTTTTACTTCCTGGACCGCCTCGATAGTGGGAATGATCACCGCCCGGTTCATCGAATCGGTAATCGAAATTCCGTCGAGAAGATAGTTGTTACCCCTTATGGGCCCGCCCGCGATCGAGATCTCCGACGATCCGCTCTGATCTTCCATGCGGTTGAACTTGGGATCGCCGCCGGGTGTGACATTCTGCGAAACCTTGACTCCTTCGTAGAACGCATTCCGCCCCATGTTCGGAAGATCGGTCAGCTTCTGGTTGTCGATCATCTGGCCGGTGGATGCATTCTCCGTTTCGAGCAGGGGAACGTCCTCCGCCGTGACGTTCACGCTCTGCGCCACGTCTCCGACGCTCATTTTCAAATCGACGATGAGGAACTCCTGCGTACTGACGATCACGCCCTTCTTGTCGAGCTTGCTGAAGCCCGGTTTTTCCACCGAAACCGTATAGGTCGCCGGGACTACCGCGCTGAAGGAATACTCGCCTCCATTCCGCGTGACGGTGGAGCGCGCGATTCCCGTGCCCTCGTCGACCAGCGTTACCCTGGCGACTCCAATCCCCGCGCCCGAACTATCCTGAATCGTTCCGCGCACCCCGCCCTGGAAGGTCTGCGCCCGGACCGGCAACCCCGCCAGCAGAATACAAATAGATGAAATAGCCACCCGTTTCGTCAGATGCATATTGGTTCCTTATTTGGAAAAACCCCGGTGCGCTCTGGTCATCGAGCGGAAGTCGGCTGCAGGGCGGGAAGCGTGTCCCAGACGGTGGGAGCGGCTGACGGGAAAGCGACTGACGTTAGTAACTGAAGATTAGCCGCCATGCGGCGGAAAAGGCAAATTGTAATTTCTTGTGGAGTGCATTCCGATTTTTTTCTTGACAACTCCTGAATCCGCCTTTGCGAACTTCCGCGCGCCGCGCGGACTACAATCCCGGGCCTCCAAACGCAGTAAAGTAGTGCGGAGGAGGCCGGGCATGAATTCACGAATTCGCATCGGCATCGTTTTCTTCGCTCTCACTTCTATCGCAGTCTCGCAGAGCGTCCCGAAGTTCGAGCCGGATCCCTGGTGGCCGAAGCAATTGCCGAACAACTGGATGCTCGGCCAGGTTGGAGGCATCTTTGTCGATTCGCACGATCACATCTGGGTGACAAGCCGCCCCAGAACTCTCGATAACAACGATAAGTACGCCGCCCTCGACCCGCCGCAGGCCGATTGCTGCATCCCGGCCCCGCCGGTTCTCGAATTCGATACCGCGGGCAACCTCATCCAGGGTTGGGGAGGACCGGCCACCGGTTACGAATGGCCCGACAACGAGCACGGCATGTTCGTCGATTATAAGGACAACGTCTGGATCGGCGGCAACGGCGCAAAGGATACAAATATCCTCAAGTTTTCGAAGTCCGGGAAATTCCTCCTCCAGATCGGCCATCACGGAAAAACCGGCGGCAGCAACGACACCGAAAACCTGAACCGGCCGGCCGGAATTTACGTGTACCGGAAAACCAACGAGGTGTTCGTGGCGGATGGCTATGGCAATCGGCGTGTCATCGTCTTCGATGCGGACACGGGAGCCTACAAGCGCCATTGGGGAGCTTACGGAAATAGACCCGACGACAGTGTTCCGCGCACGCGAACGTTCGACGGGCCGGGCCCGCAGCAGTTCAATACGGTCCACGGCATCCGCATTTCGAACGACGGTCTCGTCTACGTGGGGGATCGCGTCAACAACCGGATTCAGGTTTCACGCCCGACGGCAAGTTCGTGAAAGAGGGATTCATCGAGCGGAAAACATCCACGCCGGAAGGCACTGCGTTCGATGTCGCATTCTCAGCCGACAAACAGCAGCAGTTCCTCTACGTGTCGGATGGAAGCAACAAGAAGGTGCAAATCCTCAACCGGGAAACGCTGCAGGTAGTCGGGTTCTTCGGCGGACATGGCGGGCACGGCACGGGGCAGTTCTACCACCTGCACAGTATCGCTACGGACTCCAAAGGGAACGTCTACGCGGGCGAGTCGTTCGGAGAGCGCGCACTCAGGTGGAATCTGAAGCGCTGACGGACGCGGTCGCCGGCCCCGCCTATGGCGCGCGATAAAGCCGAATGCCGGGTACGTCGCGGAAATCAGCCTGGTTCAGAGTCCAAAGCGGCGCTTCGCGAAGGATCGCGGAGGCGGCGATAGCGAGGTCGATTTCGCGGCCGCGCGGGCGCCGTACCGCCTGAATGCGCTCGCCTTCAGCCAGAGCCCCGCGAATTGCCGGCCCGGACCGTCTCAACCCCGTAAGCCCGTCGATGAGAACGGATGTGTCCAGCACGATCACTTCTGCTTCCGGGATGGCCTGCCGGACAGGGACAGCCTTCCACCGGATCGCCGCGCGTGGCGCACCTCCCGCAACTCCCGATCGGCGTCGAGTTGCGGACGGGGTGGTATGAGCGGCACCAGGGCGTCGAAAGCTTTCAGCAGCCTCTGGCGTTCGCTCTCGCTGAGACGTCCAATCCGGCTGTGATAATCGGCCACGGCTTCGGGCACCACCTGACTCTTCGGTTTGGCCAGGCGCGCGGCGGAATCTGCAATTCGGCGGACGGTTTCCTCATCCAGCGTAAAAGTCACCTTGTTCGCCGCCATATCTATACCGTACCGCTGCCCTATAGTGAATGAATCCTGCCGTCGCTTTGCCTGGGTCTATGACTTGGGCGGAAATAAGATTGAGCTTTGGCAGCAGCCGTCCGCAAAGCCCTAAGGGCCTGGACTATCTCCCCGAAACACAATCCGCAATCGATGCAATCCATAACGCCAAACACTATGGGTATAACTTTCACGGTTATCGGCCCTCGCTTAGCGGCGGTATCATATCTCTCAAAACGTGGACGTGAACTCGGACATCGAGACCTTGGAAGAACAATTGAATACGGCCGAGCGCGATGCTCAGTCGGTCGCCGCCGGATTGACCGGGGAACAGGGGAACTGGCGCCCCGATGCACGTTCCTGGAGCGTCGCGGAATGCCTCGACCATCTGGCCGTCTCCAGCCGCGTTTATCTGCGTGCGATGGAAGAGCCGGCAGTGCGCGCACGCGGCGAGGGAAGACTGCGAAGAGGTCCGGTGAAGCCTGGATTGGTGGGCGCATGGTTCTTACGCTCTGTCGAGCCGCCGGTAAGAGCGCGCTTCAAAGCGCCGGGAATCATCCGGCCGCGAAAAGACCCGAACCTTCCCGATGCGCTGGCGGATTTCGTGGCTTCGCAGGAAGCGGTACGGGCCTTCCTGCGGTCTTATGCCGACCTCGACTTGGCCGGCGTGCGATTCCCCAATCCGTTTATTCCAGGCGTGCGTTTCAGTCTGGCGACTGGCCTGCACGTGATCGCAGCGCACCAAAGGCGCCACCTATGGCAGGCCTGGCGTGTGCGTCGCGCCGCCGAGGCGGGACGCTCGTGATTCAACCCCGCTGTAGAAGCGGCCTGAGCTGGGTCACATTGCGGACGCTTTCGATATTGAACACCTGATCGATCAGCGACTGGCATTTCGATGCCCCGAGCACCGGCGTCATCAGATCGCGCGCCTTCGCAATGATTTCATCGCGTGTCATCGGATTCTCCATTGTGCCGCGCACGTTGCCCACCCGATCGCTCACTACTCTCCCGTCTGTAAGGGTCACCTCGACAACGGCCTCGCGGCGGGGCATCAGGCGCTCGAGCTCCGCATCTTTAATAAGTTGAACCTTGGCGCGCTGGCGGAGGATGGCCGGATCTTTCATGCGCGCGACGTCATGCGCCGATTTGAACGACGCCGTCTTATCGACCAGCATCACCGCAACCATATGCTGCAGGCAGATGTCCGGGATCTCGCGGTTATCGACGATGGACGCCTCGTCCGTGGCCACGCGCACGCGGACTTCCTTCACCTGATCCGCGTCGAAGCGGTATTTCCGGATCAGGTTATCGAGCGCATCGAGCGGCGCCTGAATGGGCGATCCCACGGTCCACTTCTTGACGTTCGTGCGGGTGATTTCGTAGCGTTCCCCCAGCTTGTCCATGAGCATCGAGGGATCGTGCATGGGGCCGAACGCCTGGAAGAAATTGTCCGCGCCCGAGAAGACGTCGTCGACGCCGGTTCCGCCCGCCTGCACCAGCAAGGCGGATGTCACGCCGTCGCGGGCGGACATGCCCGCGAAGTCGAAGGCTTTTTCGATATGGTCGGTGTCCCTCTGCCAGGAGGCCAGGCCGGAGGCCTGCTGCGCGGTCCAGGAGAGCAGCCATCGCATTTGCTGCGCGTTCAGATTCGCCGCGCAGCCCGCCGCGGCCGCCGAGCCAAACGTCCCGGAGAGCGCGTGCGTGCTGCGGTGGGTGGCGAACATGTATTCCAACTTGCCTAAAGTCGCGGTGACGCGCGGCCCGATGTCGTAGCCCAGCACGACCGCGCGCAGGAACCGGGTTCCATCGATCCCGAACTTCTCTCCCGCCGCCAGCGCCGACGGCACGACGGAAGAGCCGGGGTGCGATTGCGAGGGCGGATGCGTATCGTCGGTCTCATCCGAATGAGCCAGCATTCCATTGGCGAGCGCGGCTTCGATGGGACCGCACACGACATTCGATCCGGCCACAGTGCAGATCCGTTCACCGCCATACGCGCGCGCGAAGTTTATGGCGAAGCGCCCCGGCGGCAGATCCGACCCCGAGATCATGGCCGCGAATGTATCGAGAATCATCTGCTTCGCCTTCTCGATCACGGCGTCGGGTAATTTGCGATTTCCCGCCTCGCTCATGTAGGTGCTGACGGCGGTCATGAGGGGACTGGGCGGCTCGGCGGCGCGCGCCACGCACGAGGCTGCGAGCATGCCCCCGGCTTTCATCAAAGTCCGCCGCGTGAGATATTGATTGCGATTGGCCATGTTCACTCCATCGAAATCATATCCTGCGGCTGCCCTGTTTGCAGCCCTTTTCGCGCCGGCCCTCTATTCGCAGACGGACTGGCCCGTGTATGGCCATGACCAGAGCGGCCAGCGTTACTCGCCTCTCACGAAGATCAACGTCAGGAATGTCTCCAAGCTCCGGATGGCGTGGCAGTACGGCATCGACCCGGGCAGCGTGAACCTGGATGCGGCTACGCGCTTCCTCACGTCCACCGAAGCCGTGCCCATTATGGCCGGCGGCATTCTCTACGCGCCCACTCTCAACCACACCATCGTGGCGCTCGAGCCCGAGACGGGAAAAGAGGTCTGGAAGTACGATCTTGGAAAGGCCGCGGGCGCGCCGCTGCGCGGCGTTACTTACTGGCAAGGTGACAGCGGTGCTCCGGCGCAGATTCTCGCCGGGACCAGCGACGGGCGGCTGATCGCCATCAATGCCAAGACGGGGAAACTGGTTCCGGGATTCGGCAACGAAGGGACGGTCGACCTGAAAGCCGGAGTTACCGAGAAATTCCCCGGCGCGCCGTATCACATGGCTTCGCCGGGCATGATCTACCGCAACCTGATCGTCACCGGCGCGCAGGGTAAAGAGGACGACCCCGACGGGCCCGCCATGGACGTGCGCGCGTGGGACCTGCACACGGGCAAACTGGTGTGGACCTTTCATACGATTCCGCATCCCGGAGAGCCCGGCTACGAGACCTGGCCGAAGGACAACTGGATCACGGCCGGATCGCCCGCCAGCTGGGGAGCGGCGACACTCGATGCGCAGCGCGGCCTGATCTTTCTGCCGATCGGACAGCCCGCGGCCCAATACTACGGGGGCGCGCGGCATGGTCGGAACCTGTATTCCTCTTCCATCGTGGCGCTGGACGCCAACACGGGAAAGCTCCGATGGTCTTTCCAGTTGACGCACCACGACCTTTGGGATTACGACGCGGAGGCCGCGCCCTCGCTGATGGAGGTGGTTCGCGACGGAAAGAAGATCCCCGTGGTGGTAGCGGTATCGAAGCCCGGACTGATGTTCTTCCTGGATCGGGACACCGGCAAGTCCGTTTACCCGGTGGAAGAACGCCCCGTGCCGCAGACCGATGTGCCGGGCGAAGAGACCTGGCCAACGCAGCCGTTTCCAATGAAGCCTCCGGCGCTGGCCCGGCAGAGCATCAAGCCGGATGAGATCTTCACCGGTGAGCCGGGACATGAGAAATTCTGCCGCGACCTTCTCGTCAAAATCGGCGGCATGCACAATGAAGGTCCCTACACGCCATACAGCAGCAAGGAGTACAGGATCATCTTCCCCGGCCAGCAGGGCGGACCGAATTACGGCGGCGTCTCCGTAGATCCCAAGCTGGGCTATGTGTTCGTGAACGTGCGCAACGTCGCGGGTATGGGCCGGATGGACAAGTCGAAGGAGGGCGATCAAGTGGCTTACCGGCGCTCCAGTCCGCTGGGACCAGGGTCTGTGAACGCCCGCTTCTGGGACCCGGCCAGGCAGTTGCCATGCCAGCAGCCGCCGTGGGCCGAGCTGATGGCCGTTAACGGCAATACCGGGGACATCGCGTGGCGGGTTGCTCTCGGTACGAGCGATGAGATGGAAGCCAAAGGCGTCCACAATACGGGAGCGTTCGGGCAGGGCGGATCGATCGCCACCGCCGGAGGGTTGGTGTTCATCGCCGGGACCAACGACAAGCGCTTCCGCGCGTTTGAATCCAGGACCGGAAAGCTGGCATGGGAGACAAAACTCGACGCGGAGGGGCACACCAACCCGATGACCTACCTGGGGCGCGACGGGAAGCAATATGTCGTGATTGTGAGCTCGGGCCTCAACGCCTTCACTTTGGAGTAGAATCAATGACCATGCGTACTCTGATCGGTGGTATCTCGTTGTTTGCGGCAGGAGTTGTGGTGGGAGGTTTCCTGATGCAGCCCGGCCTCGCGCAGCAGCAGAATCAGAATCCGGGGCTGCGGCTGAATCACGTCGGAATCTATACGAAGGATTACGACGAGTCGATGCGCTTCTACACGAAGACGATGGGCTTTCGCGAGGCGTTCACGATTAAGAATAAGGACGGCAAGCCGACTCTCACGTATCTGCAATTGAGCAAGGACACGTTCCTTGAACTGGCGCCGGCCACGGCGGAACGTCCCGCCGGACTGAGTCACATCGGCTTCTGGCCAGAAGATCTGGGAGCAGCGGTGACGGCTTTGCGGCAGCGCGGAGTCAAGATCGACGACCCGCGAACCGGCGCCACCAAAACCAGCATTACGAATGTGATCGATCCCAACGGTGTGCGGCTGGAGATGGTGGATTTCCTGCCGGGTTCGCTGCCGCGACAAGCTATCGACTCCTGGAAGTAGGGTCAGGGGGCGAGGTTGAGCAGCGTGGCCGGATTCGTTTTGGACATCCGCACGATTTCGGCTTCCGTGACGCCGTGCGCGACGAGGGCCCGGTAGAGCGCCAGCAATCCGTCGGGATGCAGGGGATTCGAGGGCTGCCCGAGGTCGCTCGACAGGACTACGGAAGCGGCTCCCGCGGCGCGGATCGCCTCCACATCCTTTTGGATCGACTCCTCGGTCAGCGGAGTGTATACCAACTCTATATACGCCCCCATCTTCGCGGCCTTCCCAATTTCGGCGATCGACAGCGGACCTCCGGGATTGGTAAGCGCATGCGTGACCATGATGTGCTTCACGCCCTGGCGCTTCGCTTCCTCGATGAGGAGCAGGGACTCGGCCGGGGAAGAATGTCCGGTTTCGAGCACCAGGTTGTTCCTGGCCGCGATGGCCATTACCTGGATAACTTCGGGCAGGACTTTTCCATCCTTCGTAACGCGGGCGAACGGGCGTTTCTGGTGCGTCAGTAAGACCTGGGCTTCGGAATCGAAGGTCGGCAGCCAGACGACTCGGCCGTAGCCGCCTTTAACTTTGGTCATCCATTCGACCGCGGCCGGATTCACGCCGCCGACGGTCAGATCGAGCGAGATTCCGCCGAAGATTTCGATCCCCGGGACTTCCTTGCGTACGATGTACGCGAGAGAGGCGGTGGGCTCATAGTGATTCTTGAGCACGAGGGCGCGCATGCCCCGGCTCTTGGCGAGACGCGCCAGATCGATAGCGTCGATGGATCGGGGGGAGCCGTCGGGATCGGAGTGCGCGTGCATATCGATCACGCCATCGAGAGTCTGGGCGTGACTCGAAACGACAATCAGCAGGGTGATCGCCAGCCGCTTGATCACGCAGGCGTCCCGAGCGACAAAACGGTGCGCTGCACGATTTCGCGGGTTAGCGGGACTTTATATTTGTTCTTTGCTAACGGGTTTGCGCCTGCTACGGCGGCCTCCGCTGCTTTCGCGGCTAAGTCCGGCGTGATGCGTTGGCCGGTCAGCAGGCGCTCGGCTTCGGGGACGCGCCACGGAATGGGGGCTACTCCGCCGAGTACTATTCGGGCGGATCGGCACACATCTTTGTCCATATCGAGGACAATGGCGGCGCTTACTACGGCGTGCGTCCAGGCTTCGCGGTCGAGAACTTTGTGGTAGGTGCTGCGGGTATGGGACTCCGGAAATTCGATGGAGGCTAACACCTCATCGTCATTCAGGGCGTTTTCGCGGGCGGCGTTCTCCTTTGGAAGTCTGAAGAAGTCGGCTGCCGCGAGAGTGCGCTCGCCGGAAGGGCCGACGATGCGGAACCTGGCGTCGAGGGCGACCAGGGCGGGAGCGGTGTCCGAAGGGTGCACGATGAAGCTCGGTCCGCCGCCGAAGATGGCGTGGAACTGGTTTTCTCCGGTGACCGAGAAACACTGGGTGCCTCCGGCCTTGTAGCACGGGAAGCCGTTGCGGAAATACCAGCACCACGGGCGCTGGCAGACGTTGCCGGCGAGCGTGCCCGCATTGCGGATCTGAGGCGTGGCAACACTGGCGGCGGCTTCGGCGAGGACTGCGTACCGGCTCGAAATGAGTGGGTGGCGGCTGAGCGAATCGAGCGTAATCTGGCCGCCTATGCGTACCGTTCCGCCTTTCGACTCGACCCTATCGAGTCCTTTGATTCCGTTCAGGTGGATGAGAACGTCTGGGTTGACGATGCGCTCTTTGACCATGCCGAGCAGATCGCTGCCGCCGCCCGCGAAGGAGACGGACTTGCCGTCGCGGCGGGCGCTCGAAGCGAGCGACACGGCCTGCTTGAGGTCGCGGGGATTGGAGTTGGAAAAGGTCCTCATGCGAATGCTCCTACCAATTTGTCGCGGCGGATGGGAAGTTCTTTCATCCTCACCCCGGTGGCGTTGAAGATGGCGTTACCGATGGCGGGAACGGCGGGAATCTTGCCCGCTTCGCCAATGCTTTTCGATCCGTAGGCTGCGTAGCCATCGTCGCTCTGTACAAAGATGACCTCGACTTCGGGTGCATCCAAGTGCGTCGAAACGCGGTGGCCGTAGTAACCCGGCGTGAGAGCTTGGCCGCTGCGCGGGTCGTACAGCAACTCCTCGTGCAGGGCCATGCCGATGCCCATGGTCACAGCGCCTTTGATCTGGCCGGAGGCCGAGAGTGGATTTATGATGCGGCCACTGTCATGTACCGCGACATACTTAAGCACGCGAACGTGGCCGACGGCGATATCGACTTCGACTTCCACGAAATGCGCACCGAACGCGGAGCGGACTTTGCCACCATCGACCGTGGGATTCGAATTGGCCATGGCGGTGTGGATGCTGCCCGCTTTGGGAAGGCCTTTGTCCGCAACCTGCTTCTTGATGTCGCGGGCGGCTTCCATGACGGCGTAGCCGGTGAGCATGGTGGTGCGGCTGCCTGATTCACCGACCGAATACGGGCAGCGGGCGGTATCGCCCCAGATCACTTCAACTTGTGACAAAGGAACGTCGAGAGCTTCGGCGGCAATGAGTCCCATGGTGGTCTTGGCGCCACCGCCGACATCGGTGACGCCGACGTGAACGAGGTAGCGGCCGTGTTCATCCACATCGATGACGGCGCTGCTGCGGCCGAGGCCTGAACGAAATACCAGAAACGCAAAGCCCGCGCCGCGCTTGAGTGGGCCGGTATCGGAGCCGGGTTTGCTTCGCCAGCGCTTTTTCCAATCGAAGGCTTCGGCGCCGCGGCGAATGCACTCTTCAATCGTGTAGTTCGTGTAGGCGTTCTGGTCGTTGGCTTTGCGCGACATGTTCTTGAGCGCGAAATCGACCGGATCCATACCGACTTTGTATGCGACGCCGTCCATCATGGACTGCATGCCGAAGTGGCCCTGGGGAAATTCGGGTCCGCGGAAATTGGCGGAAGTGGTCTTGTTGGTGTAGACGGGATAGACGGTGTAATCGAGGTGCGGGACCTGATAGATCTCGATGCCACCGATCGCGCCGGAGTTTTTCCGGTAGGGACCCATGCCGCTGTAGCCGCGCAGCTGGAGGGCTTTGAGCGCGCCATCCTTGTCGACGCCGACCTTGTAATACTGGGTGGTCGGCCAGCGGCCATGCACGCCGATGAAGTCTTCCTTCCTTGAAAGTTCCAGTTTCACGGGCGCGCCGGCTTGTTTGGCGAGGGTGGCGGCGATGAGATCGGCGTCCTGATTCTGATTCTTGTTGCCGAAGTTGCCGCCCATGTACTGACAGACGACGCGCACGTTTTCGAGCGGAATGCCGAGATCGCGGGCCATGTCGGTGCGGCAGTTGGCGATGCCGCCGGTGGGCGTGTAGATGGTGAGCTCGGCATTTCCAACTCCTCCCCAGGTGGCAACGGCGGAGCGCGGTTCCATTTGCGCGTTGTGCACGAAGGTGGTGGTGTAGCGGTCCTCGAAGACGTGCTCGGCGGCGCGGAATCCTTCGTCGATATTGCCCCGGCGCTGGGTCATGGGTTTGGCTTCGTTTTGGACGTCGAGCGAAATGTTGCCTTCGGGCCAGATGTGAACGGCGTCGGGTTTGAGGGCATCTTCCTGATCGAGAACGAACGGCAGAACCTCGTAATCGACGGTGATGTGGCGGAGGGCTTCTTCGGCGGTGTGGCGGTCGACGGCGGCGATGGCGGCGACGGGCTCGCCCGCATAACGGACGGGATTGTTGAAGGCGTAGCGGCGCTGTTTGGTGATCTTCTTGATGGCGTCGGCATACTGCCTGCCGCCGGCGATGGAGCCCGCGCCCCAGATGAACTGGCAATTTTCGTGCGTGATCACGGACTTGACGCCGGGCATGGCGAGAGCTTTTGAAGCATCGATGGACCGGATGCGCGCGTGCGGATGAGGGCTGCGGAGCACGCTGGCGTAGAGCATGCCGGGAAGGATGACATCGCGCGTATAAGTGGCTTTGCCGGTGACGCGCTGGCGAGCGTCGATGCGGGTGGTGGCGTGGCCGACGGTGTTGAGAGACTTCAAGGGCTTTTCGCCAGCAGCGTCGACGAGGACGACTTTGGCGATATTTTTCGTGATATCGGATGTTCCGGCAGCGGCGAGGGTGGCTTCGACGTAGCGGTTGTAGTTGGAGCAGCGGCAGATGTTGCCGGTCATGGCGGCGCGAACTTCGTCGCTCGTCAATGCAGAGCCGGCATGCGGGTGCTGCGTTAAGCATGCCTTGGCGCTCATCAATTGGCCTGAGGTGCAGTATCCGCATTGCGGGGCATCATGATCCATGAAGGACTGCTGAAGCGGGTCGAGCTTGCCGTTGCGTTCGAGGCCTTCGACGGTTTGAACGGATTTGCCATCCATCCATGCGGCGAGATGGCTGCAGGAATAGACGGGCTTGCCTTCAAGCAGCACGGTGCATGCGCCGCACTCGCCGCGGTCGCAACCGATTTTCGTGCCGGTGAGGTTGAGACGATCGCGGAGGGCTTCGGCGAGGGTCCAGCGGTCTTCGACCTCGATGGTTTGGGGCTTGCCGTTGATGGTGAGGCGAATGGTGGAGCGAGGGACGGCGGCGGCGGCGCTCCTGGCGCTATCGACACTCTGGGCGGGGATCATGGGGGCGGTGGCGGCGACGAGCGCGGCGCTGGTTCCACCGATGAATCCGCGACGGGAAATCTTTCTAGTGCGTTTGGGTTTGATCATTGGCCACCTCTTGTTACCGGGGAACGCCGGGCAGAAGCCCGCCGGAAGCCCTGGCCCACATCGCTATCTATACTGTCACAAAATGCGGGCGGCGGGGGTCAGGCGGCCTCCCTTTGATATTGCGCGAGGTTGAAGGCGGATTTTTCGGCTTGTTTGGCGGCTTCGAAGCGGTCGCGGCGGGCGGATTCGGAGGCGATTTCGGCGCTCGCATAAACGAAACCAAATTCCGTCGGGTCGAACGGCAAGCCTTTCATTTGCTGCGTTTTGAGAAGGCGAATGGCGTCGTCCATCTCGGTCTTGCGGCGTTCGCGGCGCTCGGCCTGGAGTTCTTTGAGCTGGCGGAGGGCTTCCTTCATGGACCGGTGCAGCCTCTGTTCGTAGATGCTGAGGTTCACGAAGGCTTTTGAATCCTCGCGGAAGGCACGGGCAGCGGT
>Ga0181521_10005949_pt1 | contig 13435 bp, 11 predicted proteins | sample PEATcosm2014_Bin_32_FD_119764 | JGI IMG/M metagenome (GOLD analysis project Ga0181521, IMG submission 119764) | Peatland microbial communities from MTU Mesocosm Facility, Houghton, MI, USA - PEATcosm2014_Bin02_60_metaG | ecosystem: Environmental > Terrestrial > Soil > Wetlands > Peat | place...
CATCGACAACGGCCCGCATGGCGCCGCTGGTGCCGACCATGAGCGCAAACCGGTCCCGCGTGGTGCATCCGCTGCCGACGTTGTCGCAGGCGCCGTCGCCCAACGCGGGGAACCAGGGGATGCCCTGCAATTCCGGCCACTGGCAGGCTCCACTCGCGGGTTGATCGAACTCGCCGCTTTGATTCAGATCGCCGCCGAAGAATTGGGCGCGCGACACCGGCAGGGCGGCGAGCATCTCCGGATCGTAGTCGTTCGCGTTCTGATCCCAGAGGCCGCCGGCTGAAACCATCGACGTGGAGGCCACCGCTTTGCCGAAGAACTTCAGGAACAGGAATTCGCCGGCGCTCATCCAGCGCTTTGTGCGCCGGAATCCGCCCGGTTGTGTTTCCGACAGCCAGAGCAGCTTGGCGGGAGGGTAGCTGGGGTGGATCACGCAGCCGGTTCGTTTGTGCTGGGCGCGGTTGTCGACGCGTTGTGCGAGCCGCTTCGCGGCATCGGCGCTGCGGGTGTCGAAGGGGTGAAGCAGCGGAGTGGTCGGGTTTCCGTCAGCGCCCACGCCCACGATGCTGTGCCAGAAGGTATCGACGGCAACGCCCGCGGGCTTGATGCCCTTCGCGCGCATCTGTTCGCAAATGGCCGTGATGGCGCGGGTGGCGATGCCGGTCAGTTCGGCAGGGTCGATCTCCCAGCCGCCGTCGGCTGTGGTGTGCGCGCGATATTGAACCTGCGAGCCGAAGTTCTCGATCCGCCTGCCGTCGAAGCCGAACAGCAGCGTGCGGGCGGAGGAACTTCCGACATCGAGGGTCAGAACGCAATCCACGTGTCAGTTGTAGCACGCGGAGCGAAAAACGGGGGCGGCAAGGACCGGCCGCCCGCGCCACAATACAATCTAGACGTGATTGAGCGCGTAGCGCATTATGGGTATCGGAGGATTGGCGTGGCTGTTTCGGGCGGCGCCGATTCCGTGTTCCTCCTCCACGCCATGCGGGAACCCGGCCTGGCCGTGGCTGTGCTGCATGTCAATCACGGGCTGCGCGGCCCGGAATCGGACCGCGACGAGGAGTTTGTTCGCGCGCTGGCGCTTCAGTGCGGACTGCCGGTTCACGTTCTTGCAGGGCCGGTCGCGAGCGGGAATATCGAGCAGGAAGCCCGGCAGGTACGATACGATTTTTTTGCTTCTCAAATAACCGCGGGGACTTGCGACGCCGTCGCCACCGGCCACACGCTCGACGATCAGGCGGAAACAGTACTGTACCGTTTCCTGCGCGGCGCGGGTACCGCCGGTCTCCGCGGAATTCGCCCGGTGACCGCATCCGGCATCATCCGGCCGCTGATCGAGTTGCGCCGGGATGAGATCCGGCGTTGGCTGACGGAGCGAAATATTCAATGGCGCGAAGATTGCTCCAATCGAAATCGTGATTTCCTCCGCAACCGGATCCGGCTGCAGCACATGCCCGAGCTTTGCGCCAGCCTGAATCCCTCCCTGCCCGACGTCCTTGCCTCCACTGCCGACTGGGCGCGCGCGGAGGAAGATTACTGGACGGCGGAACTGGATCGGCTGGAACCGATCTATCTTATTGAGAAACCTGAAACAATCCTGATTTCCACAAAGCCGTATCTGGAACTTCCGGTGGCCGTTCAGCGGAGATTGCTGCGGCGGGCGATCGAGCGCGTACGCGGCTCTCTGCGAGCCATCGATTTTCGGCATGTAGAGGCGATTCGGGCCATGATGGCGACGCGGGAGGGCAGCGGCAGAATCCAAATTCCCGGCCTCGATGCCTACCGCTCCTTCGACTGGCTGCGGTTGGCTCCGGTGGGAATCGATTCCCGGCTGGAGCGCGACTTCGAGGCGCCGCTCGTTATCCCCGGGCGAACTGAAGTACCGGAACGCCATTTAACTGTCGAGATGGAACTGATTGATAATCCAGGCGTATATAATAAAGAGGTGCAAGCGTTGGACTGGGAGCGGTGCGCCGGTTCGCTGGCGCCGGAAAAATTGAGGCTGCGCAACTGGAGGCCCGGCGATCGGTACCAGCCACAGGGGCGAACCGCTGCGGATAAAGTTAAGACACTGTTTCAGGAGTATCGAGTACCCCTGTGGGAGAGGCGCACGTGGCCAGTCATCGTTCAGGCGAACGACGTTCAGGCCAATACAATTGTCTGGTCGCGGCGATTTGGCGTGGCAAGTAAGTTCGCGGCTGGGCCGGAAAGCGGGAAGATTCTGACGATCCGCGAAGTGACGGAATCGAAGCCCCGCGATGGGACGTCTATATTGATTGGTGCACGCCCATGACAAGCGGTTCCGGGAGCGGAGTGAACCGGGGGCTGACGTTTAGTGAAGGGGTATTGTGAATTCAAACGTTAAAACTGTAATATTCTGGGCCGTCCTGATCGGAGTAGCGGTTCTGTTGTGGGCGGTGGTCAAGAGCGGCCACACGAAGCCCGATAGGGCGCTGAACTTCAGCGAATTCCTGAATGAAGTCGAGGCCGGTAATATCAAATCGGTCAGCATCAACGTAAACACGGTCAAAGGCGACTTTGTCAGCGGGAGTAATTCCTTCCATACGGAAGTTCCCAGCAATTACCCGAAGCTTTACGACATGCTGAGCGACAAGAAAGTTCAGATGACGTTCGAGTCGAGCAATTCGAACGGCTGGGTTTCGATTCTGGTGAACGCGTCGCCATTCCTCCTGCTGATTGGATTTTGGATATTCATGATGCGGCAGATGCAGAGCGGCGGAAATAAAGCTCTCAGTTTCGGCAAGAGCCGGGCGCGGCTGCACTCCACCCAGCAGCGCAAAGTGACCTTCAAGGATGTGGCGGGCGTTGAGGAAGCCAAGGAAGAACTGCAGGAGATTATCGAATTTCTGCGGGAGCCGGCAAAGTTCCAGAAACTGGGCGGCCGCATACCGAAGGGCGTGTTGCTGATCGGGCCTCCGGGCACGGGCAAGACTCTTCTGGCCCGCGCGATTGCGGGCGAAGCGAATGTCCCGTTCTTCTCGATCTCCGGTTCCGATTTCGTCGAGATGTTCGTCGGCGTGGGCGCGAGCCGCGTGCGCGATCTGTTCGAGCAGGGCAAGAAGAACGCGCCGTGCATCATTTTCATCGATGAAATCGACGCTGTGGGGCGCCATCGCGGCGCAGGCTTGGGTGGTGGACACGACGAACGCGAGCAAACGCTGAATCAGCTCCTGGTGGAGATGGACGGCTTCGAATCCAACGAAGGCGTGATTCTGGTGGCCGCGTCCAACCGGCCGGACGTTCTGGATCCGGCACTGCTGCGTCCGGGCCGTTTCGATCGCCGCGTGGTTGTGGGCCGTCCGGATGTCAATGGCCGCGAAGCGATCCTGAAAGTTCATACCAAAAAAGTACCGCTGGGCGACGATGTGGATCTTTCGGTGCTGGGCCGCGGGACGCCCGGTTTGGCCGGAGCGGATCTGGCGAACCTGGTGAATGAGGCCGCCTTGAATGCAGCGCGGCAGAACCGCAAGCTCGTCATGATGATCGATTTCGAACTCGCCAAGGACAAAATCCTGATGGGCGCGGAACGGAAATCGATGATCCTCAGCGATTCCGAAAAGCGGACCACGGCGTACCATGAAGCCGGTCACGCGGTGGTGGCGGTGGTGATTCCCAACGCCGATCCGCTGCACAAAGTCTCGATCATCCCGCGCGGAATGGCGCTCGGCGTCACCATGCAGCTGCCGATCGACGACAAGCACAACTACAGCAAGGTCTACTGCGAAGATCAGCTCGCGATCATGATGGGCGGCCGCATCGCCGAAGAGATCTATCTCAACCAGATGACGACAGGCGCGGGCAACGATATCGAGCGGGCCACCGAAATGGCGCGCAAGATGGTCTGCGAATGGGGCATGAGCGAGCTGGGACCGCTGAGCTTCGGCAAGAAGGAAGAGCAGATTTTCCTGGGCCGCGAAATTTCGCAGCATCGCGATTACAGCGAGGAAACGGCGATCCGGATCGACGAAGAAGTGAAGCGCATCATCTCGACCGCCTACAGCCGCGCGCGTACCATCATCGAGCAGCATTCCAACGCCATGGTGCGCGTGGCAGAAGCGCTGCTTGAGCGCGAAGTGCTGGATGGCGCCGAAGTGAAGACCCTGCTCGATGGCGGCAATCTTCCGCCCATGAGCCCCAGCACGCCTCCGAAGGACACGGCGGATCACACGCAACAGGTGCTTCGTCCCGAAACCGGCGGACGCCGTCTGCCGGGGCTTTCGGAAGGCGAGCGGCCAGCGCCGGCTTAAGGCTTTTCGAATTTACAGGGCCAGTTCATCCCTTCTGGCCCATCGTTTCGTAGGCTCTCTTTCATCTCAGAAAGCTTCATGTCGCCCCCGGGCACAATGAGGCGGGACGGGATGAGAATCCGGGCGCTACCTGACACCGTCTCAGATTGTGAGACAATGCGTGACATGCGGATCAACGTGCGCGAACTGCATCGCCGGACCGGATTTGTCGTGGACCGCGTGGCGTCGGGCGATGTAGTTGTCGTTGAAAAGAGAGGCGTGCCGGTGGCCGAGATGAGACCCGCGCGGCCCTCAGCTCCCGGTTTCCCCGCGGGGCATTGGGAGGCCATGAAGCGGTTTCCCCGATTTCGCGATGACAGCGGAAAATTTGTTTCCGAGAGCCGTGGTCGGGTCTGATGTATTACTTCGATTCCGCTTATGTAGCCAAGTGCTATCTCAACGATCCGGATTCTGAACCCGTCCGTGATCTTGTCCGCACACCGGTCCCGCTCTACTCCTCGGCCCTGTGCATCCCCGAAGTGACCTGCGCCATTCACCGCCGTTACCGGGAACGGCAGTTGACTCGACCACAGGCACGAGCGCTTGCGGCGGCCTTTCGTTCCCACATCGAGATGGGAACCTGGAACCTGATTCCGGTCTCCGAATCGCTGCTGTGGGAAGCGCATGAGGCCCTGCGGTCGCTGGCGAGCACTGTTTTCATTCGAGCCGGCGATGCGATCCACCTCGTGGCGGCGAGGATGGCGGGATTTACGGCAATCTGGACCAACGACCGGCACATGCTGGAGGCGGCAAAGCATTTCCGTCTTGACGGTCGAAGCGTTTAACCGCGCCTCTACTGCGCCGGGCTGTCCGGAGGTCCCGCCCAATATTTATCGCGCGACTGCACGACGAGCGCAGGGCGTTTGACCGTTAGCTGAATTTTGCGGAATTCGGAGACGACCGGGGGGCGGTCCGACACATAGCCAATGCTGTACTGGCTGCGCAGGTCCTCCTGAATGAGAGCGAAGACCTGGTCGATCGGGAGCTTCTTCGAGACTTCAAAATAGCCGCCGCCGGTTTCTTTGGCGAGGCGCTGCATGATGCCCGGATTGCTGCCGTAGCTGCCATCGGAAAAGAGGATCGTATAAATGAGAGTTTCGGCCCGCTGAGCCGCGTCGATGGCGTCGGAAAGGCTCGCTTCGCTGCCGTTTTCGCCGCCGTCCGAGAGCACGATCAAGGCCTTGCGGCCCTGCTGCTTTTTCATGATGTCCCCGGAGGCATCCACGATGGAGTCGAAAAGCAAAGTGCCGCCGCCGTACTGGCTCCGCAGCTGATTTCGGGTGGGAGTATCGACATATGCCAGCGCCTGATTCAGGTCCCGGCGCGATCCGGTAAGCGGTTGCCGCGTTTGCACGGTCAGGTCGAACTGCATGATGAACACGTGGTCCTTGTTTTCGCGCAGAACCTCGTCGAGGAAACGCAGACTGGCCCCGCGCTCGGCATCAAGCACGTGGAGCTGGCTCATGCTGGTGTCGACCATGAGTCCGATGGTGAGGGGAAGGTCGGATTCGCGCGTGAAATATCGGATGTTTTGCGGGCGGCCGTTTTCGAGAATCTGGAAATCGTCTTTAGTCAGATCGCGCAGGATTTCATGATTCTTGTTGCGAACCGTCGCGAGAAGGTTGACGACCTGAACGTCGGAGGAAAACACGGCGTCCTGCTGCGCGGGGGCTCGCGCGGCCCGCAGGAACAGCGATGCGGCTGAGATCGCGAAGCGGCGTCGGGAATGGCGGAACATATCCTTGCATTATCGCGCCGGGCCGAAGCCCGGCGGCAGCGCCGAAGCGCCGCCCCACCTATTTTTTCGCTTCTTTGCCGGCGGCTGTGTACAGTTCCGCCATCGTCACCTTCCGGTTGTCTCCCGGGAGATGAATCGGAATGATCCGGTCGACATCCAGATTCAGGCGCTCGATATTCGCCAGCAGATTCGTGTGATACGGATTGATGCTGGCCGGCGTGGGCGCATTTGCCTGGCCGACGTTGAATTCGTCAGCCTCGATCAGGATCTTCTGCTTCGGCAGGTAAGCCACGATCATGCCCATTACGTGCGTGCTGCCCTCGAGGTGATAAAGATCGATGGTGTGCTCGCCATCGGTCAGAACCTTCTTATCGGTCATGGTCTCGATTTTGAGTTTCGGCTGAGGGTTCATTTGCGAAAGCTTGTCGGGCACGAGCGTGTGCGGGTCTTTGAAAATCTTCTCGTAATACGACTTGTTCGCCTGATGCGTGACGATGGTGGCGCCTTCGGCGACGAAGGCGCGCAGCCCGCCGCTGTGGTCGAAATGCGTGTGGGTGTTGATCACATACCGGATCGGCTTGTTCGGGACCAGTCTCTTCGCCTCGGCGATGATCTGTTCGGCGCGCATGTCGTTTTGCGGACCCTCGACGACAACAATGTAATCCTTAAAATCGCCTACCACGGCGGCGTAACCGCCGGTGATCAGCCAGAATCCTCCACCGAGGTCTTCGGAAATCGGCCCGGCCGGGGCGCCACGGCCGGGACCCCGCCCGCCGCCGGGACCACCCCGCCCGCCGCGTCCGGGGGGCGGAGTCAGATCCACCGGAACATTTACCTTCACGTCCGAAACATTCAGGTCGAAGAATTCCGGGATACCCTGATGCTGCACGATGTGGGCCGGAAATTTCACGCCGCCGAAGTCTTTCCAATCGGTGTAAACGGCGTCCCAGACGATGTCGCCCAGCACGTTGTTGTCGATTTTCGTCTCGACCTTTTCGACATAGCCCAAGTCGTTGATGTAGCCGGTCACAGGAGCCTTGTCACCCATGAATGAAATGACCGTGTACTTCTTCCCTTTGATCTTTTCGATCTTGACGGTCGCATTCTTCTCGATCGCGACCTTCAGAAAACCTTCGGGCAGCAGAATAAATTCCATCTGCGTGGCCCAGGGCGAATTCGCGTTCAGATTGGTTACCTGATTCTGCGGCGTGTCCGGTACCGGACCCGCGTTGCAGCCGCCGCGGCCGGGCTTTTCGCCTTCGCCGCGGACTCGCTGCAGCCGCCAGCCCCGCGCTTCGAAATCGATGGAGCGAACGTAGTTCTTGTTGGAGAACTTCCGCCAGGTGGCCGAATTCGGATCGAAGTTCTGGCCCACGCAGCCATCCCATCCCTGGCCGGATATGACCAGAGTCTTCACATTCTCCGCGCCCATTGCCTTCAGCGATTTATCGACGGCAGTTTTCAGATCCGGGGCTTCATCCGCCGCCCACGCGGTGGCAGATGCAAGAGACGCGAAGACAATCGCAACAAGACAGTTCCTGAACATATTCGGCTCCAGGGAGCATTCTACACCAGCACGCCAGCGCAGAAGACCTCGAATGGCGTGACGGTCCTACTCTTCGCTTAGCGTGATATACAGCAGGTTGCCGTCGCGTTCAATCTGTAAAACAAGAGGATCCGAGGTCTTGAGCCCATCCACCGCGTTGCGCAGCGCTTCGAGCGTCGAGACCGGAGTGGTATTGACACTATAAATGACGTCTCCGAGCTTGAGGCCGCCCTGACCCGAATATTCGGCCTCACCAGTCCGGGCCGCCACGATGACGCCATAGGGCTTCCTGGTTTCCGGCAGCATCTTGGCGACGTCCGCCGTGATCGGAACGCCGATGATGCCCAGCTTCAGCACTCGATTCTCATCCGGCCTGACCAGATCGACGAATCGGAACGGATCGTCGTCGCGTTCTTCCACCTTTACCTTCGCCGGAATCCTTTGAGTCCCGCGAAGCGCCTCGACCGTGACCATCTGATTCAGAGGAATGCGATACAAAGCGGTTTCAAACTCGCGCGCGCCGTTCAGCCGCCTGCCGTTGATGGAGACGACGATATCGCCTGGCTTGAGACCCGCCTTGTCGGCCGGTCCGTCCGGAGTCACATCCCCAAGAATGACTCCGGTGTCCTGCTTCAGATCGAGTCCCGCGGCAAGATCCGGCGTGATGCTTTGCGCTATGACACCGATCTCGCCGCGATGAACGTGCCCGTCCTTCCTGATCTGGTCATAGGCACTCTTGACGATGTTGCTGGGGATCGCGAAACCGATGCCTTCACTACCGCCGGACTGCGACAGGATGAAAGTGTTGATGCCGATCACGTTGCCGTCCGCATCGAGAAGCGGCCCGCCGCTGTTTCCCGGGTTGATCGGGGCATCGGTCTGAATGTAGACCATCGGGTCGTCGGGCTTGACCTGGCGGCCCACGGAACTGACGATGCCGATACTTACGGAATTCTCGAGACCCAACGGATTGCCGAACGCCAGCACGATCTGACCCTGGCGAAGACTGTCCGAATCGGAAAGCTTCAATACGGGCAGGCGTTCGCCGGGCTCAACTTTCAGGACCGCGAGATCGGCTTCGCGGTCGACGCCGACAACTCTTGCCTCCAGCAGCTTCCCGTGAGCATGAAGCCTGGGCTGGGACGCCGTCCCCGCACCGGGTTCCGCGGCATCCGGAGTATCCGGCGGCGAGGCCAGCTGGACGCGAACGCGGCGCGCGTTCCTGACCACATGGTTGTTCGTGACGATGTAGCCATCGGCGCTTAACACCACGCCGGAGCCGGAACTGCGCTGCTTTGTAACCAGCCCCGCCGTGGCAGTATCGCCCGTTTCCGCGTCTTCATCGGCCAGCGCATATCCGGTCGAAAACACCTGCACCACCGCGGGGCTCACGGCTTGAGAAAGCGCTTCTATGGAATCGCTGAGCTGGTGCAGCGAATCTCTTGAAGCGGACAGCGCCGCGACGCGCGATTGCTGTCCGAATGCGGTGAGCGTCAGGAATACGAAGATGAGAAATGCCCGCGCCATATACTCTATGTTTACATTTTAAAGATGTGCGTTCCGATGCGTAAGATTCGCAGTGTGCGAAACTTACCCTGAATGTACGGCTATGCGACAGCTGTCTAAACGCACGCAGTACGGCCTGCGCGCTCTCTATGCGCTGGCGCGCAATTACGGCCAGGGGCCGGTGCTGATCTCTCATCTGTCCGAGGAAGAGGCGATTCCGAAGAAATTTCTGGAACAGATCCTCCTCGCGCTGAAGTCTTTCGGGCTGGTGGAGAGCAAGAAAGGCAAGGGCGGCGGCTATTCTCTCGTGCGATCACCCGATAAAATCACCGTGGCTGCGGTAATCCGCCTGATGGAGGGGCCGCTCGCGCCGCTGCCCTGCGCCAGCGAAACACGGTTCCGAAAGTGCGACGAATGCGTCGACATCGAAACCTGCGGGACGAGGATCGTCATGCGGGAGGTGCGCGATGCGATTGCCGGCATATTGGATTCGACCACCCTGGCCATGGTGTGCGAAAAAGTCGACCTGGCGCGGCAGGCGCAACACCAGGCGGCAGCGTTGACGTACGAGATTTAGCGGTAAATGGCCCGAATTCTTGCGATTGAAAGCTCCTGCGACGAAACTGCCGCCGCCGTAATCGAAGACGAAACGCGCGTGCTGTCTTCGGTGATCGCGAGTCAGTTCCCGGTCCACGGCAAGTACGGCGGCGTGGTGCCGGAGCTGGCGTCGCGGGAACATCTGCGCGCGATCGTGCCGGTGGTGCGGGAAGCGCTCGAACGCGCGGCGCTTACATGGAAGGATCTGGAAGCGGTGGCGGCGACGTCCGGCCCGGGCCTGGCGGGTTCTCTGCTTGTCGGGCTCACGTATGCAAAAGCCATCGCCTTTGCGACGGGCATTCCGCTGATTGGGGTGAACCACATCGAGGGGCATATTCACGCCGTGATTCTGGAAGCAAAACAGCGCGGGAGTGCGGTGGAGTTCCCTGCCCTCGCGCTGATCGTCAGCGGAGGGCATACACACTTGTTCGAAGCGCGGGAAGCGGGCGTCTACAGGCTTCTGGGACGAACGCGCGACGACGCGGCCGGCGAAGCGTTCGACAAGGTCGCGAAGTTACTCGGTTTCGGATACCCGGGCGGCCCGGTGATCGACCAGCTTGCCCCATACGGGGACCCGCATGGCGTTCGATTCACCATTGCGCGCATGAAAGGCAACACGCTCGATTTCAGTTTCAGCGGACTTAAGACGGCCGTCCTGCGTTGGGTGGAGAGCCACGATCTGGCGGGCGAGATCGAAATCCGCAAGCGCCTTCTCCGGACTAACATGCAGCCGTCGCTCGATGAGTGGCTGCTCGCTACTCCGCAGCCGACGCGCGATCTGCTTGCCGGCTTTCAGCGCACGGTAGTCGAAGAACTGCTGAGGCACGCGGCGAGCGCCGCCGAGCAGAGCGACGGGGTGCGGTCACTCATCGTTTCGGGTGGTGTCGCGTGCAATGCGGGGCTGCGGGCGGCCCTGACACAGGCGGCGACCGGACTGCCGGTCTTCTTCCCATCCTTCGCGCTTTCGACCGACAACGCCGTCATGATCGCCGCGGCCGCATTTCCGAAATTCCGGCGCGGCGAGTTCAGTTCGCTGGAGATATCCGCGCAGCCGAATCTGGCGTTGGCCGAAGGCTGACCTTCCGCACAGCGTCAGGTCCGGAAGGGAACGATTATGGCCGAGCGCGCGCCCGCGGCGGTCGGAAACACAGTAAACAGGGGGTTGGTCTTCACCTTGCGCCCGAGGACGGTTGTTATCCGCACCACCGATACGTTGCCGGAATGCTGGTCCAACACCAGAGCGTATTCGCCATCCGGCGTGAGCAGCACGTCTCCCGGAGTTTCGCCGACATGCACCGACGCGGAAAGGCCGCGCGTATCGATATCGAGAATGGTCAAATCGCCGCTCCCCGGGTTGGTCACAAAAAGCAGATTCCGTTGCTCCGACACCGCCATGGCATATGGCGTGTGCCCCGCAAGTATGGTCTCGGCAACTTCGTTCTGAAAAGGACTCACGATCGCGAGCGCGTCTTCACCGGTTCCGGTGACGAACATCTGCCCTCCGTCGGCATTGAAACAGAAGCGCGATGGCGAGACGGGCAGGGGAAGCCTGGTGAGCAATTTCCCGGATTGCGAATCGATCGAAACAATCTCGCGCGCGGCCGCGGCGCCCGCCAGAATTGTCTTGCCGTCCCTGCGGAACCGGACCGTGCCGCACGAAACGCCAACGTCGGTCGTGCCGGCGAGTTTCAGCGCCGGTGGCGTCGATCCGGAAAGAGCCACCCGCAGAACGGCGTTTTTCGCGGGAACGGTGATCGCGGCCAGCAGTCCGTTCAGATCCAGATCTCCCGGAGCGCCGGGCAAAGCCAAACGCGCCGTGACGCGCCGATTCGCCAGATCGACCGCGAACAGTGCGCCTGGCTCGTCCGCCAGAACGATGGCGGCATTGCCATTGTCGGCCTCCGGAACCAGCCGGACCGCGACAGGCTTACCGGGCAACCCGATTTTGCCCGCAAAGCGGAATTGTTCCACGTCGATTTCAACGATCGCCCGTGCATCGCGGCAGATCGCGAACACGCGGCCACGGGACTGGAACAGCTGATCGGGCGCGCAGGGCAGCGGAATCGACGCCACCCGGCGAAAGGACGCCAAGTCCGCCACTGCAATTTCCTTTTCAGCGGCGCTCGCCACGAACAACCACCCCTGGTAGCGCGTTCCCCGCTTGCGGCCGCAGGCGGAAGCCACTACGCCGGCAAGCAGGGCTCTTCTGGAAAACGCTCCCGGCCGGAAGTCACCAGCCATGGCGCTGCTCTTTCCACGGATCGCCATGCATGTGATACCCGTTACTCTCCCAGAAACCCGCCTGATCGCGCTGGAGTAACTCGATGGAATCGAGCCATTTCGCGCTCTTCCAGGCGTAGAGCTGAGGCACGATCAGCCGTGCGGGGCCACCGTGATCGAGACTCAAGGGCTCGCCGTCGTGAGTGATCGCCACCAGCGCATCTTCGGCCAGAAAGTCCGCCAGCGGAACATTGGTTGTAAATCCGCGATCGTAGCCGTGCGCGAGAACGAAGGCCGCCTCAGGCCGGGGGCCACCGGCGCGCGCCATAATCTCGCGTGTCGAAACGCCTTCCCAGACGTTCCCCAGCCGGCTCCAGCGCGTGACGCAATGAAAGTCCGCGAAAACACGCACGCGCGGTAATTGCATGAATTCAAGCCAGTTCCACTCGACCGCGGCGCCCACCATGCCATAGACTTTGAGCTTCCATACATCGAGATCGATGCGGGGCGGTCCGCTCGCGTCCAGCACCGGCCATTTTTTTGTGCGCGACTGGCCGGGCGGAATCCGTTGCGGACGATATGTGTCGGGGCTGATAATCGACCCCGGCGGGGCGTCCGCGGGCGCTGCGATTTCGTTTGGCTGGTCTTTGCTCTTATCCATCAAAAAACTCATGCCGGAAACTCAATTATCCGACGGACGGTTCGCGCCAGGTGCTTTCTGCCGGAGGCGACAGAGTACTATGCCTTTTTGTATCCGGAAAAGTGAGAGGAAACTATTTGCGATCAACTATTTCGGGTGTACCATATAAGGCAATTCCCAAGCGAAGGAATGATGGCTTCCATGAATCCCGATTATGGAAGATCAATTGCAACCCAGCGTTCCCGGAGGGCACTAAAGTGTCGAGGGCGTTAGTCTACTCGTGTGTGATTTTCAGCGGCCTGGTGGCCAATCCCGACCGGCTCCTGCCTCAGACATTGATGCGCGGAAGCGCGCCCGGCCGTGAAGTCCAGTTGATCGGCAACGACTCAGCCGTTCTGGATACAGACGAATCGAAGAAGGATCTTCCCTGCACCGTCACGCCGGTGAAGCCGATTCTGGGTTTCGATTTGCGCTTTCACTCCGGATATGAAATAGCGCTGCCTCTGCGCGAAATCGCGGGAGAAGGCGATCTCCTCACCATTATTTTCCGGGTTACGTCGGCTTCCGCGAAAGAATCGCCTTATTACTTCTCTCAGAAATATACTGTTCCCGAGATCGATGCGGATGCGAAAGGAGACGCGTATCTGGGCGGTGGTTTCGACATCGGCGAGGGGGATTATCACGTCGATTGGCTGATGCGCGACCGGATCGAGCGCATCTGTTCCTCCAACTGGGATGTTACGGCCGCCCTCGCCCCCAGAGACCAGAACATGAAGCTGGCGATTGCGCCTCACACAATCGACACCTCCGATCAGGAGTTTTTCAAGGAAGAACCGGCGGTCACCCGTCTTAACCCGGAAGAGGCGTTCAAGGTGAAGGTC
>Ga0181521_10005950_pt1 | contig 13434 bp, 14 predicted proteins | sample PEATcosm2014_Bin_32_FD_119764 | JGI IMG/M metagenome (GOLD analysis project Ga0181521, IMG submission 119764) | Peatland microbial communities from MTU Mesocosm Facility, Houghton, MI, USA - PEATcosm2014_Bin02_60_metaG | ecosystem: Environmental > Terrestrial > Soil > Wetlands > Peat | place...
GTGAATATCAGCGGCAGCAAGGCCAACGATGTTGACATCGTCCTCCCTGACTTTAACCTCAGCGGCTACGGGTGGTGCATTTATCATCGGACCGTTCCTGAATGAGGGTGGGGGAGCCTTTGAAGGACTGCCCCCAAAACCTATGAGGCTGTTTGCTTCCTTGCACCGGTGTCTGGTTTAGTACGTTGGAAATCGGGCATTGCCCAAGGGGTTAGAGGGTTGCCTGCTCAACAAGTCTGGAGAGTGGGTAGCGGTGCACGGAGTCGTGCATACTCTATGGCCTGATAATAATGTCAGGCCGCTAAACCGTGGTCCACACTATGAAAACGAAAATTGCCATCCTTATGGTTGCTGGTATCATTGCAGTCAGCTCGCTCTGCTTAGCAGACACTACCGGTAGTTCGCCAAAACCGGCAGACGATTTGGCGACGGTTCACATGGAGTTAAAGCAAACCCAAGCGCAGCTTGAGCAGGTAATTGCCAGAACGAGCGTGTTGGAGGAGCAAGTTCGTGCCTTGGAGGAGCCGAACGCGACGTTGCAGCAGGAAGTGCGAAAGCTCCAAATGACGCATTGGGTTCACCCGCAGACCAACCAAGCGCCACAAGTCCCACATTTGGTCCCCTTGCAGACCAAGTGAGCGGGCGGCCCAGCACCGTGCGAGGCCGTGTGAAAACTCCGGCGGAGTGAACGAATAAAGTTTCAGCGGCGGACACTCCAGTTCTCACATTGAGCGTCAGTCCAGGTTCTTTCCCTGGATGCCGTCTTTGGCCTTGATAAAAATTCGCAGGTCTGCTCTCATAACCCCATGATAAAGGCCTGAGATAGAAAAGTCACCCGTGCACAGTGTCGCGCACGCTGTTTGGCGTAATAATAATGTTAGACGGGCGCAGTTGGTTAACATGTTTCAGACAAATACACTTATGAAATTTTCATCAATCCTGTCGCCGGATTCATTGGGTCGTGTGTCATCCTGTTGGCTCGCGCTGGCGCTTGTACCAATTCTGGGTGCAGGCTGTGCGGGCACGTTCCAGGAAGTCAAAACGATTTCGCCCAGTCAACCACCGGCAGAACGGCCCGCTGTGCTCGTTCTGGGACAGGTGCTGATTGCAGATGACCACATTTCCGCGACGGAGAAAGAATTGTATATGTTAAAACTTAAGCAAGGAGTGGAGGAGTGGTTTGCAAAGACAAACACTTTCGACATCATTCTCACCGGCACAAACGTGCCGCCGCACGGGATTATATTAAGCGGCACCATCACCGAAGTTAACATGGGCAGCGCCGCAGAAAGGTTTTGGGTTGGCATGGGGGCGGGGCAGGAGCGCATTCAAGGCGAGTTTGAAATTAAAGACGCGTTGGGCAAAAGCCTAGCTCGGTTTACAGCGCGAAGGTCTTATTTAGGCGGAGTTGGGATTGGAGGTGCGGGCATGATCAGCATGGACGAATTGACGTTGCGGCTCGGGGAAACCGTTGCCGAAACCATCTCCAAGTGGTTGCATGGACAAAAAGTTGAATGATCTACTGCTGGATGTATGAGATTCATGCCGTCAAATCGCCGGAGCCAACCGCCGTTGGCGCATTCAGTTCCAATTCAAGGTTGACATCCCCGGCCCGTCGTAGCTTAGTTCCGGACGGCAGGCCAAAAAGTGAGCGAGCCGCCCCTTTATCAGACCAAAACGACGGGCACCGACGATGAGGTGACAAATGAAAACAGCACTACTTGAACATATTGAAGCGAAAATCATCAATTTTCTATTTGATACGAAAGCGCCCAACCATGCGAGCCAGATAGCTCTTCACATTTATGAAACCAGAGAAGACACGCTCCAAGCAATTCAAAAGTTGGTAAAAAGCAGCACCATTAAGGGCATACAGGATTTTACCTTTTTCACTTCTACCGGTGAAACCATGGCTTACACTTTGGCCAACACGTCACAGGTACCAACGCCGTTTGCGCCTTCGGTTCCGCCTTCGCCGCTGACATCACACGGCCGGCGGGGTGCAATTCGTGGTCGTTAGGCAGACGTACAACTCTGATGACTGCTCGAACTCTTTGCGCGATTTTGTTCAACCTGCTGATTGGACTTTCGGTCCATGCTTCGGAGGTCATTCAAATGGATGTGCGCCCCATTTTGACCGGGCGCGCGGTCACGACCCTCACAGACGGCAAACTGGTGCCATGGACCAAAGGAGTGGATGGCGCGGGACGCGCGGATGGTTACATGACCCTGGAAGCCTCCGTTGTGAACGGCGACAAGAATGCGAAGGCACTGCCCGGCGATGGTTGCTTCAAGACCACCGCAGTACATCCATTCGTCCGGCTCAACTTCACGAATGCGGACGGGAAGGGTTTCCAAACGCGAAGCGTCGAAGGAGAAGGCGAGTTTGCCTTTCCTGTACCAGCAAGGCGGTACAAAAAGATGCTTGTTTTTATGACCAGTGCCGAAGGACCTTCGCACCTCCGTTTCAAACTTGCGTATGTGGACGGCATGGTTGAGCAGCGCGAGATACTGCTGCCTGATTACTACAACGATGCGCCTGCCGGGGACACCAACGTCTTTTCCCTGGCGACGGACCTGGCCAAGTGGGACTCCTCCGGTCGAATGAAGGAACCGGGTCACCATTATATCCATGGCGTGGTTTTGCATCCTGCGGCCGGGAAAGAATTGGTTTCCGTGCAAGTTGGCAAAACGGCTCCCGGGTATCTTGTCTTCTGGGGCGCGACAGGGGTGACAACAGATTAGGGCTTTGAGTGCTTAAACAAGGTTTTCCGCGGAGTAACAAATCGCGAGGCTGGGTGAAAAGTCCGGCGGAAGGAGCGGGAAAAATTTGACCGGCGGTCCGAAAGTTCGGATCGCCGGTTTTTACTTTCCTGAGATTCGGTCCGTGCTGGCAGCGATCGGGGAGCCGCGTAAAAGGCTTGGCCTCAACCATGCGCTCCAGCCAACACCGTTTGGAGGATTCGGTTCCATCCCGCATGGCGGGACGGTTGACATGCGACAGGCTTGACTTCTCGGGGACGTGGAGGTTCACTGGCGCAACTATGACGCATTTATCTGCCAGTCAGTTGCGCCGCGCGGCGGGCATCAAACACAAAATCGAATCACTGCAAAAGGAGTTTTCCCGGCTGTTGGGCAGCACCGCTGGCGCTGCCGCTCCCCGTAAGCGCCGAAAGATGAGCGCCGCTGGAAGGCAAAGAATTGCCGCAGCGGCGAGAGCGCGGTGGGCGAAAGTCAAGGGGCGGAAGTCGGCGGCGAAGCCGGTCAAGAAAGCCAGACGCAAAATGAGTGCAGCCGCGAGGGCAAAAATTGCGGCGGCAGCCAGGGCGCGCTGGAAGAAGGCCAAAGCCGCAGGCAAAAAGACGTTGTAGCGGATTATGAACCACATGCGGCTTCTGGACAGGGTTGGATTTCCAATTCAATATTCGAACCAGCGGTCGTATAACCATAGTTGGGATTGCGAAGATGATCACCATTCGCAAGTACAAGCGTAAAGATGCACGCGCGGTTGCCGCCTTGGTCAGCAAGACGTACTCGCACTTCAATGTGAACGAGGGTACCAAAGAGGCTGTCCGCCGGTATGTCGAGAGCTACAGTCCCAAGGGGAAGACGACGGAAGACATTCATAATCGCTTCTGCCGAACGCCACACTGTTTTGTTGCTGTTGCCGGTTGCCGGGTTGTGGGAATGGTAAGAGGAATACAGAACCGTCTCGTCAACCTTTTCGTCGATGGTGGTTTTCATCGGCAAGGCATCGCCACGCGCCTTGCCCGGAGGTTCGAGAACGCCTGCCGGCAGGGAGGCTTCACGCACGTAGTGTTGCGTGGCAGTCTATACGCCACGCCTTTCTACCAGTCAATGGGGTACAGGAAAACCACAGGTGTCCGCAAATTGCACGGGCTGAAGATTCAGCCCATGAGGAAGGAATTGAAGCGAGGAATTCCAACCAGCGGGGGGCGGCTTCAGATTCGCTCCGCTGGCATTGCCGCCCATGAATAACTTCGGAAGAACTAAATTTGTTCGATGGGCCTCAACCTCTCCACCATGACCGAAGCTGAAGTTGTCAGGATCATGCGCGAACATCTGGAAGGATTATTCCCAAGGGACTGCCCCAACTGTAACCGCCGTTTTGCCACGCTCCGGGAGTACCTGCTGGTCACGAAACATCTAGGCCCCGCCATGCCATACGATGCGGATTTGGGCGATTGGAATCCCTTGCGGCCAGTGGGGACGATGACATACGCCGGTTGCCCCTGTGGCGCTACGCTGGCCCTCAGTTCTGAAGGTATGCCGCTTCCCGTGCTTTGGTCGTTGTTGAACTGGGCCAGGATCGAGACGCAAAGGCGACACCTGACTCCGCAGGAATTGCTGAATTATCTGCGCGACGAGATCTGCAAACAGGTTTTGGCCGCACCAGATCAAGCAGACACTTGAGAAGAGAATTGATGGGAAACAGCGCATCAAATCTCTGGCGCCAGCGCTGGTCGAGGCCGTCAGTTTACACTGCGAAACCAGCCGCGCGTCGTTTTCGGCCGGGACGAGGTTGCCACGCAAATGAGACATGCGACCAAAGCCAGCAGCGAAACAACCGCTCCAATTTCAAACGCGCGGTCCCGGTAAATCAACCGCACGCGATGCCGCCCCTCCGGAATTTCAACTGCCTGAAACGCGTGGTTCGCCCGCAGCAACCGCACCGGTTTGCCGTCCACGTCCGCGCGCCAATTGTGATACCAGGTCTGCGCTACGACGACGAGTGAGGGCGCACCGGCCTCGACCTCGATGTCCAAGCTCTGAATTCCGAAGTGCGATTTGAGAACGCGGGCGGCTGTTCGATTCGTGACCGTCACAAACAATTTTGCTTCCGGCGGGAGGAAAACCACTTCGCTTCCGTCAAAATCCGGCTGCGTCAACGCACGCAAGGTATCCGCGTCGTCGAGAAAAACCGGTTTTTGGCCGGCGGTCGCGAGTGGCAGAAAGGTCCGGCGCGCCTGCCAATGGAAAATTTCGCCGGGAGCGGTGATTTGTGAAACACCCATGAAATCCTCGAGCCGCGGAAAATCCGCGTTGGTTGTGGCGTAAAACAGCGACAACACGTAATCGTTTTCACGCGGTGTGAGTGAAAAGAATCCATCCACCTTCGGCACATCGTCGAGCAGGTTGACATTGGCGCAATAACCGGCCCGCTTCGCCAGAAAATTGTTTTTCGCGTTGCTCGACGCGAATTGGATGAATTCGATCGCGGCCATCGGCGAGACCATGGCACGCGAACCGCCAAGTCCGGGCTGCGGGTCCATTTTCAAATCGGCGCGCGCCAAGTTCAGTTCATAGACGCTTGGCGGCACGGTCGGGTTTTGAGTTGGTTCGTGCGTGAAGACATCGAGCCAAGCGACCACAATCAAAAGCAACGGTGCCAAGCGGCGCAATCCCGGTCCGGCTTCCTGTGTCAAGAGGAGCAACAGCCACCCGGTCACCAGCAGAAAAAATACGCGCGACAGTCCGTTGCGCAACGTCGCGTGAACGTCGTCCGTTGGAAACGGGAAGCGCCACGCCCAAAACAGAATTCCCGCAAGAAGTGCGAACAGAATTGCACCGATTGCCAATAGTCTGGAAGTTTGAAAATTCTGAGGGGAAAAAGTTTTCTCCCTCGCCCCGCCCAAGCGGGGAGAGGGTTGGCTCGTCGCGCCGAAGCCGGGCGAAGGCGGAGGTGCGGAGATTTGAATTTTGGAATAATCGGCCTCCTCACCCCGGCCCTCTCCTCCTTTGGCGGAGGAGAGGGGGAAAAATCGTGCCAGCCCGAATGCCGCGAGCAACGGCATCAGAAACGCCACGAGCGTCACGTATTTGATCGGATAGGTCACAAAGCTGAGTTGCGGGATGATTTTTCGCAGGGTGGGATAGACGAAGGTGTTTTCGCCAAAGGCAAAAATCAGCGCGAGGACCGTCGCTCCGCCAAGCAGCCACACACGACGTTCCCGCACCGACCAGAGCGCGAGCAGCGCGAGCCACAACGTGCCGATGCCGAGGTAGTAGGACGACGTCCACGATTGGCCGTATTGGAAAAAGACGCCTTCCGTCCACGAGCGGCCAAATGCCATGGGCACGAGGAAATTGACCCAGCCCCAGCCGGGCATGGACCAACGCGTGTCCGCGTAGCCGACACTGCGTTGCGAATGAGCAGAGAGATCGAGGAATGGCAGCAGTTGCGCGGCGGCCATGGCCATCACCAGCAACACCACCAGCGGAAAACGCCGGAGCATGGCCGGACTCGAAGATTCGCCCCGAATGAATTGTTGAATCCAGAGCGCGAGCAGCAAAAGCCAGGTGAGCAAAATGATTTCCGGTCCACCGGCGAGCATTTGCATGGCGCCCACCAACGCAGCCAGGATTATTTTTTGTCCGCCGCCGCGCCAGGCCAGTTCGACCGCGAGCACGACCCACGGCATCCAACTGAGGGTCGCCAAGTGACTCGGCCACATGAGCAGATTGAGTGTCAGGCCGTTGAACGCGAACGCCACGCCAGCAAAGGCCGCCGCAAAATTGTTTTTAGTCCACCGCCGCGCAAGAAAATACATGCCGAACCCGGCGAACCACAGGTGCAGCAGGCAGAAAAAACTCAGCGACCATGTCAGCGGCAACAGCAAATAAATCAGCGATGGCGGGTAGAGCGGCATGGTGTTCCATTGCGCGAGAAACGGCACGCCGCAGTTGTTGTAGGGATTCCAGAACGGCAGTTCGCCGCGCCGGAAACACTCCTGCTGAAAGTGGGTGAGGGGATAGGCGAAAAATCCGTAGTCGCGCACGACGAACGTTTGTAGTCCGAGCAAGACCTGCGGGAAAGCGGCGAGGATGAGCAGAGCGAGCAGGATGCCGAAGCGCAGCGGTGTGAACCAGTTGAACGCGCGTGATTCGGATGTCTCGCTCATGAATTTTGTGGCTTCAATTTATTCATGAAGTGAAATCGGCGGCAAGTATTCGCCGATCAATTCGCGTTTCCACCAGGCGCCCGTCGCGCGGCGTTCGGCGAAGTTCGTGAAACGATAATCGTAAAATTCCGCCCGGATGTAGCGCGGCGGATGATTCGGAAACGGGTTTTTGTCGAGCAAGGCCAGTACCTCCGGCGAACCTTGCAGCAGACGCTCACAGAAATTCACGAACCACGGATTTTGTTGGTAATCCCCCAACGCGGCGAACCACATCTGCCAGTCCAATCGCGGCTGGTGCGGCGCGACAAACGCCGGCCGCCGGGCCACGTCGCCGGGCTTGTATTTGAATTCATACGGCAGCCAGTTCACGCTGTCGTTGCTGCCTTCGACGATGATTTCGCGCCGGTCGGTGGTCATGACGGCGAACAGACCGTAGCCATTGAAAGTGCGAAACGGTCCGAGCCAGGCATCTGCAACCGCCACCGGGAACAGCCAGCCGGGTCGCATACCGAACATCAGTCCCATTTGGAAGAGGTAAGTGGCAATGACCACGACGGCGAGTGGGACGGTGACAGCGCGAGGCCAGCGCCAATGAGTGACAGGTGGCAAGTGGCAAGTGACAGGAGCAAAAGCAGGGCGAAATTTGGATGGCTTCAAATTCATCAGGACATAATCGTCCAGCAGAAGCAAACACAAGGCCAGCGTGAGCAAATTGAAAAACGTGTAGTTGCCGGTCAGCAAAATTAAAATCTGGAGGAAGACAATGGCTGCGCCTCCGCAAAATCGCAATCTGCGCGGGGCAAAAATCAGGAAAGGCGCACCCAGTTCGATGCCGAACATTGCGAGACACGACGTTTTTTGAAACCACAACGGCAGTTGGCTGGCGTACCAGCCAATCCAGGTCGGCAGCGGCTGCGTTTGGTAGTGGAAAGTGAGCGCGGTGAGATTGCGCCAGTTCAGGTCGCCGCTGAGGAGCTTCACGCAACCGGACGAGAACATCAATTTGAACAGCAACAATCGCAGCAACCAGAGCACAATTCGGGATGGCGGCGGTTGTGGCACGGGTGTCCCGCCCGTGAGTTTCTGGTTTTCAGTGACGCTCGCGCTCGAAACACACGGGCGGGACGCCCATGCCACTAATTCCAACGGCGCAAAGAAAATGGCGAGAAAGCCGGCTTCGAGCAGCAGGTTGTCCCATTGAAAGCCGAGAAAATCGCGTCCAATCGTCACGAGCGAGAGATACAGCAGCCACAGCAAGGCGAGACATGGCGCGGGCGCAATGCCAATTATCAAAATGACGGCCAGCACCGCGCCCGCCGCGCATTGGAAATGGAGAAAGCCGTCGGAAGAATTGAACCAACCCAGCGTCGGCAATAAACGAAATCGGTCCAAACCGATTCCTTGCAGGTCGCATTGTTGCTGCACGGCTGTCATGAAACGGTCGGTCGGTAAAATGCCATCGTGTCCGATCAGGCCGTTGATTTGCGTCCACAACGAAACGAACGCGATGAGGTAAATCACGCCCAGCGCCCGAATAAAAATCCGGCGCGGGAGAAAATGCATCGGCTGTTCGACGTGCCGTCCCCAGAACCAGCGGGTGAGCCGTGAGAAAAGCGTGCGATGGCCTGCGACGAAATTGTAGGCGTGCTCGGTGAATTTGGCGAGTGCGGGCGAATGCCCGTACCACTCCCAGAGCCATTGTTTGGAAGGATTTTTGGCAAGCACGCGAAACACCGCCTCCGCGCCGGAATAAACCGAACCGTCGAATTCGACGAGTTGGACGGCCGTGTCGAACTGTTCGCGGGGAATTTCGGGAAATTGGGCGGCGATGCGCGGGTCTTGGGCAGGGAGGTAATCCACGCTTTCACCGGTCATTTGTTGCCAGCGGCGGATCCAGAGCGTGCAGAAATTGCAGTCGCCGTCGAAAACCATCAGCGGTTTTGGCGGCGGCGCGGCGACGCGGATATTACTTTTCATCGGCTGCGACTTGGCACTCTGCCGGTTGGGAGTTCCTCCTTCAGGCGGTGCGACAAGAACATAACCCATTGCTGCCTGAAGGCGGAACTCCAAACCATTCTGCCAGCTTCCAAGATGGGCGCAGTGCGCGCCCTGCCTTTCATATCACGTCACGGCACCAGCACGGCGGCGCCGTGGATTTGGCCGTTGCGCAAACGGCTCAAAACTGCGTTGGCTTCGGCGAGCGGAAACGTCTGCACCATCGTCCGCACCGACACACGCGGCGCGAGCGCGAAAAAATCAGCACCGTCGCGTCGCGTGAGATTGGCCACGGAGCAAAGTGTGCGCTCATGCCAGAGCAAGTCGTATGGAAACGATGGAATATCGCTCATGTGAATGCCACCACAGACGACTGTGCCGCCTTTCGCAACGGCTTTTAACGCCAGCGGCACGAGCGCACCAACCGGCGCGAAGATGATGGCGGCGTCCAATTTTTCCGGCGGCAAAGTTTCAGAATCTCCCGCCCAGACCGCGCCCAGCGATTTGGCGAATGCTTGGGCCTCCGAATCGCCCCGACGTGTGAAGGCGAAAATTTCGCGGCCTTGGTGCCGCGCGATTTGAGCCACGATGTGCGCCGCGGCACCGAAACCATAAATCCCAAGGCGCTTCGCTGAGCCGGTCTTGACCAACGAGCGGTACCCAATCAATCCGGCGCAGAGCAGGGGAGCGGCCTCGGCGTCGGAATAATTTTTCGGCATCGGAAAACAAAATCGTTCATCGGCGACGACAAATTCCGCGTAGCCGCCATCCAGCGTGTAGCCGGTGAAACGCGCGCGGTCGCACAGATTTTCACGTTCGCTGCGGCAAAACTCACACTTGCCGCATGTCCAGCCCAGCCACGGAATGCCCACGCGGTCGCCGGTTTTGAATCGTTGGGCGTCTTCGCCTTTTTCGACAATGACGCCGACGATTTCGTGTCCGGGCACGAGCGGCAGTTTGGGATTCGGCAATTCGCCGTCCACGACGTGCAAATCCGTGCGGCAGACGGCGCAGGCGGACACTTTCACCAAAACCTGCGTTGCGTCGGGCTTTGGCGTGGGTATGTCAACTGCCCGCAGCGGTTGCCGCGGTGCTTTCAGAATCATCGCGCGCATGAGCCAATGGAATCCGGTTTAAGCCGTCCGTCAAGCCTATGCTTGCCCGTGAAGTGTCCTGATGTTAATTGGTGGGTGCGCCGCTGCCGCGGCGCACGGCGGTGCAGCTACACCGCCGCCACCCAATCAGGACACTGCCGCTCGGCGCTACAAATTGACTCTGCACTCATCCGCGTTTACGCTGACGCAGATGTGTTTATGAGCGAATTGCAAAATTCCCTGCTCGAATTGATCCGTCGCACCTCGGCGGAAATTCCCGACGACGTGCAAAAGGCGATTCTCGATTCATTGGAACAGGAGAAGAAAGGCACGATTGCCGAGAACGCGATGAAAATCATTGAGCGCAACGTTGAACTCGCCAAACAAAAATCGCAGCCAATTTGCCAGGATACTGGCAGCATCCTTTTCTATGTGGATTGCCCGGTCGGCTTTGACCAGATTGCGTTTGAAGAAACGGCGAAGGAGGCCGTGAAGCTGGCAACCAAGAAAGGTTATCTCCGCCAGAATTCCGTGGACTCGCTCACTGGCATCAACGACGGCACAAACGTCGGGCCGGGTGCGCCCGCGTTCCATTTTCATCAGCATCGTTCGCCCGAAGTGAGCGTGCGGCTGGTGCTGAAGGGCGGCGGCTGCGAAAATGTCGGCGCGCAATACTCCCTGCCGAGCGAGATGCTTAACGCGAACCGCGACCTCGACGGCTGCCGCAAGGCAATTCTCGACGCGGTGCTGCAGGCGCAAGGCAAGGGCTGCGGACCGGGCATCCTCGGCGTGTGCATCGGTGGCGACCGCGCGACGGGCTACGAGATGAGCAAGACGCAATTCCTGCGGCTGATTCCCGATCGGAACCCAAACCCGGAATTGGACAAGCTGGAGCAGGACATTTTAAAAACGGCGAACGAGCTCGGCATCGGTCCGATGGGGTTCGGTGGCAAGACGACGTTGCTGGGCGTGAAAATTTGCGCGGCGAACCGCCTGCCCGCGTCCTATTTCGTGAGCATCAGCTACATGTGCTGGGCGTATCGCCGTCAGGGCGTGACGCTGGACGCGGAGGGGAAAATCGGGAAGTGGCTTTACTAAGTCTAAGTGCGACCGGAAAATGCAATGATCGACCTTTTCAAACTTTCCTTCCCTTTCACCGAAGACAAAATGGGGGCGCTGAAAGTCGGCGACGAGGAGCTGATTTCCGGCGTTGCGTTCACCCGGGTGACGCGAGCAGTGAGTGGGGAGATTGAGACATGAATAAGACGCTTACGATTTTTATCGGCATCGCGTTGTTGATTGTGGTGGGGGCCATGGCCATTTACCTGGCGGTAATCCGGCCGGTCACAATAGTGGCGGTAAAGGCGGTGGAAGCTCCCGGTAAAATCGTTGAACAGGTGTTTGATTTTGGCAAACACGGGATCGACGCCTTCAAGGTCATTTTCCAGTCGCAGGTCAATGTGGTCTCCTCGACCACCGTCTGTGACGCCACGCCCATTGCGGAACTGGCGGTGCTGCAAAGAAACGTCCGCGAGATCATCGATTATAAAAAAACCGATCTGCACAGCACCAAACGCATCATCGCGGAACAGACTTTTGTGGCAAAAATCGGGTTCGATCTGGCCGCCAAATTTTCCGCCACTTACGACCCGTCCAACCGGGAGGTGACCATCGTCCTGCCCGAGCCAAAAATCCTGTCGCTGGAAACCGTCAATCCGGAGGCAAATTACTACCTGGAGGAAGACGGGTACCTCAACTGGCTGACCACCGCCGATCACCAGCAGATTTTGATCGAGCTCAAGGAGAAGGCCCGCAACGGCGCCGACTCAGTTTTGGCGGTGGGCGATGCCAAACAGATGATTGAGACCCGGTTTCACGACCTGTTCCGGGCCTTCGACGTAAAGGTGGTCGTTTTGTTTTCTCCCACCCAACTCCCGACCAAGGAATGAGCCATGAACAAACGGAATGACTTTTAACCGGATATCCCATGAATAAATTAACCTTTCCCTTCACCGAAGAAAAAATTCGGGCACTGAAAGTCGGCGACGAGGTGTTGATTTCCGGCGTTGTATTCACCGGGCGCGACGCGGTCCACAAGTATCTGCACGAGGGTGGCAAGCTGCCGCCAGGCGTGAATCTGCGCGACGGCATCCTGTATCACTGCGGCCCGGTCGTGATGAAGCAGGACGACGGCACCTGGAAGGCCACCGCCGCCGGACCGACGACTTCCATTCGCGAGGAGCCATATCAGGCGCAAATCATCAAGGACTTCGGCATCCGCGGCGTCATCGGCAAGGGCGGCATGGGCGACAAAACACTCGCGGCCTGCCGCGATTACGGCTGCGTGTATCTGCACGCGGTCGGCGGCGCGGCGCAGGTGCTGGCCGAATGCATTAAAAAAGTGCGCAACGTTTACATGATGGACAAGTTTGGCGCGCCGGAGGCGATCTGGGAATTTGAGGTGCAGGATTTTCCGGCAGTCGTGACGATTGATTCGCACGGCAATTCGCTTCACAAGGAAATATTTGCGAAAAGCCAGGCGGCCCTGGCGGAACGGCTGTAACCGCGACTATCAGGTCGCGTCGGAGGGCAAACGATTGCGGCGCCTTCGCAGCCTGAAAGCTGCGGCTACGAGAACTCCTTTATTATGGCGTAACGGTTCGGTAAAAGCAGTGCGGATAGTTCGTGGCATCCAAATTAATGAACGTGCTTGCCCCGGTTGAGTCAGCCGTGTTCGTGCTGATGACTGTCCAATTGACCAGGTCAGTTGTGAACTGAAGCACATACTGCTGACCGGAAACACCATCCGATGCGGATACTTTTACACTACCATCTCCTTGGGAAGCGATTGAAAGCGTGGGCGCCACCGCTTGGTTCACCGTCAGCGTGGCACTATTGGTGATACTGCCGCACGCCCCGCACACAATCACAGAGTAGGTTGCCGCGTCATTAGTGCTCACGTTGTTCAAGGTCAGGCTGTTGCCGGTTTGGCCGGAGATGACACCTCCATTTTTCAACCAAACAAAATTGAACGGTCCGGTACCCGAAGCCACTGTGCTGAACGACGCATTGTCACCCGGCCAAAGCACCAGATTGCTCAGCGGTGTCGCCGTCACGGGCACGTTCACCGTCAAAGTCGCACTGTTGGTCACTGGACTGCCGGCCCCGCTCACAATCACAGTGTAAACACCAGCTTGGCTAGTGGTCACGTTGTTCAATGTCAGGCTGCTGCTGGTTCCAATCACCGAACCGTTGAACAGCCATTGATAGCTCAAACCTGTTCCGGTCGCCGTCACGCTGAACGTCACGTTGCTCCCCACCACCGTCGTTTGGCTCACCGGTGCCACGGTCACCGTCACCGGCACGTTCACTGTCAAGGTGGCACTGTTGGTCACTGGACTGCCGGCCCCGCTCACAATCAC
>Ga0181521_10005955_pt1 | contig 13425 bp, 9 predicted proteins | sample PEATcosm2014_Bin_32_FD_119764 | JGI IMG/M metagenome (GOLD analysis project Ga0181521, IMG submission 119764) | Peatland microbial communities from MTU Mesocosm Facility, Houghton, MI, USA - PEATcosm2014_Bin02_60_metaG | ecosystem: Environmental > Terrestrial > Soil > Wetlands > Peat | place...
CGATCACGGCGAGCGGTTATATGACTGCGGGCTGGCTGGTGGCTATGTCGGCCATGGCTTTCCGATCGTGTCCCGTCAGGAGATTGAGATTCCGTTCTTTCTCTGGCTATCGACCCGTTATCGGGACGCGAACCCCGATCTCGTGGAGCGACTAGAAGCTAATAGACATGCGACGGCGGAGCTTCACAGCCTGTTCGAGACAGTCGTCGATCTGGTGGGCCTCGACTATGACGGGCGAGCGGCCGATACGAGCCTTTTTGCCAAAGACTTTAGTCCCCCCCTCAAGCTACAGGCTCTAAACAGCATGGCACAGCCGGTTTCCCCGACCGCCGAGGACGCTGCGGCGCAAGAGGCGTGCGTCGAAGGGGGGTCTGGCGCTCGCTAAATGTATGCGCAGCAGCGCCCGCGGCAGCGAGCGCCGCGACCTACGTTGGACGATTGCGGCACACGCCGAACACGTTGGCAGTTCCGCTCGACAAGGAGATTATCGACCCCGCCTCGAACGCTACGCGCTCCGTTTCCATTCGCCGCGTGCAAGCAGTTGCGCGATGTCATCAGCCCCGACTGGATGACTAAAATAAAACCCTTGAGCCTCTGAACAGCTTTGCCCCTGAAGCAATGCGACCTGCTCCAGCGTTTCCACGCCTTCGGCAACGACCCGGATGCGCAGCCTGTCAGCCATGCTGATAACGGCTCCGACGATGCTGCCATCGCCAGTCCCTATTGCCAGGTCCCGCACAAATGACTGATCGATTTTCAATACATCAATCGGGAACCGTATCAAATGACTGAGGCTAGAAACACCCCTGCCGAAGTCGTCGAGGGCAATCTGCACACCGATGTCTTTCAGGCCCTGAAGCACAGCGGCTGTAGAATCCGTGTCGTGGACCAGCACAGTTTCAGTCAGCTCCAGCTCGAGGTACTTCGGCTCCAGTCCCGTCGCCATGAGAATGGCTTCGACGTCGGCCACGAATCCCTCCTCGCGTAACTCTACAGCCGAGACATTCACAGCAATTCGTATTGGCGGAAGGCACGCGTCCTGCCACGCCCGCCCCTGCCGGCACGCTTCCCGCAGAACCCATCGCCCAATCGGCACGATGGCACCGGACTTCTCCGCTAGTGGCACAAACTCGTCCGGCAGAACGAGATCGCGCTCCGGCTGACGCCAGCGGAGGAGCGCCTCGACGCCCGTAATCGCGCGCGTCACGAGATTGACGGTCGGCTGGTAGTGCAGCTCCAACTCTTGCCGGTCGAGTGCGAGCCGTAGACCGCCTTCCCGCGACTGCTGCTCGATCGCGCGGAGGTTCATCTGCGGCCGGAAAAACTTGTAGTTGTTACGCCCGCTTTCCTTGGCGTGGTACATCGCGAGATCCGCGTTCTTCAGCAAGGTCTCTGCATCCATCCCGTCATCGGGGCAGGTGGCGATGCCGATGCTCACCGTCACGCGCAGATCGTGCGGGCCGATCCGGTATGGCGCGCCCAGAACCATGAGTATCTTCTTGGCGCTAACGGCTGCATCCTGCGCGTGCGCAACCTCTGACAACAGAACCACAAACTCATCCCCGCCCTGCCGGCTCACCGTGTCCGACCCGCGCACGCACTCAAGCAGCCGTTGCGCGACCGACTGGAGCAGCCGGTCGCCAATGTCGTGGCCCAGAGTATCGTTGATATGCTTGAAGCGATCGATGTCGAGGTACAGCACGGCGACTTGGTGCTCATAACGGCGTGCCACGGTCACTGCCTGCGTGAGCCGCTCGCTTAACAGGACCCGATTGGACAGATCCGTCAAACCATCGTGCTGGGCTAGATACGCCATCCGTTGCGATTGTGCCCGCGCCGTGGTGACGTCACGAAACACCATGACTGCGCCTGTTACCTGTCCGCCACGGTCGTGGATGGGCGCTGCCGAGTCCTCGATGGCCGACTCAAACCCGTCACGCCGGACCAATACGCAGTCCGGAGTCAGACTTACGGTCTTGTTCTCCCGAATCGCCAACGCCATGGGATTCTGCGCGGGCTTCCGGGTAGCCGCATCAATTACCCGGAACACTTCCTCGAGCGGGCGACCGAACGCGTCTTGCTGTGACCATCCCGTTAGCCTCTCCGCAACGGAATTGAGATACGTGATGTGGCACCCGACGTCGGTACTCATGACGGCGTCGCCAATCGAATTTAGCGTGACCTGTGCGCGCTCTTTTTCTGCGAACAGCGCCTCCGCAATTGAGGAACGCCCAATCACGCCACGCAAAGCTTTCCTCAGCGAGTAGCTGTCGATCCGGTCCTTCAGCAGGTAGTCCTGCGCGCCGCGAGTTACCGCTTTTCGGGCACTATCCTCGTTCTGCACATCGCTCAGAACGAGAATCGGCACATGAGGGGCGGCAAGAAAGAGTCGATCAAACGTATCAAGTCCGCAACAGTCCGGCAGATAGAGGTCAACCAACACGGCAACGATAGGCTCCCGCTGGCTGCCCTCGCGCTTGTTGGCCTGAGCCAACCGCCTGACACCGTCGGCGCAGCGGCTGACACATTCCACGGTAAACGACCCATCAGCCGAATCGCGCAGCGCGTCGTGAACGCTCGCTGCTCCGGCTACATCATCCTGGATCAGTAGTACGTGTTGAGCCATGTAACTCTTGTGGGCGTTCCTGCTGGTTGCAAAATCATTAGATCAAACGGTCGGCGGTCTGCACCGTGCGGGATCGAACATAATGGCGCTACCGCCGCGACGGCGGCCTGGTACGGACACGGCTGAGGTTCATCGGAGCTGCACACCTGCCAGGCCCATAGTTGCCGAGAGGCGGTCCGCAAGCCGCGATTCAGGGGACCGGCTCGGCCACAGGTCATTTTGGTCACCTCAAGACTGACTGAGACGAAGCTCCTGTGGTCGCCGCACCGAACGAAGCGTTGCGGCATCCGCATCACACCAGCGCCACGGAGGTCCATAGGCGGAAGGCTCTTGGATCAGCCGTGGCCCAATTCGCGCTGGCTATGCACCTGGCTTGATGTGCCATGGGACCGAGTCGCGCGCCTTCGAAGCCCCGGGGGCGGATAGTTTGTCGGCGTTCATCGAGGGTATGTGTGGAACCGCACCGACGACGGATGCGTTCGATGGTCTTCTAGAATCTTGGGTTACCGCTGCCCGTGCCCACATTCCCCCGGACACCGGCCAATTGAGCGGACCCCGAGGGAGGCGCGGCGGCCCGCGCCTCCCCTTTATTCTTCGTATCGATTCCGCCGACCTGTGCACAGAGGTTGCACTGCCGCCTGGAGGCTGCGCCGCTGCACATTTCGCACGCTGCGTGCGCCAGCGCCCGGACGACGCCATGTGAAGTCGTGTTCAATCCAGCCGCACAGATCATAGGGAGACGATCATGTATATCGGCAGCGGCATTCTCGGAACCGTATTAGTCATTCTTCTCGTCGTTTACCTGGTGCGCCGCGTATAACGCGCGGCAGCAGTCATCACACAAACACAAGCAGTAGAGAGCTTTATGAATAAAGATCGTATCGAAGGCGCCGTCAAGCAGGCCACCGGAACTGTAAAAGAGGTGGCCGGCAAAGCCGTTGGCGATGCCAAGCTGGCCAACGCGGGCAAGAGCGAAAAGGTCGAAGGCAAGATCCAGACTGCAGTCGGCGACCTGAAGGACGCGCTCAAGAAGTGATGCCGAGCAGAGCTGCTTCGGCGCGCTCGGGTCGCGCTCGGGGCGCCGCAGCTGCCGGTACCACACGCGCTCAACGCGGCTTCCGTTGCCGGCTGCCCCAGGCGGCGCACGAGTGCCGCCTTCGCCGAACATCGGCGCGGGTCATCAAGATCCCGAACCATGAAGCAATGGCTGCAGCGCGACCGTGGGACGTACGCCGCGCCTGCCAGATCAAGATTGCCGGCACCTCGGCTAAAACCGCGAACTTCCGATCAACTGTACACCGACAACGACGTGGGTCTGCGCAACGACTTCGATTCGATCTACGAAACCGGGCATGGTGGTATGACCAGGCTGACACCGGGGCCTTCGCGATGCAGCGATAACCGATCCAAAGGGGCGCTGCTGCAGTCCACTACCTTCCTCGTCGTCGCTACCGCGCCTCCCCGGTTAGGAGAGGCCGGCGTCCATCTCGTCTGACGCGGCGGCTTCAACGGGGTCCGGCGTCGCTCGGAGTCCTGTCATCTGCGTGATATGAATGCGGTAGAAGATCGGAGGACGCTGTTCCCGCTGCTCAGTCGCGACGCAAGCCGGCTGCCACCACAACGGGCGCTTTTGCAGAAGTTCGAGAGCGCGTGCGCGCGCACCGTCGTATTGGGGCGTATCCGGAAGCTCTTCGTAGCGACCAGACACAACAACGCTCATCCATTGATAGTGACTCGTCCGTTCATCGATCTCCAGACAGACGAGCGGGTTGGAGCGCATCCACTTGATCTTTTGCCCTAGCGTCGTGACCCCGTAGAGATGTTTTCCGTCGTACGAGAAGTACACTCGAACAATATAGGGTTGATCACCGCGTGCGCACGCCAGTCTGCCGAAACCTACGCGCTCGAGGGCGGTGCCGCATTCGCCCTCAGTCATCTCGTGAATAAACATCGCAAACTCCCCTGGCGGGAATGTCCTAGACGCTGCGGAATAACAGGAATCAGAGAGCCGCGATTTCAGGCCCGACCCCTGTGTAAAAAGTCAGCGTCTTCTCCGGGATGAGTGGGTCTGGCGCTCTTCGGCTGTTGATCACGTCCTGCATCCTCGTCCCTTCGCTCTTCGTCGATCGTATACCCGAACCGCGGTCAGTCGCCGCAAACGGCCGAATCTGTTCGGCGCTCTGCTTCATCTCAATGGCTTAGGCGGCCTGCGGCATTGGTGCGTCGGAGTCGCCGACGTGCACCCCGCCCTGCTGCAGCTGATCGAGTGATAGATTTTGAGCAGGTGACGCGCGGGTGCGGGCGGCGTATCCGGTTCGATGGTGAGGCGGTTTCCGCAATCGCCTTGCATCCCGCAAGCACAGACCTACGCAGAGAGAATCTTTTTTTTCGAGGCGCTAGTGGGGCTCATCGACCGAAGTGCCCCTGACCACAAGCGATCTCTTACGTAGCGCCGCGATGTGGTCGGGGCCCCCGCGCGGCGCCGACACCGCTCTGCGAAGCACCGCCTATGCGGTGTGCTCCCTGAAACAGGAGCGCCGACCGGCACATGCGAGTTCGGCGGCACCCCAACAACGCCGGGGCCACAAATCGAACGGGCCTAGCGCCAGCGTTACCCCTGTTTTCATTGGTCGCGGGTGCGCGCAACCGGTCACGGCATGGGTGGAGCGCACGCGGGTCAGCTTCGCCGCATAATCCCGTGAGGCTGCCTCACGCCCCAGACAAAAACCCCGGCGCGTGGCCGGGGCTCTGTGTGCGAATCGAGCGTGCGGATCAGCCCGTCTTGCGTCGCCTCATGAAGCCAACACCGGCAAGGCCGAGCCCGAGCAGCCCAAGCGTGGCGGGTTCTGGCACTTCTGAGACCGAGAACGAAATGATGTAGGAGCCCGCTTGGGGGTAGGGGTAGCCACTCGGGTCGAGGCCCGAGTCATTGAGTACGTATTGACCAGCCGTGTAGCTGCCGCCGATGTTGTACGTGTCACCAGTCGTCGTGAACGAAATCCCGCCAAAGTCCACGTAGCCGGGATTTGCCGTGCCTGGGTCGTACAGCAGATTGTCGGCTCCAGCGTAGAGCGACAAGCCGGTAATCGTATTTCCATCGGCTGTGCCAGTCACACCCAGCACCGTAAAGGGGTTGCCGCTAGAGCTCGTCGTGAACGTCCCGTTGCCGACGTTGCTGCCGCCATCGGTGTAGGACCAGTCGAAGATGTTGTTCGCGCTCGCGGAGGGTGCGATGGCGGTCAGTGCGACGGCAACGCAGCCGGCGAGCAGCGGCCGGAGGGACTGCTTACTACGCAGGTGCAGAATGTTGTTCATGAACGGATTACCTACCTTTGCCTCGATGGCAGCATAAGAGCAAGCAAGCTTCATGCCAAGACTGGCAACTTCAATCCGTTCAGGGAGTTAGGCAGAAGAGTTGCGAGCCACGGTCACGAGAGTGTAAAGATTTCCGACATCCTAGGGGCCCATCAGCAGCTGGACGGTCCGGTGTACCGGGGCCGAATTCCGCACGCCGCAGTGCCATGGCCGCCCGTTAAAAATGCCCAAAAGTGCCTGAACCGGTTTCCCGAACGACAAAGCCCGCATGCACGGTGCACGTAAGCATTTGATCCTATTGGTAGCAGCGGCCCATTGATCCATTTCGGAGCCGGCAGCAACGACCTCGCGTGAAATAGCTGGGATTGGTGTCCATTCGCGCCACTATTCGCGGCCGGCCGTGGCCGACGGAATGACCGGCGCTGCCATCAATGGCATCGGAATGCCAAGATTAATTCCCGCCACTGGTCCCGCGGGCCTCATTCTCTAGGGCGGGGACGCACGCGGCGTGAAGCTGATTTCGACCCGCTGGTTGGTACTCGCCGCCGCGTTCCACTGTGCCGCGGTCGCCTCCACGGCGATGGGATAGGCGACCAACGGCTTCGTGTGGCCGGCGTCGTGGGTCACGATCGAGAGTGCACCGCGCGAACGATTCGGCAGCGCGGCCACGAATTCCGCAAAGGCGCGCGACTCGCGCTGCGGACCCCTCAGTGCGTCGTCGTGGGGATTTCCCGTCAGGTCACAGCTTTTCGCGGGCACGTCGTCGGGCGCGAGCGAGTACCCCTCGGTTGGATTGCCGATGAGACAGAAATCAGCGGCATAGCTTGTCACCTGCGCGGTGCCGCTCGCGCCGCGTTGCTCGAGGTCGGCCATCAGGGCACGCAGCGCCTCAAGTCGCGCGCCGGCGAGCGGCGTCTCTCCATACGCAACCGGCAGAATCCGCGCCACATCCTCTGCACCGCGTGCGGCGCTCTGCAGCGCCTGCAGGGCGTTACGCGCGGCTTCGTAGTCTGCCGCACGCTGGGCAGCGCGGGCATCGGCCGCGGCGGCCGCGCGCTCCGCGGTTGCGAGTCGGGCACGCAGCTCGTCGACCTCCCGCCCTTGCCGCCAGAGCAGCGAGAGCGCGAGCAGCAGAGCCCCGATCGCCAGCGCGCTCAACATCATCCAGGCGATCAGCCGCACGGGCAGGGCTGATGGTGGCGCTGCGGGGGACTCGGCCTGCGAGGCGGCTGCAGTGTCGCGATTCTCGGTCAGTGGCCGCGCCGAGGAGCTGTCGAGGCTAGCCATCAGCAACCGGCGCAGCTCAGTGGATTGCGCTTTCAGCAGTGGCTCTACCGCCGCCCGCACTTCCCTCTCGAGCGCACGCGGATCGTCCGCCGGGCGGATGAGTTCCTGCGGAACTGACGACGCGGCCGCGCCGGCGACCCGAGTGCCGACCGCGGGCGCACCAGCGGGCACCGAGTCGGCCCGACCTGGTATCGGCTGCAGCACACTGGGCCGCCCGTCGCGGCGATCCGGAAGCAGGCGCAGCTCGAACAGCACCTTCGAGACGTCAATCGGGCTGACCTGCTTCGGTAATACTCCGACAGCACCGAGCGCCCGTGCCTGTCCGACGTACAGCTCGCCCTCCTGGGACGTGTACATCATGATCGGAATCATGGCCGTGCGTGGATCGTTCTTGATGATCTTGACGGCCTGCAGACCGTCCATGCCGGGCATCTGATGATCCATGAAAATTGCGTCCGGACGCCGCCTCTGCAGGTACTCGATCGCCTCCTCTGCCGATTCGGCCATTTCGACGTCGATGGCGTACTGCCGCAGCATGCGCGACAAGACGAGTCGCGCCGCCTGCGAATCATCCACGATGAGCGCGCACTTGCCCGACACGGTGCGATCCTGTGCAGGAGACTCACTCGAGTCTAGCGTAGCCCGACCGCCCCGCGCAGGGTCACGTGCGTGGCGTCACTCACCGGAGCACCTAGAGGAGCACGCGGGGTTGGCGGGCCAGCGTGAGAGCTGCCACGACGACCGCCGGTCCCGGCCTCGCCGAGCGCGACGATGAACATCGCGCATACAGACGTCCAAGACAATAGTCCAGCGTGCGGTAACTTGGCCGAGCATTGCAGACCGAGACCACCGTTGTCCAAAAGCTCGCCGGGAGATAAACGCGGGGCCGCTCCGCTTTACCGGGAGCCACCTGCCTGACGCCCATCGTCGATGTGATGGATCAGACGTGAAGCGCACGCCGATGGACGGATCGGCGTTGGACGTCGCCAGATACTCGCAAGACCACCCTGCAGCTCGACCATATCGCGCCGCCGTAGAGGTCAAAGCGCTCGCTGCAGCGATACACGGCAGCCAGCGAGGCGCATTCTAGACAGCCGCTGCAGTCGCTGCTCTGAGTGCCCGAGCAGCCGGCAATCGCGCCTGTTCCATAGCTCTTCTGGTCATACCGGTCGTAAGCGCCGGTTACCTCCAGGTACGATCTCACCGCGTACTCAGGCCGATCCAGCTGATCTGTAGGACTGTGTCGTTCGCGTAGGCCGTCGGATCAGTGGTCGCCTCGGTCGCTCGACATGTCGGACGTGCCAGCCACGCAAAGTCGCTTCCTCGGACCGAAGTGGCAGGCCGCTTACGCGTGCTCGGATCCAGGCTCTTGCCGTTCTCGCCGACGCGCCCGCCCATGCTGTCAGACGTACCCTTGTTGCAAAATGTCGGCCCTGCTGGCGGAGCGGCCCCTTTGTGATTGAGGTCCACACCCTTGCGTACGGTATCCGCGTCCTTGAACGTCTGGTCCAGCGTCTTCAACACGCTCGCGGTGCGCTGGCCACTGGCCGTGATCCGCATCGCATCGATCTTGGTGAGAATGCTGTCGAGTTTGGCATCCGTGTCGGCCATGCGCGGATTCGGCGCAACCGCGAACGGCTACGGGACTGCCGGCCCGCCCCGGCTGCTCGGATCCGCCCCGATGGTCGCGTTGAATTCCTCGGCGCCCCTCCAGCCGCACGCCTCGAGAGCATCCGCCGCCGACAGCCCTTCGGCGTCATCCGGGTCGATTCGGCGGACCGCCGTGTCCGGCAGCAGTTTCTCTACCAGGACCGTCGCGGAGTCACGGCGCCTGACCACGAGGTGGTAGACGGCCGGGCCATCCGACCCGACCCAGCCCGACGTGCGCGCCCGCACGAGATCCGCGGTGCTGCCCGGGCGCGTCGAGGCGACGCCGTCCCACAGTGCCAATAGAATCGTTGCGTGCCGCGCAATAAAAGTGCCCGCCGCCGCGTAGCCGCGCTCGCGTTGTGTCGCGAAGCCGGCGACGCCGGGCAATTCGATGATGACGCTGGCCGCGAGCAGCCGATCGAACGCCTCGCGCGCGTGTTCGTTGCCGAAGCGAGTCCGATAGGTCGCGACATCCAGCGGCAGGACGCAGGCCGACTCGCAGCCGGTCTGTAGCCCGAGGGACGCGACCAGTTGATCTGCGCCTTCGGCGAGCTGTGACAGCACGACGATTGGTGTCGACGGGACTGCGGTCCTGAGGCCCTGAAAGAACGACCGCAGTTGCTGCTCGATGGCCGGTTGCTGGTCCGCATCCAAGTTCCGGTGCCCCGTCACGCCGACGAATAGCGGTATCCGGCCCTTCCAACGTGCCACACGCCTTCCAAACCCGACGGCGCCGCCATGGGACATGCGTTGTGACCGAGGATATTCGCCTGGTGGGGTCTGGGTAGCGGTCAGGCACCGACGGCTTCTATCGGTGCCGGCGGCCTGCAGACTATCATCCGGTGCTCGCGCAGCCTTGGGGATCGACGTGGCAGACAAGCTGGAACTGAGCGTTTTCATTTCGTCGCCAGGGGACGTGGCCGAGGAGCGCGCACTGGCCGAGCGTGTGTTTCGCCGAATGGCGAGCGAGTTCGCCGACGTCGTGACCCTGAAGATGATCCTGTGGGAGCACGAGCCGCTGTTTGCGCACCTGGGCTTTCAGGAGCAGATTCCCCGGCCGTCGCAATGCGATCTCGTCGTCAGCATCCTGTGGGCACGGCTTGGAACGCGGTTGCCGGCGGACTACGCACCGCAGCCTGGCCGTCCGGCACCTACTGGAACAGAGTTCGAGGTCAAGGACGCGCTGGCGGCCTATGCGAAATACGGACGCCCCAATCTCCTGATTTACCGGAAGCGGGGAGGGCCCGACGTCAGGGTGTCGAGCCCAGATGCCGAGGAGCGCCTCCGGCAATACAAGCAGCTCGATGAGTTCTGCCGCACCGCATTCTACGACGCCGAAGGCGCGGCGCTCGTGGCGCATCACGGATTCACGGATGGCGCAGACTTCGAACGCCGGCTGACCGAGCACGCGCGCAAATGGATCGTGCGTGAGCTCGAGAAAGTGGGGGATCATCGGTCACGCCCGCGCTGGACGCACGGCTCGCCGTTCCGCGGCCTGCAGCCATTCGATGCGGACCACCAGGACGTGTTCTTCGGCCGCTCACAGGCGGTCGGCGAGCTGATCCGGCGGCTCCGCGATTCCGAGGCTGAGGAGCGTGGTGGCGCCGCCCGGGCGCGGCTGCTGTTGATCGTCGGGATGAGCGGCAACGGCAAGACCTCGCTGGTCCGCGCGGGGTTGCTGCCATTCCTCGCGGACCGCCCGCTCGAGGGCATCGCGACCTGGTACATCGTCAGCGTGCGGCCCTCCGACGTGCACAGCGGTGCCACAGACGCCGGAGTCCTCGGGGCGCTCGCGGCCCGTATCAGCGGCGCGCTTCCCGGCTCGGCCGGTTTCGGACTGACGGTACCGCAGCTCGCCGCGGCACTGCGTTCGGAGCCGGTTGCCGCCGCGGCGCGGATCGAGACCTACCTGGCGGCAGAGGCCGCGCGCCGCAAAATCCCGCCCGAGCAAGTGCGTCTGCTGGTGTACATCGACCAGCTCGAGGAGCTATTCACGCTGCCAGCAACGACCGCCCAGGCCTCGGTGCTCTTCGGTGCCGTCGCGGCGCTATCGGCGCTGTCGACCGTCTGGGTCGTCGCAACGCTGCGGAGCGACTTTGCGCATCGCCTTGAAAGCTACCCGGCGATCATGGATTTGCTGCGCCGCAACGCACCCTACACGCTGCTCCCGCCTCGCGGCGACGAGCTGTCCGACATGATCCACCAGCCAGCGCTGGCCGCCGGTCTCGACTTTGAGGAGCGCGACGGGGTGTCGCTCGACCGCGAACTTCTCCGCGATGCCACGGCCAATCCGGAATCGCTGCCGCTCCTTCAGTACGCCTTGCAGCAGCTATACGACCGCCGCGAGGGCAAGACGCTGCTGTGGGACGTGTACAAACCGGCCGGCACCGAGGGCGGCTTGCACGGCTCTCTGAGCGCCGTTGCCGAGGGACTGCTGACCGGCACCGAGTCCGATGCCGCGGTGTTCCGTCGTGTGCTCCGCGAGTTGACGAGCGTCGGCGAGGATGGATCGGCCACGCGCCGATATGCACCGCTCGACGCGTTCCGCTCGGAATCGCCGGAACGGGCGCTCCTCGATCGCCTCGTCGAGGCCCGCCTCGCGGTGACAGACCGGCACGGCACACAGCAGGTCGTGTGCCTTGCGCATGAGGCGCTGCTGCAATCGTGGCCACGAGTTCAAACGTGGCTAAAGCAGGAGTCGACGCTGCTGCGGATGCGAGACGAGTTGCAGCGCGATGCACATGCGTGGGAGACGCACGGCCATTCCGACGGCTGGCTCGGCACGGCTCCCGACAAGCTTGCCACGCTCGGCCAGCTCGAACGCGAGGGGATGGTTCCGGCCGGCGTCGCGATCAACTACGCGGGCCACTCGCGACGCCGCGCGCGCCGCAACCGGCTCATCAAGAACGCTGCAATCGCGAGTATCGGCGTTCTAAGCATCGTCTCCATCGTCGCCGGCCTGATCGCCGTTAGGCAGCGTGATCGGGCCCTGACCGAGGCCGCCACGGCGGACCGCACCACGCGGTTCATGGTGGGGCTGTTCAAACTCGCCGATCCGGGTGAGAACCGCGGGAATTCCGTGACCGTGCGCGAGGTCCTCGATCGCGAGGCACGCGACCTCGGGCGCGGGCTCGAGCGTGAGCCCCGAATTCGGGCGGACCTGTTAACAGCGATGGGCGAGGCTTATACGGGCCTTGGGCTGTACGAGCCCGCCACCAAGTTGCTCGCCGACGCTCGTGCCGACCAGGACGCCGTCAGCGTTCCACCGGAATCCAGGGTACGGACGCTGATCGCCTCGGGGTCCGTGCTGGATTACGAGGAGGACTACGCGGGCGCGAAGGCCCTTCTACGGCGCGCGCTCGACGTGGCGCAGGCCCAGCTCGCTCCGGACAGCGTCCTCACCTCGGAGGCGCGCGACGACCTGGCCGATGTGCTCACACAACTCAAACAGTATTCGGAAGCCGAACGCCTCTGCCAGGCTGCGCTCGTCGCCGATCGCCGCAGAGGGCCGGAAGGGGCTGAGTTCCTCGCCCAAACGCTCAACACTCTCGCAGTCGCGTTGTACTCGGAGGGCCGACTTGATGAAGCCCTAGCGCCGATGGAGGAGGCGTTGACACTACGCAAGGCGTACTTCGGCACTCGCCACGCCCTGACGGCAGAATCGATGAACAACGTTGCTTCGCTCCTCTATGACGCCGGCCGCTATGCTGAGGCAGGCGGGCTGTTCAAGGACGCCCTGCCGATCTACCGGGACGTCTATGGGCCGGAGCATCCGCTGGTTGCGACGATCCTCAACAACCTCGGGCGGTCCGCGCTGATGGCGGGCCGCGTCCCCGAGGCGATTTCGCTGTTTGAACAGTCACTCGAAATGGACGAGAAGCGCCTAGATCCTACGCATGACGACTTCGTGCTGCCGCTCAACAGCCTCGGGATGGTCTATCTTTACGAGGGCGATGTGGCGCGTGCGCGTCTGGACATCGACCGTGCGCTCCACATCGCGCGCATGGCAGATCACCCGCTGCTGGATCAGGTTGTACTCAACGCCGCGGACGTTCAGTTATCGAGCCAGCGGACCGAAGGCGTGCAAACGCTATTGGACGAGGCACGACGCCTGCTGGAAGCTCATTATCCGTTGGCCAATCGCCCGGCTGAAGAATGGCGTTACGCGGTGTGGGATTCAGTACATGCTGAATTTCTGATGCTCCAACACCGAATTGATGAGGCCCGCGCAGTGCTGACCCATGCGAGAGGCGTTTTGGTCAAGCGGTTTGGGCCAAACGGATTTTACGTACTCCGGCTGGACCAACGCGCCGCGGCACTGAACCACGAAGCGGCAGCCGGGAGCGGCCGTCACTAGCGGCGCGGCGGTTGGTCGGCACGTCGAGTGATGGGCGTGTGTTTCGCGAACGCGGAGCCAACCAGCCCACACAACAGCCCGGCATCATCCCGAAGGCGGTTGCTGAAGAATATTGTCGCGCCCATGCGCGGCATCGCCGCACAGGTGCCGGAATTTAGTCTAGAGGTCGTTAATCGCTCAGCGCCCGACC
>Ga0181521_10005956_pt1 | contig 13421 bp, 10 predicted proteins | sample PEATcosm2014_Bin_32_FD_119764 | JGI IMG/M metagenome (GOLD analysis project Ga0181521, IMG submission 119764) | Peatland microbial communities from MTU Mesocosm Facility, Houghton, MI, USA - PEATcosm2014_Bin02_60_metaG | ecosystem: Environmental > Terrestrial > Soil > Wetlands > Peat | place...
TAAACCTGGGCATCAACCTGGGCATTCAGACTATCGCTGGTGATAATCTCTTGCAGTCCGGCATCTATCATATTTTCTGTAATATTTACGCGAATCAGGCGCTCGATAAACGGGATCAGAAAGATAATGCCCGGATTAGCAAAACGGTTGTATTTGCCAAACCGTTCGATTAAACCTCGACTGGTCGGCCGGACGGTACGAATGGATTGCCATAGCAGCCAGATAACAAGGATTACGGCAACGACTATGATAATGGCAGCGGCACCTGACATGGTAAACTCCCTCCTATTGAAATATTTCTTTGGTCGCTATTGATCGCTGTTCAACTTAATTGGGAATAGGATTATTTCCTTCTCAAGGCGGCTAGGACGTCTGCATACCGTTCGAGTCTCGGCAACAATGATTTCCTCAGATTCTCGGCCCCACGAAATCGTCCGCTCACCAGCGCACCCTTTGGTTTCACGATACGCAAGAGCAGGGATTCGACATCTTTCACGTGGCGGTCTCCACGCACGACATAAAGACTGAAGGCGTCCCATTCCCCTTTCAGTCTATCTTTGCCGGACATGTCGCGACCCAATTTTGCCAGATGTCACGCCACTCGTCTGCTGGAATTCTTTTTCGTTGTCGGTCGTAAACCTATTCTCGTTTCACGGTCCCGGCAGGCTAAGGCTCACTGAATTCAGAGGGCTTCTTCCGCCCCCGAACATTCTCATAGCTGACCGCAAGGTGTTGTCCGCGGTACAAGTCGGGGACGTCCACAACCGGCTCTCGGCTCCGGTTGCAGTCCCGTGTACCCGCCGTGTACCTCACTTCGGCATTTCTGTCGTTTTCGAGGGTTCTGTCAGAACGTGGAATGAATAGCTTACGCATTTACAACAGGCTTAGGAGTTCGACCCCCACACCGGGCACGTGCTTCTGCCAAACGAACTCCCAGATGTATCCTAAATTCAGCTAGATAGATATATTGTGCGGTGTGATTATGGGGCAGTTTCGCCCGCCATATGCGGGTAACGTGGCGCGTTTCTAGCCCGGGGTGCAGGGGCGCGCACGCAAACGCGACCTTCAGGCCGGTTTCCGGTGTATTATTCCGGCAAATGAAAAACGAAGCCAAAGACGAGCGGCGGCGTCCGGCCACCTACCCGATCACGCATTGGATCGGCGAGGGCGCGGGTTGGCTGCTCAAACACGTGGTGAGCGGGCTGGCCGCAACGGGTCTAACTCCCAACATGTTCACGTTCCTGGGCTTGGCCGTGAACGCGTGGGCGGCGGCGTGGTTCGCGATGGGGCGATTCCGCGGAGCGGCCGCCATTCTCTTTCTCGCAGCTTTTCTCGACATGGCGGACGGCCAAGTGGCGCGCCGCGTGGGCCGCGTGACGGCGTTCGGCGCGTTCCTCGATTCGACGCTCGACCGCTACTCGGATCTGGCGCTCTACATGGGGCTCGTCGTCTATTACACGCTGATCGGCCGGACCTTCTATATGGCGCTGGCGGCCGTCGCGATGGCGAGTTCGTTCATGGTGAGTTATTCGCGCGCGCGGGCCGAGTCGCTGATCCCGTCCTGTAAAGTGGGCTTCATGGAGCGGCCCGAGCGGTTGGTGCTGCTGATTATCGGCGGCGCGTTCGTGCGGATGGCGCCTGTCCTCTGGGTGATTGCGACGATCTCGACGATCACCGTGGTCCACCGCGTCGTATACACGTGGCAGGAATTGCGCGCCGGCCGGGCGCTCCCCGACGTAAGCGCCTCTCAGACGTTTTGACGTTTCTCGGAGTTCTTCAGCGCCTCTTCCAGCGGCGCTGAGACAATGTCCTGCACGCGCTGCCTTAATGCGTCCACGTCCGCGCGGCCGATCTTTGACGTGTCAATTGTGTCGTGCAGGTAGACCGTGATCTTCCCGGGGTGCAGGATCCAGTCGCCGGTCCGAAAGAATTCGTACGAGCCGACAATGCTCATCGGCACGATCGGCACTCCAAATTTCTGCGCGAGATTGAAGATCCCTTTCTTGAATTCACGGACGCGGCCGTTGCGGGTGCGGGACCCTTCAGCGAAAGCGACCAGGCTGACTCCGGAGTCGAGCGAGGCCTTCGCGCGTTTGCTCATCACGGCCAGCCCCTCGCGGCTCGGCACGTCCGGCACCGGAACATTGCCAAACCATCCCATCATCCAGCCGTAGATGGGCAGCTTGAAGTGAGACTCGAGCTCAAACCCTCGCACGAATTGCGGAATCGCAGAGTAGATCACGAACGGGTCGAAAATATTGACGTGGTTGCAGACGAAGATGCTCGTACGCTCCGGATCGAAGCCGGGCGCCACGCGGACTTCGAATTTCGTCCCAGCGATCCGAAGAATATTGCGAAAGAAAATCCGCTGCGGCCGGTCGTTATTGCGCGGATCGATGCAGAGCCCGAGAAAGACGAGGAACGTGCCGAGCGCCGCGAAATGGATTCCGCTCACTGTCCACAGAACGACCGACCGAACCACCAGCCACGCCTTTCTCATACGACGACATCCAGCGCGCTGGGGACGATTTCCAACGATCGGCATTTAAGGTGCAGGATTTCTCCGTCCACCATTGCATTGACCGGCTCTTCCAGATCGAGATCGATGCGCTCGGCCGCCGCGCGTGAAGCGAGCCGATGTTCGATGTGCGTCCCCGTGAATAGCCGCGGAAACGTCCAGAGCAGCCGCAGCCGCCCGATCGGCGCCCAGCGCACGTACTCGATTTTGGCATCCGAAGGATTCGCCTTTGGTGCGATCATCATTTTTCCGCCGGTGAACTTGCTGTTGCTGAACGTGAGGAATAGGCAGGGGCGGCGATCCCAGTCATCCGCGCTGTCCAGGCGATGCGGGAAAGCCACATGTTCCAGCCAGGCGAGACGCGCGATCACGCCGAGGATGTAGCCGAGTTCTCCCCAGTGCTTGAAGCGCCGGTTCGTAGTTTCGCCCACGTCGGCAGGGAATCCCAGGCTGAGCAGATTGATGAAATAGATGTCCGCGCCGGAATGTCGCAGGCGGATCAGATCGCAGGGCCGCCGGCTGCCGTTGCGCAGGGCTTCGATCGTATGCTCCACGCCCTGCGTAGTGAAATCCCGCAGAAACGAATTGCCCGTGCCCAGGGGCAGAAAGCCGAGCGCAGGCCGCCCCTGTGTCTGTGCTTCCGGAAAGAGGCCATTCACAATCTCGTATGTCGTGCCGTCGCCGCCGACGGCCAGGAAATTCCGGAAGCCCTTTGCGTACGCACTGCGGGCGAGATCGGTCGCCTCTCCCGGCCGCGTCGTTTGCGCGACTTCAAGATCGATCCCCGCCGCGCGCACGCGGTCGAGCGCGGCGGGAGCAAGTTTCCCGCAGCGCCCGCCTCCCGCGGCGGGATTGACGATCGCAAAGAAGCGCTCCTTCACGTGGGAAAGGCCTCTCCGAAAGATGGGCGTGCCGAAATCATACGGGCACCATGGCCTCGCGGCCCGTTCTGTTCCGGATCTGCTCGGCCAGCTCGGTGCGCTTCACTTTCAGCGATGCCGTGCGGGGAAAATCGGCGTCCCAGGCAAGGTAGCCGCTCACGCGTTTGTAACTCGCAAGCCGGCGGTTACGCTCGCCAAGGTGCGCGACCGTTTCTTCGCCGATCGGCTGCCCCGGCTCGGGATGCACCACCAAAACAAGCTTTTCTCCGGCCATCGTGCGAGTCGGCCATAGATAGTTGGCCGCAAAGACGCAAAACTCCTTCACCGGCAGGCCCTCGAACACATTTTCGATGTCCTCGGGATAGATGTTCTTGCCTTCCTCGGTGACGATCATGTTCTTCTTGCGGCCAAAGAGTTGCAAATGGCCGTCCGCGTCCACGCGGCCCAGGTCGCCGGTCATCAGCCATCCATCCACGATCGTCTCCGAAGTCATCTCGGGATCGTCGAGATAGTGCGACATCACCGTCTTGCTGCGCACGGCCACTTCACCGATCCCGTCCGCGTCCGGAATCAAGACGCGAATTTCCATTCCCGGCAGCGGCTTGCCGACCGTGTCCGAGCGAAATGGTTGGAAATCATTGACGCTGATGACGGTCCCCGCCTCCGTGCAGCCATAGCCGTTTCCCACCAGAATCCCGAGGTCGTAGAAAAACTGCAGCGTCTCCGGCTCGGTGAACGCGCCGCCCACGAAGAAAGCGCGCAATTCGCCGCCAAACGCGCTGTGGACTTGCCGCAGCAGGACGCGGCTGACGATTCGATTCGGCCGGCGCCGCGTCAGCGCGCGGTTGATGCCGATAAGCGCATTCAGAACCTTGCGGCGTCCCTTCGGCAGCTCGGCAAATCGTTGGCGCAACCCGCGTTCGAGATTCTTCAGCACCATCGGCACGAGGCTCATGTATGTGATCTTGTAGCGCGTGAATGCATCGCGGATGTACTCCGGGCGCAGGGTGCGCAGGTGCACCACCGTCGCGCCGCAGACAAACGGCCCGATGAAGCCGACCATGAAATCGATAGCGTGGTTCGTCGGCAGAATGCTCAAATAGCGTACGCCGGGCCAAAACGGATAGAGAGATGTGAGCGCGATGCACTGCTCGATGTAATTTTCGTGTGTCAGCACGCAGCCCTTTGGGCGTCCGCCGGTCCCCGAGGAGTAAACGATGCAAGCCGCATCCTTACGTTCGCGGGGAACAAACGCGGGCTCGCGCGAGTCCCGGAATTCTTCCCAGCGCCTGGCGCCAGCGAGTTCGGCCCCGGCAGGCGCCTCGGTGACGAGAACAACGCGAGCTGCAAGGTCCTCGAATCCCTGGGCCTGCGTGATCGCCCGCCACAGATGGTATTCGACGACCAGGAATTCGGCCTTCGAGTGCGCAAGCAGTTTCAGTTGTTCGTCCGGTGTCAGTTTGTAGTCCAGGGGAACGAGCACTCCGCCTCGGAAGAAAATGGCATAGGCCGAAATCAGCCATTTCGACTGATTCGTCATTATGATTGCGGCGCGCGAGCCGCTTTGGAGACCTGCGTCCTGGAGCGCGCGGCCAAGCGGAAGCGCCGCGTCTTTGAACTGGCGATACGTTAGCCGGGCGTTTTCGCGATCGCGGTCCGCCTCGATCAAACAGACTTCCTCGGGCCAGCGGTCCAGCCCCGCGCGCAGGGCCTCCCCGAGGCTGTTGTATTGGCTCAAATCCAGCATCAAAGACGGGATTGTATACGTTCCGCCAGGGTTCGGAAATCGCTCACGCCCTGGAGTTCGTAGTCCGGCAGCTCGATGTGGAAATGCTGCTCGAGGCGTGTGAGCAGGTCGAGCGCCTGGAGGCTGTTGATTCCGAGCTTCTTGAAAAAGTCGTCATCCGGACGCAGCTGCTCGCGAGGCACTTTAAAGTGCTGGGCCGCTAGCTGCAGAACTTCGTCGGTCGTCTTTTCCAGCGTCGTCATGATCGTATATTGCCACACATTCCGTTACGCGCGCTCCTAAGGCAGGTACGGCAGGGCATCGGTCGATTCAACAAACTTACGCAGCCCTGCCTCAACCGCCGGGCGCGTGAACAACTCGCAGAAGATGTCGATTTCGCGGCGCAGCTCCTCTTTCAGGACGGGCTTGATGAACCTCTTCGCGGCGATCACTGTCGTACGGTCGAATTTTCCAAGCTGTGCCGCCGTCGAGCGAGCCACGCGCAGCACGTCTCCTTCGCCCGCGACTTGGCTTACAAGCCCGATAGATTGCGCTTTTGCGGCGTTGATGCTGCGGCCGGTGAGAAGCAGGTCGCGCACGACCGCATTTCCGAGGTCGCGCTTGAGCCGCGGGATGCCGCCGAAACCCGGAATCAGCCCGAGCCGCAGCTCGGGAAAGCAGAAGCGCGTCATTTTGTCCGCAATGATCAGGTCGCATGCCAGCGCGAGTTCGAATCCTCCCCCGAACGTGACGCCGTGGACGGCGGCGATCGTCGTCAGCGGCGCCGCATCGAGCGAGTTCATTACGTGATGAATTCGCTCGAGAAAATCACGCACCCCCGCGACTCGCTGGGCGGTCGGCAGATCCTGCGAGCGGTGATATAACTCGCGGAGATCCGCCCCGGCGCAGAAACCTTCCTTGCGGGCGCTTGAGATGATCAACGCGTGCGAATTCTTGGCCAGCGACTCGAGAGCGGCGACGAATCCCTCCAGTTCGTCGAGCGTGGCGGAGCCGATTTCATTGTAGGGCGCGCGATCGAGGACGAGCTCGATCGCGCCGTCCACTGTGCGCCACGAGAGCGTTTCTCCCGAAAAGGTTTTCATGCGGGCTTCTTCCTGTAAAGATGCTCGATTTCGCCGGCGTAGCGCGCGGCAATCGCGTCGCGCTTGAGTTTGCCCATCGTCGTCAGCAGGCCATTCTCGATGCTGAATGGTTCAGCCACCACGTGAAACGCCCGAACCTGCTTGTAGTGCGGCAGCCCCGCGTTGATTGCATGCAAGACGAATCGAATGCGGTCCTCCGCCAGGCCATTCGACGAGCCGTTCGTCGCGGCCGTGGTCAGGAGAGCCGCAAGAAAGCTCCGTTGATTCCCGACCAGCACCACCTGCTGCGCTTCCGGCAAGCGCGCTGCCAGAGCCTGTTCGATCGGTTCGGGAGCTACGTTATGCCCCGAGTTGAGAATGATAAGGTTCTTCAGGCGGCCCGTGATTCGCCAATTGCCGCTCGCGTTCACTTCACCCTGGTCGCCCGTGTGGAACCATCCGCCTTCGAGGCCCTTGGCGGTTTCGCCGGGGCGCTGCCAGTAGCCGGGAAAAACGTTCGGGCCGCGCACCAGAATTTCGCCCGTGTCCGCGACCCTCATCTCGATCCCCGGCACTGCCGGGCCGACGTACCCCGGCTCGCTATGCTGCGGATCGTCCATCGTGCAGATGGCGGTTGTCTCCGTAAGCCCGTACACCTGAAGCACCGGGATGCCAAGCATCATGAAGAAGAGTTGCGTCTCGGTTCCTAGCGGCGCCGAGCCGCAAATGAGCGCCTTCAGGCTTGGGCCCACGTTCTTGCGAATCGCTGGAAACATCACGGCGTTTGCGAGCAGGAGGCACAACGAGTCGAGCGGACCGCTCGCGTCGCTGCGCCGCTGCATGTACGCCCGCTGCGCGCGCGTGAAGACAGCGGCGGCCCATCCGCCGCGCTTCCGGATCGACTCCTCGACTTTTCCGCGTACGCGTTCGAGAAAAATCGGCACGTTCACGAAATAGTTCGGCGCGGCGAGTTTTAGTTCGTCGGAGAGTTTCGTGAGGTCGGTCGAAAGCGTCAGAACGCTGTTCCTCGAAAGGCACGTGAGCAGCAGGATCCACGCCGCGGCGAAGCAGAATGGCGCGTACTGGAAGACGCTGTCAGGTCCCTGCCGCGCGCCCATCAGTTGGTCGAGGCGCGCGTTGGTGCAGCCCAGCATAAATGTGACGTTTCCGGCGTTTAGAACCGCGCCCTTCGGCTCGCCCGATGTCCCGGACGTATAGATGATTGTGACTGCGTCATGATCGGCGTGGGGAGGGGTCGGAGCGGCGGGCGCGTTCGTAGCGCTCTCGCCCGCGAAGATGGTCTCGAAGAGCACAACCGGCGGATGCGCAGGCCAGCTATTGTGAAGCTCCGCCGCAAGCGAGGAGTCCGAGCAGCAGGTCAGCGAAGGCGTCGAGTCCTTGATCATGCCCGCGAGTTCGCCCGGTGCTTGACGCGCGTAGAGCGGGACGACGATCAGCCCCTCGATCATCAGCGCAAGGTCAAGCGCGACCCACCGGATGCTATTTGGCGCGAGCAGGGCGCAGCGATCGCCGCGTTTCAATCCGCGCGCCGCGACAAACGCCTGCGCCTCTCGAATCAGCGTAAGCAGCTCGCCACCGGTGACCGTAACGAACTGCCCGTCGCGGACCTCGCGCAGCACGGGCGCGTTGCCTGCTCGTTCGAGCCGCTCGAGGATCTTTTCGAGGAACGTCAATCCGATAGCCTCAGTTGTTACGCAGCTTCCAGCGCTCCGCTGTGCCTTTCGAGCAATTGGCACAGGACGGAACTAAGCGGCGGTAGATATTCTTCCCAGCCCAGCATGCCCGTGCGCACGGGAAACTCCGGATATTGCCGCGCGACCTGCGCCTCGAAGTACACGCCCATGCGCGCCATCAGTTGGAGATTGCGCGCGACCGTCCGGCCCATCGCGTCGCGGATTCCGTCTGCCTCGGCGTCGAGCGCGAGCAGCGCCGTCACGATCTTGTCCCCGAGCTCGGGTTCGTCCACACGCATCAGCAAATACTCGTGGCCGCGGTCGCGCATCAGGTTGCGAATGCGCTCGTCCATCGTCACGCCCGCCGAAGGCACGCCCGCCGGCATCGAGCCGACGATCGCGTGGAAGCGGGACGACAGCATCCGGTCGCATTCGCGCAGGATGCTCACCATCTCGTGCATGTTCAGCGAGCCGGAAGAAAAAATCGGCGCGCCTCCGATTTTTTCGGCGAGCCGCTCGCAGGCCTCTTGGTCGAGCATTTCCATCGCGACGAGCACCGGAAAAACCGCGCGCGTCTTCCGGTATCCTTGGACGCCGATGGCCATCTCGGAGAGATATTTCTCGAACGCTGCGTCGACCTCCTTGCCCGCGCGGTGGAAATAGATCGTGCGGTAGTGGCTTTTTTCGTACGCGCCAGTGAGCGAAAGCACGATCGCTTTGCCGAGCGATGCCCGCACCGGCCAGAAGAAGGGATTGATGGGGCAGATCGCGAGAACCGGCGCGGCGCCGTCCCAGCCGGCATCGCGCAGCGCTTTTTGGCCGTATTCGGGGCTGTGTGGCTGGAACGTCCAGGCCGTGTCGGCACCGAGTTCGGTGGCAACGCCGAGTTTGCCTAGCACTTCCTGTGATTCGATGTTTCGCGTGATCACGAGCGAATCGCCGCAGTAGCGCCGGCACATCTTCTGTAGCAGCGGATCCATATCGCCCGCTTCAGCGCCGTAGGCGATGCTCAGCTTGTTCTGCGCCGCGGCGATCCCGAGCGCCCCGATCATCATCGCCGTCAGCGCGTTCGCGAACTTGCTTTTGAACATCGAGCCTTCGCACGCCACCACCCCGTGGTTCTTCCGCACCTCCGAGTGCAGAAACGGCGGGAAAATGTCCGGGAGGTGCACCTGCTGTGCGTCGCCGAAATAGCCGCGCGTCAGGTCGAAATCCTGGCTCATGACGCTCAGCGAAATGTTCTCATCGCCCAGGATGCGCCGGATCTGCCGCACGATCTCCTCGACGCGCATGTCCGACCCGGTGTTGCGCGTGCCGTTGTACCCGGCAAGCAGCAGCTTGAGCTTCTCGCCGGGCTTCCACGCCTCGCCCGCGCCGAGCATCCATTCGAGCTTGTTCAGCTCGATCAGACCGCTCACCCACGCCTCAAGGACGACGTCCATGTCCAGCATCAGCGCGTGTCTCCTGCCGCTCCTGCGCGCTGCTGCAGTGGCTCGGGCGTCCCGGCCGCGGGCAAGTCGCGGTAGTTGTAAATAAAATGATTCTCCCGGCTGAAACGCAGCAGCGGATAGCAGTACTTCGAAAATGGCGCCGGCCCCCGTCCCATCTCCGCTGCCACTCGCGTGTTGTCGAAGACCGTATTCCACACGAGGTACGGCAGAAACACCTTCAGCAGCGTCGCAAGGTCGCCCAGTTTTCCCGCCCGCCCCGCGAGTGCGTTGATCATCTTTGAGGACGGCGCTTCGAGGCTCGGCACGTACACCGGCCCACGCTTGCCTTGCGCTTTCGAGAGCGCATCCGTCAATTCCTGAAATGTCTCCGAGTCGGTGCCGGACGACAGGTGATAGATTTCGTGCGCCGGGCGCTCTTTTTGATGCAATGTGACGATGGCGTCGGCCACGTAGTCTACCGGCACGATGTCCACACGGTCGGTTGCGCGGAAGGGAAGCGCGGGCAGCCCCGCGAGAAACACGAACGCGCGCACCATTTCGAACTGGTTGGTCTCCGGCCGGCGGCTGTCACCCAGCACGATGCTTGGCCGGAAAATTGTCCGCGGAACGTCCGGCAGCAGCTCGCGGACCATGTGCTCGCAGAACTTCTTCGTGCGCGCGTACGGATCGTAGTCCGACCGGTTCCAGTCGATCGCCTTGTCTTCCTCGACGATTTCGTTCGCCCGGTGTCCGGCGACCGCGACCGTGCTGACGTGGCTGAACCGGCGCAGCCCGTGCTGATCGCGGGCGCGCGTGGCGAGCTGGATCACTTCGAGCGTCCCGCGCAGATTCACGTTGAGGCAGCTCTTTTCGGATCTCCGGTTGAGCGAAGCCGCGCAGTGAATCACCGCATCGGTCGATCGCACGAGTTCCTGGTATTCGTCGTCGCCCAGACCGAATCGCGAGCCGGTCAAGTCCCCGAGGAAAACGCGTATGCGCGTGCGCTGGTATCCATCGAATGCCGGAAAATCCATGTGGAGTTGGAGAGCCCGCCACAGCCGCCATCGCGCTTCCTCTCGATCGCGCGCGCGCACCAGCACGTTCAGCGAATCGGAATGATTCGCGAGCAGGTTCGACGCAATATGCGCACCGATGTACCCGGTGCACCCCGTCAGAAGGATGGCCACGGTTGTTGGATGTCAGGGCGTCGTGGACGGCATCGCAGCCCGAGTCGCGAGCGGCACGTTGCGGCGCGGGCGCGCTTCCAGCGGACGGCCCTCGATCAGAGGATAGCACCACTTGCGCAGCGCCGGAATGTGGACGTTGATCCAGTAATCCCACCAGTCGAGCGACCGCGCGTCGTACCCGAACGCCTCGCGCTCGTTCGCCGGCAGCGTGGCGCTCAGCCGCTCCACGTTCGCCGCTTCGAACACGTGGTCGTTGTGCAGGATGAACGGCTCGAACAGCGCGATCAGCTTGATTACCTTTTCGAGTTCGCGCTCCTGCCGCGCCAGCGGCGGCCGCACGAACCGCAGCGGCTCGACGCTCCGGTTGATCGCCTGCACGATGATTTTCTGCGCCGGCGCCGAAAGTCTGTCGTAGCGCGCTTTCGACACGGGAATCGCGTCGAATTTCAGCCGCACCCGGTGCTGGAAGCCGTTTTGCGCGCGATAGAACTTCCGGTGCCCCAACCCCGTCAGCTCGATCGACCGCCGCATGTCGCACGGATTTGCCACGGATGTCGCTAGGTGGTACAGCCGCTCGTTCCGCCGCTCGACCAGCGCCGCCGCGATCAGCGTCATGCCGCGTGAGACCACGTCCACCGGAATCAGGTCGAGGCACTTGCTCTCGTTCGTCGGCAGTTGCCGGAAAAATGTTCCCAGTAGGTACGAAAGCGACGCCGACGTGTTGATGCCTTCGTTCCATCCGAGAAACGGTTTCTCGATCGACGACTCGACGATCGACGGCCTCACCACCGCGATCGCCGCTCCCGGCGTCGTGTCGAGATAGGTGCGAATCAGCGATTCGGAAAGGCTCTTCGTGAACGTGTACGTGTTCGGCCAGCCGAGTTCGTTCGCGCGCCGCGTCGCCAGTTCTGTCAGCGTCTGCCGCAGCCACCGCACGCGGTTTTTGCGAATCTGGTTTTCGAGCGCCGTGCCTTGCAGGTTTTTCGCCGCCTGCCGTTTCTCGAGCGCCTCGCGGCGAAGTGCTTCCGTCACTTCGGCCGACTCCGCGCGCTCCTCCGTGTCCGCTACCAGCGCTTCGAGCGCCCGCCATTCGCTGACGGCGTCGAAATTCGCCACGCCGCGCGGCGTGTAGTTCTTGGGCAGGTATTCGAGGATGCGCCCGTCGCGCTGCCCCACCGCGTAGCACGTCGAAAGGTGCAGCAGCGCCGCATGGTCGCAGTCGCGCAGAAATTCGAGCAGATACGCGGTCGATCGCACGTTCGACGCCAGCGCGTCGCGCAGGTCCGGGTTGAAATCCGTCAGCCCCGAGCTGTTGACGATCACGTCCAGCGACCGCGCCAGCCGCGCGCGCACTTCCGGCGCAAGGCCGAGGTTCGGCTTGCTGCCGTCTCCGCTCACCACTTCCACGCGCTCGCGCAGGAAATCGGCGAACTTGTCGCCGTAGCGCGCGGCCAGCCTGTCGAACACCGGCGATTCCTCGACGATCCGCTCGAACCGCTCGAGCGCCGTCGCCGATTTGTTGCCGCGCACCAGCAGGTAAATTCGGCCGATCTCGGGCAGCTCGGTCAGCAGGTTGGCGAGCCACACTTTGCCGATAAATCCGGTCCCGCCGATCAGCAGAATCTGCTTTCCGCGCAGCGCTTCGCGCACCGAAAGCGGCGTCTTTTTCTGGTGCGAATCAAATCGCACCACCGGCAGCGCAATCTTCGGCGTCGTCCGCTCGGCCGGACGTACGGCCTCGTCCAGCGCTTCTGGATTCTTCGCAAAACCCAGATCGCGGACGAGCTGCGCCCTCGCCACGGTTCCGTCCGGCCCCTGCTCGCGGAACTTCGCGAGCAGCCCCCGCGGACGAATCACCGGATCGAGCAGCCGCCCCGTGGCCAGCCCGTCGCGAAAATCGAGCCGGTTCGAGACGATCCACCGCACGCCCAGGTGCGCCGCGAGCGGCCGCATGATGTGGTCCAGCCCCTGGCTGACGAGCACTACGTCGCTTTCGGCGCCGAGCAGCTCTTTCAGCTTCTCGACGCCGGTCCGCTTCAGCCACGGTTTCAGGAAGTAGTGGAAGAACTCCTCGCCGAGCAGGTCGAGCCGGTCGCGGCTCTCTCCCCGCAGGACGGTATGCAGCACCCGCGTGGCGAACTCCCTGTCCGTGGCGTAAAAGATCGGCCGCGCCAGCGCCAGAACGCCCATCGTTCCCCGCCGCGCCCAGCGCTCGAGGAACGTCTGCGCGTTCCACGTGAAGAAGCCCACCGGCCGCACCGCGGTCAGGTCGAGCAGGCTCCCCTCGATGCGCCAGAAGACGGGTTCGCTGCCCGGCCGCGTCGCACCAGGGGCGCTCGGGCCGTTCACAGATTTTCGTGATCCCCATTCGAAAGGGCTGGAAGTGGACATAGTGCGAGTGAACGAATCTCAATCGCTACGGATATTTGAAGCTATCACGCCCGCCCCGCCCCAATCAAGCGCGCGTCCGCACACCCGCCGTGGCGGGCCGCCCCGGCTCAAACCAGCCGCGCCCGCACCTCCAGATACTCGGGGTGAACGACCGTATGATTCGCGTCGCCTTCGTTGTGGCTCGCCCAATGACGCGTCAGCTCCTCGGCCAGCGCTTTCTGTCCCGCGGCGTCGAGCCTTGCAAACGCGGTTTGCGTCGGCCCGAAATACGTGCGGAAGAACTGCACGACTTCCGCCGGCCCGAACGGCCATTCGAACGCCGCTCGCCGCTTCGCCGTTTCGATCCGCACGTTGGGACCGAACCGCTCTCTCACCGTTTTTTCGTCGCCCCACAGCACCGGCGGAGGCACTCCCGGCGCCGGAGGCGCGTAGCGGCTCGTGATCTTGAACATCTGCCCCGTAAAACTCTCTGGCGTCCAATTGGCCATCGCGATCAGCCCGCCCGGACGGCA
>Ga0181521_10005968_pt1 | contig 13404 bp, 7 predicted proteins | sample PEATcosm2014_Bin_32_FD_119764 | JGI IMG/M metagenome (GOLD analysis project Ga0181521, IMG submission 119764) | Peatland microbial communities from MTU Mesocosm Facility, Houghton, MI, USA - PEATcosm2014_Bin02_60_metaG | ecosystem: Environmental > Terrestrial > Soil > Wetlands > Peat | place...
CTTTTGCTTTGATCGGAGTGGTCGGGCCGATGGCTCGCACAGTCGAAGATTTGAGAACGCTGTTTGATGTGATGGCGGGTTGGGACGACGGCGACCCTTATTCCGCACCGGTGGAGGTCCGTGTGCTACATGAAGCGCAAGCGCGGGCTGTCCAAATTGGTTTCTTCGAAAACGATGACCGCACTTCCGTCACAGAAGAAACCAGGTCGGCGGTGCGTCGGACAGCGTCTCTCTTGCTGAGTTGCGGATTTCGCGTCGAGCCGTTCCGCCCCGAAGGGCTCGAAGAATCGCGGCAGTTGTGGTGGGAATTCTTCGGCACCGCCGGCGGGATGATTCTGGAGCCCATGATTTGCGAACCAAGGTTGCGTGGCCGCGAGTCCGAGCTGAGCCCGATTCTGCGGGAGTTCCAGGCCTGGACCAAGGCCGCGTCCGCGCACACGGGCGAGTCGCTGCTGGCCGCATGGCTGGGACGCGATGCAGTGCGCGAGAAGATTCTCTTGCAGATGCGGAAATATCCCGTCCTGATTTGTCCTACCGCTGCTATCCCCGCTTTTCGTCACGGCGAACGGGCGTGGCAGGTGGAAGGGAAGACGGTGAAGTATCTCGATGCCTGGAGCTATTGCGAGTGGTTTAACCTGCTAGGGTTTCCCGCGGCCGTGGTTCCGATGGGCTATTCGGACGAGGGTCTGCCGATAGGCGTGCAGATCGTCGCGCGGCCGTGGGAGGAGGAACTCGTGCTGGCGGTCGCCGCGAAACTCGAAAGGGAGCGCGGTCCATGGCTAGCGCCTCCTCTGCTTCTGAGCTGACATCCCCACTCTTTTGCATGCGTCTATGCATTCTCTTCTGACAAAAAGTGTCGTTTTGTCCTCCCCTTGTTGTCCCCGATGTGCAAACAAATTCACCTTTGCGGGAAACCGATTCGCGTACCGCTTTTGCTTTGCCTTTTCCTGAAAACCGATGTATAAACGACCGTTAGTACCTTCCCCAAAAGTCCCGCCCACGCTCCAAGACAGGTTTTGACCAGCCGCGCAATGTCTTTTGGCTGTACGTGGTGTCAGTAGAACCACTGCGCTCCTTGGACAGCAGCGAAAACGCAGTTGTTGTGTCGACGCGGAGAGGCTGAATCTAGCGAATGCTTGAAGTCAGGATATTCCTGCTCCGCCCCCGAATCCTTTATCTCTTTTCATTGCTGGCGGCACTTTCTATTTTGACGACTGCCCAGGACAAAGACAAGAAAGACAATCTCTGGAGGAAAAAGTGACGGCCAAACGAGTTGCAGTAGTGGCGTTCCTGACAATGGTCTGTCTGGCATCGGCGGCATTCGCTCAGCAACCCAAAACGGTGACTAAGGGAGCAGCCGTCATCAAAGAATTCAAGCACGACACTGGACCAGTACTGCGCGAAATCGCACCGCTGCTTCCCGAATACGGTACGCCTCCTCTGCATGAGATCGAGAACCCAGCTATCCCTCACAACTGGAGCCACAAGGCTGAGAAAGACCCGGTGCTGCAGTCGCAGAATTCTCCGCAAGGCCCGCAGACCCCGGGTTTGAGCGTGGAATTCGAAGGCATCGGCTACGGCGACGATTTTTTCTGTAACTGCATGCCGCCGGACAACGATGGCGCGCCGGGCACGACGCAATACGTCCAATATGTGAACACCACGTATCAGGTTTTCGACAAGAGCGGGAATACGCTCTTGGGCCCGCTCTCCGGGAACGATTTTTGGTCGGGATTCGGTGGCTCTTGTCAGAGCGACAACAGCGGCGACACGGTCGTAAGATTTGACGCGGCGGCTCAGGTATGGGTTGTTTCCCAGTTTGCCCTCAACAACTCGGGCGACGATTACGAGTGCATCGCGGTATCACAGACCGACGATGCGACCGGCGCTTACAACCGGTATGCGTATGCGTTCAGCCATTTTCCAGACTATCCTAAGTTTGGTGTATGGCCGGATGCTTACTACTTCACCTTCAATAATTTCACTCTTTCGGGAAGCTCATTTGTCGGGGCCAACGCCTGCGCGGTGAACCGCGCCAATATGCTCGCTGGCACTGCCGCTACCATGCAGTGCTTCCAGCAAAGTTCGAGCATTTCCTCTCTGCTGCCTTCCGATCTGGATGGGGCAATTCCTCCAGCCACGGGTACTCCCAACTTCTTCATGACACTCGATCCGGATGGCAGCGCCAACCTCGACATGTACGCATTCAGCGTTAACTGGGTAAACCCTTCAGAGTCGACCTTCACCGGCCCGACCCTGATTCCGGTTCCCGCATTCACGCCCTTGTGCGAGGGCGCGGGAAGCCACGAGGACTGCGTGCCGCAGCCCACAGCGGGCAGCGATCCGTTGGAGGCCTTGTCGGACCGTCTTATGTACCGTCTGGTGTACCGCAATTTCGGCGATCACACGACGCTGCTGGTTAGCCACTCCATCGTCGCCGGCAGTAGTGGCGGCCCACGCTGGTACGAAATCCACGACCCTGAAACGAGTCCCTTTGTGTACCAGTCCGGAACTTATGCACCGGACGGGCAGTGGCGCTGGATGCCTTCGATGGCCATGGATCAGAACCAGGACATCGCAGTCGGCTACAGCTGGTCCGGTTCGGGTGCAGGAGACTACCCTTCGATTAACTATGCTGGCCAAACACCCTCCGACCCGCAGGGCACTCTGGAATCCGAAGTTGTGTTGCAGGCAGGCGCAGGTTCTCAAAAAAGCGGCGGATTTGATCGCTGGGGCGACTACACCTCAATGACCGTCGATCCCACCGATGACTGTACCTTCTGGTACACCGAAGAATATTTGCAGGCGACAGGACAGAACGGCGGATTCAACTGGAGCACGGCGATCGGCAGCTTCAGCTTCCCGGAGTGTGGCGCTGGGGGAACTCCGAACTTTCACATCACCGCGAATCCGAATAGCGAAACGGTCGCTCTGGGTGGCAGCGGCACCAGCACCGTCACAGTTTATCCGGTGAACGGTTTCAGCGGCAGCGTCGAATTGAGCGCCTCCGGTCTGCCGAGTGGTGTGACGGCACAGTTCGTCCCGAATCCTACAACCTCCACCAGCACGCTGACCCTGACGGTTAGCGCCACGGCGGCCGCGGGGACAAGCCCTGTAACCATCACGGGCGTGTCGGGCACCACGAATACGACGACCTTGAACCTCACCGTGAGCAATCTTGCTCCAGCGGTCACTCTGTCACCGACCTCTCTCACATTTACCACTGTAGTGGTTGGGGAGACGAGCACTGCGAAGCCGGTCACCGTTACCAACACCGGGAGCGCAGCGCTGGACATTAGCAGCATTACGGCCAGCGGTGCTTTCGCTCAGGCGGCCAGCACGAAGCCCTGTGGCAGCACGCTGGCGGTGGGAAAGAATTGCAAGATCGAGGTTACCTTTACTCCGACCCAGGTAGGATCGAACACGGGGACGCTTTCGATCTACGACAATGCTTCGAATAGTCCACAGACGGTGCCGCTTTCCGGCACCGGCGGTGCCCCAGCCGCGTTAACGCCTGCGAGCATGACTTTCCCGTTAACAGCGGATGGGACATCGAGCGCGGCGAAAGTGTTTACGCTTACCAATCACCAAAACGTAGCGCTAACCGGCGTATCGATCTCGACGATCGGCGACTTCAGTGTCTCGTCGACAACTTGCGGGACGGGCGTGAACGCCCTCGGCACCTGCACCATCGACGTGGTGTTCACTCCGACCGAAGTGGGGACGGAGACGGGGACGCTTTCGGTCTACGATAGCGCTTCGAACAGTCCACAGACGGCGGCACTGTCTGGGACCGGCGAGGTCCCGGCCACATTAACGCCTGCGACTGCGGCGTACGCGGCAACGAAGGTGGGGTCGATCAGCGCAGCGAAGGTGTTTACGCTTAAGAACCACCAGAACGTAGCGCTAACCGGCGTCTCGATCTCGACGACGGGCGACTTCAGTGTCTCCACGACGACCTGTGGGACAAGCGCGAACGCCCTCGGAACGTGCACCATCGACGTGGTGTTCACTCCAACCCAGACGGGAACGCTGACGGGGACGTTGCAGGTGTCGGATAGCGCCAATAACAGCCCGCAGACTTCGAGTCTGACGGGCACGGGCAAGTGAGATCGGCTGCATTGATGAACCAGGCCCGCAGAGATGCGGGGCTTTTTTGCGCAAACAGCGCGTTGCCCGTTTTGCTGAGACAGCACATCCGCCCGGATTGAATCCTTCCAGCATGAGCTTGATCCGGCCACCCTCCTTGTGGAAACAACGAAGACGATTACCTGCAGGAAATTGCATAATAAAGACACTTAGTACCGCAATTACGCGGTACTAGCACTGATCGTTGCGCGCAGACGGAAGTTTCCTACTGATACTGCTGTTTTTTCTTCCGTCTACAGTTTTTTGGGTTGTATACTGACGCTACGCACAGCGACTGCGCGTGGGTTCTAGTACCCCGCTACGGACCGGAAAATCTTCCAAAAGATTGACACCTTGAGATTACCTTAAGGAGGAAGCGTGAATCGAAGACTAATCATATTCATGGTCGTCCTGGTCGCGATAGTGTCGAGCGCGAATGTGGTTTGCCAGGCTCAGGCTCGGTCCCTGTTGACGCGTCATGTGCGTGAAGCAACTCTCAATGGACAAGCCCGGTTAGTCGGGCAGCTCCCTGCAGCCCAATCCATGAGCTTCGACGTCGTTCTGGCGCTGTGCAGTCAGCCAGAGTTGGAAAATTTCCTGAAAGAACTCTACGATCCTTCCAGCCCCTCTTTCCGTCACTTCGTGACGGTGTCAGAGTTTACCGAGCGGTTTGGTCCGAGCCAGCAAGATTATGACGCACTGATTCGTTTTGCGAAAGCCAATGGCTTTGCCGTGGTGGGCGGCTCCCGCGATGCCATGGACGTGCAGCTCGAGGGCTCGGTGGCGGCCATCGAGGAAGCCTTCCATGTGACTATGGCTGTCTACCAGCACCCCACGGAAAACCGCACCTTCTATGCTCCGGATCGCGAGCCCACGGTAGACCTGCCGTTCCAGCTGTGGCACATCTCGGGCTTGGACAACTATTCGATCCCGCGTCCCGGTTTGACGCATAGAGAAGCTCTGCAAGCGCAGCCCGAGGCCATTACCGGCTCCTGCCCTGACCAATCCTTCTGCGGCAGCGACATGCGCGCAGCCTACTACGGGTCAGGACCTCTCAACGGTGCAGGCCAGACGCTCGGTTTGCTGGAGTTCCGCGGATATGACATCGTCGATCTGAACACTTACTTCTCGAACATTGGGCAAACGGACGGTGTCCCGGTGATTGGCGTTGCCGTTGGCAAAGCTCAGCTGCTCTGCGACGAGCCAGACTGTGATGATACGGAACCGATTCTGGACATGACGCAGTCGATCTCCATGGCTCCGGGCATGGCAGGACTGTATGTGTTCGTAGGGAGCACCGATACCAGAATCTTGAGTTCCATGTCTGCGTACAATCCGCTGAGTGCGCAATTGAGTTCTTCGTGGACCTGGAGCCCGGTAGACCCGCAAACCGACGACCCCTACTTCATGAAGTTTGCGGCACAAGGTCAGAATTTCTTTCAAATTACCGGCGACAGTGGGGCGTTTCGCGCGCTTGGCGCAGCTACTTGGCCGGCAGTTTCTCCGTATCTCACGACGGTCGGCGGCACGGACTTGGAGACCACCGGCCCGGGAGGCGGTTGGGCCTCGGAGACCGCTTGGGTCGACGGTGGCGGCGGCTACTATGAAAATAGCAAATTTCCGATTGCCGCCTGGCAGCTGCTTCCCGGCGTGATCAATTCGGCCAACGAAGGATCCACGGTTTACCGGAACTCCCCGGACGTCTCGGCAAACGCGAATTGGAGCTTTTACGTCTGTGCCGACCAAACCACCTGCACGGCAAACGTATATGGCGGGACCAGTTTTGCCGCGCCCATGTGGGCCGGTTTCATGGCTCTGGTTAACGAACAAGCCGTCGCCAACGGCAATCCGATGCTGGGATTCATCAACCCGGCGATTTATAACATTGGTGTCGGGCCAGACTACCTCACCGATTTCAACGATGTCACGGTCGGCAGTAACGGCAATCCGGGCTATCCGGCGGTAACCGGCTACGATTTGGCTACGGGGTGGGGCAGTCCGATCGGACCTTCCCTGATTAACGATCTGGCGGGACCTCCGGAGCCGAATTTCACGCTTTCAGCTTCGCCGAACAGCGTCACTATCATTCAGGGCAATAGCGGCACGAGCACCATCACGGTGAATCCGTTGAACGGTTTTAGCGGCAGCGTTACGTTGAGCGCCTCCGGCCTGCCGACTGGTGTGACGGCAGGGTTCAGTCCGAATCCCGCAACTTCAACCAGCTTGTTGACCTTGGCCGCGAGCGCATCGGCCACAACCGGGACGGTCTCGTTGACCATCAGCGGCGTGTCGGGAAGTTTGACGAACACGACCTCGCTGAGCCTCACCGTGAACTCCAGCAGCGCTGGTCCCGCGGTCACGCTATCGCCGACCTCTCTTACTTGGGGCAAGGTGGTGTGGGGGGAGACGGGCGCTGCGAAGACCATCACAGTTAGCAACACCGGAAGCGCGACGCTGGACATCAGCAGCATTACGATCAGCGGTCCTTTTGCACAGGCTGCGAGCGCGAATGCCTGCGGCAGCACGCTGGCGGCGGGAAAGACCTGCCAGATCAAGGTTACCTTTACTCCGACCGGAGTTGGAGTGGAGACGGGGACGCTTACGATCAGCGACAACGCTGCGAACAGTCCACAAACAGTGCCACTGTCCGGTACCGGCGGCGCCCCGGCCGCGTTAACGCCGGCGAGCGTGACATATACGGGAACGATCGTTGGGGCGACCAGTAATCCGAAGTCGTTTACGCTTACCAACCACCTGAATGTAGCGCTTACCAGCGTTGCGATCTCGACGACCGGCGACTTTAGTGTCTCGTCGACAACTTGCGGGACGAGCGTGAACGCCCTCGGCACATGCACCATTGACGTCGTGTTCACTCCAACCCAGACGGGAACGCTGACGGGGACGTTGCAGGTGTCGGATAGCGCCAATAACAGCCCGCAGACTTCGAGTCTGACGGGCACCGGCGAAAATTAAGAAGGTCTGCTTCGATGAACCAGCCCTGCAGAAATGCGGGGCTGCTTTTTGTCTGCTGGGGAGCAGTCGCTAGCTTGCGCCTGGCCAGTCTGCAACTGTTGCCTATCTCGAGAGTGGCAGATAATCGCAAACACACTGCAAACCGTTTCACCTGCAGGGCCGCGCAAGCCCTACATTTCTTAAAAGTAAAGTTGTCGAGAGGTTTTGCTTTGCCTTTTCCTGAAAACCGATGTATAAACTACGAGCGCTAGTAGTTTCCCCCAAAGTCCCGCCCACGTTCTACGGGGGTTTTTAACCCCACAGCAGCACGCGTTAGCAATCAGTGGAGGTCTGTACTGTCGTTGTGCTTCTTCAACGGCAGCGAAGACTGTAGTTGTTGAATCGACAGAGAGAGGTTGAATCTAGCGAATGTTTGATGTCAGGACGTACCAACTCCGCCCCCGAATCCTGTATCTCTTTTCATTGCTGGTGGCACTTTCTATTTTGACGACTGCCCAGGACAAAGACAAAGACGACAAAGAAAAAGAGTCGAAGAAGGGGAATCCCAATTTTGTCAAGGTCGAAGGCAAAGTCCGCTGCGAGAAACCCGATCCGGCGTATTCGATCGACGTACCGGACCGTCCGGGCCACGCTCTGATGATCTCGAGACGCAAGTGCACGTGGACGGAGCCGATGCTGATCATGGGCGCGAAAACCAAAGATGGAGTGGCGGTCGGTTATAGCGAGAAAAGTGAAGGCATGCTGCATGTCAGCGGTTTCGAAACGGACACCCTGGACAATGGCGAAAAGCTAACCTGGAAGAGCATGGGCCAGGTGTTGGCGGAAAAGGGCCCGGCGACGGCCACGGGACGCTGGAGTTTGATGCGAGGTACGGGGAAGTTAAAAGGGATCAAAGGTGGCGGCTCGTACGACGAGAAGCTTGACGCCGATGATGTTTTGGTATTGGAGCTGGAAGGCGTGTACGACCCATCCGAAGTGGTTGGGGAAAAGAAATGAGAGAGATTTACCAAGGAGGAAGAGTGACGATCAAACGAGTTGCAGTAGTGGCATTCCTGGCGGTGGCCTGTGTGGCACTGCCGACATTCGCTCAACAATCCAAAACGGTGCAAAAGGGACCAGTCGTAATCAAGGAATTCAAACACGACCTCGGACCGGTGCTTCGCGAAATCGCACCGCTCCTTCCCGCATATGGCACGCCTCCACGGCACGAGATCGAGAACCCTGCCATCCCTCACAACTGGAGCCAGAAGGCTGAGAAGGATCCCGTGCTGCAGTCGCAGAATTCTCCGGAAGGCCCGCAAACGCCAGGCCCCAACGTAGAATTCGACGGTATCGGCTACGGCGACGATTTTTTCTGTAACTGCATGCCGCCGGACAACGACGGTGCGCCGGGCACGACGCAATACGTCCAATACGTCAACCTCACCTACCAGGTTTTTGACAAGAACGGGAACACGCTATTGGGCCCACTCTCCGGAAACGATTTCTGGTCGGGATTCGGTGGATCTTGTCAGAGCGACAACAGCGGCGACACGGTCGTAAGATTTGACGCGGCGGCTCAGCAGTGGGTCGTTGCCCAGTTTGCCCTCAACGGATCTAACCCGGATTACGAGTGCGTTGCGGTATCCCAGACTTCCGATGCGACCGGCGCCTACTACCGGTATGCGTTTCCGTTCGACAATTTCCCGGACTATCCGAAGTTTGGTGTATGGCCGGATGCCTATTACTTCACCTTTAACAATTTCACGATCTCGGGAAGCTCATTTGTCGGCGCCAACGCTTGCGCCGCTGATCGTGCCGATATGCTCGTTGGCAACACTGCCACCATGCAGTGCTTCCAGCAAAGTTCGAACATTTCTTCACTATTGCCTTCCGATCTGGACGGCGCTACGCCTCCAGCTTCGGGTACTCCCAACTTCTTCATGACATTCGATCCGGATGGCAGCGCCAACCTGAGCATGTACGAGTTCAGCGTTAACTGGGTGGACCCTTCGGAGACGACCTTCACTGGACCAACCTTGATTCCGGTTGCCGCGTGGACCGGTTTGTGCTCCGCCGAGGGGGGCCATGACGACTGCGTGCCGCAGCCCACAGCGGGCAGCGACCAGCTGGAGGCCTTGTCGGACCGCCTCATGTACCGGCTGGTGTACCGCAACTTCGGCGATCACACGACGCTGCTGGTCAGCCACTCGGTCGTGGCCGGCAGTAGTGGTGGCGCGCGCTGGTACGAAATTCACAATCCGGAGACGGGTCCCAGCGTGTTCCAGTCCGGAACGTATGCACCCGACTCCAGTTATCGCTGGATGCCCTCGATGGCGATGGATCAGAACCAGGACATCGCCGTGGGCTACAGTAAGTCCAGTGGGAACTCCGGCGACTATCCTTCGCTTCTCTATGCCGGTCGCACACCTAGCGACGCGGCGGGGACCCTGGAAACCGAAGTGATACTAAAACAGGGCGAAGGTTCGCAAAGCAGCGGCGGCGCCGATCGCTGGGGCGACTACACTTCGATGACCGTCGATCCCACCGACGACTGTACCTTCTGGTTCACTGAAGAATATCTGCAGGCTACAGGACAGAACGGTGGATTCAACTGGAGTACCGCGATCGGCAGCTTCACCTTCCCGGGTTGTGGCAGTGGCGGGACTCCCAACTTCAACCTCGGCACGAATCCGAACAGCGTAACGATCTTTCAGGGCGGCAGCGGCACCAGCACCATTACGGTGACTCCGTATAACGGTTTCGACGGCAGCGTTCAACTATCCGCTTCCGGTCTGCCGAATGGTGTGACGGCAGCGTTCGTGCCGAATCCTACAACCACAACCAGCACACTGACCCTGACCGCCACCGGTTCGGCGGCCTTGGGAACAGTTACGGTAACCATCACGGGCGTGTCCGGTAGCCTGACCCGCACCGCGTACGTGAGCCTCACCGTGGAGCCGCAGGTTAGCGGCATCAGCGTGTCGCCGAGCGCTCTCGCATTCGGCTCGGTTGTAGTGGAGGCATCCAGCAAGGCGAAGACGGCCACCCTTACCAACGGCGGTGCCGGAACGCTGGACATCAACAGCATCACGACCACATCCAATTTCACGCAAACGAACACCTGCGGCAGCACCTTGGCTGCGGGAAAGAGTTGCAAGATCAGCGTTACCTTCACTCCGCAACAGACTGGGGCTCTGACGGGAACGCTTTCGGTCAATGACAACGGGACGAACAGTCCACAGACGGTGTCACTCTCTGGCACGGGCGAAGCCCAGGCCACGTTAACACCTGCGACCGCAACGTACTCGTCGACCGTGGTCGGGAAGTCGAGTTCCGCCAAGGTGTTTACGCTTACCAACCACCAGAACGTGCTACTCAGAAACCTCGTGATCTCGACGACCGGGCCGTTCAGCGTCACCACGACGACGTGCCAGACGAACCTGACGTCGAACGCCAGCTGCACCATCGACGTGGTGTTCACTCCAACCGGGGTGGGCGTGGAGACGGGGACGTTGCAGGTGTCGGATAACGCAGTGGGCAGCCCGCAGGTTTCGAACCTGAAGGGTACAGGCAAGGAGTAAGCTCGTCTGCTTTGAGCCAGCCCCGCAGAGATGCGGGGCTGTTTTTTTGTCCGCTCGATGGCATTTCTGGCTTGCGTTTGGCCGGCCGCTGGAGCCATTCGGGTGCGCTCTAGGTGAAAAATGTTTCATCTTGTCCGGCCAAGCGAAATGGTTGTAGACTTGGCGCTGTTTCACCGCCGAGAGGGGCTCCAGTCCAATCAGGCATATTATCGGGTTCAGATGTGGGGGTTCTTGTGCCGATCTACGGACCGGAAAAATCTTCCAGGAAATTGACCACCGTAAATTACAAGGAGAAATCGTGAATCGAAGACTAGTTGTGTTCTTCCTCATAGTCGTCGCATTAGTGGCGAGCGTGAATATCGTTTGCCAGGCGCAGTCAAAGACCCTGTTGACGCGTCATGTGCGCGAAGTAACTCTCAATGGGCAGGCAAAGTTAGTCGGACAGCTCCCCGCGACTCAATCCATGCACGTCGACATCGTCCTGCCCTTGCGGGATCAGCCGGGACTGGAAAATTTCGTGAAGGAAGTCTCCAATCCTAAGAGCTCTTTGTACCGGCACTACGTGACGCCGTCAGAATTTACCGCGAGGTTTGGTCCCACTCAGCAGCAGTACGACGCTCTGATCAGCTTCGCGCAAGCGAACGGCTTTACGGTGCTGGGCGGCTCCCGCGACAGCATGGACGTGCGACTCGAAGGCTCGGTCGCGACTATCGAGAAAGCCCTCCATGTGACCATGGGCGTTTACCAGCACCCCACGGAAAACCGCACCTTCTTTGCTCCGGACCGGGAGCCCACGGTGGACCTGCCTTTCCAACTGTGGCACATCTCGGGCCTGGACAACTATTCGATCCCGCGTCCCCTGTACGTGCATAGAGATCTCAAGGTGCAGCCTCTGGCCACCACGGGCTCCTGTCCTGGCCAGTCCTTCTGCGGCAGCGACATGCGGGCGGCCTACTACGAAGGATCGGCTCTCACTGGCGCCGGCCAGAATCTCGGTTTGCTGGAGTACGCCGGATTCGATATCGCCGACGTGAATACCTATTACCAGAACGCTGGGCAGACACTCTTTGTCCCCATCGTTGGCATTTCCACGGACGGAACTTCTATTCTCTGCACCGAGGCCGATGGTGGTTGTGACGATACCGAACAGACCATTGACATCACTCAGGCAGCCGGCATGGCTCCGAACTTGAACACTCTGTACGTCTACGTGGGGTCGAGCGACACCGCCCTTTTAAGCGGCATGTCTACGGATATTCCGCTGCCTGCGAATTTGAGCTCTTCGTGGAGCTGGAGTCCGGCGGACCCCAGCACAGACGACCCCTATTTCATGAAGATGATTTCGCAGGGTCAGACTTATTTTCAAGCGTCCGGCGACGGTGGCGCATATGAAGGCTCGGCTCCCTGGCCGATGAATTCTCAATATGTCCAGACGGTCGGCGGGACGGACTTGGAGACAACCGGACCGGGCGGCGACTGGGCTTCGGAAAGCGCGTGGGTTGACGGTGGCGGCGGCTGGGGGACCAACATTCTGATCCCCTCATGGCAGCAGCTCCCGGGCATAATCACCGCGGCCAACAAGGGGTCAACGATTTATAGGAACACCTCAGACGTCTCGGCAAACGCGAATTTTAGCTTCTACGTCTGCGCTGACCAAACCACTTGCAGCGAAAACGCGTATGGCGGGACCAGTTTTGCGGCGCCGATGTGGGCCGCATACATCGCTCTGGTCAATGAAAATCTGGCTAACAATGGCTACTCGTCGACAGTCGGATTCATTAATCCCACCATCTACACTGACTTTGGTCTTGGGCCGGGCTATGACACCGATTTCCACGACATCGTCAGCGGCAGCGACGGCCTTCCGACGACACCCGGCTACGATTTGCCGACCGGCTGGGGTAGTCCAAACACGACCGGTCTGATCAACGCATTCCTTACGGAAGCGGGGCCGGATTTTGGGCTCTCCGCTTCGCCGACCAGCGTATTGGTCATTCAGGGTAACAGCATCACGACCAACGTCACGGTGAACCAGCAGAACGGTTTCACCGGCAGCGTTACACTGTCCGCCACCGGCCTGCCGAGCGGTGTGACGGCAGTTTTCTCGCCGAATCCGACAACCTCCAGCAGCACGCTGACCCTGTCGGCTACCGGCACGGCGACCCCAGGAAACGTCATCGTGACCATATTGGGCGAGTCGGGCAGCTTGACGAATGCAACCTCGTTGAGCCTCACCGTGGCGCCGCTGATCAACGGTTCACAGATCAGTCTGACGCCGAGCGCTCTCTCATTTGGCACTGTCGTGGTGGAGTCATCGAGCGCTGCGAAGAAAGCCACACTTACCAACAACTCGAGCACAACGATGTACTTCAGCAGCATCACAACTAGCGCTAATTTCTCGCAAACGAACACCTGCGGCGGCACCCTGGCTGCGGGAAAGAGTTGCACGATCAGCGTTATCTTCACCCCGACCCAGGTTGGGTCTCTGACGGGCACGCTTTACGTCAACGACAACGGCACCAACAGTCCACAGACGGTGTCACTCTCTGGCACGGGCAAAGCCCAGGCCACGTTAACACCTGCGAGTGCGACGTACTCGGCAACCGTGGTCGGAAAATCGAGTGCAGCGAAGACGTTTACTCTGAGAAACAACCAGAATGTATTACTCAGAGACATCTCGATCTCAACGACTGGCCCGTTCAGTGTCACCTCGACGAATTGCGAGGTGAACCTGACCTCC
>Ga0181521_10005974_pt1 | contig 13398 bp, 7 predicted proteins | sample PEATcosm2014_Bin_32_FD_119764 | JGI IMG/M metagenome (GOLD analysis project Ga0181521, IMG submission 119764) | Peatland microbial communities from MTU Mesocosm Facility, Houghton, MI, USA - PEATcosm2014_Bin02_60_metaG | ecosystem: Environmental > Terrestrial > Soil > Wetlands > Peat | place...
AGGCCGTGGCCAGGACACGGCCGCGAGGATCCCGCGCCGGATCACTGCGGGTCTCCAGTTGCTCCATGTGGGCGATGTCGGTGAGGTCTACCTTGGCGGCCAGGTGCTGCCCCAGGGACGTTCCCAGGCGCTCATCCTCGCCGAGGGGCCCGCCGGGCAGCGCCCACCGTCCCTCGAACGGCGGTTCAGCCCGCTGCCAGAGCAGGACGTGCAAGCTGCCCTGCCGGACCTGGAGGACGACGGCCAGCACCTCGTGCGGGAACCGTGCGCCCTGCACCGGAGGCTCCGGCCGGCCGTCTGAGCTGGGCTGACCGTCCGCCCCAGGCTCGCTCGCTGGTTCGGGCCCATCGTCTGAGCTGGGCTAACCGTCCGCCCCTGGCTCGCCCGCTGGCTCGCGCCCATGGCCTGAGCTGGGCTGACCGTCCGCCCCAGGCTCGCCCGCTGGCTCGGGCCCGTCGTCTGAGCTGGGCAAGGCGCCCGGCACGGTCTGCCCCGGCTGGGCGTCCCACTGGGGATGCTGGCCCCTTTCCGCGCGGAAGGTCTGCGATTCATCGACAGGCACCCTGGCATGTTATCGATTCGCGAGGGTTTTAGACTACAAGGCTAGAACGTTTTACACTTCGGGTCTAAAACCTCCCGGCGATAGGGGCAGACGATGACCGGTACTGAGGCACCCAGCGATCGGGCCCACAGGGAATGGGCGGCGGAGTGGGCGGCGGAGATCCGGCGGCTGGCGGCCGAACGTGACGCGGTGATCCTCGCGCACAACTACCAGGCGCCCGAGATCCAGGACGTCGCCGACCACGTGGGCGACTCGCTCGCGCTGTCCAGGCTGGCCGCGGCCAGCACGGCCAGCGTCATCGTGTTCGCCGGGGTCTACTTCATGGCGGAAACCGCCAAGATCCTCGCCCCGGACCGGACCGTGCTGATCCCGGAGCCGCGGGCCGGCTGCTCGCTCGCCGACACCATCACCGCGCCGCAGGTGCGGGAGTGGAAGGCCGAGCATCCCGGCGCCGTGGTGGTCGCGTACGTGAACACCAGCGCCGACGTCAAGGCGGAAGCCGATCTGTGCTGCACCTCGGCCAACGCGGCGCAGATCGTAGCGTCCATCCCGGCGGACCGGGAGGTGCTCTTCCTGCCCGACCAGTTCCTCGGCGCCTACGTGCAGCGGGAGACCGGCCGGGCCAACATGCATATCTGGATGGGCGAGTGCCACGTGCACGCCGGGATCAGCCCGGCCGAGCTGAGCCGCAAGGCCAGCGCCGACGCGCAGGCGGAGCTGTTCATCCATCCCGAATGCGGCTGCTCGACCGCCGCGCTGTGGCAGGCCGGGGAGGGTGACCTGCCGCCCGGCCGGACCCGGATCCTGTCCACCGGCGGCATGCTCGACGCCGCCCGCAGCACCAAGGCCCCCACCGTGCTGGTGGCCACCGAAACCGGCATGCTGCACCAGTTGCGCAAGGCGAATCCGGCCGTGCGCTGGGAGGCGGTCAACCCGGGCGCTGTGTGCCGGTTCATGAAGATGACGACCCCGGCGTCCCTGCTGCGCTGCCTGCGCGAGGGAACCGCGGAAGTGATCGTCGCCCCCGGCGTGGCCGACCGGGCCCGGCGGGCGGTGCAGGCGATGATCGCGGTCGGCGCACCCTCGGGGGCCGGGCCGGCTCCGGCCGGGCCGGTGGCGGAATGACCGGGCCCGGGCTCCGTCACCTGCCCCGGTCTCAGCCGCGCTGGGAACGCGACGCCGACGTGGTGGTCGTGGGATCGGGGGCGGCGGGCATCACCGCGGCCCTGGCCGCCACGCGTCACGGCCGCCGGGTGCTGCTGCTCAGCAAGGAGGACATCGGCGGCGGGTCAACCCCGCTGGCTCAGGGCGGCCTGGCCGCCGCTATCGGCCCGGACGACACCCCGGCGCTGCACCAGCGGGACACCCTCGACGCGGGTGCCGGGCTCAGCGACCCGGCCGCCGTGGCCACGCTGGTATCCGAAGCCCCCGGTGAGGTCGCCCGCCTGGCCGGGCGGGGGGCCAGGCTGGAGCGGACGGCGCTGCACCTGGAGGGCGGCCACCGCCGCAAGCGCATCGTGAACTCGGGCGGGGACGCGATCGGCGCGGAAGTGCACCGAGTGCTGCGCGCCGCCCTGCTGGCCAGCCCGGTCCAGATCCTCACCCGCTGCGTCGCCCTGGACGTCCTGACCGACGACCAGGGCGCGGCCGGCGGCCTGCTGGCCGGGATCGTGGCCAGTGACGGAACGCTGCGGACGGGCACGGTAACCACCCGCGCCATCGTCCTGGCCACCGGCGGCTTCGGCCAGGCCTACGCGACCACCACCAACCCGGCGGGGGTGACCGGCGATGGCCTGGCCCTGGCCGCCCGGGCGGGCGCCGAGCTACGGGACGTGGAGTTCGTACAGTTCCACCCCACGGTGCTGTGGCAGGATGCCGCGATCGGCCAATGCCCGCTCATCACCGAGGCGCTGCGCGGGGCCGGTGCGGTGCTCGTCGATACGGCGGGCCGTCCCGTCATGGCCGGTCGTCATCCGCTCGGTGACCTGGCCCCCCGGGACGTCGTATCGGCGGCCATGCAGGAGCGGATGGCGGCCGGGGACGGCCCGGACGACCACCTCTGGCTGGACGCCACCGGGTTGGGCCGGACCGTGCTGGAGCGGGATTTCCCCACGGTCATCGGCTTGTGCCGGGCTCGCGGGATCGACCCGGTGACCGAGGCGATCCCGGTCGCGCCCGGCGCGCACTACGCCTGCGGCGGCATCCGCGCCGACATGAACGGCCGGACCTCGCTCGCCGGCCTTTACGCCGTCGGGGAAGCCGCATCAACCGGCGCGCACGGCGCCAACCGGCTGGCGTCCAACTCCGTGACCGAGGCCCTGATCACCGGCCGGCGCGCCGGTGACCTGCTCGGCCGGGCGCTGCCCAGGCCATCAGCCGGCCTGCGGCTCCCTCCCGCTGGCCCGGGCGTGAACCCCTTGGCCCGGCCGGTGCTGGCCGCCGCCATGTCCCGGCACGCCGGCGTCATCCGCGATCAGGCAGGCCTGGAACGCCTCCGGCAGGCGCTGGGGCAGGCTCCGGCCGCGGCGGGAGCGCTGGATCTGGCCACCGTCGAGGCGACCAGCCTGCACACGGTCTCGGTCCTGCTCACCGTGGCCGCTCTGGCCCGTACCGAGAGCCGTGGCTGCCATCGGTGGCGGGATGCGGCGCCGGTTACCTCAGCCGAACGAGGCCGCCACTCAGTAATCCGCATGCACCGGGGCCAGCCGGTGCTGGACGAGATCGTGACGAGAGAAATCGGTGCCGCATGACGCTGAACGCGATGGTCGCCAGGCAACTGGTCGCCGCGGGCCTGGACCCCGAAGACACCGGGCGGGCGGTCGGTGCCGCGCTGGAGGAGGACCTCCGCTACGGCCCCGACGTCACATCGGCCGCGACGGCCGCGCCGGGTGCCCGGGCCGTGGCCGGCGTCGTGGCCCGGCAGCCGGGCGCCCTGGCCGGCGTTCCGGTCGCCCTTGCGGTCCTCGACCTCGCCGGCCTTACGCCCGAGTCAGCTGAGCCACTGCGCACCGACGGCGACCGGATCGACGCCGGCACCGAAGTCCTGCGCATCCACGCCCCGCTGAGAGAACTTCTCGGGGCCGAGCGGACCCTGCTCAACTTCCTCACCCACCTGTCCGGCATCGCCACCGCGACCCGCGCGTGGATGGACGCGGTAGCCGGCACCGGGTGCGCGGTGCGCGATACCCGTAAGACCACCCCGGGCCTGCGTCAGCTGGAGAAGTACGCCGTCCGCTGCGGGGGCGGCCAGAACCACCGCATGGGCCTCGGCGACGCCGCGCTGATCAAGGACAACCACGTGGCGGCCGCGGGCAGCGTCACCAAGGCCATCGAAGCGGTCCGCGCGGTCGCCCCGGCGCTGCCGCTGGAGGTGGAGTGCGATGACCTGACCCAGGTGGAAGAGGCCCTGGCGGCCGGCGCGGAGCTCATCCTGCTCGACAACATGGACCTGTCCGATCTCCGGGCCGCCGTCGCCCTGGCCAAGCCCTACCCGTCCGTGCGCCTGGAAGCCAGCGGCGGCCTGCGCCTGGCCACGGCCCGGGCGGTGGCGGAGACCGGCGTCGACTTCGTAGCCGTCGGCGCCCTCACCCACTCCAGCCCCGCCCTCGACCTGGGCCTAGATCTGCTGTCCGGTTGATGACGAACTTGATCCCGGACGCGATAGACGTCGTCGCCGTTAGGGCGGCGGCGGTAGCGACGATTAGGGTCACCATCGCGGGCTCTTCTTTCTTTCAGCAAGCAATGACCGGTTGCCGGAGCTGAAATTGCGGTTAACCGGCTGTTGAGGGGTGTAAGACGGCAGTGTCTGTTAGTGAAAACTGGCGAAGAGGGCTATGGCTGCTATCAGCCCGGAGACGCCGGAGATGGAGATGATGCCTACCCGGACTTCTGTCCGGCGAGCGGAGATGGCCAATTGCGCCGACAACATTCGCAGTAGCGGCGCACGTCTCAGCCACTGGTACGGCGGATATGTTTCATCGTCGTTGCACTCTTGCCCAAACGGCTGCAATTCCGTGGTATCAGATTGTTTATCGTCGAACTTCTGCGCGGAATCCACTGGCTCATCTCGGGGCCGACGCCTCGCCACAATATCCAGGAATACCGGAATACCATTGCGATCTCTGGACTGGTTCTCGTCTGTCAGTTCAAGCAGATTCTCGATGTTGAACCCAGCCCTGATAAGAGCCTGAGTATAGACCTGCAGAGGGCGATGCTCGCGGAAGAAGGTTACTCGCAAGCCGCCGTGGACATCGGTGCTGACAAGACGCTTGTTCTCAAGATATGACCGTTTAATAATGAACGGATTAGATTTTTTACCGGTTCTTGAGAACTTGCCGTGTCCGGAGAATCTGCCACCCGAATACATTGGGTGAACGATTGCCAGAAGCAGAAGGCAGTCGTCTTCGAGAATCCGCGCGATTTCTGTGACAGCGCTGGGCATGTCGTCTATGTCCTGAAGAGACATGAACGCTATTGCACAGTCTGCGCTGGCATCAGGCAGCGGCAGCTTGCTTGCGTCAGCCCGGACGACAGGTTGAGGCTCTGGGTGGGTAGCAGCAGCTCGGCACATGGTAGATGACAGGTCGACCCCTAGCATCGTATGGCCGAGCCTCTGTAGATCGCGGCCCACCCGACCCTCGCCACAGCCGATGTCTACCGTCAACCGTCCAGCGTGGGGCACGAGTGCTAGGAAGCGTTTCCGGTGGAACCGCCAGTAGCTGTCCTGGCGGCCTGGGGCTCTGACCCACTTGATCCACTCGTGCGCGTGCGCGTCCCAGCTGTCGCTCAGACGCTCTACCTGATCGGTCATCACGGGCTGTCCCAGATTCATGGCGGGATCGTCGCAAGCCAGGCCATCCGAATTCGGCATGAGGGCCACCCCCCGAAACTTTAACGAAGATCCACTGGCTTTTCGCGGGAACAGCGCATCAGGCTCCCCCGTATCTCACTGTAACTACCATACCCATCGCGTCCTGCACCCAAAGTTGCCGGTTACGTGAGGAAAAATGCCCTTTACTCAGGTCGTTCTGCCAGGAAGGCATGTTTCGGCAGTGACGGACCCCCCTCCCCGGGGTTACGGAGAGCCGGCGTTTCACGGGAAGCCTGGTTCCCCGCTCGATGCAGACTGCTGCCGATTAGCAGGTGGCCAAAGGGTTGCGCAAATGGTGTTGGGTTGTTAGGTGTGGAGAAAGGGTGATTGATCGCTTAACGTCCGCAAACGTCGCGGGACGGTCGCCGCCGGGGGGAGAGGTGCGATGGCCACCTACCGCTTCCCCAGGATGCTCACGCTCCTGGCCTGGGAAGCGGAGCTGCGGCATGGGCCTTACGCCGACGAACGGGCCTGGTCTCAGCCGAACCCTGCCGACCCGCTGAAGCTCGACTTTTCCAGGGTTGAGTTCGCGGACTTCGGAGCACTGGCCAGAGCGCTGCTTCTGCTCGATACGGCCGCTCACTCCGGGATACCGGCCTCTGTCACGTTGCCCGTGGCGTCGGCCTTCGCCACTGACGACCAGAGCAGCGTGGATTCGACGCTGGCCGCGCGCCAAGCCCAGGCGCGCGGTGACGCGCTTGCGTTCATGCGGCAGGTGGGATTCCTCGACTCATTGCGTGCCCCGCACTGGCCGGAAGGTGCGGTCGAAGTCCTGGACTGGGCGACGACTGGCGCCCGGGAGCCAGTTGCCAGGACCGGGCCGCTGACTCTAGACCCGCGGACTGCCCCCTATCGGCGTCGGCGCGTATTTCCATTCCGCTGGCTGGAGCCCATGCCAGCTGCACAGCTGCGAGAGTCAGAGTCCTTCCTGGCTGTTTCGGCTGGCCTTGAGGACCTTGGTCTGCCGCAGTCCGATGCGCGAACACTGAGCCAGACGGTGCTCACCGAACTGGTGGAGAACGTGGCCAAGCATGGCGGTGTGGGCGGCCGGCCAGCCGTCGCGCTGGTAGGCGCCATTCTGGTGCGTGCCGGGACTTATGCGCTCCGCCAGAACGGCATGCATCGACACATTTCTGAAGTTGCCGAACGTGCGCTGGCGGACGGCAGCCAGGTGCTGCGCCTGATAGTTGCCGACTCAGGCGCGGACCTCGCGGCCCGGCTGGCGCCCCGGCATGTGCAAGCTGGCACTGGCCGCGCTGCGGTCTCGGACCGCCGTCGTCAGGAGACAATCCTGAACGCCCTGGGGCACCGTTCGGTCCGATCCGCGGACAACCAGGACGCGCGGCGTGGTGCAACGGGACTGTGGTGGGTGACGCGTGTCGTCCGCAGCTACCGCGGTGCTGTCCAGGCGCGCACTGCTGACCTGCTGGCCGGGGTGCTGTTCGGGCGGGAAGCCGTCGGGACTGACTTCGCGGAGGCCGGATTCGGCCACATCCCCGGAACGCTGCTTGAACTTACGCTTCCGGCCGGGCCCTTCCCGATCCGCCCGCGCACGCAGTGGGGAAGTCAGTCCGCCCTGGGCGTAGCGCCCCGCCTCTCCTGGCGGAGCTGTGCCTTCGACTCCCGGCGGGGCCTGGCTGATGCTGACCGTGCTGGGCTCGCAAGTCAGGTGCGCTCCATACAGACCGACCGCCAAGCCGACGGTCTCATCGTCACGATCCCGCTGCATGAGGCGGGTGACGCTGAGATTGATGACGGCTGGCGCGGCGCGATGTATCAGCTTCTTGAGTTCGCAAGCTCGATCGCACGTTCGTGTACGGTCGTGGTCGCTTTCCCGGATGCCGAGCCACACATGCTCGATCCGTGCGTGGCCATGTTCAACGAGGAACTTGCCGTCGCCTCCGGCGAGGCCGCCCATGATCCGATCCTCGTCCTGGGCCGACAGGGCGACCCGGTCTGGTGCGGCGGCCCGGTTCCGCTGCGCGCGCTCCTCAACATGCTGTCCGAAGGCGCGGGCGCCGCTGACATCAGCGAGGCGCGGCGCTGCTGGCAGCGGGACGGGGGTGAGCGAGCCCGATTTTCGGAGATGTTGCGCGTCAACGGGCACCTGCTGAGCGTCGGCCGGAGCCGGCTGCAGCTGAGGCTTTCGTTGCCCGTGGTCCACGGGGCGATCGAGCGAGCCGTCAGCCGGAGCCTGGCGGAGGCCATCGAGCGGGGCGGCGAAGGCGTCGAGCGGGGCATCTTTCGTGGTCCAAGCCTGCATGTCACCAACCGGTGGATATACGTCGAGCCGCTGCTGGCCGCGACCATCGGTATTCAGCTGGCGGCGTTTACGCTCGCCCGGAAAGTAGAGGCGGCCCTGCGAGCATCGGCGCAAGCGGCGGCGCCGACGGCAATTTTCCAGGTCAAGTCGGCCCCCCGGCTACTGGCCCGGCATCTGAGCGAATGCCTGAGCCTCACGGGGCGTTATTATCCGCAGCCATCCGAGCTCAACATCGGGGAGCCGCCGATCGGCGAGCAGGTGCCGGTCGGCGCGAAAGTTGTGCTGTGCGCGGACACCATCCGGAGCGAAGACACAGTTCGCCAGGCGGTAGCCATCGTGTCGGGACGCAATGCCGACCCTCTGGTTATCGCGTGCGTCGTGGACGCGAGAGATACGCACGGACCGGTAAGAGTGCTGGACCGTACGATCCCGGTGGTCTGCCTCACCGAAGTCGAGGTCGGCTTCAGCGGATCAGGAGACCAGCACGTCACCGACATCGACCCTTTGATGCTCAGGCCAGAGCTGCCTGCCCCACCGGAGCCTGTCCGCGACCACCAAGAGGACCTGCTCACCTGGTTCGCCGGCGCCCCGGACGTGCTGCGTCTCGGTCATATCGATGATCCGCCACGTAGGCACTACAGCGCCTTTATCAGGCCCCAGGCGATGCGCCAGCCGAAGAGACGGGACCAGATCATCGCGGCTGTCCTGTCCAACGTCGAAAGTGCTTTCGCGGAGATCCGTGCCCAGGGCCGACCGCATGCGGCGGGGACGGACATCCCCATCGCCATCTGGTACGTCGCGGGTGATGGTAACGCGGCGATGCTGGCCGAGATCGTTCGCGACGATCTTGTTGCGGACGGATTTCAAATCGCCGGGATAACTCCTGTCCCCAGATGGGCGGCCGGCGACACGTGGGCCTTCCCCACCAGCCTGACCGTCGTGAGCAGGCCGGTAGGGGTCTTGATCATCCATTGGTGGGCCATTACCGGGAGCACACTGCACCAGTTGGTCAGGCTGGCCGCCAAAAGCGGTGCGAGCTGGATCGCCGCTGTGTGCCTGTTCAACCAGCTCCACACCAATGATGCCGATGTCCTGCGGATGCTGCGCGCCGTGTCCGTGCCAACCATGGCCGCTGACGGCATGCCATCGGCTGGCAATTCTGTTTTTGCCGAAAACATTCCGGTGGTAATGCGCTTTGTCGCCGGCAGCGGCGTCTTCGCCTTTGACATCCATGGTTGCCCCATCTGTGCGACCCGGGAGCGCTATCAGCTGGACGAGGATGCTGCGCCACCCAGGCTGATCCGGCATGCGGAGCTGCTGCGCGAGATGCTGCGGCCCCGGGAACTGGAAGAGGTCGCCCGCGACTCTGCCGCTGACCTGTTCACGGTTCCCGTCACCGGTCATGAGGCCCTCGACTATCTGCGCTGGCGCAGGCTGCTGCTGCGAGCGCTGCGGAAGGTCAGCGGTCGTCAGGAAGTGATCGAGCGTCTGCGTGTGCTGACCGGGCGGACGCCGCCCGGGCTCGAGTGGACCAGCGTTGGCCTGATACGCCTGCTGGCCGCGGAGCAGCAATGGCTGCGGCTCCCGCCGCTGCATTTCAGAATAGCCGCAGGACTGCTGTCGCAGGTTTGTGTGAGCTGTCTTGAACAGGTAGCGGCCCCCACCTGGCTCCGGGTCCAGGCTCTGATGGTGATGTCCGCAGCGGCCCCGCATCGGCTCGTGGAGCTCTTGCCCAGGTTGCTGAGCCTGGCCGGAAACGAGACGGTGCTGATCGACCAGATGCTGCTCGATTGCTGCCGGCTACTGCTCCGCTCGCCGGGTGACCTGCCCACCGACATGACGCAACTGCGGCGCAATCTGCAGGATTGCCGTGACTATCTCGAGGAGCAGCGGGCCGAGCCGGCTTCCGAGCCGGCTTCTGCGACAGCCGAGGACCACCTTCACGTGGTCAGAAACCTGCTGACTATTGCCGACTACCGTATTCTCAGCAAGCCCACGGCTCCGCAGGCGGCGTGGGAACGCCTGCGTGAGGACCTGGTCCGTCCCGTGGTCCGCCATCGTCTCGAGGCGGAGCTGCTGCTCGTCCGCAATTTCGTCGAGGACATCGAATTGGTTGAGCCGTCGGCCAAATTGGCGCGGGCGGCGGCAGCGGACTGGGACACCTGCGCACGCCAACTGGAGGAACGAGCACTCGCCAACCTGCCGCCACTTCGAGAGATCCTCAATGGCGACTTCGTTTCTGATCAGCTCGGGCGAAGGGAACAGAACCGGCTGCTCACGCTGTCCCGACCGGGGGTCGGGGAGCTACGGGTGGTGACCGATAAGCTCCATTCCCTCGCCCACGGGCCATGGCGCCCCGCCGACCCGTCCTGGCAGGCCGAGCGCCAAGAGCTGCTGGGTCGCATCAACTGGTGGAACCGCATGTTTCTGGCCGCACATGTCACGGATGAGGCGCCAGCGCTCCTGGTCGAGCTGATCCGGTCGGCACCTGTCGAGCTTGGCGAGTGCGTAGCGATGCTCCTTAATTCCCGCCAGGCGCAGGCAACGATCGAAGGGCCGGAGCACGGCAAGGTGGAGGTGTTCTGCCCGGAGAAGCTGCTGGATCAGATCATCGCCCACCTCCTCGAAAACGTCGGGAAGCATCGCGTGCAGGGCGCGGTCCGCCGATTGCAAATCGAGTACATCCAGCCCGCACCCGGAACCGTGCAAATGGTGGTGCGTAATTCGGGCACCCTGCCGTCCACGCCACCGGGACGCGGGCTCAACGCACTCAACGACAAGCTCAGGCCGTTCGGCGCATCGCTCGCCGGACACGCACTTGCCGGGGACGAGTGGACGTTCGCGGCGGTCGCCACGCTGCCACTCTGGCACGGAGGATGACCATGGCCCGGATACGTGCCCTGGTCGTGGATGACGATCCCAGACTGGTCGAAAGCATGAAGAACCGGCTCGGCCGCGAGATTGGCTGGGACGTTGAATGGGAGGCCGCTAACGACGTCGACGATGCCCAGCGGCTCATGGCAATGTCGGCCACGCCGTTCGATCTTGTGATCGCTGACCTCATGTTCCCCCGGGAAGACGTACCCGACCTCGACGACCCACGCGGGTTCGACCTCATCAAGGACGCCAGCGGGCGTTCGGCGCACACCTTCATCCTGGCCGTCAGCACCGGGCGCGACTATCTGCCGGACCTCATGGAGAACGCCAGGCGCTTCGGGGCCCATCATGTCGTGCGGCGCAACGAATTCAGCACGGCATCTACGGTGCATAGCCCCACCGCCATCGCCGCCGAGATCCGGGCGCACCTGCTGGACAACGGCACCGTATCCACCTGCGAGGTGGCAGCCGACCCGCTCGACCCGGGCATTCAGGGACTGCTGTACCAGGTCGGCGAGGCCACGATCGCCCGCCTGTACGCCAAGATCCTGGAAGCCGGCGGCCACCAGACCGACCGCATCGAGCTCCGCTTCCTGACGCCGGGGGCCTCCGGCGCATCGATTTGCACCGTGACCGCTCACGTCGATGGCATCGGCCGGATGAGCCACTTCCTCAAGCTGAGCCAGGCCAGGGAGTTGCTGGACCGCGAAGCCGAACGTGGCACCCGGGCCGCCGAGGTGCTCTCGTCCCACCTGCTCGTTCAGCACCGTCCTTCCTATTCGGTTGGGCCGGTCAACGGCTGGTACGCACTGGGCGGCCCGTTCATCGAACGGGCCACCACGCTGCGCGGGTGGCTGCTTGCCCGGGAACAACCGCCAGAACCTGCGGCGATCGCTGATGTGCTGGAGGCGCTGTTTGTTGACGGTCTTACGCACGTGTACGGGGATGGCCGGTACGTGCGCACCACGCCTCTGGGCAGCTTCTCATTCACCCCTTACCGCCAGCGGTGCATCCTGGGGGTGCTCGACGAGCTGAGCGAAGCGCTGGAACGGGATGATGGCGGGTCCCTGGGTGCAGAGGCCGCTGCGATCGCCCGGCAACTGAGGGCATTCGTCGTGGACCGGAGCCTGCCGGGCAGCATCCCGCCGCGTGACATCCCGGAGGAAACGTACGAATGTCACGCGCACGGTGACCTGCATGCTGACAACGTGCTGATCGCCACGGGCCGGCATCCCAGGCCGCTGCTGATTGACACCAGCCATTTCGGGATGGCGCATTGGGCCACCGATCCGGCTTGGCTCGCGGTCGACCTCCTGATGCGGAGCGTGGACGCCGGTTCAGAATCCATGCTGTTCACGGGCTTCGGTACCTGGCGGACCCTGGCCGCGCGCTTCGGCGCGGGCGAGGCTGACCTGGCCGCGGTCACCGCCACACCGGCCACCTCGGCTGCCCTGGCCGCGCTGTCCTGGATCGCTACCAACCTGCACCGGATAACCCCGGTGATGTCGCCCGCCGCGGCCCAGAGCCATCGCTGGGAATGGCACCTGGCCCTGGCCAGGAGCCTGCTGCGCTGCACCTACCACAGCGACATCCCGCACGCGAAGCGCGCCCTGGCCTTTGTGGCGGCGTATGACCAGCTGAACGCCGCCGCAGAAGCCCTATCTGGCTGAAGAGGCGGCCTGCTCTCCAGCGGACGGCGCAAGCGGGGTGGCGGTACGCCAGGTTTCCTCGAAGAGCGTTTCGAAGGTCTGGGCCAGCGGCCACGGTGCGGTGCGGTCGAGGACGATGTGGGGTGCTTCCCATCCGGTTCTGGCTCGCTGCGTCCCGGGCGCCATCAGATACGGGGAGAAGCTGGCGACGGTCTGGTCGATGAGGACGATCCGGAACGTGGGCAGCGCATCGTACAGGCGGACCCGGAAGCTGGGATGCGCTGCGCTCAGGCTGCGCAGCACACTGATCGGCTGGACACCGCCCGCACTCCACCGCTGGGCGCTGAACCGCTGGTACGCCTCAGATTCCGGATCGATAAGCAGGAACCGGACTGACCCGCCGTTGCCGTCCAGCCGCTCCAGCAGCCTGGCGAATTCGGCCCGGACGTAGGAATCCGCGACCCATTTCGTCGCGAGTATGCCAGCGAAACTGAGCCGGGAGACGGTCTGCGTGATGCACTCCAGTGGCTCGAGCTTTGAGCGGCGCAGTTCGAGCTCAGATGCGGCGGAGATACCAATGGTCTGGATCAGGCCCTCGATCCGCCGCTGGTCATCAGGCCTCCGCCGGTGCTGGTCGATTTCGAAGAGCGCATCCTTGTGGCCGTTGCTGATACGGCTGATCGCATAACCCAGCTCGGCCGGGATGGCGTTGGGGAATTGCCGCTGAATCCGGTCATACGTGGCGGCCACGGGACCGTCGTGCGCGGGAAGCGATGCCTGGGCCCGGTAGAGCAGCGCCCATAGCTGCTCATCGGACGGATCCTGTGCCAGCAATTGCCTTATCCGGCCGATTGCTTTCTCGATTCGCGGCTTCCGGCGGCTGCGGAGCTCACTGTAAATGATACACTTTTTGAGGCAATCCCAGTAACGTTCAAATTCGAGGTAGACGGTCGTAAAGAATTCGTCTTCGTGCGCATCGGCGAAGTGCAGGGCGGGATTAGCTTGCCACATCGCATGCAGGTCCAGCAGGTTCTCATATCTGTCGCTGAAGTCACTGTCCACATCGTCGATGTCGGCAATTTCGCAGACGCCATACTGTTTGATCATATTCTCAAATACAAAGGCATCGACCTCAGTTTCATCGATGATTGAGCAATAGCCCGCCGTGCTCCGTATG
>Ga0181521_10005976_pt1 | contig 13391 bp, 12 predicted proteins | sample PEATcosm2014_Bin_32_FD_119764 | JGI IMG/M metagenome (GOLD analysis project Ga0181521, IMG submission 119764) | Peatland microbial communities from MTU Mesocosm Facility, Houghton, MI, USA - PEATcosm2014_Bin02_60_metaG | ecosystem: Environmental > Terrestrial > Soil > Wetlands > Peat | place...
CATTCCTGGAGATATACGGCAATCTCATCGACGGGGAGTATGAGTGGGATTCCGCCTGTAGCGTCTCGGGAATCATGGGTACTTACGGCGCCTCCCCAACCCCGCGCTCCCCGCCGCCGCTGCTGAGCGTCGCAGTCTCCATCTCGCATAACCGGATCATTCACGCGGATGGCCTCGAAGGCGGAGCGATCGATATCCTGCCGAGTTGGTACCAAGGACCTCCGGGGTATGCGAAGCCCTTGGTCTCGGGATTGACGATCGACCACAACGACATCAGCGATATATCCGGGCGACCACCACGATCCGCCTGCAATTACCGGCAAGACGACAGGATCGGGATACACTTGCAGGACAACGAAAGCCACAATAGCCTTGATGCAACGGTTCTGTATATGAATCGATGCGAAGACGTGAAATCGCGCGTCGCGGACCGCGCGACCCATACGCTTCGGCTATGCGATCAATCCACGATTAACTCCTGCGAATGCCCGGCGTCGAAATAGCACCGCCGCAGCGCGCCATCCTCGGATCACGCGCGACTCATGGCGCAATCGCCTCGTAACCCAGTGCGACACGCAGAATTTCCCTCAAGCGATGCTCGAACGTGTGGTCGCGATGTGCGCGCAATTGGCCGCGGCGCGCAATTTTCGCCGCGAGCTCCGGATGATCCAAATAATGTCGTATCAATTCCACGAGTTGGTCGGTGGTTTTGAACTCCTGGATCTCGCTGCCGACCTCGAAGTGTTCGGAGAGCACCGGAACCGCGGTGATGAGCTGGAACCCGCCGCAGCCGGCGAGTTCAAATGCCCGGCAATTAAGTCCGTCGACTTCGCCGTAATGCAAGGTGTTCAGACAGATCTTTGCGCCGGCGACGGCTCGTGCTTTGTCATCGCCAAAGACTTCCCGACCGGCGCATTGTTTCGCCAAGCGAAACAAAAGCCAATCCGGCCGCGCACCCCAAAGCTTCAAATCGAAATCGGCAAGCTGGCGCAAGATCTCTTGCCGGTAGTAGTACAGAGTGCCCGCAATCATCACTTCGCAGCCGTAGACGGTACGGTCCGCCGCCGTCAGCTCCACGGACCGGTGCACGCGCGGATTGCAGGCCTCCGGAAGGTACAGAAACGGCGTCGACTTGATCATCCGGGAAAACAAGTCCTGCATGTAGCGGTCCTTCACGAATACCACGTCGTAGTCGGATCCCAGCAGAAATTGCCTGCCGATGGTGGTCATTTGATCTTGGCACCAGCATACGATCGGTGCTTTCGTGACCGATCTCAGCCGTAGTATCGTTTTCGGCGACACCTGATTTCCGAGGGTCACCAAAATCAGCGCGGGCTCGAACTCGCGAACCGAACGCAGCAGTCTGTTCTCGAAAACCCGCTCGGGCTCCCTTAAGAACGTGGCCGACAATTTGTGTAACACTGCGCGTGCAAACTTCGGCGCTCCCGCAGGCGTAATGCGGGTCTCGAAGAATTCGACCGGGCAGCCGAGGTGTTTGAAGGAATCCACGAGGTGCCACTCGAGGGCATCCGTAAAGATGTGAGAACCCAGGACGAGGACTCGCGGTGGATTGGTCTCGATACGCCAGTTGGCGGGAGATGTTTCTCGCTCGAACTCGACTGCCACTCACGCTCTCCCAACCCAATAAACCGGCCGTAAATCCCGGCCACGCGGAATCAATACAATGGATATTATGACGAAAATACCGGACTCGGGAGCGAGTATGGCCGACTCGACGGACCGCTATATCGACTGGAAAGATTGGCGAGACGAATCCTTCGGGAACTGTGACCCGTTGCTTGCATCGTACTATGCCCTCGAAACGGGTATATCCGCGGGATCCAGTGCTCGCGTGCTCGAAATCGGATATGGCAACGGCTCCTTCATCGGGTGGGCCCGCAGCACGGGTTTGGAGGTTTTTGGAGTCGAGTTGAATTCGACGCTGGTTGCGCGAGCACGTGCTTTACTGGGCGACGGCCGCGTTTTTCAGGATTTGCACGACGATGGTTTGACTCGGCAGGCCGGAACGTTTTCTCACATCGTGGCATTCGACGTCATTGAACATATCCGACAAGAGGACCTGCCGGGCTTTTTTGCACGGACGCGTTCTCTGTTGGCCGCAGACGGTCGCGTGATTCTGCGGTTCCCCAACGGCGACAGCCCCTTCGGCCGCATCAATCAACATGGCGATCTTACTCACGTCACGACGCTCGGCAGTGAAAAGCTGCGTTACTTCGCCCGGCAGGCCGGGTTCGCCGTCGAATCGATTCGTGCGCCGAAGCTGGCGCTCTCAGGCGTCGGCCTCAAAAAAGCCTTCAAGCGCCGGCTGTTGTTGGCCGGACGCAACCTCGTGGAGCGAGCCGTGGGATTCCTGTATTTCGGGGGCCGCCGCGTTCCAATGGATCCGAATTACGTCGCGGTGCTGGTTCGCGCGCAAAATCGGCGCTAGTGCGCTTGCGCAGCAATGGGTTCTCTGGGCTTCGAACCAGGTGGTCGGCGGTTCGAATCCGTCCGGGCGCGCCTCACGACGAAAGGTCCTATCCGGGGACACCGGTGGTCCGTTCCGGACAGATAGGTAACGGATTATTCCGGCCCTCTGTGTCCATAGAATGACACCCCGACTGTTAGGGACGCTGCGCAAATTGCGATGCCTCTACAAGTTCGGCTAAGCTTATCGCGCCCGTGGCGCAAGCAGCCGAGAAACGGCGCGTACACCTTCTCGTCTCGCCATTGTGCAATATTACACGCACAGCGGCGCGTATTTATCCAGCGAAGTCCTGACCGAAAGCATCGTGATAGATGGCTTCTGAACCACTCGAATCTTGGCGGAGAGCATCATGTCGTTCAATAGTATGAAGGCAGCGTTCAAAGATAGATATCCCGGTCTCGTTCGAATAATTCATCTCACACGGTACGAACTCCAAAGCGCTTCCGTGTCGTGGATCGGGAAAGTCTCGCCTCGATCGATTGTCTCCCGCCGGCGTCTCAGGAAGGCTCGCGGTCTACGGGTGAATATAGCCAGCGGCAATTCGATAAATCCGGGTTGGATAAACATAGATATAACCCCAAGCGCGGATATTCGCATCGACATCCGCAAGGGACTTCCGCTCAGGAGCGGATCCGCAGCGTTGATATTTTGCGAGCATTTTTGCGATCACATTTCTTACCCGGAGAACATCAAGCGATTCTTGGCTGAATGCCACCGCGTCCTCGAGCCAGGGGGTCGGGCACGATTTGTCCTGCACGACGCCGCCGATCTTATGCGAGCGTACGTCGAGCGCGACGAACACTACTTCGCCGTCACGGAAGAGCCCCATCCAACGATGATCGAGATAGTCAATTTCTTCTTTCGGATGAATGACTTCCATCAGTTCTTGTATGACTTCGATCTTTTTCGCGATCTTCTTTTGAAGGCCGGATTCTCCCGAGTGATTCGCTGCAACTATCGAGAGAGTGAGAATGCAGAACTCATTCTCGACTTCACCCACCCCTCCCGCGAAATCGCTTCAATGTACGTGGAAGCCGTTCGCTAGATCATTCATGGGCGACTGACTTCCCATCAAGTTAAAGTGTTCAACAACCTAAAGCAATTTCGCGACGCTGGTGGCAGAGCCACCGATCGGCGCTATCGATGTACGATCGAGCCATCACGATCGACGCGGACTTGTCCCAGGCTCACTCGATTCTCGGTATCGTACTCAAGGAGCTGAGCGCTTAGGAGGTTTGCTCGAGCGCGCCATGTGGCACTTCCGTGGCAAGTTCAAGATCTTTCGGCCATCGACTTCGAATATCGCCGGTAAGATTCTCGTGCATTTCGCCGGCTAATAAGCGGTCAGTCGATTGCAGAGAAGTCAGGTTCCGGTAGTCGAGACGAATCCACGATAGTTCCGGCGCCGGTGTCGGATCGGCGCTAATCGCGTTTATTTCCGAGCGGGCGCGAAGCTTAGCCCAGGTTGCCTGCGCTCGATCGTTGAGACCGGCAGGCGCCAGAGCTAACCATTTTTCCAGCGTACGACGCACAAAACTCGTGCGGACCCAGCGACTCATGGTCCTCCTTGCCTCAGTAAGAACTGCTTTGGCGAGTCCTTGAGGTTTTGCACAGGCCACGAGCTGTGGAGCAAATCGCTGTTTACACTGTCCGCTCTCGTATTCATACACTTGGCGCCAAGTCCATTGCGGCACGTTGGTAAGGTCGAATGTTCCGGGAGCTTCTTTGCCTGCCACTATCGATAAGATCGCGTCGACGATAGTTACGGTGTAAACCGTGTTGGAAGGTACGTCCTCTTCGGGAAGCACTACCTGCCCGCCAGAAATTTCATTACGGATCTTGTGCGTAATATTTTGCAGCTGTCCACAGACGTGCCCCAGGCGTACGATATACGCGGCCTTTCCAGTTCCTTTACTTTCCGCGTGCACTCGCTTTTCCGCCGCGAACTTCGCCCTTCCATAAGAATCGCGCCGTCTCAACAGCTTTCCTGGTCGCGGATCGCCATGAACCATCAGGGTGCTACAGTGGATAATCGTCGCACCCTGTCTCGAGCAATAAAAAATATTACGTACCAGCTTACGGTCAAACGCTCGGATCTCACCCGGTGTCCCAGCACCAAGCGCGCAATTCACGATCACATCGCAATCCCCAAAAAGCTGTGTTGCCTCAGTAGGATCGGCCGGTCGGCCATGCCGGCACGCGATGCCGGAGTAGCGCAGAAACGCCGATCCTGTCGGATTTCTGCACACAGGCACCAGTTCAATTCCTCTTATCCGCGACAGCAGCAGGCATAGTTCTGCGCCAACTTGTCCATTGGCACCAAGAATCGCGATTTTATGCATGTCGCCCGCCTAGGGTGTAGAGATCCTCTATCAGGGCAGTGCCAAGTAGCGCGCTGCGCGCGGATACTTCGGACTCAGTACTCGATCGCACTCCCCCAAGAAAAGTGCGCCACTGCAGGAAAAATGCTTGGTTCGCAGTTACCGCAGCGCGTGCCGCCATATTTAGCTCGATCGCCGCTGACGGTCGCGTGGGCGTTCCCATGCGTACCTTCCCTCCAGGCGGTATTTCCGCCCAAATGGTCGTTTTCTCGAATTCTAAAACAATCGTATTCGTCTGACGGTCGAGCCAACTCACGCAATATTCCAATAACAGACCCGAATCCGGCAGATAATCCGATCCGGTTAGCTGTATGTTTGCGGAAACCTTTCGATCGACTTGGGCATCGAAGATAAACTCACATCTTTGTGCCTCGTAAGCGCGCGCGCCAGTAATAAAAAGTGCGAGATCCAATGAATGACATCCGAGTTCGGACAGTATGCCGCCCAATGCGGACTGACGAGGGTCGTCTATATAGGAACGGTCGACGCGGCTTCCCGTGGAGCGATTCCCCTCAGAGATTTTCATACGAACGAGCCGCCCAAATGGCTGAGTCCTCACAAGCTCTCTTAGCAGTTGGGTCGAGGCGTAGAAGCGACGCATGTAACCACATGCTAACTGGTATGGTTCGAAGCGCTCCGTGAGCGCTTTATGTTCCGCAGATGAAGCAGCAAATGGCTTTTCAGCAAGAACCGCGGTTCTGCGCGCCGAGAATTCATCGTAGTATGGAGCCCGGGCGCCGACCGGAATTGCAATCAGGGCCACATCGCACGCGGGCAGATCCTCGGTTGCGCACGGCTCTACGGCGTGAAGTCCATAGGCTCTTGCGACGGCCCGAGTGCGTTCCACGCTTGAGTCAAAGACCCATTGTACTTGCACATTTGGCATGTTCACCAACACCGGTATATGAACTTTGCGGGCTATTTCGCCGGCGCCGACCAAGCCAACGGAGAGCGTTTTCATCGAATCCTCATGCGAATTAAAAAGCGAATAATTGATAGCATGCTCGCTGGTACCGCCCAACGCGATCGCGAATAAACCTAGCATTATCCTATGAAATTCACATGACCAGTGCGGACGCTCAGTATGGGGCTCCATAGCGTGGCCAACGAGGACAGCCAAGGATTGCTTCGCCGCTACAGAAGAATCATATCTGAGGGAAGCTGGGTTGTTGCCGGCCAGGGAATGAGCGGCATTCTCACCCTGGCAGGTACGCGGTTAATTACGCAAACCATTAGCCCGGAACTTTATGGTGCCGTCAACCTCGCGCAAAACGCGTTGGTGCTGCTTCGCACACTGTTCTGCTTCCCGATGCTGAGCGCGGGATTGCGATACTACCCCGATGCAGAGCGTGGCGGTTACGTACTAGAGCTGCGTCGAATGCTCTGGCGCACCCTCAGTCGAGCCGTCATTGCCATGGAGGTCCTTGCGATTCTTGGCGGGCTCATCTGGAGTATTAGAACTGGAATACACCCGTCAATCGTACTCGTGTTGGCGGCGTTTATTGCATTGGACGTCATTCGAACGCTGGAGATGTCGCTGTTCAATGCTGCTCGATTGCAGCGCCCGGCCGCAATCTTTAGTGTGATCGAAACTTTGGCAAGACCGTTGCTCGTGGTCGCGGGCGTTCTCCTTATCGGGAAAACGGTTGTAGTGGTACTTGGTGCCATCGCGGCTAGTATCTTCGTCACCCTCGTGTTGCTTTATGTGAGCGTGAATTCCGGTGGGGCTAGCGGTGAAGCGGCCTTGCCACCGGAGATCGCTAGGGAGATGCGGCGCTACGCAATGCCCCTGATACCGATGGCTTTGCTCCTTTGGATAAATTCGGTAAGCGATCGCTACATCATTGAGTGGATTTCCCATGACATGTCTAGCGTAGGCGTTTATGCGGCCGGTTACGGGCTTATAAGTCAGCCCTTTTTACTGATTCATGGTGTCGTTGCATTGACTCTAAGGCCGGTATATTTTGCGGCTGTATCGCGCGTTGATCATCATCGCGCGGAGCGCACGTTCCACCTGTGGCTCGCTATCACCGCATCGATTTGCGTAACTGCCACGATATCGATTTTTCTAGCCCGCGACATTATCGTCGAGGTTTTGCTCGGCCCGAAATATCATGGTGCGGCGGTCTTCGTTCCGTGGATTGCACTCGGCTACTTGTTCTATGTAATCGAACAGGTTCTAGAGCAGAAATTACTCGCCTACAAACGGACCTCATCGGTACTGGCAGCGCAGACCTGCGGGGGCGTTGCCTCGATCACCGTTACCATCCCATTGGTAATGCATTTCGGAGCTATAGGCGCCGCCTATGCTTGCCCGCTTTACTTCCTGATTCAAACTTTAGTGGTAGCGATCCTAGTTTATGGACGCGCCTCGAACGAGTATCCGGCCAGCTATACCCGGCTGCCACCGGACGATGATAAAGCGCCTTGAAGCGGTACTGTAACAGGCACAAGCTAGGCTCGGAATCAGTTATTTGAGCTACAGGGCGGTCGCATGACTCTATTGGCGCGGCAATTGATTTGGCGGTCGGGACGCAAATTATACATGTGGGCGCGCAAAGATGAGCCCAATGAAATATCGAGCAACGGCGAGTTGCGGCTGCAGCGTCTGGTCAATGACATCGTTCGGCTAGATTCCAAGATGACCGTCTTTGACGTCGGCGCTCGAATTGGGGATTGGTCTAAGACCCTGGTCAAAATCGCTTCCGGGCGACCCGGCGGATTCGAACTACATGCATTCGAGCCGGTGCCGGACAGTCGAATTAAGCTCAAGGAGACACTTGCCAAGCAGATAGGCTCCGGTGAAGTTCGCATCAATGCAAACGCACTATCGAATGAGTCGACGACAGCTACCATTTACGTTCCGCATTATACGGGTGGTACGAGCACCTTGCACCCCGATCCCACTGTGAACTACGAACAAGCGCTCGACGTGGAAACGAGCACCATAGATCGCTATTGCGCACAAAACTCCATAACCTATGTCGATCTAATCAAAATTGACACCGAGGGCAACGACCTGAAAGTCATCGAGGGCGCGATGGAATTATTGACCGCCGGCAGGATTGGCGTTCTTCAGTTCGAGTACAACTACCGATGGATTCATGCGCGAAACTATTTAAAAGACGTGTTCGATTTACTCCGAAACACCCCATATCGGGTTGCCAAGGTTTGTTCGACCGCGCTCGAAGTCTATGTCGAATGGCATCCGGAACTCGAGCGTTTCTTTGAGACAAACTACGCTCTAGTACATGAGAGGCTGACAACTCCGCTGAAGTGCGCTTTTTATCGTATAGGTTTCGGCAACGCGTGCGAGAGTGTCGACGAGGCCAGCAAGGCGACCGCCGCCGCGCAATCGATTCGCCGTGGGCAGGTATCGTGAACGACTTATTGCATACGGTGAGCCAATTAATTATTTTATCCCCAAATCACGCCTTGATGAAAATTAGGATCGCTAAGATCATGGAATGTACCAATGAAAAGGATTGACACAATAGGCTCCAGCGCGTGAAGAGCTTCTTTGCCGATTCGAAATGGTTCATTTTCGCCGCACTTAACTTATCGTTTTGCGCCGTGCTGCTGGCTGGCGCAGCTGCCGGCGGAGGCAGTTTAGCGAAACTGCCGTATGTCGTTCTGCTATTCGCGCTTTGCACGAGTCCTATTCCCTTCATCGAGAGACCCAACGGCCCCTTTGCCATGCTGGGTGTCACGCTCGGCATATATTTTGTGACATTGGGTTTATCCGATGCCGTGTCCATGTTCGCTCCCCCGACGAGTCCAGATCGTGAAAGCTTGCTCAGCGCCGGCGAGATGGTGATATTGGTTGGGATATCGATGTTGATCCTGGGGTTCCACCTCGCGGCGAGCTTAGCCAAGCCCAAAGCCCAGGAGGGCGCGCCGAAGGATTGGCCCCGCTCCACGCTATTGGTCGCAGGATTGCTCCTATGGTCGGCCGGGTGTGCGGCAGAGTTGTATCGATCCTTGGTAGTGGTATCGGACAACAGCAATGCTGCGACTCTCGCCGGGTTCGCGAACCTTGGGATTTGGCTCACTTCGGTGCTCATTCTGGTCCAAGTTTATGCCGCACCCCTCGGCGTCATCATCTTGGCCTATTGGTGGGTGGTCACAGGCCGGCGCTCCGGAACCGTGTTGGTAGTCCTGGTCGTGCTTTGCCAGTTCGTCGTCGGATGGGTGGTGGATACAAAATCGGTCGCACTTGGCGCCCCATTCATTATTCTGTTAACTCGATTCTTTGTTCTAGGAAGGGTTCCATTACGATGGGTAATGCTCGCAGTAGTCGGGGTCGCTCTAGTGTTTCCCGTCTTGACGACCAAGCGAGCCATAATGGGCGAAGAACATCTGACTAGAATGCAAGCGCTTCCCCGTACCGCGGAAATTCTATGGCGCGCGATTGAGCAGCGTGACGCCTACCGAAACGTCAACAGGTACGGTGATGCAACTTCGACCTTCCTGGAGCGCATCACCGTCAAGAGCTCCGTCGAAATCTTTGCAGAATACATCGGGAAAACCCATCCGTATCGGATGGGGTCAACGCTTGAGCCTTTGCTTTACGTATTTGTCCCGCGGGTACTCTGGTCGGACAAACCGACCGACAGCGCCCCTCAATCGTTCAATCGCGAATTCCACATATCGGCTAATCCAGACACGTATATATCTCCGACGCACATGGGCGAGATGTACTGGAATTTTGGGTACCCAGGAATCATTATCGGTATGGCGCTCCTTGGCGCGCTATTGGGTTACGTTAACGTGCGATTCGATCCGTCGGCGCGGACCTCCATCACTCGCGTACTGGTCATCATGGTGACGATATATGAGCTGATCGCACACGGAGAGGGATCGATTGGAAATGAATATGTGGTTTGGGTACGTACAGTGCTTTTGATCGGGATTTTCCACCTTATATTCGCCCGGCCGGTAGCTCGTCAGATCGTCGAACGGGACGCTAAGACCGGAACGGGTGTCGAAGAGCACGATTCGGCCCCACTTGCACTTTTTCCGAACTTGCTGCGTTGAAGAACTTGAAATCGACGGAAGAAGTTCGGCCCGGCGACCATCGTTTGAATGCGTAACACAAATTGCACATTTATCTGATAAATAATGGCGAAGGGATAGCGTTTGCGAGACTTGTTCGATGCTCGAGCTCACCACGCCGCGGGGCCTTCCTGTTCAGGTGCCTGAGGTCCTATCCGAGGATTCCTCGCCGCGGTTCTCTTGCGACAAATTCGCCGCGATCAAGGCTTACTACGATGAACACGGTTACGTTATCGTCAAGAGCCTTTTAGCGGCCGGAACTTGCGACACTCAGCGCCAATTATGGGACGAGGAGGTAAAGCCGTTCCGCGGACATATCTATCGGCAAGCTACCGCCAAGGCGGAAAAGCATGTATTCAATCAAAACGGTTGGGTAATGAATCCCATTCTCAACTTGCAAAGCGTCGATCCTAAGCGATTTCCGCGATTCCGCGACCACGCGACCGCGGAAGTGCTCGCCGCGCCGGCGCTGACCGAAGTCTTCAAGGCACTATTGGGCGAGAAGCCCAAGATTGTTCAATCCATGTATTTCGAGGGAAATTCCGCGACGTGGGAGCATCAGGATAGTTATTACCTCGATTCGGAAAAGGTAGGCGAGATGGCTGCTGCTTGGATTGCGATTGAGGACATCGCTGCTCGGGCCGGGAGATTCTTCGTATGTCCTGGGTCTCACAAAATCAAATTGGAGAAACATGGATTTGAAAACAATATTGCCGAGCATCACGAAGTTTACATCTCGTCCGTAGTGAATAAGATCAAGCAATTGAATCTGCAAATCAAAGCGCCGGCTTTGCAAAAGGGCGACGTGCTCTTCTGGAACGCGCTGACCATACATGGCTCTCTGAATACCCAAGATCCGCGCCACTCACGGTCATCGATTACATGCCACGCGATACCGAGCTCGCGGAAGTTTCTTCATCACCAGATCCTGGTGTGGGATGTGGCGACGGATACGATTAAAAATACGAAGATTTTCCGGCCGAAGGATCTCGCTGCGCGCAAAAACCGGCTTATTTTTCAGATTGAGACTAGATTTCCGTCGCTCTTCTATTGGGCAAAGAAGCACGCTGTCAAGCAGATAATTAGATGGAAGGCCCATTAGAAGAGCCTTGATTCCTGCGATGCGCTCGCCTCCGCGGACCTAGCCTTTATCACCCAGCGCGAATTGGGCCAAGGAAGCGGAGCCCGCTTCGCTGAGCCATGCTGATTGCCGACGGAGACCATTGACTTGAAATTGCGCTTTTCTGACGATAACCCGTTCGTCGCTGACCGAGACTGGCGGTGGGCCTACGGCTATGAATTCATTGCGGATGGGAAATCCGTCCTCGACTACGGCTGCTTCAACGGAACATTTCTCAAAAAACTTGGTGCCAGTGGGAAGAACGTGCGTGCCGTAGGTGTCGACAAGAACAGGGACATCGTCGAAGCGAGCAACAGCCCCAATATAATTCACATCAAAGACCTGCTTCCTTTCGCCAACGAAAGTTTTGACGTGGTTACGATCTTTGAAGTCTTGGAGCATGTTCACGATCAGGCATTCGTGCTAAACGAACTGCATAGGGTGCTTAAACCCGGCGGGAGGATAATTATAAGTGTTCCGCAGCAGTACCTGTTCTCGTTCCTGGATCATGGGAATTGGAAATATCGCTTTCCCAAAATCCATAAGTTTTGGTACCTGCGAAAACACTCGCGCGACGAGTATGAATACCGGTATGTCAACAATCCGAACGGTCTGATCGGGGACGTGGACAAGGAGAAGGCGTGGCATCAGCATTTCAAGAAGGAGGAGCTCTTTCAGCTACTTAATGCTTCGGGGTTTTCCGTGATCAATGTAGATGGAGCCGGCGCGTGTGGCGATCTCATCAATCTCCTGACCTTCGCCGGGCTTGGATTTCTGTTTCCACCCAAGTTCCGCAGATGGGAGGATCTGAGTTTCGAAAGCCGACACCTTTTTTGCGCGGGCGAGAAGGCAAACCGCGGGACCCGCGTCACACCTCGGCCGTCTTCTTGAGAGTTGAAATCAGGAACGATCCCATTCTCAAATCCCGGGTCATGACGCGCGTCATCACGTCGGGAGTTACGGCCAGGATGGCATCCTTAATCCGGCCTCCCGGAATCGGCAGAACTTCTGCCTTGTTGCCGTTGGTGCCGATCGATTCGACTTCAAACTTGCCCGCGACCGCAGCCTTCCAGGAGTCGAACGAGTAGAATCGGCCAAGTGCTCCGTCACAGCGTGCTTGGACGGTCTTCGCGAAACTGCCGTACCGGATCACGCCGCCCATCAACAAGCCGCGAATGAGGCAACCGCACACGTAGTAGTGCCACCAGCCGCGGTAATACACCATGACAATCGCGCGCCCGCCGGGACGCAGAACACGATGCATCTCGGAGATTATCCGTGGTGTATTCGAGGAGTGATGAATGACGCCCCAAGTCCAGATCAAATCGAAGCTCTGATCGGGAAATTCCATCCGTTCCGCGTCCATCTGCCGGATCGTTCCTCGGATGCCATTCAACTCAAAGCGCCGCCGAGTGGATTCGACCGCGTAGTCGGTGAGATCGATCCCGACATAGGATTTCGCTCGCGGTGCAATGAGCTGCGCGTGGGTCCCGAGGCCGACACCGATCTCTAGCACGTCCTTTGACCCCAAGGTCTTGAAGTCGATCATGCTTTCAAAAGGCAGCTTCTTCCAAGGCATGTACGGTCGCACGCTGGCCAGGAACCGGCGATCTACCTCCGCAAAGAACTCGCGGCTCTGAGCACTGGCACCGATCGGTTGCGTCCAGTCGTAACGCATCGGGTGCGTCTCCCAGAATGCGCGATTGGCCTGCTGCCAAGTGGCGGCCTCCGCCTCATCGGCCGGCAGCGCTTCTGGTGCAGTGAAGCTTTGTGGCACGAACGAATCGAAAGTGTCCTTGCTCATCACGCACTCCAATATTGGACGGGCTGGACCGGTCATGTTCGGGGATATTTGTTACAGTTAAGATACTCCTGCGCAAATTGTCGTCGAGGTCGTAAGTTGTGCCGCATGCAAGCTATTCCGTTCATTCTCCACGCCGGTGGGCATCGGGATACGATTGCGGCTAAACTTTGGCTTTGACCCGCGGCTCGCCCCGAGCCAGACGATACCGTTGCACGCTAGACGACCTCCGCGAGACTTTGCATGGCTCTATTATTGTTCCGCGTATCGCCATTTTATTGCCGCGCATGAAAAGTCCAAAGAAGGTGCTCATGCTGGTGACCGCGGCAGGAACCGACGGGGGTATTCAACGGTTCAATAAGACCCTGATCGCGGCGTGCGGGCAGCTCGATGTCCAATTGACCTTGTTTTCTCTCACGGACACTTCGGACACCGTCGAAAATCTCGGCGCCCTTCCGGTCAGTTCCGTGCGAGCATTTGCCGGCCGCAAAGCGCGCTTCGCGGTGGCCGTGATGCGCGCCATTTGGCATGGCGGTTATGATGTGG
>Ga0181521_10005983_pt1 | contig 13380 bp, 12 predicted proteins | sample PEATcosm2014_Bin_32_FD_119764 | JGI IMG/M metagenome (GOLD analysis project Ga0181521, IMG submission 119764) | Peatland microbial communities from MTU Mesocosm Facility, Houghton, MI, USA - PEATcosm2014_Bin02_60_metaG | ecosystem: Environmental > Terrestrial > Soil > Wetlands > Peat | place...
GTGGGGGGGAAATGATTGCTCAGGTCCGCGAGCTCACGCTCGCCAATCACGCTAATCTTCCCTACATCTTGCAGGTTTTGGCAGATGCCAATCACGAGCAAGGAATAGCCATCGGGACTGGCCTCGGCCAGGCAGCGCTTGCCTCGGTGAAATCCGACCAGGCCTATGCCACGGCTATCCAGCAGGCGGTCGCCGATAAAAATCTCGGCTGGGCCGCTGGCGCCGCAAATGATGCTGGCGGCGCCGGTTCCGCTCAACCAAAAATAGGCAGCACGGTCACGACGGTCGACGAAGTAACGGGCGTGACCGAAAAAGGCACTCAGACCATCACCACGGGAACTGTGGTCTATGCGGACGAACTCGTGCGCACCGGTACCACCGGCAAGGCCCAGCTGCTGTTTGCCGACCGCACCAATCTGGCTGTCGCGCCGATGACGGAAATCCGGCTGGACAAATTCGTCTATGATCCTAACGGCGGTCAAGGCAATGTGGTTATCGTGGCAACCGAAGGATCGTTTCGCTTCATCACGGGCCTGCTGCCGCACGAAGACTACACGATCAAGACGCCTTTTGCGACGATGGGAGTACGTGGCACCGAGTTCATCGCTGTGATTTGTGACAGAGTGTCGGCTTTAAACACCGGATGCGGATTGCAGGCCCAAGTGCAATCCGGCGAGATAGTGGTAACGACCAATTCGGGGCAGGTGATTCCGTTGGCGGCTGGCCAAGCGCTGTCAGTCAGTGCTCAGGGCGTGCCGAGCACACCCACACTAAACAGCACACCCATCGCGAACTTCGCTGATCTAGGGCCGGCGATTACCAACGTATCGTATGCCGACGCGCTGAACGCATTCGCGGCTGTGATGGGCGGCGTCTCGACCGGTGCCACGGGTGCTGGCGGCGGCGGAGGTGGCGGGGGTGGTGTGACGACGCCCGCAGCGTCCCCCAACGGAAACGGGTCGGCTGCCGGCAGCCCGCATTAAGGCGTTCCACTTACTCAGTCGCTCGCGCAATTAAAGTCGGCAACCAGAACGCATCTGCCTCCTTCGGATTGACCTCATCAGCCGGCCGCCCAATTTGCCGGTCGATCTCGCCGGCAACACAGCTCGCGTGATGGCCATTTCCGCAGACCGTGTTGCCGTAAGATGCATTTTGGCGTACGGTAGCTTTGCGGAATTCGACTGAAGGAATTTGCCGATGTTGAGGACAATGCTGGCGGGCGTCGTGAGCGCGATTGTTCTGACGTCGCCAAGCCTGCTCGGAGCCGCCGAACTGCAAATGCCTCAAGTCAATGCGCCGGACTCTTGCGGGCCCTGCGGCTGCCTAACTGTTACTTACGTATACCATCGGGAGCTTCGGTCGACTTATGGCTTAAGCTTCGACCCGCGTAATTACGATACGACCCAGCCCCATTATTATTTTGGCCCGATGCATGCGTACCCGCGCTACTTCGTCGACGGGCAGCCGACTCCCGGCTCGTGCTGAGCTACGTCGATCAAAACCTAAGGCGGCGCTCCGACCCTGCGAATTAATCCCGGAGCCATTCGACACGTTATGTGCAAAGCACCACGGCTCGGCCGCGGGACTGAGATGCACCACACAGCAAGCCGGTTAGCTATCTAATTTGTTCGTATTCTATCAGGACCATGTCCGTTCTGGTGTGATCCAATTGCAACAGGTTTTATGATTCTTATTAGAAAGAGCTCAAAAGCACACTTATAGGCGCATCTTGGCGCTGCTCGTCTGGATAGCTGCAAAAATATCGCCCATAGTAGTTGCAGCCAGGGGTATAGGCGTTGGGGATGTGGGGATCGCGCAAAATAGCTGCGTTCGGGGCGCTAAGCTTGGCTCTCGCGTGTGCCGGCTGCAACGCTTTGCTTCTGCCCGCGTCTGGACCTAACGCGCTTGCTATTGATTCTGGCGCCGCGTGGAATGGACCGCCCTACGGTCTCGTCAAGCTCACGCCGAAAACGGTCGGCATCCTGGAAGAGTACGGTCCCCAAACTCTCACTGCGACTTTTGGCGACCGTCGTCCGCCGCCTGAAATTCGCTTTGGCATTGGTGACGTCCTCGGCGTTACAATCTTTGAAGCGGCGGCCGGCGGTTTGTTCATTCCCGCGGAGGCGGGCGTCCGCCCAGGCAACTTCGTTACGCTGCCAAATCAGCCGATCGATACCAAAGGCATGATCTCGGTTCCCTATGCGGGCCTAGTTCCGGCTGCCGGTAAGACGCCCCCAGAGGTCGAGCAGATCATTGTGGATCGCATCAAGAATCGAGCGATCGAGCCGCAGGTGGTCGTGGCGCTGGCGACCCAGAACACGTCGCTCATCAGCGTTGTTGGCGAGGTGAACGCGTCCGTGGTAACGGGCCGCCTTCCGGCGGAACCAGCGGGCGAGCGCGTTCTTGATTACATCACTCGCGCCGGAGGGCCCAAAGACCAAGGCCAGGACACGTGGGTCGTGCTGGAGCGGCACGGTAAGCGGGCTTCAGTTCCCTTCGGTGCGCTCGTTTATGAGCCCGGCAACAACATCTGGGCTTGGCCGGGCGATACCATCTATCTTTATAAGGAGCCGCAGACCTTCCTTGCCTTCGGCGCTACCGGTCTGCAAGGCCAGCTACCGTTCAGCGCTGGCAATACGTCGTCGGCGTGGCGGATGACACTTGCCGAGGGTGTTGCGGCGGCAGGTGGACTGATCGATGTCCAGGCCGATCCCGGCTCGGTGTTCCTGTATCGGCGCGAGCCGCGCGAACTCGCCATAAAACTTGGGGTCGATTGCTCGAAGATGGATGGCCCGACCGTGCCGGTCGTTTATTCGGTAAGCTTTGCCGATCCTGCAGGCTATTTCCTCGCGACCAGGGTGCAAATGCGTAACAAGGACGTCATTTTCGCCGCCAACGCGCAGTCGGTCGATATCGAGAAGTTCACCACGTTCCTCAACGCGCTGATCAGCGTTCCCAATAACGTCGCGAGCACCGGTGCCGATTTCGAACTTTGGCGAATCGATAGCCATATCCGGTAGTGGGTGATGGGCTGCGGCGCAGACGCCGGCCTGTTGCGCCCACGTCCGGCGGTCTGATGGCGCTTGAGGGTGCGCCGTCCTATCCTGCCAGCATGACACAACGGTTCAGAACAGCCGCGCCGGTTAGGTTCTCCGCTTGGCTGTTGTTCGCGACCGCGGCGCTTGCGCCACTGCCCTTCGGCTCAAACACGCCGACCGCCGTCGCCTTCTGGTGCATGGTGCTGGGCACGTGCCTTGTGTTCGCGCCAGTGCGGTCGCTGAATACCGGCCAGCTGGCGCTTGCCGGTCTTGCTGGAATTGTGGTCGTCGCCTACGCGCTGGTGCTGTACGTGCAGCAGGTGGATCCGCCTTGGCTTGCCGCCCCCCCGCATCCGATCTGGCACGAGGCCGAGGCCGCGCTCGGTGTGCCGCTTTCGCCGTCGGTCTCGATCGCCCGCAATCAGCCTTGGTTTGAGCTTGGCCGACCGCTTGTTTGCATGCTGGCGGTCGCTTGCGGCTTTCTGGTCGGCACTGACCGTGGGCGCGCGCGACAACTCCTCAAAGTGATCGCTTGGTCGGGTGCCGCCTATGCGATGTACGGCATTCTGGCGCATCTCATCGATCCGACCCACATCCTGTGGCGCGAGAAAGAGGCCTATCTCCCCTACGTGACCGCAACTTTCATCAACCACAACACTGCGGCGGCCTATTTCGGCTCTTGCGCGGTGGTGTGGTCGCTCCTGCTTTGGGAGCGGGTGAGACTCGAGATGCCGCGAGGTCCGCTCCAGTGGCGGACGATACCGTCAGGACTATTGTCCGGCACGCCGACAAAAATCGTCGTCGCGTTCGTAATGCTGTTTCTATGTCTCGCGGCGATGTTCATGACTGGCTCGCGTGGCGGAGTGGTGCTCTCGCTGCTCGCACTGATCGTGGCGTTCACAGTGTTCTTCCGTCGCGACCTGCCGCGACGGAGTGGGCTCGTGAACGCAATTGTTGGAGCCGGCGCAGTTACGCTCATTTTGCTGCAGTTCATGGGTGCCGGCATCAACGCCCGGTTCGATTTCCAGGGCGCATCGGACGAGGGGCGGCTTGAGACCTATAGGTCGACCTTGCGCATGATTGCCGATCACCCTTGGTTCGGGACCGGGCAGGGCACATTTGCTTACGCATTTCCCGCCTATAGAAGCCCGAATATCTCGATGTGGGGGGTTTGGGATATTGCCCACAACACGCTCCTGGAGGTTGCGTCCGACATGGGCATCCCGATCGCGACGCTTGTCGTCATCGCCTGGCTGGTCGTCTTCGCCGTACTCATCCGCGGCGCCTTGGTCCGCCGACGCGATCTCGTGATTCCAGTCGCGGCCCTCGCGGTCGCGATCCTCGCCGTGCTGCATTCGCTGATCGATTTCACCCTGCAAATACCCGGGTACGCCATCGTGGCTATGGCGCTCATTGGCGCGGGACTTGCTCAGTCACTTTTGGGAAGCAGCGATAAAACCGCAAAAAAGTCGGGAATTCTCGTTAAGAATCAATCGAGAGTTAATACGGATGAGTCCGCTGTGGGTGGTGATTTCTAGAGACCCCATGGTATATTAAATGGAATGTTAATTTGACAGGGTGTCGCGATGCGCTCGGTGTACTGGAACGCGTTTAGAGTTCTTTTATTGGTTGGCAGCATCGGGATTTCCATGGTGCCGTCCGACAGTCGAGCGCAACAGGCGGGGCAACTCACCTCCCAACAATTCCAGGCCGACCCTGCCCAGGTTTTGGCCGATTTTCCAATCGGTGGGCCGCTAATGATTTCACTGATCAGGCAACTCGCAATCGCCGATCACGCTGATTTGGCATTAATCATCGGCCTTTTGGCGACTGCCAATCCTGATCAGGCGAATGCTATCGGTACCGGCTTGGGCCAAGCCGCCTTGGCGTCAGTGACTGCGGACCAAGCCTATGCGTACGAAATACAGACCGCGCTTGCCGCCACAAACAATCAGACTGCGTCTCTGGCCTTTGCGGCCGTCATGGGAGATCAAGCTATCGGAGCGACCGGCGCTGGCGGGGGAGGAGGTGGCGGCGGCGGTGGACCCGTCAATCAGAACACGGCGGGAGGTGGTGGCGGTAACACACTGATTGTGAGCAGCCCCATACAAACGACACCAACGCATTCCATTACGTCAACTTCCGCCGGAAGCGCGAGTTCTCCGGTTTCCGTCGGCAACCCATGATGAAGTCTTAAGCACACGCAGCCGTGGACGAATTAGAATGATCATATCAAGGATCCAGGCGACAGCCGCCGGGAAGCTACATGCTCCAGATCGATAAGGCTAAGAACGCTGTCGAGCCCGCGGCCCCGGCGCCCGACGCTGCGTCGCCAGAAGAGCAGTATGCGTCGTTCGTAGCATTCGTGCGCCGGCAGTCGCCGGTCATCATATTTATCATGCTGCTGACGCTCGGTTTGGCGACGGTCTACATTTTCACGACACCTCCGCGATATACCGGCGAGGCTGTCATGATTATCGATACCCACAAATCTAATCTTTTCCAGCAGCAAAATTCGCTGGGATTTGACGCGCCGGTCGACACTGCGATGGTCGATAGTCAGGTCGAGATCCTCAAATCTGAAAACATCGCACTCTCGGTTATCAAGGACCTGCATCTCACCGACGACCCTGAATTCGTAGGAGCAAGCGGCGGGCTCATTGGCACCGTGTTCGGTCTGGTCTCGAGCGTAGCCAATCTTTTCGGCCCCGACGAACCGAGTTCGGATTTAGCACTCACCCGAAGGGCGCTCCAGCATTTCGAGAACGCGCTGAGGATAAGGCGGGTCGGCCTCACATATGTTATCGACATCGACTATGAGTCACTCAGTCCTGAACGCGCGGCACAGATCGCCAATGCAATCGCCGACGCCTATGTGGTCGATGCACTGGAATCCAAATATCAATCAACCAAACGCGCGGCGGTCTGGCTGCAAGACCGGCTCAAGGAGCTGCGCGCCCAAGCCACGGCGGCCGACCGCGCCGAAGTCGATTTCAAGGCCAAAAATAACATTGTCGATACCGGGGGGCGGTTGCTCAACGAGCAGCAACTGGCCGAACTGAACAGCGCGCTCGTCCTCGCTCAGGCGCAGACTGCTGAGGCTAAGGCTCGGATGGACCGAGTGCAGCAGATTTTACAGAAAGAAAACCAGAGCCCAAGGTTTGAAGACACTGCAACCGTCACCGACACCCTCCACGACGACGTCATCACCAGGCTGCGCCAGCAGTATCTTGATATTTCGGCCCGGGAATCGGATTGGTCGACGCGCTACGGGCACGATCATCTTGCGGCGGTCAATCTCCGCAATCAGATGGCCGAGATCAGAAAATCGATCGACGACGAATTGCGACGCATTGCCGAGACCTACAAGAGCGACTACGAGATCGCGATGGCGCGTGAGAGCGCGGTGCAGAAAGGGCTGAACGACATCATCTCACAGTCGAACGACACTAATCAGGCGCAGATCACGCTGCGCGAGCTCGACTCTACTGCGCAAAGCTACCGGGCAATGGCCGACAATTTCCTCCAGCAGTACATGATGTCGGTGCAGCAGCAATCTTTCCCGATCACAGAGTCGCGGCTGATTACTCAGGCGACGCCGCCGTTGAACAAGAGCCACCCAAGAACGCTGTTGGTGCTTGCGATTGCGACGGCGGGTGGGATGATTCTGGCCTTTGGGATAGGCATGGTGCGGGATTTTTCCGATCGGGTTTTCCGCACCAGTCAGCAAGTGGAGGACGGATTACAGGCCGATTGCATCGCTGTTGTGCCTGTTTTGAAGGAGGACGCGAGCGTCGACGCGGCAGTTCCCGCTGAAAGCGATGGCCCAGTACACCGAAGTCTTTTGCGGCGGGTGGTCGATATTGTGTATGCGGGCCTCGTCAAGACTTCCGAGACTTTGAAGGTCGCACGATATTTTTCCGAGCGAAGAAAATTCAACAGAGAGGCCGCGAACGAGCCAGTGTTTTCTGCGAGACGGAATGATTCGACCTTCGGCGCAAGGACAATCGTGCGCGACAAAAGCGTACTGTGGCATGTGATCGATTCGCCGTTTTCGCGATTTACCGAGTCTATACGTGCTATCAAGATCTCCGGCGATCTTTTTGGGGTCAGTAAATCGAACAAAGTCATCGCACTTACTTCGTCGCTTCCAAATGAAGGTAAGTCGACCATTGGGACTTCTCTGGCGCAATTGATGGCGCACTCAGGCTCGCGAGTGATTTTGCTGGATTGCGATCTTCGCAATCCTGTGTTGAGCCGAAAGCTTGCCCCGAATGCGAACTCTGGGTTGATTGAGGTTCTCTCAGGCCGGGCGTCGCTAGACGATGTGACCTGGACTGATCCGTCCACCAAGCTGACGTTCTTGCCGTGTGTGCTCAAGTCGCGCGTCGCCCACACTAGCGAAATCCTGGCATCGGAAGCGACCAAGAAACTGTTCGACCGGTTACGCGAGACTTACGATTACGTTGTCGTCGATCTTTCGCCGCTGGCACCCGTGGTTGATGTGCGCGCAACGTATAACCTCGTGGATTCCTACATCTTTGTCATCGAGTGGGGGCGCACCAAGATCGACGTGGTCGAACATGCGCTCGGTGCTGCACGCGGCGTATACGACAATTTACTCGGCGTTGTCCTCAACAAAGCGGACATCAATGTGCTGAACCGCTATGAGAGCTATCGTGGCAAATACTATTACAACCGATATTACGCGCGTTACGGTTACACCGACTGATGCCGACCAATTGCTTGATCACCAAGCCGTACTGTTTCGTCCGTCAACATTCGAGGTCAGTTCTTGCGTGCCGTTTGGCGCAAATTCCTTTCAGCGACCCAGGCGCGGGTTGAAGACAGGATCCGCCCCATGCCGCAAGCTCTGAACAAGTATTGCCAGATTGCCGTACGGATCTCGCTGATTAGCGTCGGAGTTTTGGCGGTGGCTTGGGGTACACAGGCCATGGCCGTTTTTTCGCAACAGGTGACGATTGAACGCGTGGCGGCCCATGTCATCAATGGCGATCCATTTAAAGCCGAGGTGCTGGCAACCTTGCTGCCTCAGGTGGAGGCGGCCGAACATGCGGAGCGGTGCCGTCCTGCTGCCATACACAGCGCTGCGATCATACGGACTCGGATCGCGGAACAGGCTCTATATGATGGTGGCGACATTGATGCGTCGCTACTCTCGCTCAGCGAATCGATACACCGATCGCTGGCATGTTCTCCGGCTGATCCGTTCTTGTGGTTCGTGCTCTACTGGGTGGAGAGTAATCGAAACGGATTTAACGCGGACTATCTTAGGTATCTACGACTCTCCTACCAATTAGGCCCATATGAATCTTGGATCGCTCTCAAGCGCAATCGCTATGCGCTTGCCGTATTTCAGCAGCTGCCGCCGGATCTCGCCCGGAAGGCGATTACAGAGTTCGCTAAGCTCCTCGACACGGGATTTTATGCGGACATGGTTGCTATCTTTACCGGCCCCGGCTGGCGCGAGCGAGCGCTTCTGTTGCCGGGCCTGAAGGATGTTGCTGAACGCAACAGACAGGCCTTTGCGAGGGCCCTGTACAAACTTGGCTACGACGTCGACGTGCCGGGTATTGCGCGTCCGGATCCGCGGCCGTGGGACTAGAACCAGCCACTGGCGTAATCGTGCAATAGTGCAATGAAATGTGCGTAATTCGGGCATAAACTCCATCTAAAGTCGATGGACCAGGCTTAGCGTTTTTTCCGGCGATATCCGATACGATGTCAACCAAGTGAAGGTTGGAGGTAATATTGGGATTGATGATAATCGAGGCCGATCTCGTGCCGAAACTATCTCGACAGCGAGCGGGACGGCCACAGACGTTAAGCGGGTGGGTGGGGTACGACAAACGGTGCTGCGTGTTTGCGTTGCTTGTCGTGCTTCTGGCGTGGGGGACTGGTGCTGCGGCGCAAGTTACCTCACCTATGGGCACCCAAGGCGCAGCCACGGTGGGGAGTTCAAGCGGGCGCCCGCCCGCACAGCTGCCGCTGCTAAGCGGCACTCCAAGCGCGGGCGTTAAGTCGCATTTGGGGCCAACGGGAAAACCATGCCTAACTGTATTTGGCTCTGCAAAAGCTCAGATCATAAATCCCAACATATTCGAGCACATAATTATGGCGAGCAACGAATGTAGCCAGCCGATCAAAATGAAGGTGTGTTACTACCAATCATCACAATGCGTTCCACTTGATGTTCCGGCATATGGGCGCAAGGAGATCGTTCTGGGAATCATGCCGGCAATGAATCAGTTCCGGTTCGAATATCGAGAACAGTTCACTCCGGGCATGGGCGGCCTGGGGGCGGGCTTAAATTAGCCGGCGGCTGGGCTCGATTACCGCGCAACGCTATCAAGCGTGGATCTAAGGGAAGAGTCTATGCTCAAACATCTCGCCGGCCTCGCTGTAAGCTTTGCGATCCTGGTCCTTTCGACAGGCGCGCATGCGAGCTGCACCTGTCAATGTGTTAACGGTCAGGTGCAGCCCGCGTGCACTAGCCCGTTTGATATTCCGCCGATTTGCACTTTGAGAACCTGCCCTTTCGAGCCAAGCCTCACTCCCCCTCCGATTGGCAGTAGAAGCTCGTCGTGCGGTCAGGTTCAATCGTGCGACGTATATGGGCATTGCACCTGGAAATACGTTTGCCATTGATTCCCGGCGGCCCAAAGGATGATGGTCCATGGCCGATCCTCGCAATTGGCAGTGATCGCACTTAACATCAATTTTCAGGATGTAGGGGCCATTCGCGCAAAAATTGTCCGGCAGATTGGTACCTAGAAGTGTTGAAAGGTCTCGATCAGATGCCCGGCGCTAAGGTCCGCTGAGCAACAAAGCTGGCCATTGCCAGACCGATGCACGCTGCCAAAGCGTCGACAATGAAGTCACTCAGACGCGCGTGACGGCCAGGAACAGCGAATTGCGCTAGCTCAACCGCTCCAGCAAAGATCACAATCCAGAGCGCGACCCATCCGGGTCGACGGCCGTAACCGATCCCGAACGCGATGCCGGTGGCGACGAAGATCGCGAAATGTTCGAGAGCATGCGGCACATCGGTTTCAGGTCGTAACGAGGGTGGAACGAGGGATAGTACGACGATCGTGACCGCTAATAGCCACGATGCAATGCGAAATGCGTTTATGACCAAAAATCTTACTCGTGGGTCAATTGGGCTCATCGATCAATCATGAGGTTTGCGAACTGGCATTACGGTGCAAGGAGAGTGCCGATTCGCTCAAGGAATCACAGTGTACCGGCACCAAGCGATTGGGCAAATGTCGGATCGATCTCTTTGACCGTTCCTTCGATGTATTGCTTTCCGGCCGGCGTCGCGGACTGGAAGGCTTGCACCACCGCTGGCTTGCCTTGGTGCGCAATAAGCAGGCGAATATCTCGTCGAGCCAGTAGCTGCAATTCAGTGTCCTTGATTTCGTCCAGCTGCGCCGTCACGAGCAGGCGAAGTGGCATCAGTGCCGGTTCGGTGGGGCTGGTGTAATAAGACATTTTGAGGGCTTCTGTCGGATCGGGCTTTGGCCAGCGATAGCGTGATGCTAGCGCCGCAAGGAGAAGCCATGTGCTGGACTGGTGGGGTGCGTAGCGCAGCGCCCGATCTAGTCTCACCTGTACCCGGTCCAAGGCCTCGGTCTGTTCAGACTCGTTACTGGAGCTAGCCCAAAGCAAGTCCGAGTAGGTGTACGCGGAATCTGCCCACAGATCGCCGCGGATGGCGCCGATCCACGCCGCCCAGGTTGCGTCATTGCGTTGCTTGGCAGCAAGTGCCGCGCTCTGCGGGTCCGTGGGTAGGTGATTGACACCTGGCCGCGTGAGCTCGGCGAGCAGCAGCCAAATGCACTGCGCCCCAAGAATGATCGCGAGTACGAGTGTCACGAGCCGGAAAGTGGTTTGCGATGGCATATTCATCGGCGAGTTATATAAACCTTCCTATTGGAACCATAGCAGGATCGATACGATCGATCACAATCGGCAGTACTGCCTCGGCCACTCCCGCATGGTCAAATGAAGACTCGCCGATCCGCTTGGAGAACGAGACACGTCAACCGTCCGGTCGCATAGGCGCCGGTATCGATATTGATGCGGTTCGAACGAACCTCAGGTTCCTTGGCGGGTGTGTGGCCGTGAACGACAATCTTTCCGAAATCTTCTTCGTGCAGCAGGAAGTCCTCGCGGATCCAGAGCAGATCATGCTCGCTTTGTTGACTTAAGGGAATCCCCGGACGCACGCCGGCATGGGTGAAGAAGAAATCCCCGCAGGTAAATGACAGGCCGAGTCCTTCCAGGAAACGGCGATGGTTCGCCGGCAGCGCCTCTCGAAAGGCCTCGGCAACGTCCTCTGCTGGTTGCGGATTGCCGCGCGTGGGGGGTTTTACGCCATAGGAAAGCAGAGTCTGGATCCCTCCATATTGCATCCATTCTGCGAGCACTGATGGATCGTTTAAGAACTGAATCGCGTAACTTTCGTGATTTCCTTTAAGATAAACCATCGCGTGCTGTTTCCTTCGCGCGATCAAAGCATCAATGACTTCGCGCGAATTCGGGCCGCGATCAATATAGTCGCCCAAGAAGACTTGTACTGATTGCTCGATAGGATGGGCCTTGAGGGTGGCATCAATACGCCCGAATACGGACTTCAGCAGGTCCACTCGCCCATGAACGTCGCCAATGGCGTAAACACGAATGCCATTAGGAATCCGCGGCTGCGCTTCCTGTTGTGGGGATGCCAAAACATTCCAGGCCAAAGCGTTTTCTCCTAGATCGTGACAGGGACGTTTAAGCCATCTGCTCTGGGTTAACAAACCCCTGCCCACAGGCTCCGATTTTGACTTGAATTACGCCGACGCCACGAACGGGATTGCAGACTTTTGCCGGTATTTATTCCCCAACAAATTGGTTGGGAAAAAATGCCATGCGTCTAACGGCAAAGGCTCTCGCAGGGATCGCGTTGATCGCAGTCACGTGTTGGGGATCTGCTTCGGAAGCATCTTTCTTCAGCTATCCGCGCCTTTTGCGGCTCCAGATCGACCGGATTGCCTTTGAGGAGCCAACGCTTGCCCCAATGGCACATACTGTGTTCTGCCTGCGCTACCAGGAAGACTGCTTGGTGCAAAAGGTCGATTTCCGCAAGCGCAACATTGCGGTGACGATGGATCGATTGAACGAGCTCAACACCGTCAATCGTCAAGTCAACCGCGACATCGCCCCGCAGCCCAACTTGGGCGGACTTGCCACCGAGCAATGGCTGGTCTCGCCGCCGGCCGGTGATTGCAACGACTATGCGGTCACCAAGCGCCATGAATTGCTCGAGCGCGGCTGGCCGTCGCGGTCACTGTTGCTGTCCGAAGTCGTGGTTCCGTCGGGCGAGCATCACCTCGTCCTTGTCGTGCGCATGAAAGACGTCGACCAGATGCGAGACATTGATCTGGTTCTCGACAACCTCAACGCCAATCTTCGGCCGGTCGAGATCACGCCCTATAAGTGGGTACGCATGGAATCTCCGAGTAACCCGAAATACTGGTCGACCGTCAGCGTGCCGTCCCGCCTGCGCAGCGCGATGCTGACCGACTAAAATAGCCTCGGGTATTTTACCAACAAAAAAGTCTCGCGCCGCGGTGACGCGGAACGAGGGTTCATGGGACTTCCCAGGGATGACCGCTGCGGATCAAACCCAAACCTCTTTGGCCAATGGCCGGCTTGCAGACATAATTTGCATCGCGCATGTCAGTTGCCGGTGGATGGCATGGCGGCTCGCTGAGTTCCTATTGCTGAACGGAGCGGCTTTTGCTTTGGGCGATTGCCAGCCCGAGCGTAGCCGCAGCAATCATTGCGGCGGCGCTTCCTAACACGCCGGGGTTCATGAATGACAGGATCAACAGTGTGATTAGGCAACTTGCGCCCGCCATCGGATAGAAGGAATCGCGGCCCCTTTGCAGCGACGCTCGCAACAGAATGAAGATCGAAAAGACTGTTGTCGCGACAATGAGCCAGAGCATCGGACGGCCCAGTTCAATAGCCGTCGCTGCCGCTGCAGTCGGTGCGGTGGAAAGTGGCGTTCGATCATCGACGTCACGATAGATCGGCGCGATCGCCGCAATAGTGCCGGCGCCGGTCCCAATCAAAGGTGTGTCATCGAGAATGCGTTGGCTCAGCTCCGTCAGGGACGCAGGCGAGTCGGCGAATGCAAGGGTGAGGTTCTTGTTCGGCAGCCCCGGTTCTCTGGCTGCGACAAGTCCGGCAACCGCGATGGCGAAGACAGCGATCGCCAAAGCAGCCCAGGAACCCAGGCCGAGGCGGCGGATCAAGGCGACCGACA
>Ga0181521_10005984_pt1 | contig 13377 bp, 16 predicted proteins | sample PEATcosm2014_Bin_32_FD_119764 | JGI IMG/M metagenome (GOLD analysis project Ga0181521, IMG submission 119764) | Peatland microbial communities from MTU Mesocosm Facility, Houghton, MI, USA - PEATcosm2014_Bin02_60_metaG | ecosystem: Environmental > Terrestrial > Soil > Wetlands > Peat | place...
GTTCCATAAGGTCTTCGGCTATCTCGAATGAGATTCCCTCGAACTTAGCGAGGGGTCTTCCGAAGAGGACGCGGCGTTTCACGTAGTCCGATCCGAGCTCGAGGCATTTCTCGGCTCCTCCGAGGCATGCGCTTGCAACGAGGATTCGAGCTACGTTAAAGCCTTCCATGTTTACGTAGAACCCTCTATTTTCTTGACCCAAAACGTACTTTGCTGGAATCTTCACGTCTTTGTAAGTGAACCCGCCTGTGGAAAGCCCCATGCGTCCCATGTCAGGGAACGTTGTATACGACACGCCAGGGCTCTTAGCGGGAACGTAGGCGAATGTCATTCCCTTATTGCCGAGTTCGGGGGCAGTTCGGAATAGGGTTAGGTGCCCGCCTCCTCTCTTTGTTGCTTCGAGGACGCCACTGATGTATATCTTGTCACCGTTGATCACGTACTCGTTGCCTGTTTTCTTGGCGGCCGTCTTAATGTTCGCCAAGTCTGAGCCTCCGCCGGCTTCTGTTGTGCAAATTCCTAGGAACCATTTCCCGGCGGCTATGTTCGGGAGCAGTTCCTTCTTCAGTTCCTCAGAGCCGTGTTTTGCGACGAGGCGGCTCCAGCCGAGGTTGAGTAACGTGTAAACTGGGACAGACATTGACAACTCTCCTCGAGCGATCTCGTGAACCGCAAGCATGGCGTAAACCATCTCCTCCCCAGGACTGGCGGAGCCCCCGTACTCTTCGGGAATTGTGATCCCGAAAATTCCTAGCTCAACCATTTCCTTGATAATGTCCTCTGGTATTCCATCGGCTTTCTCGTCTATCTCTCTTGACCGAGGAAACAGCTTCTCATCGGCGAACTCTCTCACGGTCTTCTTGAAGAGCTCTTGCTCAGGGGTAAGTCTGAAATCCAATATTATTCATCCGGGACGGATGAATTGACTATTAGCATATTGATTCTTACTTCATAGAGTATTGAGATTACAGATTAAGCCCAATCAAGCAGGTTGCGACGCAATAAACTTGGTAGACCGAGTGGCAAGACGCTGGTACCGGGTGACCGCCTACGAAGCGACAAACACGGTATATCGCAGTGGTTCCGAGTCTTCGGATACAGATTGAATAGTCCGATTGAGTTGGCATTGTGGAGCGATCTTACATTGCGCCAGAAGACTCGACCGAATCATGAAAAAATTGTAGCACGAGTACATCTTGGGAAGGAATTCGTCGCGAGGCGGAAGTTTACTGTTTTGAACTCTTAAATAGCAAACGTAGTTCTGATTGCGCTAAACGCCCAAATGAGACGGATAGTACCGACCATGCGCGCTATTGCAATCGTGACATTAGCCATTTTCCTCATGTCTACACTATATGTTCCCGCCTCAGCATCTACCATAACGGTAAACGTTCAGGGGCAGCAGGTTCACACTTCAATTGATTTATCACTGGTTCAAAACATCACGGTGCTACCTAACATCACGACAACGGTTGGCTCGGCTACACAATCAAATATATCCGCAGCCTTCGATCAAGCTCTAAGCCACGCTAATCCCAATGCTGCCTCTTCTGGTCTCACTGTCGGAATAACTTCAACGAAGGGCTTGCTGAATCTTACATGTACCATGGATGTGGCTGGTGTTTCACAGAGAAATGGGGACATCGTTTCCGCAAACATGACCTGGTTGGCGTTCAAGGTAACCTCGGATCTGCGAGCGGAAAACCTCAGCTACAACACGATAGGAAGCCGTTACTTTAGACCCGTGGTCGCGTATTATGCAAACGCGAGTCGTTTCATCGGCCGTCCCAACGCTACGATTACTGGGGTGATATTCTTCATTAATGGGACATCTTTCAACCCCACGCAAGCGCAGAACTACGCAGGTAACTTCACAATGATTGACTTCAGTGGACTCAACACTGCGCTGGACCAGTGGAATCGAACTTACACGCTTAGCAACAACACGACGACCTGGCGATACTCGCCGATTCAACTATTTAGTTTCGATATGAGAATTGAACGCAAGAACGTGACTGCAGACTATGTGGCTAATTATAGCTACAGTGCCATGATCTCGGTCTCAGGATTGAGTCGCGCACAAGGAAATACTCTTCTTGTCGATGTCGGAACCGGGGAAATGGAATGGGCGATGGCGGCGATAGTGATCTTGGCTGTCCTCGCCGCCATTATTGTCCAAGTAAGGTTTAGGAACCGACGGAAACGAGTTGGGAAGTTTCAGCGAAGATAGGATTCAGCCGCGAACTCTCTCTTTGGCGACCTTCTCCAGTTCCGCATTGTCGAAAACTCCTTTGAAATGCTCCTTAAGGATGCCAAGGTAAAGAGCGACCTCATCGTCGCTCATGTACTGGAACATGTAATCACCTCGATATGGAGAAGGCTCACCCTCCCGAGAGATGTACTCGATATGCATTAGCGGGTCACCCCGCTTGATCGTAATCGGTTGCCGACCATTGTTCAAGTTTACCAGTTCGAGCGCCAGACGGCCCACGAATCCGCTGTGAACTTTTGCAGCATTGAGAAACGAGAGCCCCATCCTTCCGTACTTGCTCTTGGCAGTGAGGTGGGATACATAGTTAGGAGGCGTGAATACGACCTCGTAAGATATGACATTTCGATGTTCCAGATAATGTAAAGTAGTTTCGTCTCGGACGGTTAGAACGTAGCCGTCGCCGTCTAACAATGCGTAATCGAACGGGTGTATGCATTTGTAGGTTTGAATCAGCTTACTGATTTGTTCTCTTCCCGCAACGCCCAAGGCAAGAATCCCCTCTACATAGCGGGCTGTTTAGTATTTCTGCATTCGCGTTGTCACGAATCAGGTGCTTTGCGTCGCATTCATGGTTCCGGTGTAGTACTCTGAGTTAGCTATCAATTGCTGCTGAGAGGAGAGTGTGATCAAAACGTTTGTACCTTTGCCTGCGCCGACTGTGAAATCCAGCGTACCGTCGATCTCTGGAGACGCTATCCCGAGGGCTGTTGTCGTCTTGTTAAAGACCCATGTTACGTTCGAGACTTGTATCCTGATTGAGTCGTAGTCGCCAGAAGGAATCTGGCCAGTTCCTAGAAGTCTTGTGGAATTCTCAAGTGAAACCAAATCCACATTCACAGATTGGTTGGAAACTACCTTCCATCCTGCGCCGCTCGCCTGCCCTTTTGAGTGCGCCCAGATGGTATCAATGGTAACGTATACGTGATCAGCCTTACCTATTGCCGTGGAACGTAATGAAACGGAGATAGTGCCCGTCGATACGGCAGGGTAGACTAGCATTACGACTAGGATAACCGCTGAGACTGCTGCTACAACTTGCTTCGAATTCACTGTAAATCAGAGCGGCCTATACCGACCGTTTTCTTAAAAGCACATTGGATTCCCTCTTGGCCCTCTCCTGACACCTCTACAGCAGGTTTCGTAGGCTCGTTGAATCAGTTTCGTTGGCTGACCATGCTTCTTGAGGTCTGCGCCGCGGTTCTCGCCTCCGTAGTTGCAGACGACTATCAGTTTCACTCGAAGGCCGTGGTCTGGTGAGTCCTCGTTAGTGGACAAGACCCTAGATCGGGGGGCTGGGTTAGCTGGAACCTTTGTTGAAATCTTTTCCAAAACCATATAACGTTTCACGTGAGACGAAACGCACCCAGATGACGCGACTTGAAGGAAACAAAAATCGTCCAATTCGGTGTTGGTCCAATAGGAGCTACGCTTGTTGAGTATACCCTTCGAAAGAAGGGAATCAAGCTTGTGGGCGCTGTTGACATAGACAAGAATAAGGTTGGAAAGGACCTGGGAGAGTTAACGGTTGGTAAGCATCTAGGACTCCAGATTTCCGATAACGCGGATCGTCTCTTAGCTCGTGTAAGGCCCGATGTCGTACTGCATTCGACGGGATCGTACCTGAAAGATGTCATGCCTCAACTGGTGAAGATAATGGATGCTGGGGCAGACGTGATATCGACCTGCGAAGAGCTTGCGTACCCTTTCTTGAAACATCCGGACATTTCAAAACAGCTCGACAAAAGAGCGCGCAAGAATGGTGTAACCGTTTTAGGAACTGGGGTAAACCCCGGATTTGTCATGGACTCATTAGTCATCACGAGTACTGGGGTTTGCCAAGAGGTGAAGAAGATCCGATCAAACAGAATACAGGACGCATCGCTTCGAAGGATTCCTTTTCAGAAAAAGATAGGGGCTGGTTTGTCGCCTGATCAGTTCAAAGCGAAAGTCGCGGAAGGAACTATAAAACACGTGGGCTTTCCAGAGTCTATAGCAATGATAGCATCGGCTCTAGGATGGAAGCTTGACCGAATTGAAGAGCAAATAGAGCCGAAGATTGCGCAGAAAGCTGTTACAAGTGACTACACAAGGGTCGAGCCTGGACAGGTGGCAGGAGTGGATCAGACTGCTTGGGGCATCGTGGGCGGCGAGCGAGTAATAACCCTTAATCTGCAAGCATATTTAGGCTGCCCTGAGCCTCGAGAGGAGATCGTGATCGAAGGGCAACCGCCCATTAGCTTGACAATCAAGGGTGGGGTCCACGGAGACATTGCAACCGCCGCAGTGGTTGTGAACTGCATTCCTCGAGTAATAAACGCGCAACCCGGTCTGGTTACAATGAAAGACCTACCTTTGCCCTCCGCATGGTTTGGTCAGCTGGAACAGCTCAAGAAGTTGCGTTGAACAGACTATCATCCTAGACCCGGGCCACGCGAGAGTCTTGGAACTAGCGGCAATTGCAGCTGGCCAACCGAGAACTAATTTGGTCTATCTCCGTGAAATGAATTCCCGCCTGGAACAATCCGTAGTTCTCAAAGTTGTCCCTGAAAAACGAACTCATGCATACTTGATTCTTGACCGTACGATCTTCCACCCTAAGGGAGGAGGACAGCCATCCGACCGGGGATTGATCCGTTCCGCTGAATATGAGATAGTTGTGAAGAAAGCAATCTACCACAACGGCATCATCATTCACTGGGGGAAACTAAGCCGGGGAACCCCAATGGAGGGTGAAGCTACATGCGAAATCGACTGGGCGTACAGGTATTTGATTATGCGTAGGCACACATCTGCGCACTTGCTCGACCACTGCCTAGCCGAAGTAACCTCCAGAAGGATACAGACGACAGACTCTTGGTTAGACGAGCCCTGTTATGTGGGATACGCAGGCGCTCGTCCCGACACACCCACTCTGCGAAAAGTTGAGGGTCTGGCTAACAAAATGATAGGTGCGGGTGGGCAGGTAAAAATTGAGTTTCTGAATCTTGAAGAAGCAAAGGCGCTCCTTCAGAACGCACCAAATTACGAACGACTACCGGATCTACCTGAGATCAGGACAGTCACGATCGAAGATTGTAGTCCCATTCCTTGCGGGGGAACCCATGTTTCAGACTTGACTGAAATAGGGAAGGTATCGATCGAAAGGGCCGAACAAATGCCGAATGAATCGTTTCGACTACATTTCTCTGTCGGGGCTAGCGCTTCCTCGACCTAGCCTTACGGACTCTCCTCTTTACGCGTCCGAACCTCTTGAGCACAATTGGGGCGGCTCGTTCGACTAACAGTCTCTTGCCAGAGACTCTCACGTACAGCCTCAGTGAGGCTTTCGCGAAAGGAAAGCTTGAATCCGTAGTAAGCTTGGTCGGGAGGTATATTCGAGGCGACTCGTACACCCGTCCGTCCGGCATCCTCTTTTTCGTTACCACGAAACTAGCTACGCCTTCTTTCAATCCTTACCACTTCGGGTTCAAATTCAGACCCTATTTCTGACGGAAAACTGGTTTAGTTGTTATTCCCATGAACGAGTTAATTTTCAGTATGAAAGAACCCCGTTTAAGCGGCTCATGCGATAACGTTTAAAGCGGAATTGACAAGTCGGCTGACGTTTAGCAGGCAAGCGGCATGATACATGTGAACATATTTGTTACCAGTATGTCGGCTGAGCGGTTCTGGGAGATTGATCGCCCAATGCCGCCCCAGGTGCAAATTGGAGTGAACATAAACATGCTGGATATTGATCAAAAATCTGACGGCAGCCTTGACGCGCCTTTCGTTTTTACCGTGAACTTCACGCCTTCAATCGCGCAGATCAGCATTAAGGGTAAGGCGAAGATATCAGGTGATGCTGAGGACACGAAAAAGATTCTAGACGAGCATAAAGCACAGAAGGCTCCGCCAGTTCAACTCGTACAGGCAGTTTCTAATGCAGCGATGGCCGATGCGATATTAATCTCAAGGAGCCTCAACGTTCCGCCGCCCCTACCACCAATTCCCCAACAGTCACAGGCCGGTCAACCGAGCAAGCCCGATTCAAGGTACACGGCGTAGGTCCAAAAAAGTGGAGGGTTCGCTAACACTCCAATAAATTGGAGCTTAGCTGGCTTTCTTCGCAACGAGGTAATTGTCCCAGTAAGAGGCCAGATCGCGTAACCGATTCGCGAACTGCACACTTAGTTTCGTAGGTTCATTCCTGTATTTTTTCTCCAACAATCCGCTTCGGAGCATCGCTTTGTAGGTGTCGCTGAGGGTCTGTGCACTTACTTTGATTCTCTCAACCACTTTATGGTGAAGGTCCCTGAGGTACATTGGTCTTTTTTCTTCGACGAGAATTTGGATGATGGCTTTCGCAACGCCTTGTTTCTTCACGCTGTGTGGGAAGAGAATAGTACAGAAACTGTCGAGATCTACAATTTGGTTAAGAGTTGAATGCTTGTCTATTTTGGGGAAAACCCACACCCACCGCCTCTGTCTTTCGGCGTAGTAATCTTCTCTTGGAATTCTTCCAATCCTCGGACGGTCGAGTACGGTCAATGTTCTAGTTCTGCTTGCCATTGAGGTCCCACAAGCGAAGAAACGTCCGGAGAAGAAAGCAGTTCACAACACAAAGCCAGACAGAACTCAACAGCGTGATCTTCGGTATTTGCTGAAAACAATTCAATTCTGATACATATCGGGAATCGAGCATTTCACAGCTAGGTCCCCAATCTCTGATCGATCTAAGAATTGAGGTATCGCTGCGGTAAAGGAGCCCCATCTCCCATCAAAGAAGAAAGACGAGGCGTGAATTCTGTAACACGTCAGAATAGGAACAGTATTGGCACTACCGCTTCATAGCTTTTGGCGAGTGGACCCCTAGGTTTCCGATGTGGAATTCATCATTCAGAACCATTGTTGGGAACGGTCAACCGTTCCGAACCGTTCTCGCGATAATCGAGTTGTCCGGCGTAAAGTTCGGTAGTGTATTCGAAGGCTACAACTCCACCTACCTGATGTCGATTGAAGAGCTCAGATAATTTCGTAATCATCTGGTCGAATAATGGCTCCCCGCGCAATGGAGCATAAGAGGTTGATAACAACCTACCAACCAGCCCCGCGTAATCCAATTCCTGAGAATTCTCCAACTTCACAGTCCGATAATCTCCCAGAAAACTCCTAAGCGCCTGATCGCTCACATCTTCATGACGGACTCTTCGATTATCCGAGACCCAACTGACGAGTTCATCGTAATCCCGAAGGAACGGCGTGGAAGTCTTGCGTGTATTCCAGATTAAAACCACCCACCCTCGCTTTCGCAGAATCCGATCGAACTCCACCTTAGCCTGTTCTCGGTTGAACCAATGAAACGATTGGGCTGCGGTGATGAAATCTACGCTCCCATTTTCGAGCGTTGTCGATTCAGCGGACCCACTGATGCTTCTGAATGCCCTGTATTTCGCCAGACTAGCTTCGCCAGTTCGCCGCATATCCTCGTTCGGTTCCACTCCGAATACGCTGTTTCCATTCTTCAATAAGAGCTCAGACAACAAACCTGTTCCCGAACCCACATCTGCCACAACCGCAGCTTGCGAGAAGCATAGCTCCCGCTCCAAGTAGGGCAAAAGCGAATCTGGGTAACTGGGACGATAGCACGAATAATACCCCGCTCGTTTGGAGAATCGGTTCTTTGGGTCTATCTCCAAAATCGGCACCATCTCGGCATCTAGGAGATTATGACTCCTACAACCTAGGTATCCAATAAGAAGAGCTTCGTTCCTGAATCCAGTTTGCTTACTAGATCCATGCCTTTGTAGACGACAATTGTCACCTCAAAGGTCGCGCTGACAATACAACCAGGCATTAGGTGACCGCCGTACGCCTTGCATGAATGAACGGCTTACCCTCCTTCAAGCTCACATTTCCGACACACGACAATACTTCTAGAGGGCCTCCGTAAGAGACTGTAGAGTACTGACCGTTCCCAATGAACAAGCCGACGCTCGCCTTCTCAACGGCCCCCAGAGCTGTGAAGCTTCCAGCAGTTATTCCGTTCTTATCAACGAACTCGTTCAGTCGATTCAGCACGTCTTCGCCTCTACGAAGCCGCTCAACCATCACTCTGACGGGCTTTCCCTCTTTCATCGAACTCGACTAGGCGAATGTTCTTGGAAGTATTAACACCAACGCAAGCCGCTTTTAGCCTGATCAAAGCTTTTGGTCGACCAATCCAATAAATCGAAGTGCGCAGAATTGCGCCAGATCCTAGGGTTAATCACCGTGTCATCGCTTTTCTCAGCGACGGAAATTCGGGTTCAGATTGGCACGGATTTTCAGACGGAATTTGAAAAGGATCATATTATTGGGAACGCGAAAAATGAGGGGAAAGAAAGGAAAAGAGAAAAAAGAAGAAAATCGGCAAAAGCGGCCGCCAGAGGCAGGAGGGCGCGTGGGGCGTGACGAGCGGGGTGAGGAAAGAAAGCGGCTGTTTGGAAGGCGAGCGACTGCTCGAGGCGCTTGGACGACACTGGGGTGAGAGAACTAGGAGATTAATGGTGTACTTTCGGTGCACCGTCCTGAACCGCTAGGACCGCCAAACAACTTTGCCAGGGCCTGAAAAGCGAGTGCCAGAAGGGAATATTACTTGCGTTATTCAATAACGCCGATCGGAGTAACCTAACGCCAATACGAAGTCACAGGCTTTGCGAGAAATCTTAGGAGTCTGACTAGCCAGGAGTAGTATCGTTTGGAGAAAACCAGCAGGTGTGTGATCTGTGGCCAACAGATGCAGTACATCTTCGGCCGACCTCGAAAGCTGTGCGGCAACAAATCCTGCTACTTAGAGTGGAAGAGGAGAAGATATTCAAACCTCCAGGTGATCGCCAGGAGCCGTCGACTCTCCGCCGCAGACTTCGAGTACGCAGAACCAATATGCACCTGCGGAAGCGACAGCTTCGCCTGGACTATGGATGGGGTATTCTGCTTGAAGTGTGGGTTACAGGAACCTCTGTTCTCCTTAGAAACTTGGGTACCCGCCGAATTTGCGCCTAAGCCGCTTTGCACCTGCACCCAGATTTGTAAGCAAACGCCGGCTTACAAGCTATGGGCCTACGTGTGATCCGGACTTTCTGCCCACTCAAGCGCGTATTATATGAAGTTCTAGGTAAGTTTTCTGCGGGAGGCAACTCCCTAAACAGCAACTGACCGTTCAAAGACTCTTGAACAGAATCTGCTAACCCAACGACCCTCTGTCAGTTGGACTTCCATTTTATTGTGCACCCGACGGGTTGAGTTTCAGGAACGGGCGGCTTCGTTCTGCCTACAATGGCGTCTAGGGCATTGCGTAGGTAGTGCCGCTTTACTGCACTCGGGTCGTCGTAGTTGTCATCTATCGCTCCATGGTAACGTAACTTAGAATCGCGGTCGAACACGAATACTTCTGGAGTACGTTGAGCGCCGTATAGTTTGGCAACCTTTTGGTCTTCGTCTCGAAGGTAAGGGAAGTTGAAATGCTTCTCCTTCGCCCTTGCCTTCATATTTTCGAAATTGTCTTCAGGATAATGCTCCGCGTCATTGGAGTTTATGGCAATTAGATGCACCCCCTTACTGGCATAGTCCGCTTGAATCGCGACCATGCGGTCCTCCCAGGCGCGAACATATGGACAATGGTTGCAACTGAAAATGACTACCGCACACTCGTCCGGATAATCACTTAGAGAATGTTTCATACTGTCTGTTCCGATTAACGTGAAATTGATCGCCTTGTCGCCGATTTTGAGGTTTGCCATTCCGATATCACATTTCAGCTAGGGCTGGGTAGTCTTAAGATTCTCTCTTTAGTGCTGAGCGGATCATTGCCTCGGATGGTAAAGGTGAGATGCGACCATCCTCCAGTTGATAGGCCCTGCAGGACAGCCCGTAATGGGTGGTGTTTGTTGCTTGGATGTCCCTTCCATCTACCAATATCGTGGGGGAACCTGTGAACTGCAGCCGATTGGCTTCTTCGTCTGACCGAACGCGTACCACTTCAACTTGGGCGTCAATTCGATCTTCACTAAGAACCTTCCTTAGACGAGCGAGTGCTTCGTCGTGAGATTGACATTCGTCCCAGTACAGGAAGGTTACTCTTCGTTTCCCCGTTTCCAACCGCACGCCCACAAGACGTTCTCCAGCCAGAAGGATACGAAGTTTATGCTACCACAACCGAAGTGGCGTACTAAGACTCGCCAGCCTAACCGAATCTATGTTTGAAATTAGCGGACGAGTCTGCCCTCTCGGTCGATCTTGCCGCGCCTTATTCGGGTCGATGATATTGGTCTCTTATCCTCAGCGAGGATAAGGTCTATGGGACTGATCGCGAGAGGTTTTAGCCCATAAGCCTTCCTTTTGGCATTGATCTCGTAAGCGGTTTTTAGGGTTCGTCTGCTGACGACGAGTGCATTGATCCGGGAAACGCGTACGGTCGGTCCCCAACGGTCGTGAAGTGGAACAATACGCGTACGGGACAATACTCCCCAGGTTGCCAGGAGTCGCTCCAGGTCCTTCTTTCTTCTCGCGTAGGGATCCAGCTTGTGAGGTTTGTGCAAAGACCTAGCGAAGTCGTCGCTCGTGATTCCGATCATGACCGTGCGGCCTACGGCGAAAGCTTGTCTCAGCAATCTTCTGTGCCCACGATGCAACGAATCGAAAGTCCCTCCCATCGCAACAACCCGGTACATCTTGTTGGACCCTTGCATGATTCTTACTTGCCTCGCCGAATTACCGTGCGGCGCTTTTTGGGTGCCAGGCACGTTTAAGCCCTAGAGATTTAGTGCTTTGTATCAATTTCCAAGAAGTCGGACGCCTTGGTTGTCAATTGGTGCTGCGAACACTTTCGCCGTGGGGAACGCCTTCTTCACGGCCCTTACTATCTTTCCCACTTTCCGGTCATTTGCGATACCGTGAACTGCTTCGCCGATCATGTTCTGTGCAGCGCCTACGGCTCCGGATGAGATCATAGTCAAAATCAGCCGTGTGACGTTTGCGGTTTCAAAGCCTGCCTCTTGGCCGAATTTTCTCGATTCTGCGAGGAAGCTGAATATTGTTGGGTTCTGACGAATTGCATCCATGGTACGTTTGGCAGACGCGTTTACTCTCGCTGCAAGTCCTCCTTTGGTGAGAGTTTCGCGGGTGAGGATCGGGCCGATGTGAGCGCAGATTATGGAATGGTTTCTTGGAAAAAATAGCCTATCGACCAGCCCTATTCCCGGCGCGCCTGGTTCTGTGACCAAGACGAACCCTCCTGTGAGCAATGCTGCAGCCGTTCCGAGTCCTGTTTGGTTTACTACTTCGGCTACGTGTGTGATCCTGCCGAGTTCATTTAAGGTAACGGGGATCTCGGCTGCGTCCGATACGGCTAGACAAGAGGCCAATGTCCCGGCGGCGCTTGTACCGAACCCGGCAGCGATTGGAGAAGCCACCTTGAGGTCGATGCCTACGTCTAGAGTCATTCCTTGCATTTTCAGAAGTTGTTCGATTGCAGAGCGGGTCGTGTGCGCTTCTGGTGCTGGTCCTGAATTGATCTTAATCTTGATCCGTGTCTCAGTGCTTTTGCGGACAACCGCGCGCGAAGTGACGCCTCGTGGAATTGCAAATCCACCGCCTCGCGACCCGATCTTTGTTGGGTCGGCAAGCGGATTGCCGGATGCGTCTAAGTTGCAAATTTCGAAGAAACTAGAGATTCCAGCTGGGCAGAATGCTTCCGAAATATGCAACGGATCCGCCAGATGCGGTTACTGCTTCGGTGTACCTGATTCAATTACCCGGAGACTTGGAAAAGCTGCTCGGCAGGCTGCAGCGACTGGGGGAGTCAATATGACCATGAACGGAATCTCGGTAAAATAGCTTGAGGCCGCAACGAGATAAACAAATGCGTCCCCCAGTGGCTTCGTGCCAAGACCTTCGGCGACCGGAAGGCCAAAGATGGCGCTGTATGCAACAATCCCTACTCCAATTATCGCCGTTCCAATTGCGAGGCCGATTGAAGCTGCAACCTCAAAGTCTGCCCATTTATTTCGTACGAATATGAGGAAGATAATGGCGAGAACAACAATCAGTCCCGCAAGCCCCAAGTAGGAAGTCGACGATCCTAGCGTTGTCGCGCCGAAGAGAAAATACAGACCGAGAACCAATGCGACAGCATAGAGTGGCTGAATTGCTAAACTCAACGAAACTAGAACGCGTTTCGCTATCCCCTTCCATTCGTGGTTTGTGAGCCATCCTATAACGAAGAATCCAATGAAATTAGCTGGGACCCCCACGAGAAGGCTTAGGAGCGCATCATGGGTTCCGTAGATCGTATCGGCAAGGAATATTCCAATCGCGGCACCCACCCCCCCAACCCACGGCCCGAACAGTACGCTGAAAACGGCAGGAACGAAAACTTGCGGCCAAAACCGAACCCCAAAGATCATGAGCGGAAAAAGTGTCCACAGGGCGCCAATCCCAGCGTACAAGGCTGCATTAACAGCCGTTAACGTCAATCGCAGCGGCAAGGATTTCGATCGGTTCAATCACAATCGATATGGAAGCAACCCTACCTTCTATTCTAACCTTCTCTATTTCGTAGACGTCTAATCTGAAATGATTAGCTTCAGTGTAACGAAACGTTAAGATACCTACCGAGGGCTGGCTTGAGTTCGGTAGCCCGGTGGTGTAGTGGTCAAACCATGCACATGGGACTATGCATAGCATTGGCGCCAGAAACCTGCCACTAGACGGCTCTGGATCCCCTCACCAGAGGAGAAACCTGCCGACGGGAGACAGAAAAATGCCCGAATTCGAATCTCCCCCGGGCTACCAACATCCATCGTATTATAGCTCGCGTCAGCTTACTATGATGCTTATTGGTGAGATTGCGGAACCTTTCATCGTCGAAAGAGATTCCCCCCGTAACGACAGCAGAAACTTTAATGACAGAATCATATCCCTCGATTGAGTATGACTGGTCTGGGACTTTCTGACGCACTCACTTTGGTGCAAACAATTGCAATTATTTCAACACTGGTAATGACGTTATACTACACGAGGCGGCAACTGCACGCTTTCTCCGTAGATCTCGAGACTAGAGTTCTTAATGATCTAGACGAAAAAAA
>Ga0181521_10005985_pt1 | contig 13377 bp, 13 predicted proteins | sample PEATcosm2014_Bin_32_FD_119764 | JGI IMG/M metagenome (GOLD analysis project Ga0181521, IMG submission 119764) | Peatland microbial communities from MTU Mesocosm Facility, Houghton, MI, USA - PEATcosm2014_Bin02_60_metaG | ecosystem: Environmental > Terrestrial > Soil > Wetlands > Peat | place...
CGAGCACCGGGTTGAGGGTCGGGTCGTAATTGTTGAACCCGGCATATTCGGGCGGGATGTCGCCCTTCGGCGCCAGCGTGCTGGTGCCGAAATCGAGCCGTTCGGGGATGAACGGCGTGCAGCCGGCCACAAGCGGCGCGGTTAGGACCAGGGCAACAAACAATCGCATAGCGTCAACCGGCGGCTGGTGATTCCTCGCGAGTGTGCCTCCAAGGGCGGCTCAGCGCAACCGTGGCAACAGCCTGGCCAAAGTCCGCAATAGCTCGGGCATCCTATCGATGACGACCACCGCGCCGGCCGAGCGCAGCTGGTCGGCACGGCCGGCAGAGCAATGCCCGCCGCCGACAAACCCGATCGCGGTCATGCCCGCGGCAACCGCGGCGGCAACTCCCGGCAAACTGTCTTCGACGACCGCGCAGCACGCCGGATCGGCCGTCATTCGCTCAGCGGCGTAGAGAAACAGATCGGGCGCCGGCTTGCCGCGCGCGACCATCGTGGCGCTGTAGATGCACGGGTCAAAGCGCCGGTAGAGCCCCACCAGCGCGAGCGTGTGGCGCAGCCGCTCCGGCGAGCTGCTCGACGCGACGCAAGTTTTGCCGGGAATGCCGTCGAGCACGGCTTCAACGCCCGCCATCGCCTGCAAGTCGGTCTCGCAGATCGCAGCAAACCGGGTCGCGTGGCTCGAATGAAATTCCTCGCCGAGCGTGCAGCCGAACCGCGCCTCGAGGTCGGCGACCATCGCCGTCATGCTTATGCCGCAGTAGGGTTCGATGATCTCCTCTTCAGTGATGGTGATGACGAGCTCGGCAAGCAACGCGACCTCGACCCGGATCGTTAGCAGCTCGCTGTCGATCAGTACCCCGTCGCAATCGAAGATGACGAGATCCCAGTTCATCCGCTGGCTACCGAGGAAGCTACTCCGCTACCAGTAACGCCGGTAGCCGTCATACGGCCAGCCGATCGCCGCGTGATGCGGCGGGGGCGGTGGCGGAACGATCGTACCCGGGGGTAGTCCCAGGACATGACGCCGCGGCACGAAAAACGGCCGCGGCGGATGCGCCATCGCGAACCTTCTCACCACGGGGCCTGCCAGGTTTCTCGCGTGGCCGTGGTGCGTCGCCACGGCGGGCGGGATCAAGGCAACCGGGCGGCGCGGGGTCGCTTCGTGCTGCCAGACGCCGTCGGCAAAGGCGGGATGACCCGGGACGATCGTCGCGTAGCGCGCATTGTCGACAAGGATGTGGCGATGCGTCCAGTCGATCGACGCCCAGCCCCAGAGTGGTCTGTAGAGGGCGACCTCGACCGCCGGCTCAAATCCGACCGCAACTCCCGGCGCGAAGGCGAACCCCGGCGGCAGCGGAAATGCGACCGGCGGGTGGCCCGAATCGGCCCAACTCCCATAGACGACCGCTGGATTGTAGACCGGAACCGCGGCCAGGTCGTCATCCGCGGGCAGGATCGAAATGGTGTCGCCGCTGGTCAGGATGATGCAGTGGCATTCCGGCGTCGCCTTGAGATTGCCTGCGGCGAGCGCCGCATGGCGCAGGCGCTGCACCGCCGCCATCACAGCGTCCTCCTGGGCGAGAAAGACGTCACCCAGCTGCTCGGTCCACTCGAGCTTGTCGGCCATGACCGCCAGCAGGCCAGGGAACGGCACCAGCGCCATGATGCTGGGATCCCATGGCTTGGTCTTCAGCGCCGCGGTCAGCGCGCCGACGCCGAGCCCGCTTTTGGCCGGAACCCGAGCCCAGCGCGCCGCCTCGACCACTTCGATCGGGTAGGTCGAGGCCATCAGCACCTCGCCGAGTAGCGGATCGGGATAAAGCGCGATCGGCGCGACCAGCTGGTCGAGTTGCGCCGCACTCAATTTCTCCGGTGCCGGCGGGATCATCGGAACCCCCGCTGTCGGTGCTGCCGCAGGCTGGGCCCCGCTGGGGGGAGTGGCGGCGCTCGGCGCTGGCGCGGCGGGAGCCGGCACCAACCCCGATGGCATATCCTGCGCGCGCGACACGCTCGCGAACGCGGCGCCAACGAGAAATGCGCTCAGTGCCCAGAAAACCGCTCGCGCTCTCATCCTCGGCATGTTGCCCACCCAAGCTCGGCCACTCGTCATTACGACCCGGGATTCGGGTAATTTTAGGGCAGTCCGGCGCGCTTCGTGTGTGTTCGGCAACACCGCCAACTGGGTTCCGGGATCACCCGGCCTCCGCCGGCACCCCGGCACGCTTCAACGCCGCACTTTGTCGCCGCGCCAGCGTCGCCTCGTCGAAATCGTCGATCAGCTCGTGGAACAGCCGGTGCCAATTGATCTCGGCCTTCAGGTGCAGAAACACCGAGCCCAGCCCGATCGCGGCGCGATCCATGAAGACAAAAGCACGCGGCGGCGCGATGCCGCCGAGCCGGCGGATGTCGCCATGGACGCTGTCGACCAGCCGCGGCCCTTCCGGCTCCGCTCGCCGCTCCTGGATCGGCCGCGTGCGGTCGTCGAGCAGCGGCCCATAGACGAACCGCGCCCAGCGGTTCAGCACCACGATCATCTCCTGCGACAGATCGCCGAAGCCCCAGCTTTTGTAAGCGTGAACCGCGAGGTCACGATCGTCCCGCTCGAGCGCGTGGTAGAGGTCGATGACCCCTTTGACAAAGCTCGCCGGAAAGACGCGGGCGCAGCCGAAATCCAGGAGGTTCACGGTGCGGTCCGGCGCCACCGTGTAATTGCCGAGATGCGGGTCGCCGTGGATGACGCCATAGAAATAGAACGGCACGTACCAGATGCGGAACATCCTGAGCGCGATCTCGTTGCGCTGCTTCAGCGGCGCGTCCTTCGCGAAATCGAGAATCGGCCCGCCCTCGAGCCAGCGCATCGTCAGGAGCCGCTTGGTCGACAGCGCGGCGACCGGCTCCGGCACCGCGACCTTGGTCTCGTCCTTGAGGATTTCGCGGTAGAGCCGCATATGCGCAGCCTCGCGCCCGTAATCCAATTCCTCGCGCAGCCGCGCGGCGATCTCGGCGTGGATGTCGGCGGTCGAGACCGCGCGGTCGTAGCGCTCGTAAAGCCCCATCGCCAAGCGCAATTGGCGCAGGTCGGCCTCGACCGCCGACGCCATCTCCGGGTATTGCAGCTTGCAGGCAAGCTTGGTGCCGTCGAGAGCGACGGCGCGGTGAACCTGGCCCAAGGATGCGGCGCGTGCCGCCTCGTGCTCGAAGCTCTTGAAGCGCTTTTCCCAGTCGGGACCGAGTTCACCCATCATCCGCCGGCGCACGAACGGCCAGCCCATCGCCGGCGCGTTCGACTGCAGCTGGATCAGCTCGCGGACATATTCCTCAGGCAGCGCGTCGGGGATGGTCGCGAGCAGCTGCGCGACCTTCATCAGCGGACCCTTGATGCCGCCGAGCGCCGTCTTCAGATCGGCCGCATGGCGCTCGCGGTCGAAATCGATGCCGAGATAGCGCTCGCCGGCAAGCCGCGCCGCGAGCCCACCCATCGCCGTCCCGACCCGCGCGTAGCGCCGCACGCGGCCGGTGAAACTGTCTTCGTCGCTCATGCCAGAGGTTCTGTCATCGCTAGGCCGAGCGGGCAACCTTTCCCGCTGCTTTTGCTGTTATCTGCAGCGAATCTGCAGCAAATCCTTTTCCAACCCCAGTAGCTCACCCAATGCATCGGTAGGGATGTATACGCCGCAAATCTGGCAATTTTGCGGTCGATGTTTCCGCTATCATGCCGCGAAAGGGGCCCGGGAACGCCATGGATTACGACGCGATCACAAGCCTGCCGGCGATGTTCTTCGCGACCGCGGCGCGGCGCGGCGAGCGGCCTTTCCTGTGGGCCAAGGCGGACGGGCGGTACCAACCGGTGAGCTGGGCGCAAGTCGCCGGCGCGGTCGGTCGACTGGCGCGCGGGCTGATCGCGCAGGGGATCATCCCCGGCGATCGGGTCGCGCTCGCCGCCGAAAGCCGGCCGGAATGGGTCATCGCCGATCTTGCGATCATGTCCGCCGGTGCGATCACCGTCCCCGCCTACACGACCAACACGGTCGACGACTACCGCCACATCCTCGGCGATAGCGGGGCGCGCGCCGTCATCACCTCAAAGCCGCCGCTCGCCGAGCGGGTCGCCGCCGCCGCCGCGCTGATCCCGAGCGTGCGGAACGTGATCGCGATGGACGACCCGGCTGGCGACGGAATGCTCGGCTGGGACGCCGCGCTGGCGCTCGGCGCCAACAAAGCTGACGACATCGCCGAGCGGGTCGCCGCGCTGCGGCCCGACGACATCGCCTGCCTGATCTATACGTCGGGCACCGGCGGCCTGCCGAAGGGCGTCGTGCTGACCCACCGCAACATCATCGCCAATTGCCGCGGCGCCTATCATTTGCTGGAAATGCTCGGGCTCGGCGAGGAGGTGTTCCTCTCGTTCCTGCCGCTGTCGCATTCCTACGAGCACACCGCCGGGCTGATGTTCCCGATCTCGATCGGCGCTGAGATCTATTTCGCCGAAGGCGCCGATACGCTCGCAGCTAACCTCCTGGAGGCGCGGCCGACGATCATGACCGCGGTGCCGCGGCTTTACGAGGTCATGCACCAGCGCATCCGCCGCGGCATCGAGCGCGAGAGGGGCCTGAAACGGCGGCTGTTCGAGCAGGCGGTGGCGAATGGCCGCAAGCGGCTCGCCGGCGTGAAGCTCGGCACCGGCGAACGCCTGGTCGACCCGCTCCTCGAAAAGCTGGTGCGCGACAAGGTGCGCGCGCGGTTTGGCGGACGATTGAAGGCGATGGTCTCGGGCGGCGCGCCGCTCAACCCCGAGATCGGCAGCTTTTTCCTCGCGCTGGGGGTGCAGCTGTTACAGGGCTACGGCCAGACCGAGGCGGCGCCGGTCATCGCCTGCAACCCGCCCGGTCGGATCAAGATCGACTCGGTCGGCCCGCCGCTCGATCGGGTCACGGTCAAGATCGCCGAGGATGGCGAGATCATGGTCGCCGGCGACAACGTGATGAAGTGCTACTGGAACGACCCCGAAGCGACCGCGCGCACGCTCGCCGACGGTTGGCTCGCGACCGGCGATGTCGGCTACGTCGATGCCGAAGGCTATCTGCGCATCACCGACCGCAAGCGGGATTTCATCAAAAATTCGGGCGGCGACATGATCGCCCCGGCGAAGATAGAGGGCGCGCTCACCCTCGCCGACGAGATCGCCCAGGCGATGGTGTTCGGCGACCGCCGGCCGCACCTCGTCGCGATCCTGGTGCCCGACCCCGAATTCGCCGCGCAGATCGCCGGAACCGGCGCCGAGCTGGCGGCGCTGACCGACCATCCTGGGGTGATCAAGGCGCTGGGCGACGCGCTCGCGCGGGTCAACGCGACCCTGCCGCCGGTCGAGCGGGTGCGCCGGTTCATCATCGCCCGCGAGCCGTTCACCACCGCCAATGGCCAGTTGACCCCGACCCTGAAGATCAAGCGCCACGCGGTGCGCGCGGTCTATGGCGACGCGCTCGACGCGCTGTATGAGGGCAAGGGGGTAGCAGCATGACGGAAACAGCTCACCGCACGATCGAGACAAACGGCATCCGCCTGCATGTCGCCGAGGCGGGCAGCGGGCCGCTGGTGGTACTGTGTCATGGATTTCCCGAATCCTGGTACTCTTGGCGCCACCAGTTCCGGGTGCTGGCGGAGGCCGGGTTTCGCGCTGTCGCGCCGGACATGCGCGGCTACGGCCAGAGCGACAAGCCGGAGGCGATCGACCAGTACACGCTGCTGCACCTGATCGGCGACATGGTCGGCCTCGTCGATGCGCTCGGCGAGGAGACGGCGGTCATCGCCGGGCATGATTGGGGGGCACCCGTCGCCTGGCAGGCGGCGCGGCTGCGGCCCGACCGCTTCCGCGCGGTTATCGGCCTCAGCGTGCCATTCGTGCCGCGCGGGCCGGTGCGGCCGACGACGGCGATGCCGCAAACCGACGACGCGATGTGGTACCAGCTCTACTTCCAGGAACCCGGAATCGCCGAAGCCGAGCTCGAACGCGATATCCCGCTGACGATGCGCAAAGTCCTCGGCTCGATTTCCGGCGACCAGCCAGCCGCCGCGCCGGGCCGCTGGGCCGGCATGGTGCCGTGCAACGGCGGATTGCTCACGAACATGACCGATCCGGGGAATTTGCCGGCGTGGCTCACCCCGGCCGATATCGATTTCTACGCGGCCGAATTCCGCCGCGCCGGGTTTCGCGGCGGGCTCAACTGGTATCGCAACATCGACCGCAACTGGGAATTGCTAGCGCCGTTTGCCGGCGTGCCGGTGAGCGTGCCGGCGCTCTACATCGCCGGCGACCGCGATCCGGTGGTCCGTTTCCCGGGTATGGAGCGATTGCTGCCGAACCTGGCGAATTTCGTGCCGCAGCTGCGCGCCACCATCATGCTGCCCGGCTGCGGGCATTGGACCCAACAGGAGCGGCCGGCCGAGATCAACGCGGCGATGATCCAGTTTCTGCGAGGGCTATAGCTGACAAGATCACACTTCCCCTCTCCCGCAGTGCGGGAGAGGGGAAGATATAGCGAGCTGAGGTATCACCCCCGCCGGAAATAGTGGACGCCGAACATGCCGTCTGGGTCAGTCCACGTGTCGAGCGCGCTGAAGCCGGCGCGCGCCGCGAGGTCGCGGAATTCGGGGATCGCGTATTTGTAGGAATTCTCGGTGTGGATCATCTCTCCCGCGGCGAACGAGAAACGCCGGCCGGCGATCACTGCGCTCTGTGCCTTGAGGCTCTTGATGTAGAGCTCCACCCGGCCTTCATCGGGATTGTAGAACGCGACGTGCTCGAAATCGGCGATCTCGATGTCGCTGTCGAGCTCCTTCGAGATGCGGTGCAAGAGGTTGAGGTTGAAGGCGGCGTTGAGGCCGGAAGCGTCATTATAGGCCGCGTCGAGGATGCGCTTGTCCTTCTTGATGTCGACGCCGATCAGCATCTCGGCGCCGGGGCCGAGGAGCCGGCCGCAATGGACGAGAAAGGCGACGACCGCCTCGGGCTCGAAATTGCCGATCGTTGAGCCGGGAAAGAAGCCGACCCGCTTCCCTGCCGGTCCCCGCAGGGTTGGCAGCTCGAAGGGCCGCGTGTAATCGGCGCAGACCGCGCTGATCTGCAGCTCGGGGAAATCGGCGGCGATGCTTGCCGCCGCGGCACGCAGAAAATCGCCCGAGATATCGACCGGCACGTAGGCCACCGGCGCGTCAAGCGCGTTCAGCAGCAGGCGCACCTTGCGGCTGGCGCCGCTGCCCAATTCGATCAGTCGGCAATGCGGCCCGATGCGTTCGGCGATCGTCCCGGCATAGGTTTCGAGGATCGCCATCTCGGCCCGGGTCAGATAGTACTCGGGCACCTCGCAGATCGCTTCGAACAAGGCCGAGCCGCGCGAATCGTAGAAAAACTTGCACGGCAGCGATTTCGGCGTGCGCGACAGGCCGGCGATGACCGCGTCGCGGAAGCTCTCCTCGCCCGGGGCAAGATCGTAGAAGGCAAAACCGACGCCGTCGGGCATCACGCATCCTCGGCGAGGCGCAGGCCCGAAAACACCCAGCGCGCCGCTGGCGGAAAGAAATTGCGATAGGTCGCGCGGATGTGGTTGGCCGGGGTCACCGGCGCGCCGCCGCGCAAGACCATTTGATTAGACATGAATTTCCCGTTGTATTCGCCGATCGCGCCTTGCGCCGCGCGGAACCGCGGATAGGGGGTATAGGGGCTCGCCGTCCATTCCCAGACATCGCCGATCAGCTGGCGCAGCCCCTCGCCGCCGGTATCGGCGACCGGATGATAGCGCCGGCTGTCGCCGAGATTGCCGGAGAGCGGCGTAGCCTGGCCCATGGTCCCTTGCGCGGCGACCTCCCATTCGGCCTCGGTCGGCAGCCGCTTGCCGGCCCATTTCGCATAGGCATCGGCCTCGTAGAAGCTGACATGAACTACCGGCTCGGCCGGATCGAGGCACTTCTCGCCCGACAGGGTGAAGATGCGCCAGCCTTCCTCGGCGGCGCACCAATAGAGCGGAGCCTCCCAGCCGTGTTGCTGCACCGTGGCCCAGCCTTCCGATAGCCAGAACTCGGGCTCGCGATAGCCGCCGGCGGCGATGAATTCGGCGAACTCGCCGCAGGTCACCGGCCGCGTCGCCAGCCGGAACGGGTCGAGCCAGACGCGATGCCGCGGGGCCTCGTTGTCGAACGCGAAGCCCGGCCCGGAATGGCCGATTTCCTCGAGCCCGCCGGAAAACTCGACCCACTCGAGCGCCGTCATATTTGCCGCTGCGCGACGGCGCGGCGGCTGGTAGGCCGGCAGCAGCGGGTTCATCGAGAACACGTGCTTGATGTCCATCAGGATCAACTCCTGATGCTGCTGCTCGTGGTGCAGGCCCAGCTCGATCAGCGGCGCCGCGGCGTTCCAGGCTTCGGCGGACAAGCCGTCGATCAGCTTCGTCATCGCCGCCCCGACATGGTCGCGATAAGCGGCGACATCGGCGCAAGACGGGCGCGACAGCAGCCCGCGTTGTGGCCGCGGGTGGCGCGGCCCCTCGGCCTCATAATACGAGTTGAACAGGTAGTGGAAGGCCGGGTCGAACACGCGGTAGGCCGGGTCGAACCGGGCGAGGATGAAGGTCTCGAAAAACCATGTCGTATGCGCCAGATGCCATTTGGTCGGGCTGACATCGGGCATCGACTGGATCGACTGGTCTTCGGGGGTCAACCTAGCGGCGAGCGCCTCGCTGTCGCCGCGAACGGCCTGGAAGCGATCGGCAAGCGCAGTGCGGTTCGTAGCGAGAGCTTCGCCTTGGGCGCCAATTTCGATCACCGGGCTCCCCTGGTGTTGGTCTTTTCCCGGAGCCGGGCCGGGTCGGCGCGGGCTCGCCCAACCCGAGATATGGCCGCTCCCGGCAGTTCTGTAAACCTTTGCATCGCCCTTTGGTTCAGGAATCGGGCGGGCGGCGATGATAGAGGACGTAAATGACAATCAGCGCCACCGCGAGCGCGTACCAGGTGATCGCGTATTGCAGGTGATCGTTGGGTAGTTCGAGGTTGGTGACCCCGCCCTGCGGCCAGCCGCCCGGGTTCGCCGTCTTGTCGGCGTCGATGTAGAACGGTGCCGCGTCGGGCGCCCCCGCGGCCTTCGCCATCGCCGGCAAATCGACCCAGAACCACAGATTGAGGTCGGGGCGATTGTTGGGCAGGAAAAATGTGGGCTTCTCGGCCGGCGGCACGCGCAGCAGGCCGGCGATATGGACGGCGCCGCTCGGCTCGCCGGCGGCACGCTTCGCCGGGTTCTTCAATTCGAGCGGGATGAAGCCGCGATTGACGAAGATGATCCGCCCGCCTGGCTCCTGGAGCGGGGTCAGCACCTGGTAGCCCGAGCCGCCGCCCTCGGACGCCGCGGCGAGGAAGATCTCCTTGTCGTTCAGCAGTACGCCGTCATCGACGACATGGCGGAACTGGTTTTGCTCCGCCTCAGCGAGGGTTTGCGGAGGCGTGATCGGCGGTGCGGCGACCATCCGGTCGCGCTGGGCGATCAGACCCTCTTTCCAATGCAGCCGCTGCACTTGCCAGGTCCCGAGGCCCACCAGGATCATCAGCGCCGGAATCGTGAACAAGGTCGGCACCAGGCGCGGGTGAAACCTGGTCATCGCACTGCTACGGCCCAGGCGTATGCAGCAAATTGTGCCGATATTGCAGGGCGATCATCCCCGCCTTCAGCGGCCGCAGCAGGCCGATCGCCCCGCCGACGATGAGCGGGGTCAGGACGACAAGATGCACCCAGATCGGCGGCGAAAAGCTCAATTCAAGCCAGGCGGCGACGCCGACCGCGACCGCGCCGAGGAAGAAGATCAGGAACACAGCCGGGCCGTCGCCGGCATCCTCGGCGGACAGGTCGAGCCCGCAGGCGGGGCATGCGGCGCGCACGGTCAGCAGGCCGGCGAAAATACGTCCCTCGCCGCAGCGCGGGCAGCGGCACCTCAGCGCCGCATGGGCAAGCGAAACCGGGGCGTAAGCCGTGGCGCTACTCGCCGAGCGGGAGAGCCGCCCCCATGCCCCACCAGTAGATGCAGACAAACAGGAACAGCCAGACGACGTCGACAAAATGCCAGTACCATGCCGCCGCTTCGAGCCCGAAATGGTGGGTCGGGGTGAAATCGCCGCGCTGCGCCCGCCACAGGCAGACCGCGAGGAAGGTCGTGCCGATGATCACGTGAAAGCCGTGGAACCCGGTCGCCATGAAAAAGGTCGACGGATAGATGCCGCCGGTGAACGAGAACGCGGCGTGCGAATACTCATAGGCCTGCACGCAGGTAAAGCTGAGGCCCAAGAGCACGGTCACCGTCAGCCCCTGCACCAGCCCCTTCTGGTTGCCCTCGAGCAGCGAATGATGCGCCCAGGTCACCGTCGTGCCTGAGAGCAGCAGGATCAGCGTGTTGAGAAACGGGAACTCGAACGGGTTGAACGGGTGGATCCCCGCGGGCGGCCAGACGCCGCCGACCGGGTACAGGCTCGAGGTGAAGAACGCCCAAAAGAACGCCGAGAAAAACATCACCTCGGAGGCGATGAACAGCGCCATGCCATAGCGCAGGCCGAGCTGGACGACCGGGGTGTGATAGCCCTCAAAGGTCGCCTCGCGGATCACGTCGCGCCACCACACCGCCATTGTCAGCAGCACGCCGATCGCGCCGAGGACTAGCAGCGCATAGCCGTGCCCGTGCATGAACAGCACCCCGCCGAACGCCATCATGCCGGCGACGATCGAGCCAAGCAGCGGCCACGGGCTCGGATCGACGAGGTGGTAGGGGTGCTTCGGCGCGTCATGGCCGTGGGCGTCGTGCCCATGAGCGGAGGCGTGCGTGTCGGTCATGAATTGGGCCCCAATTTGTCAGTCTTCTGGCGATCGGTTTGCTGATTGGCCGCCTTGAACATCGAATAGGATAGCGTGATCGTGTGGACGTCGCTGGTGTCGGGATCTTTCAACATATCGGGGTCGACGAAGAACACCACCCCCATATCCTTGCTCTCCCCCGGCGCCAGATACTGCGCATTGAAGCAGAAGCACTGCAGCTTGTCGAAGTAGATGCCGCTCTTGGTCGGGGTCACATTGTAGACCGCTTGCCCGGTGACCCCCGAGCTCGACCGGTTGACGGCGCGGAAGAAAACTTGGCTCTGCTCGCCGGGGTGGACCTTGACCTGTTCGACCAGTGGCCGGAACTCCCAGTTCAAATCGTTCGAAATTTCGGTATTGAAGCGCACGGTGATCAGCGCCTTGGCGATGTCCACAGGCGCCGCGGCGGCGCGCTGAGTAGTGCCGCCATAGCCGGTCGCGGCGCAGAAGAGCCGATAAAGCGGCACCGACGCGAAGCTGAGCCCGACCATGCCGGCGACGACCGCTACCAGCAGCGCCGCAGTCGTGCCGAGACGACGTCCCTTCCTCTCGGCCATGCTAGTGCCCGCCCATCCGCACGATGGTCAGCGCGTAGAACAGCGCGACCAGTCCGAGCAGCACGAGGAGCAGCGCGCGGTTGCGCGACCGGATCAGGCGCCACCGCCCGTCGCGGTGATCGTCGGCCATCACCGCGCGCCTCCCCAATGGGCGTGACCGACAACGTGATCCGCCAGCAACAGGGCGAAGATCAAGAACAGATAGGCGAGCGAGAACGCGAACATCTGCCGCGCGCTACGTTCGGTCCCGTCGCGCCAGACGCGGATCGCGCAGAGCGTGAACAGGGCGCTGAGGCTGCCGGCGCCGACTGCGTAAACCGGCCCCGCCAGGCCGAGCAGCCACGGCGCGGCGGTCACCGGCCACAGCACCAGCGTGTAGAGCAGCATCTGCCGCTTGGTTTCGCGCGGGCCGGCGACGACCGGCAGCATCGGGATGCCGGCGGCGGCGTATTCGTCGGCCTTGTACAGCGACAGCGCCCAGAAATGCGGCGGCGTCCAGAAGAAGATGATCGCGAACAGCGCGATCGCACCCCAGCCGACATCGCCGGTCACCGCGGCCCAGCCGATCAGGGGCGGCAAGGCCCCCGCCGCGCCCCCGATCACAATGTTCTGCGGCGTGCGACGCTTGAGCCAGACCGTGTAGACAAAGACGTAGAACGCGATGGTCAGCGCCAACAACTCGGCCGCCACCCAGTTGACGGCGATCCCCATCACCGCGACCGAGCCCACGGCGAGTACGCAGCCGAAGCCGAGCGCCTCGCCCGGCAGCATCCGGCCCGCCGGCAGCGGCCGCGACGCGGTGCGTCGCATGACACGGTCGATGTCGCGGTCGTACCACATGTTGATCGCGCCCGACGCGCCGGCGCCGATCGCGATGCACAGGATCGCGACGGCCGCGAGAAACGGGTGCAGATGGCCGGGCGCGACGGCGAGCCCGACAATGCCGGTGAACACGACCAGCGACATGACCCTGGGCTTGAGGATCTGCACATAGTCGCCGACCGCCGCCCCGGCACTCTCGGCGTCAAGGTTCGGCGCGACGGAGACCGATCGTATCTCGCTCATGACCCTGCCGGCCGCAAACCCATTCCCGGCGCCGGCCTAGTGGCCGTGCGCCGGCTCAATCACCGGCAACTCGTCATAGGTGTGGAAGGGCGGCGGCGAGGGCACCTGCCATTCCAGTGTCGTCGCCCCCTCGCCCCAGTAGTTGGCACCGACCCGCTTCCCGAACAGCAGCGTATGGAAGACGATGAAGATGAAAAACACCGTCGAGGCCGACGAGATATAGGCGCCGATCGAAGCGACCTGGTTCCACCCGGCAAACGCCTCGGGATAGTCGGCGATGCGCCGCGGCATGCCCGCCAACCCGAGGAAATGCATCGGGAAGAAGGTCAGGTTGACGCCGATGAACGTCGTCCAGAAATGGATCTGGCCGAACGTCTCGTTGTATTGCCGGCCCGACATCTTGCCGATCCAGTAATAGAACCCGCCGAACAGGGCGAACACCGCGCCGAGCGACAGCACGTAATGGAAATGGCCGACCACGTAATAGGTGTTGTGGAGCGCGATATCCATGCCGGCATTGGCCAGCACGACGCCGGTCACGCCGCCGATGGTGAACAGAAAGATGAAGCCGATCGCCCACAGCATCGGCACCTTGAACTCGATCGAGCCGCCCCACATCGTCGCGACCCACGAGAAGATTTTGACGCCGGTGGGCACGGCGATCACCATCGTCGCCGCGGTGAAATAGGCCCGCGTGTCGATCGAGATGCCGGTCGTGTACATGTGGTGCGCCCACACGACAAAGCCGATCCCGCCGATCGCCACCATCGCGTAGGCCATGCCGAGATAGCCGAACACCGGCTTCTTCGAGAAGGTCGAGACGATCTGCGAGATCATCCCGAACCCGGGCAGGATCAGGATGTAGACCTC
>Ga0181521_10005990_pt1 | contig 13366 bp, 10 predicted proteins | sample PEATcosm2014_Bin_32_FD_119764 | JGI IMG/M metagenome (GOLD analysis project Ga0181521, IMG submission 119764) | Peatland microbial communities from MTU Mesocosm Facility, Houghton, MI, USA - PEATcosm2014_Bin02_60_metaG | ecosystem: Environmental > Terrestrial > Soil > Wetlands > Peat | place...
ATCGCCTGCCACACCTTCTGCGGCGTTGCCGGCATTTCGACGTGGCGCACGCCGAAATCCCATAGCGCATCGACGACGGCATTGATGACCACGGCCAGCGCCGGCACCGTGCCGCCTTCGCCGGCGGGGCGGATGCCGAGCGGGTGGGTGGAAGAGGGCACCTCGCTCAGCTCGGTGATGTAGGACGGCAAGTCGGAAGCGCGCGGCATGGCGTAGTCCATGAACGAGCCGGCGAGCATCTGGCCGCTCTCCGGATCGTAGTGCGCGTGTTCCAGCAGTGCTTGCCCGATTCCTTGGGCGATGCCGCCGTGGACCTGGCCGTGAATGATGAGCGGGTTCACGGCGCGGCCGACGTCGTCGACGGCGACGTAAGTGATCACCTTGACCGAACCGGTATCGGGATCGACTTCGACTTCGCAGACATGGGCGCCGTAAGGGTAGCTGGCCTCGGCGACGGTTTCGTCGCAAGCGGCATATAAAGGTCCGCGCAAATCTTCGGGCAAATCGGCGCGCTCCAGCGCGGCGCGCGCCACGTCGAACAGGCCGACCGCGTGGTTGGTGCCTTTCACGGCGAAGCGGCCGTCCTTGAACTCGATATCGGCGGCTGCGGTCTCGAGCAGATGCTCGGCGATGCGCAAGGCTTTCTCGATGATGCCGTCGGTGGATTTCTTGATGACGATCGAGCCAAGCCGCATGCCGCGGCCGGAATGGGCGCCGCCGCCGACGGTAACGCGATCGGTGTCGCCGGTGACGAAGCGCACGCTTTCGATCGGCACGCCGAGCCATTCGACGATCAGTTGGGCAAAGCTCGTCTCGTGGCCCTGGCCTTGCGAGGTGACGCCGATGATCAGTTCGACGAAGTTTTCGGGCGAAACGGTGATCTCGGCTTTCTCGCGCGGCACGCCGGTCGAGATATCGACGTAATTGCCGACGCCGATGCCGCGATATTTGCCGCGCTTCTTGGCTTCGGTGCGGCGGCGTTTGAAGCCAGCCCAGTCGCCGAGTTTCAGCGCCAGATCCATGCCGCCGATATAGTCGCCGTTGTCGTATTCGACGCCGAACGGATTTTTGTACGGCAATTCCTTTTCGGTCACCAGATTGCGCTGGCGCAATGTGACGCGATCGTAGCCGCATTCGCGCGCGGCGAGATCGATCAACCGCTCCATGACGAAGATCACTTCCGGCCGTCCGGCGCTGCGATAAGGCCGTGTCGGCGAGGTGTGGCTCAAGGTGGCGCGGGCGCGGAAATATGCCGCCGGCATCCGGTAGATGCTCGACATCATCTGCACGCCTTTTTGCACCATGGCGAAATTGGTGGTGTGGGCGCCGAGATTGCCGAGATTGGAGCCGCGCATGGCCAGGAACTTGCCCTTGTCGTCGAGCGCCAGCTCGGCTTCGACGGCAAGGTCGCGTGCCTGGTAGTCACTCAAGAAGGACTCGTGGCGGTCGATGATCCATTTCACCGGCCGTCCGACTTTCTTCGCCGCCCAGGCGACCAGCGCGAACTCGGCATAGATCATGCCGCGGGTGCCGAAATTGCCGCCGACGTCCTGCATCAGCACGCGGACTTTTTCCGGCGGCACGTCGAGGATCGTGGCGAGATCGTTCTTCAGCCGCACCGCGCCGCCATTGCCGGCATAGACGGTGTAGCGGCCGGTCTGCGGATCGAAAGCCGCGAGCGCCGCGCGCGGCTCCATCGGCACGCCGGTGATGCGCTGCACCCAGGTCTCGAACCGGGTCACGTGGGCGGCGCGGGCAAAGGCGGCGTCGGTCGCCGCCGCGTCGCCTAGCTCGCCATCGAAGCAGACATTCGACTGCGCGCCGTCGTGCACCCGCGGCGCATCCTGACGCGCGGCCGCGATGGTTTCAACAACGGCCGGCAGAACGTCGTATTCGATTACGATGCGTTCGGCGCCGTCTTTCGCCGCGTGCACGGTTTCGGCGACGACCACCGCCACCGCTTCGCCGACGAAACGCGCCTTGTCGGTCGGCAACGGATAATGCGGCGCTTCGAACGGCGGCTCGTCGCCTTTGAGGTGCAGCTGGGCCTCCTTCTGATGCGGCGACCACGGCTTGTGCGGGATCGGTTTGAGGCCGTCCGCGGCAAAGTCGACCCCGGTCAGCACCGCGAGCACGCCGGGTGCGGCCTTGGCGTCGTCGGTCGCGATGCTGCGTATGCGCGCGTGGGCATGCGGCGAGCGCACCATGACCGCATAGACCTGGCTTGGAAGATTTTCGTCGGCGGTGTAGCGGCCGCCGCCGCGCACCAGGCGCAAATCCTCGCGCCGCCGTACCGGCTGGCCGATGCCGGAGTTTTTTGCCGCTTCAGCCATCGGTGCGTTCTCTCTTCATTGCAGCGGAATATCGGCCTGCTTGATCACCTTGCCCCACAGCGCGCGTTCCTCGGCGAAGAATTTTGCCGCGTCGGTGCGGCTGCCCGGCGCCAAATCCATGCCGAGCGCCTTGGTCTTCTCGATGAACTCGGGCTGCTTGAGACATTCGACGACATCGCGGTTGATCTTGTCGGCGAGCGCATCGGGCGTCTGCGGCGGCGCCACGATGCCGAAGAAGGTCACCGCGCGATAGCCCGGCACGCCGGCTTCGGCGAGCGTCGGCACGTCGGGCAGGTCCTTGACGCGCTCGGTGCCGCCGACGGCGATGATCTTTTCCTTCTGCGCGCGGTAGAGCGGCAGCGACGTTGCCAGCATGTCGAACATCATGTCGACATTGCCGGCCAGCACATCGGCGACCGCGGGGCTCAAGCCTTTGTAAGGGACTTGCAGCAGTTTCACGTCGGCGAGCATTTCCAGCTCGATCGTCGCTAGCTGACCAACTGAACCGACGCCGGGTGTCGCCGCGGTCAGCCGGCCGGGATTGGCTTTGGCGTGGGTGAGCAACAGCGGCAGGTTTTGCGCGTCAAAGCCGTTATTGAGCACCAGCACATAGGGCGAGGTCGCCAGCACCGCGATCGGCACCCACTTTGCCGGGTCGTAGGACATGTCCTTATACATGTAGGCGTTGGTGGCGATCGGCCCGGGCGAGGCGAGCAGGAGCGTATAGCCGTCGGGATCGGCGCGGAAAACTTCCGCCGCGCCGATATTGCCGCCGGCGCCGCCGACATTTTCGACGATGACCGATTGCCCCCATGTGCGGCCGAGCCGGTCGGCCAGCACCCGCGCCAACAGGTCGGTGCCGCCGCCGGGCGGGTAGGGCACGATCAGCTTGACGACGCGGGCGGGATAATTGGCTTGCGCTTGGGCTGCCGACAGCGCGGCAGCGGCGGCGAGCACCGCCACGAGCGCCGTGATTGCAACCCTGATGCCTCGCAACGTTTCCTCCGCCGGTGCTTGCCGGCGCATGTTATGGGAGCCGCCGAGCGCGCGCCAGCGCGGACGGCCGCTGTGCCCCGTGCTGACAAGCAACGGCCGCGGATGTAGACAGGGACAAGGCCAAGCGGAGGAACGCCGTGCTTGCGCGGGATGATCGAAACACGCCGGTCGATTGGGTGGCGCGCGCCGCGGCGCTGGTGCCGATGATCGAGGCCGCGAACGATCGCATCGAGGCCGAGCGGCGCATCGTGCCCGAAGTCATCGCGGCGCTGCATGAAGCAGGCCTGTTCCGCATGCTGCTGCCGGCCTCGTTCGGCGGCGGCGCGGCCGACGTGGTTGCCTTCAACCGGGTGATCGAGACCATCGCCACCGCCGACGCCTCTACCGCGTGGTGTCTGGCGCAGCAGGTGGCGAGCACGCAGTCGGCGGCGTATCTCGACCCAAAAGTGGCGCGCGAGATTTTTGCCGGACCCGACGGCGCCGTCGCCTGGGGCCCGCCCTCGGGCGCCAAGGCGGTGGTCGTCGACGGCGGCTATGTCGTCAATGGGCGTTGGCGTTTTGCCAGCGGCAGCGAGCATTGCCCGTGGCTCGGCGGCCATTGCACGGTGTTCGAGGCGGACGGCAAGCCGCGCTTGGACAAACAGGGCCGCCCGGTGCTGCGCACCATGCTGTTCCGCAAGGACAAGGCGACATTTTACGACATCTGGCACGTGATCGGGCTGCGCGGTACCGGCAGCAATGCCTACGAGGTGACGGAACTGTTCGTGCCGGAGGCTTACTCGTATTGGCGCGATCTCCCCGCCGACCGCCGCGGCGACGATCCCATCGGCAATATTCCGCTGCTGACGCTTTACGGCATGGGATTTTCCGGCGTCGCGCTCGGGCTGGCGCGCGCCTGCCTCGACGCTTTCATGAAGCTTGCCGAAAAGAAAAAGCCGGCGCCGACCCACGGCGCCCCAATTCTGCTGCGCGACAATGCGGTGATCCAATCGCGCGTCGCCAAGGCAACGGGCCGGCTGCAGTCGGGGCGCGCCTATCTGCACCAATGCCTGCGTGAATTCTGGCAGGCGGCGACCGCCAACCGCGCGCAAACCCTCGAACAGCGCGCGCAACTGCGCGTCGCCATCACCGGCTCCATGGACCAGGCGCGCCGCGTCGTCGACTTCGCCTATCACGCCGCCGGCGCCGACGCGATCTTCAACGGCAGCGCGTTCGAGCGGCGCTTTCGCGACATGCATACTGTAACAGCGCAGGGCCAGGCGCATCTGTCCAATTTTGAAGGCGCCGGCCAGGCGCTGTTCGGCATCGAGCCGAGTCAGCGGCTATAACAATGGCCGAACACACGGCAAAAACTCTCCGCAAGGAGGATCCGGCGCTGCTGTCGGGCCGCGGCCGCTATGCCGACGACCTGCCGGTGCCGGTCGGCACCTTGAACGCCCACGTCGTCCGCTCGCCGCACGCCCATGCCGACATTGTTGCGATCGACGCCACCGCGGCGCTGGCGCACGACGGTGTGTGGGCCGTCATCACCGGCGAAGATATTCGCAAGCTGTCTGAGCCATTTTTGGCGGCGGTGAAAACGCCGGTGCAGCAATGGGCGCTGGCCGTGGAGCGGGTGCGCTATGTCGGCGAGCCGGTGGCGCTGGTCGTGGCCGAGAGCCGTTACATCGCCGAAGACGCCGCCGAGCTGGTGACGATCGAATACGCGCCGCTCGAAGCAGTCATCGACCCGCGCGCCGCGTGCGAAAAAACCGCGCCGCTTCTCCATCCGCAGGCCGAGACCAACGAAATCTCGGTACGCAAATTCTCCTATGGCGATCCTGACGGCGCCTTCGCGCGCGCGGATCGCCGCATCGCCATGACGACGGAATTCCCGCGGCTGTCGTTCACGCCGATCGAATGTTACGTCGTGGCCGCCGAGCACAATCCGGCCGAAGGCAGCTACGATGTGCTGGCGAATTTCCAGGGCCCGTTTTCCATGCACCCGGTGATGGCGCGCGCGCTACGCGTCGCCGGCCCGAAATTGCGCCTCCGCATCCCGCCGGATTCCGGCGGCAGCTTCGGCATCAAGCTTTCGGTGTTTCCCTATGTGGTGCTGATCGCGCTCGCCGCGCGCATCGCCGGCCGCCCGGTGAAATGGGTCGAGGACCGCATCGAGCATCTGGTCGCCGCAAGCTCGGGGCCGAACCGCGTGACCGAAATCGAAGCCGCGATCACCAAAGACGGGCGCATCCTTGGGCTGAAACTCGATCAGCTCGAGGATTACGGCGCATTCCTGCGCGCGCCGATGCCGGGGCCGCTCTACCGCATGCATGGCGCGGTGACCGGCGCCTACGACATCGCCAATGTCGAGGTGACCAACCGCGTCGTGCTCACCAACAAAATGCCGTCGAGCCTGATCCGCGGTTTCGGCGGGCCGCAGCTTTATCTGGCGCTGGAACGGCTGATGCAGCGCATCGCGGTGGAGCTCAAGCTCGACCCGCTCGACGTGATCCGCCGCAATCTCATTCCGGCGGAGAAATTTCCCTACCACGCTGCGGCAGGCGCACTTTACGATTCCGGCGATTACCCACGCACGGTCGAGAAGGCGCTCGGCGGCGGCCGGCTCGATGCGCTCAAGCGCCGGCGCGACGAAGCCCGCGCCGCCGGGCGCAAATACGGCATCGGCTTTGCGGCCATCGTCGAGCCGGCGATGTCCAACATGGGTTATCTGTCGACCTTGATGACCGCGCAGGCGCGCGAAAAAGCCGGTCCCAAAAACGGCGCGGTATCGATGGCTCGGGTCAATATCGATCCGCTCGGTGCGGTGTCGGTTACCGCCGACGTCACGGTGCAGGGGCAAAGCCACGAGACGGTGCTGGCAGAGATCGTGGCGCGCGAACTCGGGCTAAAATCCGACGACATCGAAGTGGTGTTGGAAATCGACACTGCCAAAGACCAATGGTCGATCGCGGCCGGCACTTATTCGAGCCGCTTCGCCTCAGGTACGGCGGTGGCGGCGCACATGGCTGCGGCACAGATGCGCGACAAGCTGAAAGCCATTGCCGCCAAGCAGCTCAATGTGCTGGCGGATGACGTCGAACTTGCCGGCGGCAAAATCCGCAGCCGCAGCAATCCCGACAACGCGCTGCCGTTCGGCCGCGTCGCCGCGACTTCGCATTGGTCGCCGGCGATGCTGCCCGAAGCCATGGCGCCGGCGCTGAGCGAGACCGGCGTGTGGTCGCCGCAAGAGCTCGAGCCGCCGTCGAGCGACGACCGCATCAACACCTCGCTGACCTACGGTTTTGTCTTCGACATGTGCGGCGTCGAGATCGATCCGAAAACCTATTCTGTCCGCGTCGACCGCTACGTGTCGATGCACGATGCCGGCCGCATTCTCAACCCGACCATCGCCGAGGGCCAGATCCGCGGCGCCTTCGCCCAGGGCATCGCCGCCGCGCTCTACGAGGAGTTCACCTATAACGACGAAGGCGCGTTCCTCAGCGGCACCTTCGCCGATTATCTGGTGCCGACGGTGAGCGAAATCCCCGAAGTGGAGATTTTGCATTATTCCTCGCCGTCGCCGTTCACGCCACTCGGCGCCAAGGGCCTGGCCGAGGGCAATTGCATGAGCACGCCGGCCTGCATCGCCAACGCCATCGCCGACGCGCTCGGCGTCGCCGACGTGACGCTGCCGGCAACGCCGCGGCGCATCCACGCCATATTGGCAGGCGGCAAACCATGAAGCCGCGGCCTTTCGATTACGTGCGGCCGGATACGGTCGACGAGGCGCTGGCGCTGCTCGCCGAATATGGCGACGACGCGCGCATTCTCGCCGGCGGCCAGTCGCTCGTCCCCATGCTCAATCTGCGGCTGATCGATGCGAGCGTGCTGATCGATATTTCGCGCATTGCCGAGCTCGATGTCATCCGCGATCTCGGCCAAGCCATAGAGATCGGCGCGGCGGTGACCCAGAACAAGCTGATGGCGTGGCCGCAAATTGGCGAAAAACTTCCGCTCCTCGCCGCGGCGCTGCCTTTCGTCGGCCATTTCCAGACCCGCAATAAGGGCACCGTGTGCGGCTCCATCGCGCACGCCGACCCAAGCTCGGAAATTCCGCTGGCGCTGGCGGTGCTCGGCGGCGAGGTGGTGCTGCGCTCGCAAAAACGCGGCGCGCGCGTTCTTGGCGCGAACAAATTTCAGAAGGATATGCTCACGACGGCAGGCGATGCGGACGAGCTGATCGTCGCCGTGCGATTTCCGGTCATGGCAGGGCAGGGGGTTGCCTTCCGCGAAGTGGCGCGGCGGCACGGCGACTTCGCCATCATCGCGGTCGCCGCCGTGGTCGACAATCGCGGCGCCGTGCGGCTTGGCGTCGGCGGCATGGCCGGCCGGCCGCAGGTGCGCCGGATTTTCAATGATCCGGCCGGGGCGGTCGCGGCGTGGGCGCAGGAACTGGAGGGTTTTGAAGATTTGCACGCGTCGGCGGCGATGCGGCGCGATCTGTTCAAAAATCTCGCTCCCGATGTGATCGCGGAGGCGCAACAATGCGCCGCGTGAACAAGGCCGAAAAAGCGCGGATCGCGCTGACGCTCAACGGCCGCAAGCTCGCGGCCGAAGCCGAGCCGCGCATGCTGCTCAGCGATTTCCTCCGCCAAGGGCTCGGCGCCACCGGCACCCATGTTGGCTGCGAGCACGGCATCTGCGGCGCCTGCACCGTGCTGATCGACGGCGTCGCCACCCGCTCCTGCCTGACGCTCGCGGTGCAGGCCGAAGGCCGCGAGGTGCGCACCGTGGAATCGCTCGCCGCGGCCGACGGCAAGCTCAACGCGCTGCAGCAGGCGTTCCGCAACAATCACGCTTTGCAATGCGGCTTCTGCACGCCGGGCATTTTGATGTCGTTCACCGATTTCCTCGCCCGCAATCCGCACCCGTCGGAAGCCGAAATCCGCGAAGTTTTGAGCGGCCACCTCTGCCGCTGCACCGGCTACGCCGGCATCGTCGCGGCCATCAAGGAAGCAGCATCCGCCCCCGCGATAGCGGGGGAGGGGGACCGCCCGTAGCTCGCGTAGCGAGCGAAGGGTGGTGGAGGGGGCGCCTGACTCGCCACCTCACCGCCGCCGCAAGGCAGTCAACGTTGGCGCCGATATCTCCTTGAAACGTCGAAATCACGTTGAGGCCCGCGCCCCCCTCCACCACCCTGCTGGCGCAGGGTGGTCCCCCTCCCCCGCTATCGCGGGGGCGGATGAAGATGACGCTTGGCCTAACCCTTGCTATGAAATCGGCAAGACAAATCCGGCCGGCCGGGGCGCCGCACGGAGCGAGACCAATGGCAGACATCATCGACAGGCTCGAAGAGCGCCGTGAAAGCGCCCGCGCGGGGGGCGGTGAGAGGCGCATCGAGGCCCAGCACAAGCGCGGCAAGCTCACGGCGCGCGAGCGGGTCGAGCTGCTCATGGACCGCGACTCGTTCCAGGAGCTCGACATGTTCGTCGAGCACCGCTCCAACGATTTCGGCATGGAGAAGTCGCACATCGCCGGCGACGGCGTCGTCACCGGCTGGGGCACCGTGAACGGCCGCACCGTCTTCACCTTCGCCAAGGATTTCACCGTGTTCGGCGGCTCGCTGTCGGAGACGCATGCGCAGAAGATCATCAAGATCCAGGACATGGCGATGCGCGCCCGCGCGCCGATCGTCGGCCTGTTCGACGCCGGCGGCGCCCGCATCCAGGAAGGCGTGGCGGCGCTCGGCGGCTATGGCGAGGTGTTCAAGAGGAACGTCATCGCCTCGGGCGTCATCCCGCAGATTTCGGTGATCATGGGCCCGTGCGCCGGCGGCGACGTCTATTCGCCGGCGATGACCGATTTCATCTTCATGGTGCGCGACACCAGCTACATGTTCGTCACCGGGCCCGACGTGGTCAAAACCGTGACCAACGAGATCGTCACCGCCGAGGAACTCGGCGGCGCGTCCGTGCACGCCACCAAATCCTCGATCGCCGACGGCGCCTACGACAACGACGTGGAATGTCTGCTGCAGATGCGCCGGCTGCTCGATTTTCTGCCAGCGAATTTTGCCGCCGGCGCGCCCGAATGGCCGTCGTTCGACGATGCCGAGCGCACCGACCCGTCGCTGGATACGCTCATTCCCGACAATCCCAACAAGCCCTACGACATCAAGGAGCTGATCCTCAAAGTTTTGGACGAGGGCGATTTCTTCGAACTGTCCGAAGCCTTCGCCCGCAACATCGTCATTGGCCTCGGCCGCATCGCCGGCCGCACCGTGGGTGTCGTCGCCAACCAGCCGATGGTGCTGGCCGGCGTGCTCGACAGCGACGCCAGCCGCAAGGCGGCGCGCTTCGTGCGCTTCTGCGACGCCTTCAACATCCCGATCGTCACTTTCGTCGACGTGCCCGGCTTTCTACCCGGCACCGCGCAGGAGTACGGCGGCCTGATCAAGCACGGCGCCAAACTGCTGTTCGCCTATTCGCAGGCCAGCGTGCCGCTGGTCACCGTGATCACGCGCAAAGCGTTCGGCGGCGCCTATGACGTGATGGCCTCAAAGCACATCGGCGGCGACGTCAACTACGCCTGGCCGACCGCGCAGATCGCGGTGATGGGCGCCAAGGGCGCGGTCGAGATCATCTTCCGCTCCGACATCGGTGACGCCGAAAAAATCGCCGCCCGCACCAAGGAATACGAGGAGCGCTTTTTGTCGCCCTTCATCGCCGCCGAGCGCGGCTACATCGACGACGTCATCATGCCGCAGGCGACGCGGCCGCGGATCGCGCGGGCGCTGGCGATGCTGCGCGGGAAGACGGTGGAGATGCCGGGAAGGAAGCACGATAATTTGCCCGTATAATGGGGTCTAAATTGCGATGGATGAAAGGTAGAATCGAAGCTCGATTCGGTGTATATAATCCATCATGACCGACGAACTTAAAGACCTTATCGAAGCCGCCAAGAAGGCACAGCCGACCCCGGAACATCGGGAGCAGCAACGGCGGAGCTTTGCCTATGGCAATGCCGCATTCGAGAATGAATTGATTACGCGGGAAATGATCGATCGTGAGGCCGAAAAGCTCTCGCGAGAGGGCGATGACGAGCGAAAAGATCGAGAAACGGGATAGCCGCGCGTTAGAGCCGCAGCTCATCACGGACCCTCAGGCGAGAGCCGAAGCCGAGGCAAGGAACGTCCTTCGGCAATATGATGCCGGCATAGCGGCGATTCAGAACGCGCTGGAACGAGGTTTCTTCAAACTGCGGCCATCGCTCATTCTTGCGCTTCATCGCGAGGCGCTGGCAGGCATCAGCGTTTTCGCCGGAAATTTCCGACCCGGCGGCGTAGAAATTCAGGGCAGCAGACATGAGCCGGTGGGCGCTCATCTTGTGCCGGAACTGGTTGAAGACTTGTGCGATTACGTCAACGAGCATTGGGCCGACAGCACGCCGATCCATTTGGGTGCATACGTCATGTGGCGGCTCAACTGGATACACCCTTTTGCTGACGGCAATGGCAGGACGTCGCGAATCACGTCTTATGTCGTTCTATCGATCCGCGCTGGAGCCATATTGCCGGGTACGCCGACGATACCCGATCAGATTGTGGACAATCGCACTCCATACTTCGATGCTTTGGATGCGGCAGACGTGGCGTGGCGAGCGGGGCGCGTCGATGTATCCAAAATGGAGGAATTGCTCGCAGCGCTGTTGGCGCGCCAGCTAACCAGCTTCTATCGAGCTGTTGGCGGAAAGATACCCGGTTCGTCTTCCCAACTGCCGCCGAGCGCGGCTATATCGACGACGTGATCCTGCGGGCGAAGACGGTGGAGATGCCGGGGCGGAAGCACGAGAATTTGCCGGTGTGAGATGAAGAAGGCCAGTAGGAAAAAACGCGGTAAGTCAAAACCGACAGCGTCGCGTGGGATCGGCGTAATAATATCAAATATCCACCGTAAACTTAGCGGTGTCTTGGTCGTGCGGGATGGCGACGACATCATGCGCGATCCCTTCACCTGCTGCCTAAAAGCGGCTGTAGCGAAATGTCTTGATTTTAACCGAGTGGCGCACTCGAAAAAACATCCACTAGATGAAGGCTATCTACTCGTATCGGGGCTGCGCGGAATATCCGAAGACCTAATCGTACTGCGATTTCTTGCGCAGATTCCGAAAAAGCAGCGAAACGAGTATTTGATCGCGCTCCTGCAAAGGAATCTGGCGGATGGAGTTGCTGTGCAAGTTAAGTTTTTTAAGGCGAACAATTCGACTCAGCCCGTTGTCGGAGCGGAAAGTAGTGATGATGAGATTCTGTCAAGGGTGAAGGGCGCCCGAGATAATCTTATTGTCGCTTCAAAGGGTTTAGGGTTCGCTGGTGTGCCGACAGTAGCCAGCATGGCTCGCGCCGTTGGTCTGCCGGCAACTTACGATTTCATATATTTTCTCACGTCAAATTTTGTACATTTTAATCCAGGTGCGTTGATGCGAATGGGGTGGGGAAGGATCACCAAAAAGGGGAATAAAAAGCAATTGAGAAATGTGAAATTCTCTGCGTCTCACATGGGAGGATACTATCATAATGTTGCGAAATTCTACGGGACTATACTTCTTGTGGGATTTGCGCACCTTCTAAGGAGCGTCCCGAACTTAGATGCGATTAATCTCGACGCGGAACTCGGTCATATCGATCAAGCAATAGTGGCGCTCGACCGGTGGCCGGAAGTGATAACGTTCGAGGAAATGAATGTAAGGCCTCCATTATTCCTTTTATTTCGAGCCATGCGTGAGGTGATGAGATCAGAGGGTGAGCCAATTCAGTTTGGCCAAATTTTGCAAGAACTTAAAGCAGGTGCAGAAGTGCGCGCTTCATAAGATTTCTTATATCCATCTGCCGATTGCTTTCCATGGATGACTTGCGGGATTAAGTCGCTTCATCAGCGAAGGAGCATAGAAATGTCAACGCGACCAGATTTAGACTCGCAAGCCATAGCGCCAAACGACGACAACTTATCGCGCCGCCGCATCGTCACCGGCGCAGCCGTCGTCGCCGCCTCGGCGCCGCAACCGCCGACGCGCTGGCGCAAGGGGTGCCGGGCGGCGCGGCGGGAAACCTGCGCTTTCTCAATCCGCCGACAAGTTTCAAGAACCCGGGCTTCAATCACGCGGTCGAGGCGACTGGGCCGGGGCGCATCGTCTACATCGCCGGCCAGCAGGGCCGCGACATCGATAACAAGATTGTCGGCGCGCCGGGCGATTTCCGGGCGCAGGCGGAGCAGGCCTTTCTCAACATCAAGGGTGCGCTTGGCGCGGCCGGCGGCGGCTTCGAGCACGTTGTAAAACTCTGCCATTATTTCATCGACCTGCAGGCGCACTTCCGCATGATGCGCGATATCCGGCTCAAATATTTCGACCCGTCGCGCATGCCGGCCTCGACGATGATCCAGGTTGGCGCGCTGACCGACGAGAAGGCGATTTACGAGGTCGATGTGGTGGCCGTGCTGCCGCCGACGTGAGCGCGATGTTTTCGATTGCGTGCTTGATTACGCGTCCGTGCTCGGCTCGGCATATTTGTTGAAATGACGCGGGAGCGGAGTCTTCCTTAAATCGCACGGCTACATCGGAGCGCAGAAAGAATTTGAACTCAAGGACGGCCCGAAAGGGCCGCCGCCTACGGCGGTCGCCGAAGGCGATCCTTGACTTCAAATTCTTTCTGCGCTTGCGGTTGACCGTGCGATTTAAGGGAAGATGGCTGCATAGCAGCAGTTTTGAATCTGCTTGAAGCAGGTCAGCTGGGCGTCAAAGCACGCGCAAAGTCGGCTTTGCGAATCTTTTCTCCTGAAATTTCTTGAATGCTACGCAGCACGTGCGCGGCGCGCAAATAGGGATGCGCATAAGGTCCTGATTTAACGGCGTGAATTCCGGGTTCTAGGAATATATTGACAGCCGAAATGCCAGCGCATATGGCCCCAACAATCCCGCTCGTTTTAAGGGACGTCAGCCGGTGCTACCGGCTGACGGAGCGGGGCGGCTCCTGCGGGCGGCGGCTCGTCACCGCCGCTCCC
>Ga0181521_10005992_pt1 | contig 13366 bp, 12 predicted proteins | sample PEATcosm2014_Bin_32_FD_119764 | JGI IMG/M metagenome (GOLD analysis project Ga0181521, IMG submission 119764) | Peatland microbial communities from MTU Mesocosm Facility, Houghton, MI, USA - PEATcosm2014_Bin02_60_metaG | ecosystem: Environmental > Terrestrial > Soil > Wetlands > Peat | place...
ACGATGGTGTCGGAGTCGGTGCTGATGGCGTCGGTGTCGGCAACGATGGTGTCGGAGTCGGTGCTGCCGGCGTCGGTGTCGGCAACGATGGCGTCGGCGTCGGTGTTGCCGGCGTCGGGGTTGGCGGCAATAGTGTCGGAGTCGGCGTCGCTACCGGTGTCGGGGTTGGAGCTACCGGTGGCGGTGTCGGCGTCGCAGGCGGCGTGGGGGTCGTTGTGGGCGGCACTGGAGTCGGCGTCGGCGTTGCCGTAGCTGTCGGTGTCGCGCAAGACGGCCCCGGTACTAGCGCGACCTGTGCGGTGAAGCTGTCGGCACCGGCGGCATACTGTACCGACTGATTACCGGTGACGCCCGGAATCGTAAGCGGCTGATCGACCCAGGCCATGATTTCGCCGCCGAACGTTTCCTGCTGCTCGATCGTTCCCAGGCTCGGCGAGCTGACTGTGCCTGTCGCGTTGAGGTTATAGAGCATCAGCAGCGTGTCGTCCGCGATCGTGGTGGTTATCGAAGGCGACACGATCGTCGTGCTGCTGGTATTTACCAGCGAGGCGGAAGTGTCTATCGGATGTGTGGTGTTGACGCCCGAGTAGGCCGCACAAATCGCCGACAGGCTGACCGTTTCTCTATAGTCAAAAGTGACGGAGGTGGGATCGCCCGGCTGTTGAATATGATAGTAGAAAAAGACCCCGTTGCCGTCCAAATCGCCGCCACTGATCAAGTTGCTATAGCTGGGTGGTGGTGTCGGAGCGAAGTTGTCATTGGCGACAAACCAGACCCCGATAAAGTCGCCGGGCTGCACGTTGGCCGGACAGGTAACATTAAGGCTTGAACTCCAGTTCTGAGAGACCACCGGAGTGCCGACCAGGCTTATCGGCACGCAAGCTCCGGGCACCGGCGTCGGCGAAGCCATCGGCGTCGGCGTCCACGCGAACGCGTTAGGGCTGACGCAGAGCAGCGCGAGCAAGATCGCGATAGTGACCGCAGCGATGCGCCGGCCAAACGGCGCGGCATTGCGGAGATTCGCGGCGCGGAGTGCGCCGGACCTGGCACGACGGCCCATTTGCGCGGCCCACCGGTTGTCTATCGGCAGCTTGCCTTCCATCACTTCAGATTCCGTAGGCACTACTTGTACACCGCGCGAATGTTATGACAATAGAAAATCATTGCCCGCTCGCGCCGGCGATCGCTGATAACTCAGGATGGCATGGCCCATCGGCACTGTAAGTGAAGGGCATTTCACTTGTCAATCGCGTAGATACTAAATGTATATAAATCTAACTATCAGATGGATGGCGCCTGAGAATCGACTTGTCGCCATTTTGCGGCACTTTTCCGGCGGCGCAGGTCAAACCGAGCGCCGCGCCGAATGCACTGACGGCAGGAATCACCAGCGCAGCGCCCGTTTTCGCTACGAAGTAATCGCGATTCGCGACAAAACCTTTGACGCACCAGTGTTGGGCTGCGTATAGTAGGTTGGCATGCAGTGCGGGCAATTGCTACCTGCCGCACGCGTTCCTGATATGGGAGACCCCCGCAATTCCAACGGTTTCGCGACGGCACGTGGCTTGCGTGAGTTCACATCGGCAAGATCCTGTAACGAGTTCCTGTAACGAGATCCTGTAAGAAGACGTCTGCAAGATACCTGGAGGTAATTATATGGGCCTGCGGATCCAGTTGCTGATCGTTGCGGCCCTGGCAACATTGCTCTCTGGCGCGCTGCGTGTTTCCGCCGCCCCATGCGGCATCCCGATGGTGCCGCCGCCGCCTCCGCCCCCGGTTGCGCCTCCGCCGCCGCCCGGAATTGGCACCCCGCCGCCGGTCTTCGTGACGCGGCCGACGACCCCGATCACTCCGATCGTGGTTGGCGCAGAGCAAAGCGCGAACCGCGCCACGACCGCGGCCAACAACGCCGAGTCGGCGGCCGGCAATGCCGAGGTCGCCGCCGAGCACGCCACCAAGTCGGCCGACGCCGCAACCAAGGCGGTCAATCGCGCAAAGAGCGCGGTGGAAGCGACTGAGGAGAAATTCCGCGAGTCGGTCACAAAGTGAATCGACCCCCCACTGGCTATTCGGCCCGCCATATCCTATTTTATATATAAAGAGCGACTTTGCGGCCGGCATCGGACCGGCAACTGAGTACCTTATCCGCTAGCCGGAGGTGCCGGAATGAGAATTGTCGCCGTTTTAGCCGGGATTGCCGGATTGATGCTCGCGTACGCGAGTGCGGTGGCGCAGGTGACGCAAACTACTACTTCTCCTCCTGCCCAGAATCCGCCCCGCCTTGCCGCGGCTACCGCGCCCCACCTGGACATCACGCCCTTCGGAGGAGGCTTCGTCAGCGAGGATTACGACGACACCGACGAGGGCATACAAATCGAGCAGAGCCTGACCCAGGGGCTGGGTCTGATCGGGCGCGCCACCGGCTATCAGCTCTACCTCAGGGAGAACACGGTCAGCCCGCTTCAGGCTTCGAGCAAACAGACCGAAGCGCGGCTGAACTTCGGGCGGTTCGAGGGCGGAGTCGATATCAGCCCGGTTGAGGGGACCAACCTGTATCTGCTCGGCGGTCACGATGCCGGCGACAGCGACGCGTTTGTGGTCGAGGGAGACCTGTCGAGCTGGATGCTCCAGTCGAGCGATCATCCGATAAACCTGTTCCTCGCCCCGATCTACGATACCCAGAACAAAGTCACCAGCAGCGAAATCGATTTCCGCGTGGTCGCAGCCCGCAGCCCCGACTGGACGGTCGTGGTCGGCGCGGGCGGCGCCGTTTATGGCGGAGGCTTTATTCACGGCGCCGACGGTCAGGGGGGAGCAATCCTCGGGCTCTACAACAACTTCTGGAAAATGGGCTGTGACCTGCAGACCGGGTACGGTACTCCCGGCGCCTACGGCGAGCTTACGATCTACAAAACGTTATCCTTTTGGGAATGATTGGCTCCGCGGTGGGAATGATTGGCTTTCCGGCAGGAGCGATCGGGCTCACGATGGGAATTCTCAATGAAGAACGGACGCCTCGCAATCGCAATCATCATCACGTGGGCGGCGCTTGCGCTCGCCGGATGCTCCTCCAGCCAGTTGCAGCCGGCCGCGGCACCTCAGCCGGCAAGTGAGGTTGCGCCCGCGAGCACGCCGGCCGCCGCAGCGCCGAGTGCGCAGGCCATTGCGCTTACCAAAGCCCAGATCGAGTCTCAGCTTCTGAATCTGATCAACCAGCAGCGCGAGCAGAACGGGCTCAAGCCCCTTGCGATCGACCCTGAGCTCGAGCGCTCGGCCGAGGCCCATAGCGCCGCGATGGCGAAGGGCGGCTTCGTGAGCGTGAAGGGCGCCGGCGAGGCGTCGCTCGCCGATCGATTCGATCAGGTCGGGGTTCGCAGTGATTCGGTCGGCGAGAACGTGCTGACTCTTCCTGCCGCCGACGCCAACCTCGCCGACCAGAGCTTGAAAACCTGGATGGCGAAGGACAAGGCCCGGCGAAATCTCTTGTCGCCCCGCTTCGAGCGGACCGGCTTCGGTATCGAGCGAAGCCCGGGCGCCGTCGGCGAAGCCTACGTGACCGAGGACTTCGCCCACTGACCGGGAGTCAGGGCCCGGCCTGCTCGATATCCGAGGCCTGCGACTTGAGGAAGGCCTTCAGCCGGCGCTTGATCCGGCCTTCGATCTGGCGCACGCGCTCGCGGCTTATCCCGAACCGCTCGCCGATTTCCTGCAGCGTCGCCGGTTCTTCGGCCATCAGGCGGCTGCGGAAAATCTCCAGCTCCTTGTCCTTGAGCGTGTTCTCGAAGGCTTCGACTTTCTCCCTGGCGAAGCTCCGCCATTGCGCGCCGGAGGCAATTTCCTCGGGGCTGCGCGAAGGGTCCGGAATCACGTCCAGCAGGCGGGAGTCGTCCCCGGTGCCGGCCGGCTGATCGAGCGAGACCTCGCTCTGCCCCATCCGCTCCTGCATCTCGAGGACTTCGCTTTCCTTCACGCCGATTCGCTGCGCGAGCAGGCGCGGCTGCGGCGCGAAGCCTTCCGCTTCCAGCCGCGCGGTTTCCTTTCTCAGGTTGAAGAAGAGCTTGCGCTGCGCCTGCGTGGTTCCGATTTTCACCAGGCGCCAGTTGTTGATCAGGTAGCGGTAGATGTAAGCGCGGACCCACCACACCGCGTAGGAGGGAAAGCGGATGCGGCGGCTCGGCTCGAAATGCTTGACTGCTTCCATCAGGCCGAGGTTGCCTTCCTGAATCAGGTCGAGCAGGTTCCGCTGGGCGCGGGCGAATTCGCCGGCGATCTTGACCACCAGCCGCAGGTTGGACGTTACCAGCTGGTAGGCGTACTGCGGGTCCTGGGTGCGCGCATACTCCTGCGCGACCTTTTGCTCTTCTTCGCGCGACAGGATCGGAAAGCGCCGGACCTCCGCCAGATAGCTGCCGAGCGGATCGTACCGGACGAGGCCCTCGCCTGGCCCGGCTTCATCATGATCGTCGAGCGAAGCCCCGTCCGGCTCGATCTCCGGATGCTCGCGATCGGCGTCCAGCTCGGTTGATTCGTCGTCGAGGGGCAGCGCGCCCGAAGCTTCCTCGGGATCGGCGAGCTCGGGCTCGATCGCGACATCGTTTGCGGCGCGGTTGCCGCCGCGCGTGGCGCCGCGCTCAGCGGGCACGGTGCTCTTCCTGCTGCGCTTGATAGTCTTGCGGGCCACGGATAAGTCCTGGCCGGATGCGGGCGCTTAACGCCTCCCGATCACGCGCCGGCAAACTAAATCCTGGGCTTCGGCCGGAGCGGGGCGGCGCAGAAAATCGACCGAGACGGAGGCTACTCCGCCTCCTCCATCTTCGGCCGTTCCAGTATGACCTTGCCGGCGGCGATTTCACGCAGCGCGGTGACAACTTCCTTGTTGTCGGAGTCGACCAGCGGCCGGCCTCCCTTGAGCAATTGCTTGGAGCGTTTGGCGGCGCCCAGCACGAGCTCAAAGCGGTTGGAGACCTTATCGAGACAATCTTCGACAGTTATTCTCGCCATTATCCGACGATTTTCCGGCCTGGCTGCGTCCGTGTCAACGCAAATCGTAGGGGCTCATTCGTTCTCGAAGAGGTCCTTTATCGCCGCGAGCGGAAGCCCGTTGCCGATCGCGAGCATCAGCTTGAGGCGCGCCTTGTGACCGGGCATCTCGTGCGCGGCGATCAGGCCCGCCTGGAGCAGATGATTCGCGCCCGCGTATCCGTACGAATCGCCGACCGCGCCGGCGCCGGTGCGCGAGGCCAGCACCACGGGAAGCCCGCGCTTCACCGCGGTTTCCAGCGGCTCGCACCATGAGGGCGGCACGCGCCCGCTGCCGAATCCTTCGATCACCATTCCGCGCAGCTCCGGACGCGCGAGCGCTTCAGCCAGCGACTGCGTTTCGCCGCTGAGCGCCCTGACGGTCGCGACCCGCGTGTCGATTCGCGGCGCGAGCGTGCGCCGCGAGGCCGCCGGAACCGTGAAGAGCATCGGCGCACCGTTGTAGATGCGCCCGAGCGGTCCCGATGCGGGCGAATGGAAAGCGCCGAGCAGGAGTCCGTTGCCCTTGGTGACAAAGCGCGCCGAGTGGATCTCCTCGTTCATCACCAGGAGCGTGCCCAGCCCGGCCGCGCGCGGCCATCCCGCCACTTTGAGCGAATCGAGCAGGTTGCGAGGCCCGTCGAACGAAAGCTCCGACCCGGTGCGCATCGAGCCGGTGAACACCACCGGCTTGGCGCTCGTCACCGTCAGATGCGAGACGAACGCGCTCTCCTCGATCGTGTCGGTGCCGTGAGTCACGACCGCGCCCGCGATGTCGCCGCGCTTGAGCTCGCGCTCGATCGCATCGGCCAGCGCGAGCATCGTTTCGGGCGTCATCTCGCATCCCGGAATCCGCGCGAACTCGACGGTCTCGACGGCGATTCCGCGCGCCGAATCTCCGAGCATCCGGATCAAGTCGACTGGCCCGGCTTTCGGCACCGCGCCGCGGCCCGCGTCGATCGTGGAGATTGTGCCGCCGGTCGTAATCAGCGCGATTTTCGACGTTGCCATTGCTATGTTGTGGCTGCTCTTTCTTCCAGGAGAGTTTCGACATCGCGAGAGGCGTGGACGACGCGGATCACCTCGATGCCGTTTTGGAGTGGCCGATAAAATACCAGATGACGAGTGAAACCAGCCATCCGGAGCATCCGCATTCCGCGAAGAGCAGGATTCCGGAACTCGGTGACTCTGCCCATGAGCGGATGACTTGCAAGAAGCCGAAGCACATCTTCCGCCGCTTGGTAGAACTTCAGCGCGGTCTCGACACCCTGACGCCTGGCCAGGAACTCAGCTTGATCGTCGAGATCGTTTTGCGCGGCGGGTCGGACCAGGATCCGCCGGCGCTTCACCTGGCCGCCTTCGGAGCCTTATGACGCAATGCGAGTTCCCGCCGCCTCCGCGACCAATATGCGCGGGACACCTGAGTCGGCGCGCCGGAATTGACGCCTTCAATCAAAGCGGCTTCGAGCTTTCCCTGCGTCCGCCGTTTCTGATCTTCCCGGAGAAGCGCCCGGATGTATTCGCTCGACGTGCTGTAAGACCCGTCCCGTACCTGGTTCTCGAGATATTCCTTGAGGGCTTGGGGCAGCGAGATGTTGAGCGAAGTCATTCCCACCGGACTAGAATAAGAGCGGTCATCAGAAACTGTCAATAACTGTCATGCCGGCGCGAGGCCAAAGCAAGCGGCGACGCCGCATCCATCCCGCCCAGACGGCGCGCCGGCGCGCGCTGGCCGGCGACGATCGCGCGATGCGCCTGACGCTGATGCTCGACGGCGTGCTGTTGCTCACGATGCTCGTGTACATCCGATGCCTCAGCAACGGCTTCGTATTCGACGACCACGAGATGATCGTGATCAACCGCTACGTCGGTCAATGGTCGTTTCTATGGAAGTCGCTGGTCAACGATTCGTGGTGGTTCCGCGACCCGCTCCATCTGCCGCAGAGTTCCTACTACCGGCCGCTTCAGGACATCTGGCTCGGCATCCACTATCAGCTTTTCGGGCTGGTGCCCGGCGGATGGCACGCGACGATGATCGCGCTGCATCTGGCGGCGGTCTGGATGACCTTCAAGATAGCGTCGCGTATGACCGGCGATTGGCGCACCGCGATCCTGGCCGCGGGATTGTTCGGCCTGCTCCCGATTCATGCCGAGGCGGTGGTATGGCCCACCGCGATCCCGCTGCCGTTGAGCGCGGTGTTGGAGCTGGCGGCGTTCTACCTGTTTATCGCGCGGCGCGAGGCGGCCCGCGCCTCCGGCTACTGGGCGGGCGCGATGGCACTCTACTCGGGCGCGCTCTTCACCCACGAAAGCGCGGTCGTGTTTCCGGCGATCGTCGCGGCCTACGTCTTCCTGATCGAAACACCCGCGCATTCAGGCGGCGAACCGCGACCCGAGACTTCAGTGACACGGGCACGGCGCAGCTTGATCGCCGCGGCACCATTCGCGGCCGAAACGCTCGCCTACCTGATCGTGCGATACCTGGTGCTCGGCTTTATCAACCGCCGCAATCCCGCCAACCACGCGACCATCGCGCAGGTCCTGATGACGATTCCGCCGGCGCTCGCGATCTATCTCGGTCTGCTCGCGATGCCGTGGTTCGCCGGCCCGTCGCATCGGCTGACGATGGTGACCGGCCCATCGTCGATCGAATTCTGGCTCGGCGTGCTGGTGCTCGCGATCGCCGCGGGCGGATTTTTTTGGCTCGTGCGGATCGATCCGCGCCGGCGGCTCTATCTGTTCTGCGCGGCGTGGATCGCGATCGCGATCGCGCCGATGATGAATCTGGGCGGTCTCTTTCAGCAGGGACTAATCCAGGATCGCTACCTTTACATGGCGTCGTTCGGATGGTGCCTGATGGCCGCCGACGTCGCGGTCCGATATGCCGGCCGGAGCACGCCAGCACGGCGCGTGGTGTTGGGCGTGACGGGAGCGCTCGCGCTCAGTTATGCGATCGCGTTGTGGCACGTGCAGAGCTTCTGGCACGACGAGGTGGCGCTTTTCAGCCGCTGTATCGAGGAGTTTCCGGAGTCGGCGATCTGGCACAACCGGCTCGGGATGGCGCTTCAGGAGCGCGGCGAATTAATCCCGGCCGAGCGCGAGCTGTCCGCTTCGATGCGGCTCGATCCCGAAGACGGCGCCACACTCTACGATCTCGGCCTCCTCCATGCGCGCCTCGGGCGGCTCAGCGAGGCCGCGAGCGAAGTCGCCGACGGGTTGAAGCTGGTGCCCCACGCGCCGGCGATGGCTTACGTCTCGCTGGCGCAAATCTACGAGTCGGCCGGCGATCGCGCGCAGGGCGAAGCGACCTTGAAGTACGCCGAATCACTCCCCGGCGGCGTCGAAGCGGTTGGGCTGGGGCAGGCCGATACCAGGATAGAGCAGGGCGACAACGCCGGCGCCGAGCAGATCCTGCGCGGCCTGGCGGCGCGCTTCCCCGGCGATCAGACCGTGTGGGCGACACTCGGCACCGCCCTGTTCGCGCAGAACCGCAACGACGACGCTCTGGACGCATTCGGGCGGTCGCTGTCGCTGGCTCCCGACGATCCCCAGGTTCGTCTCTACGCCGCCCGCACCCTCCACAAGCTGGGCCGCAACGGCGAAGCCTTCGAGCAATGCCGCCTCGCGCTCAGCGTAGATCCCGGCAACGCCGCCGCCCGCGCGTTAATGTCGGAGATCGCGAACGCCTCGGGCAAGTAGAACCTATAGAGCAATGGCCGGCGGGACGCCGGCCCTACTTCGGAAGCGGTTCTGAAGTAGGACCGGCGTCCCGCCGGTCATTCCGGTTTCTGAAAAGAAAGGAAAGGCCGCCCGCGCGGGGGCGGCCCTTCCACGTTACGGAGCGGAACGGAAACTCTACGGCAGCATCCCGGCCTGGATTATCGTTGGGCCTGCCGAGGCCGGGACCTTGGGTGCGCGCTTGCGCTTCATCGCTTGCTCGATTATCGGCTCGACGCGCGCCGCCTTTTCTTTCGCGCGCATCGGCTGGCGCTCTTTGAACTCGGGCATCACTTCTTTGGCGAACAGATCGAGCGACGAGCAGATGTCCTCGTGCTTGTTGTTGCCCGCCTGCGAGATGAACACCACCTGATCGACGCCGGCGGTCTCGAAGTCGCGCAGACGCGTGCGAATTTGATCGGGCGTCCCGATGCATCCGCTGACCGCGTCCATCGGCAAGGTGATCGGATTGCGCTTGTAATTCTCCCAGATGCTGGTCTTACCCGGCTCGTGGCGGCCGAAGGCGTAATGATGGCCGAGCGCATAGCCGAAGAACCGCACGCCCTCCTGGCCCATCCGGCGCGCCTGCTCTTCGTTCCGGTCGCACATGAAGCCGGTGACGATCGCGATATTGGCGTTGATCGCGTAGCCGATCGGCTCGCATTCGCGCTCCAGCGTCGTGTAGTAGTCATCGACCCACTGCTTCGCCTCTTCGGGTGAGATAAAGGCGAAAGTCAGCGCGCCGATTCCGAGTTGCGCGGCCAGATGGATCGTCTCGCGGCGCGAGCACGCCACCCACAGCGGCGGATGCGGTTTCTGCACGGGCTTGGGAACCACGTTCCGCACCGGCATCTTGAAGTACTTGCCTTCGTATCCTTGAAACGGCTCCTCGACGAACATCCGGCAGATCGCCTCGAGCGATTCGCGCCACATCTCGCGTTTGTCGGCGCGCGCGATTCCGAAGCCGCCCAGCTCCGCCTCGGCCGAAGACTCGCCGGTGCCGAACTCGACCCGCCCGTTGCTCACCAAGTCCAGCGTCGCGATCCGCTCGGCGACGCGCGCCGGATGGTTGTAGCCCGAGGGCAGCAGCACGATCCCGTGACCGAGCCGAATCTGTTTGGTGCGCTGGCTGCACGCGGCCAGGAAAATTTCCGGCGCGGACGAGTGCGCATACTCCTCCAGAAAGTGATGCTCCACTTCCCACATGTGGTCGATGCCGAGCCGATCGGCGAGCTCGACCTGGTCCAGGGCGTCCTGAAAAAGCTTCAGCTCCTGGCCGGGCTTCCATGGGCGCGGAAGCTGATGTTCGTAAAAGGTGCCGAACTTCATCGCTATGGCCTCCGAAGAAAATTGCGCGCTACACCTTGAACAGCGTCCGCGCGACCAGGTCGTTTACCTCGCGCTTGCGCCGCTCGATGGTGCGCGCGTCGAGCAGGTCCGTGTTCCAGATCCGCCGCACCATCGCGGCGGTCGTAAAATAACCGATGGTGACGGATATCAGGCTCATCAGGAAATGAAACGGATCGACCTCGGGCCGGAACTCGCCTTGCGCCTGGCCCTCGCGGATGAAGTCCACGAGCAGCTTGAACAGGGGCGGCACGCGCCGCTTCAGCATCTGGCGGCCCACCGCCTTCTCGTCGATGAATTCGCTCCACATGATGCGGTCGAAATGCGGGCGCAAGGCGATGAAATCGATCGCGTTCTCAACCCCGCGCCGGATACGCTCGCGATGGCTCTCGGGGCCGGTCCCGATCGAGCCGGCCGCCGCTTCGAGCCGGGTGAAGATCCGATCCAGCACCGCCAGGTAAAGTTCGTCCTTGGAGGCGAAGTGATGGAGCAGCGAGGGCGCCTTGATTCCGATTCGGGCCGAGATGTCGCGCAGGCTCGTCCCGCGATAGCCGCGCTCCGCGAACAGGGCCTGCGCGACCTGCAGCACGCGGTCGCGCGTGTTGGGCCGGCGATACGGCTGGCCGAGCCCCGCGCCGGAGCGCGCCGGGCCGGTGCGTGCCGCGCCAGTGCGTGGGACGTTCTTTGGTAAAGCTCGCAAGGAAACCCGCCGGCAGCAGCCTCTAATCGATACGGGTTCCTAATTACTGAACGGCAGTTAGGCAGTCAAACCCGGCCCGCAGTTGGTGGAAGCAGGCACCCTCATCTGCACGGGCCGCATCGCCCCCGGCGCATACGGCTCGCGCCTCTTCTCCCACGCCGGTGGCGACCGCAACTGAGCGGGAGAAGGTTTCGGACCGCCGCGCGCTGGATTTGAGCGCCTCTCCCGCTTCGTTGCGGGAGAGGGCGGCTCGGCTACTGCCGAGCCAGGTGAGGGTGCAGGGACCGCAGGGGCGAAGTTGCATTCCGCCTTACTGAGTCCTCTGCGTAGCTCGTGGAAAAGAGAATCGCTCCGCGTAGATCCCTCGGCTGCGCTTCGCTCCGCTCGGGATGACAAACAAAAGATGGTCCTTTTCCTGTCATTCCGAACGGAGGCATGCGCCGGGGGCGATGCCGGAGTGAGGAATCTATGCGGAGCGATTTGCCGGAGAGCCTGCTCCACATCGGGACTGGCGAATGTCCTGGTCGCGAACCCTTCACGGCGAGTGCTAAGCTACTGCCCGATTCGACATGGCCGCAAATCCTCTCGAAGACTACCTGGCCGAACTGCGTGACATCCGTCGCTCCGGCTCGGCCGTCCCGGAAACGTCCTTCTATCCGCCGCTCGTTACCCTGTTGGATGCTGTCGGCGCAACCCTGAAACCCAGGGTGCGATGCATACTCAACCCCAGCCACGACAGCGGCATTCCTGACGTAGGTCTCTTCACACCCGATCAATTTCAGAAAGCGTCCGCCGACAAGCCTCCTCTGGGCACGAAGCCGTCGCGTGGAGTGGTGGAGGCAAAGCCGACCGGCAGCGACGCCTTCCTGACGGCCGACGGCGCCCAGGTATCGAAGTACTGGAAGGGATACCGCCAGGTTCTCGTCACGAATTTCCGTGACTTCCTGCTGGTGGGGTCTGATTGGGAGGGGAAACCGGTCAAGCTCGAACACTATCGCCTTGCGCCGAGCGAGATGGCCTTTTGGACGGCGGCGAGCCATCCGCGAACACTCGCAGCCGAGCAGGGCGAGGCTTTCGTCGAATTTCTCAAGCGCGTGATGCTTCATGCTGCGCCTCTGGCGGCGCCCAAAGATGTCGCGTGGTTCATGGCTTCGTACGCGCGCGAGGCCTTAAGGCGCGTCGAGAAGAAAAGCGATGTGCCAGCGCTCGCCGCGATCCGGACCGCCTTGGAAGAAGCGCTCGGAATCAAGTTCGAGGACCAGCGCGGCGAACACTTCTTTCGCTCGACGCTGGTGCAGACTCTCTTCTACGGCGTTTTTTTCCGCCTGGGTGCTCTGGACGCGCGACCATCCGCCGTCAGATCGCAAGGCACGTTTCGACTGGTTTCATACCGGCGAGTATCTGCGCGTTCCCGTGCTGGCGGAGTTGTTTCATCAGGCCAGCAATCCCGCTTCGCTCGCCGGCCTTGAGCTGCCCGAAGTTCTGAATTGGACGGGAACGGTTCTCAATCGGGTCGATCGCGCCGGATTCTTCACCGCCTTCGAGGAGCATCACGCGGTCCAATACTTCTACGAACCTTTCCTCGAAGCGTACGACCCGGAACTTCGCAAGCAGCTTGGCGTCTGGTACACGCCGCGCGAAGTCGTGCGTTACATGGTCGCCCGCGTTGACCGGGTGCTGCGCGACGAGCTCGGCATTGCGGACGGCCTGGCAGCTCCAAATGTCTATGTGCTCGATCCGTGTTGCGGCACGGGCTCATACCTGATCGAGGTCCTTAACCTGATCGCGGAAACCCTTCGCGGGAAAGGCGGCGATGCGCTCACGGCGCAAGAGATTAAGCGCGCGGCGATGGAGCGCGTGTTCGGCTTCGAGATTTTGCCGGCGCCATTCGTAGTTACGCATTTGCAAATCGGGCTGCTCGTCCAGTCGCTCGGTGCGCCCTTTTCGGACGCCAGGAAAGAGCGGGCCGGCGTTTTCCTTACCAACGCTCTTACAGGATGGGAACCGCCCGACGGATCAAAGCCGCAGATTATACTGGCGTTCCCTGAGCTTCTGCAAGAACGAAACGCAGCCGAACGGGTGAAGCAGGCAAAGCCCATCCTCGTCATCCTGGGAAATCCCCCCTACAACGGATTCGCCGGCCTCGCTGTCGATGAGGAACGCGACTTGTCGCACGCGTATCGTACCGCCAAGCGCGCGGCACAGCCGCAGGGACAGGGCCTCAACGACTTGTACGTTCGCTTCTACCGGATGGCCGAGCGCCGTATCGTCGAAAAGACCGGCAGAGGAATTGTCTGTTTCATCTCGAACTACTCATGGCTCGACGGCCGTTCCTTCACCGGCATGCGCGAGCGCTACCTGGAACGCTTCGACCGCGTCTGGATCGACTGCCTTAACGGCGACAAGTACAAGACCGGGAAGCTGACACCCGAGGGCGAGCCAGACCCGAGCATATTTTCAACCGAGTTCAATCGAGAGGGCATTCAGGTCGGCACGGCGATAGCTCTCCTCGCTCGTCGCGAGAAATCGCGCGGTACCGGAAGCGTGAGGTTTCGCAACCTGTGGGGCAAAGAGAAACGAGCG
>Ga0181521_10005996_pt1 | contig 13360 bp, 11 predicted proteins | sample PEATcosm2014_Bin_32_FD_119764 | JGI IMG/M metagenome (GOLD analysis project Ga0181521, IMG submission 119764) | Peatland microbial communities from MTU Mesocosm Facility, Houghton, MI, USA - PEATcosm2014_Bin02_60_metaG | ecosystem: Environmental > Terrestrial > Soil > Wetlands > Peat | place...
ATCGGTCAACAACTCGGCGGCGCGCGCGGCGAGGCGGGGAATGTCGCCCACTGCTTCGAGGAATCCGTCCACTCCGTCGGTGATGAGCTCGGGAACGCCGCCGACGCGCGTTGCAACGGGGATCACGCCACACGCCATGGCTTCGAGCGCGGCCAGTCCGAACGATTCCATTTCACTCGGCATCAGGATCACATGCGCGAGGCGGATCAGGCGCTCGACATGATCCTGCTTGCCGAGAAATACGACGTGCTCTTTCACGCCGAGTGTCCAGGCGAGATGCTCGGCGGGTCCGCGGTCGGGGCCATCGCCAGCCATCAGCAGCCGGACGTTGGCGTGTTTGCGGACCTCGGCGAATATCCGGATGCAGTCGAGCACACGCTTCACGGGCCGGAAATTGGAGAGGTGGATCAGGAGCTTCTCCCCGTTGGGCGCGTATTCGGAGATGCCGCGGCGCTCGGCGTCGGGTTTGTAGGTCTCACAGTTGACGAAGTTATAGATCACGCGAATTTCGTTTTCCACGCCGAAGATGTCTGCCGTGTCGCGGCGCAGGTCTTCGCTGATAGCCGTAACGCCGTCGGATTGCTCGATGGAGAATTTGGTGATGTTGAAGTAAGAGCTGTCCACGCCCACGAGGGTGACATCGGAGCCGTGGAGAGTAGTAATGAAAGGCAGACGGCGGGCTTTGTCTTTGAACGCCGCGGTCATCTGGCGCGCGAGCAGCGCCGAGATGGAGTGCGGGATCGCGTAGTGAACGTGCAGCAGGTCGAGCTGGTAGCTTTGGGCGACGTCGGCCATACGCGAGGCGAGGGCGAGGCAGTAAGGCGGGTACTGGAACAGCGGATAGTTGGAGACTTCCACCTCGTGGTAGTGGATACGCGGAATGTTCGGGTCGAGGCGGATGGGATTCGAATAGGTGATGAAGTGGATGTCGTGGCCGCGCGTGGCGAGTTCGAGGCCGAGTTCGGTAGCGACGATCCCGCTACCGCCGTAGGTGGGATAGCAGGTGATGCCGATTCTCATGTTTAGTGGATGTAGAGGAACAGGGTATGGCTTCGGCCTTCTCCGTCGTCGGCGATGGTCACGGTTTTGACCGGGGTCCAGCCGCCGATTTCGAAATCGTGCGCAACGATCCGAGTGCCTTTCTTCAGCTGTGCGTCGAGGATTGGGCGCACCTTGATGTTGGACTCGGGTAAGAGGTAGACCGTGATCAGATTGGCGGACGAATAGTCCTGCTTCAGGATGTCTCCGTAAATGATGCGCGCGGTCTTTTCGAGGCCCAGCTGGCGGATCCTGGCGGCGCTGGATTGGGCGAGGTCGCTGTCGAGTTCAACACCGGTGGCTTCGGCGCGATACTTCCGCGCAGCCATGATCACGATGCGGCCGTCGCCGCTGCCGAGATCGAACATCTTTTCACCCGCCTTGAGCCCGCCAAGGTCAAGCATGCGCTCGACGATGGTTTCGGGAGTGGGATAGTAAGGAGCGAGTTTTTCGCCCGTGGGTTGAGTATTGGGCGCTGGCTGCTGAGCCAACAATGTGCAGGACAGAGCCGCGATCAGAGATATTCGTAAGCGCATGTATTACTCCATTACCGAAGACCAGCCGCGGCGATTGAGATCCCAGGAAATGATTCCGGCCGCGACAGCCGCGATGCCGATGAACGCGACGCCGGTCCCATAATCCTTCAGGATAACTTTACCGATCCCGAACAGCGTGCCATAAATCAGGACGCATCCGCAGAGCCAGTCGAGCAGGTTCCAGCCCAAGTCGCTCGCCACGTGAACATCCGGGACCAGGCGCGCGACAGGACCCCAGCCGGAGACCGATGGCCTGACCCGGCGATAAAACCCGATCAGGGTGGCATTCGTTTCAGGCTTGGTGAGGAATGTCGTCGCGAGCCACACAACGGTCGTGATGGCGACGGTGATGAGGATGAGATGAGCGAACTGGATCGGGTCGTCGCTGTCGAGATGGAATACCGTCTGGAGGATGACGGATGCCGCGAAGGCGGCGGCCATGGCGGAGACTTCGCTCCAGGCGTTGATGCGCCACCAGTACCAGCGCAGAATCAGCACGGAGCCGGTGCCGGCGCCGGTGACGAGGAGAAGCTTCCAGGCGCCGGCGATCGAATCCATATAGTGCGTGATCACGGCGGAAACGATGGTGAGAAGCACTGTCGCGATCTGCGAAGCGCGCACATAATGACGCTCCGGCCCAGTGGTCTTGATGAAGCGGCGGTAGAAATCGTTGACGAGATAGCTTGCGCCCCAGTTGAGCTGCGTGCCGACGGTCGACATGAACGCGGCGGCGAAGGCGGCGACCATGAGGCCGCGCAGCGATGCGGGGAGGTAGTCGATCATGACGCGGACGTAGCCGGTTTCGGGGTCCTGCAGGTGCGGGTAGAGGATTACCGATGCCATGCCGACAACGACCCACGGCCAGGGGCGCAGCGCATAGTGGGCGATGTTGAACCAGAGAGTGGCGAGCAGCGAGTTGCGCTCGTCCTTCGCGCTGAACATGCGCTGCGCGACGTAGCCGCCACCACCGGGTTCGGCGCCGGGATACCATGTGGCCCACCAGTTCACGGCAATGTAGACGAAAAAAGTGATGGCGGGCATCCAGACCGAGTGGAGATCGGGAACGAAGCTGAGGAACGGGCTGCCGTCGCCGCCGAGCTTCGCTTTCATGGCATCGATGCCACCGACGGCGCGAACGGCCTCGACGCCGAGGACGACGACCATCGTCATCTTGATGGCGAATTGAAAAAGATCGGTGACGAGCACGCCCCAGAGGCCGGAGAGAGTGGAGACAAATGACGTCAGGGCGATGATGGCGATGACGAGCCAGAGGGCCTGGTCCTTCGACAGGCCGAGGACCAGCATGAGGATCTTGACCATCGCGAGATTGACCCAGCCGAGGATGATGCAGTTCATCACCACGCCGAGATACACGGCGCGAAAACCGCGCAGGAAGGCGGCGGGTTTGCCGGAGTAGCGCAATTCGGCGAGTTCGATATCGGTAGTCATGCCGGAGCGGCGCCACAGCCGGGAGAAGAGGAAGACGGTGAGCATGCCGCTCGCGACCATGTTCCACCAGAGCCAGTTGCCGGCGATTCCGTTGCGCGCGACGAGTCCGGTGACGACCAGCGGCGTGTCGGCGGCGAAGGTGGTAGCGACCATGGAAGTGCCCGCGAGCCACCAGGGAACGTTGCGGCCGGAGAGGAAAAATTCGGTGGTGTTCGATCCCGCCTTGCTCTTGTAGTAGAAGCCAATCAGAAGATTGAAGAGAAAATAGGCGGCGATGATGGACCAGTCGATTGAGGTCAGCTTCACTGGCTGGCGCCTTCTGTTTCGAACTGCACCCGGAATGGATCGGCGCGCGGGTTTTCAACCACGCATGTGGAAAAGCTTGGGGAAAACAGGCATGGGAAATACGTATTAGTCCGATTCGAAACACTTATGTAACGGAATGCACATACGTTCAGCAGGGCGGCGTGATCCTGTGCATGTCGCTGATACAAGGGCATATACATGCTGATGGAAGCCGAATTCGGCAGTTATGTCCAGACCTTTTCTATCGGCTGTGATCTTCTGCACAATTCACAGGAGCTCGCATCGGTGTAGTAGCTCGCTTCCAGGCGGGCGACGTACAACAGAGGCAAATCTCCAATATCGGGCGTGCGGGGAGTTGGCTGATAGATAACCACAGCCAGGGCAACAACCACGGCGCCGTAGCTTTCGAGCAGAGCCTTCAACTCGCCGAGTCTGCCGCCGGACCTAAGGATGTCATCGACGAGTACGACCTGCTCGCCCGGAAGCGGCTCAATGAATTGACGGAAGCGCAGAGGCTGATTTGCAGATTCGCGCTCCGCCCAGTAGACGCGCTTGGCCTGCAGGGCTTCGCATACGCCGTATGCCACCGGCAGACCAGCGGTGGCAGGGGCGACGATGGAAAGCTCGGGGATCATGGCGCGGATTTCAGAATTGGCGCGCAGCAGGCGGCTCAATGCGACGCTGAGTGTTTTGGCGTGCTGATAGTAGCGCAGCGCGAGAGGGACCTGAAGGTATTCGTTCGAGTGCAGGCCGTTGGGATAAACAAAATGACCATCTCGCAGAGCGCCGGTGTCGCGGAGAACGCGCACCACTTCATCGTGAGTCGGCAGCAGATGCATACGGGGCGAGGCAGATTGCCATTCTTCAAAGGATAGCGCCGTCCTATTTCGCCGCGCGGACTCACGTCAAAGTGCCGTATTCTTCAAGTAGCTCGGCACGGATCAGCAGTAGATCGTCCGCATTTATCGCAAGCACGTGAACGGTGGCGCGACCGACAGGCGTCTGGCCCACAATTCGAGCGCCATCCGGTCGAAAATGCTCCGCCCAGAGATCGCTCCGGGGATGAAACAATCGGACAAGATGGCCGGACTCGGGGTCAAGCCCGGCAATGTTCGGACCTTTAAAACGATTGCAATGGGGACAAGCCAGGGCGAGATTGCCGTCCACGGTTTTGCCTCCGTGCTTCCCGGCAAGAATGTGATCGATCTGGAACGGCAGCGGGAAAGCAAATTGAGGAATGAGGCAATACTCGCAACGGTCTCGGGCCCGATTCCAAACCGTTCGGGCAAGTTGCCGATTCACTGTCGAGTGGCACGATCCGCGTTTTTCAGAAGTCTTCTTGCCCTTGATTGCATCACCGCAAGGAGCCTGCCGATGTGCAGATAGCTGTCGAGTTCCGCTGTCTCCCCCTCCGTCAGCGATCCGGCGCGAGCCTTTGCGGAAAGCTCATCGACGCGCTCCCGGTCTGTCTGAGGAAGCTGCATCGACATAAGATACCGGGCAACCTCGGGCGTAATGGCGCTTTCATCGGCCTCGATCACGCGGGACAAAATCGCCGCCTCCGTATTCGGTGTGATGACCTGAGAACTCATACCTCTCAGCTATTATCCTCCATCGCGCAGAGCGCCGGTGCTTCGCGCAGGACGCGCACCACTTCGTCGTGAGCCGGGCAGCGAGGTGCATACGTGGCGACCGGGCCGCCTTTCAAAGGAAAGAGGAAACGGAGAGAGATTTGTTGGTGGGCGGCGAATCCGGATGCTAGAATGTGAATTCCGGGCGCGTAGCTCAATTGGCAGAGCAACTGACTCTTAATCAGTAGGTTGAAGGTTCGATTCCCTCCGCGCTCACCACTCCCTTCAATTACCCGCCAGAGCAGCGTCTCGCCCCCGAAGGCGTACAATCCAGTTAGAGTTCAAAGAGGGCGTTGTGCGCGCAAGCCCGGCGAAGGGAAACGATGCGCTGGATGGTCGGGATCGCGAACTGCCTCTTCTGGAGCGCAATCATTCCGCTGGGAGCAGCACCGCTCGCGCCCCCTTCACGGCGGAGAATTACGACGTGAGCGTTCGGCCCGACCTGGCAAAACAACGCTTGTACGGAGAAGTCAGAATCCGGATTCGCAGCCAGGTGGACACGGCCATTTCCGCCCTGGAGCTGGACGCGGGCGGCTTGGAAATCACGAGCGTGGAGGAAGGGCAGGCGCCACAGCCGTTTGAGCGGGATCGCAGCCTGCTGGTTGTCGTGTTGACGAGCCCGCTGCGCCCGGCTGAGCCGCGCACCATCACGGTGCGGTACCAGGCCGGACCGGCGCCCGGGCTTAAATTCTTCCCGGATCAGATCTACACATCCAGCGCCGGCGACTGGATGCCGTGCAACGATCGCCCCGGCGAGCGAGCAACGCTGCATCTGACCATTGCGGCGCCGCCGGATACAAAGGCAGCGGCCAGCGGCCAATTGACTGCCACCCGCGCTGGTGCGGGACAAAGCATCACGGAATGGCAGCTCGACTCACCAACCGAGCCCTCGTGGTTTGGATTCGCGCTGGGCGGCTTTGCCGAAAACACATCCGACGCCGAAGGCGTAAAGCTGCGGGTCCTCGGAGCCGATGCACAGATCGTAGCGGGAACGCAGATTCTCGATCCCACCGCCGCCGCGATGCATTTTCTGGCCGAACGCACCGGCAAGCACTATCCGGGCCAAATGTACACACAGGTCTTCATCCACGGCGACGCGATCCGTGCGATGGCGGCGGGTTTGACGCTGCTGCCGGAATCGTATGCGCAGGGGTTGGGCAAGCAGCCGGACGATCTCCGGCTTCTGACGAGTGAACTGGCGCATCAATGGTATGGAGTCGGAATCGCCGCGAAGGACTGGTCGGATCTTTGGCTGAGCGAGGGAGTTTCCGCATTACTGGCCGACGCGTTCCTGGGGCAGCGGTTCGGCAAGGAAAGGTACCAACGGGAGATCGTACGCTCCCGGCAGATCTACAATCAACGCCACGCCGAAGGCAAGGATCGGCCGCTTTCCGACACCGAGTGGACTACACATCAGGAAGCCGATGGCGAAATTCCGGAGCACAAGGGAGTCTGGTTCCTTTATCTGGCGACCCTATGAACGAAACCGCGGAGTTCGTCATCCGGCACGGATATGCCGTTTTGTTCTTCTGGATTCTGGCCGAGCAGGGCGCGCTGCCGATTCCATCGGTGCCGTTGCTGCTGGTCTGTGGCGCTCTCGCGAAATTGGGCCACCTGAGTGCCGCGCCGATTCTTTTCTTCGGTGTACTGGCATGCCTGATATCCGATAGCGCGTGGTTTCAGCTCGGGCGCACCCGCGGGGCGAGGATTCTCGGATTCCTCTGCCGCATGGCGCTGGAGCCGGATTCGTGCGTGCGGCAGACCGAGAGCGGTTTCGTCCGGTATGGCGTCCGATTCCTGCTGGTCTCGAAGTTCATCCCCTATATGAACGCCCTGGCCGCGCCACTGGCAGGCAGCGCCCGTGTCGGCTGGGGCCCGTTTCTGCTCTTCGACACCCTGGGAGCGGCGATCTTTATCTCGTCGTGGGGAACGGTCGGCTACCTGTTCAGCGGCCAGTTGGAGGCAATCGGAAGTGTGGTGGGCCGCGCGGGCTTCCGGCTTTTCCTGTCGATTGTGATTCTCACCGGCTGCTGGGTGGCTTGGAAGTATTTTCAGCGAAAGCGATTCTTCAGGAAGCTATCGATCGCCAGAATCCCGGTTCTGGAATTACAGCGGATGCTCGACGCCGGCGAGGAAGTGGTGGTGATTGACGTACGGGGTCGACTGTCCACCGAAGAGGGACCGATTCCGGGCGCGGTGCGCATCCCCCTGAGTGAGTTGGCCGCGCGACAGCACGAGATTCCCCGCGATCGCGATGTCGTGCTCTTCTGCACTTGACCGAACGAAGCCTCGAGCGCCCGTGCGGCGCTGCTCCTGAAAAAATACGGGATCACCCGCGTGCGTCCGCTGGAGGGTGGAGCGGACGCGTGGCGGGAACTGACTTCCGTCCGCTGATCAAGCCTGCGCCAAACCGGTAGAGGAGCTGAACGGCAAGAATACCGGCATACATGGCGGGCAGACGGATATCGGACTTGACGAGCCAGTAGTAATGTATGACTCCGGCGAGCGCACTGATATAGACCAACCGGTGCAGTAATTGCCACCGCCGGTATCCCAACCGCCGCACCCATCCGGCGGTTGACGTCACCGCGAGCGGCGCCATCAACAACAGCCCGGTCATCCCGGCGGTGATGAACCGGCGCTTGATTACGTCTTCCCACATTTCGCGCGTATCGAATTGTTTGTCGAGCCCGATCCATGTCGTGAAATGGAGGCACGCATAGAAGAAGGCCAGAAGGCCGAGCATGCGGCGAAAGCGTATAAGTTGCGGCTGATTCAATATGCCGCGGAGAGGCGTGATTGCAAGCGTGATCAGCAGGAATCGAATCGTCCAGTCGCCGGTGTAATGGGTGATGAACTCGATGGGGTTGGCGGTGAGTTTGTTCTGGTAAAAGCGCCACGAGAGATTCAGAAACGGAACCAGGCACAACAAGCAGACCAGGGCCTTCGTCCATCCGCTCAACCAGAATTTCCTCATCCCGTGGTCTGTTCCCGCAAAGTGGGCTAATAATTCTTGCGCAGATCCATTACTGTGTAGAGGCTGGCCACCTGGTCCCCATATCCGTTGAACAACTGCGTCTTGATCTTCTGTCCGAACCTGCCCACGCCCAGCCGCACTTCCGTTGCCTGGCTGTGCGTCGGATGGTCGACCGCGGGATTCACGTTGCAGTAGAAGCCATAAGCTTCCGGCCACTCCATGTTCCAGGTGGTGGGAGGCTGCTTCTCCACGAAGCGCACCTTGACGATCGATTTGATGCTCTTGAAGCCGTACTTCCACGGGACGGTCAGCCGGAACGGCGCGCCATTCTGCGGAGGCAGGGTTTCCCCGTAGACGCCCACGGAAAGCAGGGTCAGCGGGTGCATGGCTTCATCCAGCCGCAGTCCTTCGACGTAAGGGAACTGGATGTGGGCTTGCCGGGAAGAGAGCATCTGCTTCGGATCGTAATAGCTCTGGAACGCCACGTATTTCGCCTTCGATGTGGGTTCCACCTGTTTGAGCAGCGCACTGAGAGGAAATCCGACCCAGGGGATGACGAAGGACCAACCCTCAACGCAGCGATGCCGGTAGATGCGTTCTTCGAGCGGAGCCAGCTTCATTACCTCGTCGAGGTCGAGCATCTTCGGCTTCACCACTTCGCCTTCCAGTGAAACCGTCCAGGGCGAGGTGTGGTAATTCCTCGCCAGTTTCACCGGTTCGTCTTTGCCCGTACCAAATTCGTAGTAGTTGTTGTAGCTGGTCACCGCCTCATAGGCGGTCGGCGTTTCGGTTGTGCTGAACGGGCTCTTGACGATGCCGGTGAGCCTGGTTTCAGCCCGCGCCGCGAAGGGACTGGCGAGTGCCGCAGTGAGGAAGCGCCTGCGGTTCAGGTAAGTCTCTTTCGGCGTGACGTCCGAGTGGCGAAGATGCATGAACTTACTCTTTCCGGTGGATGAAGATGACCTTGCCCAGGATCTGGTCTTCGGCGATGGGTCCCCAGACGCGACAGTCGACGCTGTTGTCGCGGTTATCGCCTGCGAGAAAGTATTCGTGCGGGCCGATATGGACTGGTCCGTGGTTGCGGTATTGACCCTTGCCCGGCGTGAAGGAGACCACGTGGCCATCCTCGTTAAAAACCTCGGATCCGATGCGATTGATGGGAGCGACCCAGTCAAAGCCGGCGCGGTTCAGGGGTTCGAGCGGCAAGACACGGCCGTCGACGATGACGCGGTTCTCTCTGAACTCGATGGTTTCGCCGGGCAGGCCGACGACGCGTTTGGTGCCGACTGGGGGCAGGTCGGGGTGACGATACAGGACAATGTCGCCGCGACTGACAGAACCTGTTCGAAGCAGTGTGACGCCCGAATAAGGCAGCCGGAACGTGTAGGCGGCCTTATTGACCAGGAAAGAATCGCCAATGTTGATGGTGGGCGCCGCGGATGCAGTGGTCAGCTTGAATGCCCACACATAGCTCGGTAAAACAGCCAATCCGATCACGAGCAGAAAGGCCATCGTGAAACGCCGCTTGAATGATTTCGCCATACGAGCAATCTTACACCGGTTCGGGCGCCTCCGAAGTTTGACCCCTATTTGACAACGGCCGGCTTTCGCGAATCAGTATCATTATAGATGTCATGCCCCGTGTCAGGGCGAACGGGTCCGGCACTCAGTGAACTCGCCCGGGAGAGTCCGTGAATCGTAAAAGTCCTCGATTTTCAATGATTTGGCCGGTTGTGATCGTGTCATTAGCCGGCTCGTTGGCCGCGGCCCCTCAGCAGACAAACGCTTCCCCGGTTCCCGCCCCGACGACCCAACGGCCGCTTCTCGACAAATACTGTGTCACCTGTCACAGCGACAAGCTGAAAACGGGGGGACTGTCTCTCCAAAGCGCCGACCTCGCCAAGGTTCCCGAAAACGCCGAGATCTGGGAAAAGGTGATTCGGAAAGTTCGCGTCGAAGCCATGCCTCCGCAGGGAATGCCGCGTCCGGACAAGGCGGCGATGGATATTTTGGCTTCTTCGCTGGAGAATGCGATCGACCGCGAAGCCCTGGCCCGGCCCAATCCGGGACATTCCGCGCTGCATCGCCTGAACCGGTCCGAATACGCCAATGCGATTCGCGACTTGCTCGCGCTCGATGTCGACACGGCCGCGCTTCTTCCGCCCGACGACGAGAGCTACGGATTCGACAATATCGCGGACGTGCTGAAAACTTCGCCGTCCCTGCTAGAGCGGTACATGTCGGCTTCCTGGAACATCAGCCGCCTCGCGGTCGGCGATCCGGCGATCGGCGCAACCAGCAATGTCTACCGGGCGCGGGCGGACCTTTCACAGAACGAGCACATCGATGGCTTGCCGCTGGGCACGCGCGGCGGAATCATCGTGAAACACAATTTTCCGCTCGACGGCGAATATGTCGTCAAGGTCAGACTGTGGCGCGTCACCGCCGATATGATCCGCGGCCTCGAGGATCAGCACCAGGTCGAAATCAGCGTGGATGGCCGGAGGGTCAAGCTCGCCAAAATAGGCGGTCCGGAAGATCAGCATCTGAGCGAGACAAACTCGGGCGCTTCGTGTATCGACATCGACAATCGCCTGACGGTTCGCGTGCCGGTGAAAGCCGGTCCTCGCGAGGTTACTGCCACGTTCCTGACGGCTATTGAAAGCGAGGCGCAGGATGACAATGTCCTGAAGCCGTTTATCAGGTCGAACTACGACGTGCTCGATTATCGCGGCGAGCCGGTGGTCGACCGGATCACGATTGAAGGTCCTTTGACATCGAGCGGCCCGGGCGATACGCCCAGCCGGCGGCGCGTGTTCATCTGCCGCCCTGGCGTTCCTGGAGGAGCCGGCACAGACGAAGTTCCCTGCGCGAAGAAAATCATCTCCACCTTGGCACGGCGGGCTTACCGGCGTCCTGTTAACGACAACGATCTGGAAACGCTGATCGGCTTCTATCAGCTCGGTAGAAATAACGGCGGCGATTTCGATTTGGGCATCGAAGCCGCCATTCAGCGCATTCTCGCCAGCCCCGAATTCATTTTCCGCTTCGAGCCGGATCCGGCCAATGCCGCGCCCGACAAGCCTTATCGCATCAGCGATCTGGAACTGGCGTCCCGCCTGTCGTTCTTTCTCTGGAGCAGCATTCCCGACGACCAGTTGCTGACCGTCGCCAGCCAGGGCAAGCTCAGGGATCCGGCGGTGCTGGAACAGCAGGTGAGGCGGATGCTGGCGGACAAACGCTCCGAGACGCTGGTCGCGAATTTCGCCGACCAGTGGCTGTACCTGCGGAATCTGAAAAACATCCAGCCCGATTTCCAGACGTTTCCCGATTTCGACGATAACCTGCGCCAGGCGATGAAGCGCGAGACGGAGTTGTTCTTCGGCAGCATCATCAGCGAAAACCGCAGTGTCCTCGATTTGTTGAACGCCGATTACACGTTCATCAACGAACGTCTGGCCCGGCATTACGGGATTCCGAACGTCTACGGGACCGACTTCCGGCGCGTGACCATCACCGACCCAACGCGGTTTGGGCTGCTGGGGCAGGGGAGCATCCTGACTATCACGTCGATGCCGAACCGTACTTCGCCCGTATTACGCGGCAAGTGGATTCTGACCAACCTGCTGGGCAACCCGCCCAACCCGCCGCCGCCCAATGTTCCGGCGCTGAAAGACAACGAAGCCGGCGCGAAGAAGCTTTCGTTGCGCGAGCGGATGGAGCAGCATCGAGTCAATCAGCCGTGCAACGGATGCCACAAGGTGATGGATCCGCTGGGCTTCTCGCTGGAAAACTTCGACGCCGTGGGGCAGTGGAGAATCAACGACGACGGATCTCAGATCGACCCGTCCGGGACGCTGTTCAATGGCGCCAAAGTTGACGGGCCAGTGGCGCTGCGTAACATGCTGACCTCAAATCCCGGCGTCTTCGCCAAGGTTTTAACCGAAAAACTCATGACTTATGCGCTGGGCCGGGGCGTCGAGTATTCGGACATGCCGACCATTCGCGAGGTCCTGCGCGATGCGTCCCGCGACGATTACCGTTTTGCGTCTATTGTGCTGGGCATCGTGAAGAGTACGCCTTTTGAAATGAAAGAGAAACAGTCGCCCGATGGCGGCAGTGTCAGGGCCGGCATAGCTCCTTAAGGGGGTGGTTTTCGGCCTTCGGCTGTGGTAATGTTATAAAGAATTCATAAAAACTGAAAGGGATACCGAGGAAATGAGAATCAATACCAAAAAGCATCTTTCACGGCGCACGTTATTGCGCGGCGTCGGCGTGTCGATGGCACTCCCGCTGCTGGATTCGATGATCCCCTCGCATACGCTGCTGGCGGCCACGGCGGCGAACCCTCAGCTCCGGCTCGGTTTTTGCTACATGCCGCACGGTGCGGTGATGTCGAACTGGACGCCCGTGATGGATGGCGCCGGGTACTCTCTGTCGCGGACTCTCGCCCCGCTGAAACCCGTGCAGGACTCGGTGCTGGTTTTGACCGGTCTTGGCCACCGGAACGCCGGTTCGCTCGGACCCGGAGACAGCGGAGGCGACCACGGCCGCGGCCCGTCGGTATTTCTCAATGCCTCTCACCCGAAACGGACTGAGGGCGAAGACGTTCGCGCGGGAAAGACGATCGACCAGATCGCCGCGGAGAAGATCGGTCAGGACACTCCTTTGCCGTCGCTTGAACTTGCCACCGAAGATATGACTGGCCTGATCGGCGCATGCGACGTGGGCTTCAGCTGCACTTATACCAACACCATTTCCTGGAAGACCGACACCACGCCGCTGCCGATGGAGATCAATCCGCGCAACGTGTTCGATCGCTTGTTCGGCGATGGCGGCACGGCTACGGAACGCATGATGCGTCTGCAGCGCGAGAGCAGCATTCTCGATTCAGTCACCGCGGAAGTGAATCGTCTGCAGGGCAAGCTCGGCGCGGGCGACCGTAATAAGGTGGCTGAATATCTGGACAACGTTCGTGAGATCGAGCGGCGCATACAACTCGCGGAAAAGAAGCAGGGCGACGCGAGTCTGAGCGGTATCCCCTCCCAGCCAATCGGAATTCCCGACAATCACGAAGAGCACTCCAAGCTGATGTTCGACCTGATGGCTTTGTCGTATCAGGCCGATGTCACCCGTATCGTCTCTTTTATGATGGCTCGCGAAGTGAGCTACCGGACCTTCCCGATGATCGGCGTGCCCGATCCGTTCCACGCCACTTCGCACCACCAGAACGACCCCGACAAGCTGGAAAAGCTGACGAAGATCAACACCTATCACGTGGGTCTGGTCGCATACTTCCTCGAAAAGCTGCGGAATACCCCCGACGGCGATGGTAATCTGCTCGACCACTCGCTGATCCTTTATGGGAGCTGCATGAGCAACAGCAACCTTCACAATCACAGTCCGCTGCCGATTTTTGTGGC
>Ga0181521_10005997_pt1 | contig 13359 bp, 9 predicted proteins | sample PEATcosm2014_Bin_32_FD_119764 | JGI IMG/M metagenome (GOLD analysis project Ga0181521, IMG submission 119764) | Peatland microbial communities from MTU Mesocosm Facility, Houghton, MI, USA - PEATcosm2014_Bin02_60_metaG | ecosystem: Environmental > Terrestrial > Soil > Wetlands > Peat | place...
TCCACATGTAGTCGCGCTCGTCGTCGGTGACCATCTCGAGCGTCAGCTCGTCGTGGTTGCGCAGGAAGATGCCCCACTGGCAGCGGGACGGGATCTGCGGGGTCTGTGCCATGATTTCGGAGATCGGGTAGCGCTGCTCGCGCCGGACGGCCATGAAGATGCGCGGCATCAGCGGGAAGTGGAACGCCATGTGGCACTCGTCGCCCCCGGTCTCGGGGTCGCCGAAGTACTCGACCACGTCGCCCGGCCACTGGTTCGCCTCGGCGAGCAGCACCCGGTCCGGGTACAGCCGGTCCACCTCGGCGCGGATCCGCTTGAGGTACTCGTGCGTCTCCTTGAGGTTCTCGCAGTTGGTGCCCTCCCGTTCGTACAGGTAGGGCACCGCGTCCAGCCGGAAGCCGTCGATGCCGAGGTCGAGCCAGAACCGCAGGACCTCGATCATCGCGTCCGCGACATCGGGGTTCTCGAAGTTCAGATCGGGCTGGTGGGAGAAGAACCGGTGCCAGTAGTACTGGCCGCGCACCGGGTCGTAGGTCCAGTTGGACTGCTCGGTGTCGACGAAGATGACCCGCGCCTCGGCGTACTTGTCGTCGGTGCTGGACCACACGTAGAAGTCGCCGAACGGGCCGTCCGGGTCGGCCCGGGAGGCCTGGAACCAGGGATGCTGGTCACTGGTGTGGTTCATGACCAGGTCGGCGATGACGCGGATGCCCCGTTTGTGGGCCTCCTCGACCAGTTCGACGAAGTCCCCGATGGTGCCGTAGTCGGTGAGCACCTTCATGAAGTCGGAGATGTCATACCCGCCGTCCTTCAGCGGGGATTCATAGATCGGCAGCAGCCAGAGGCAGTCGATGCCGAGCCACTGCAGGTAGTCCAGCCGCGAGGTCAGGCCCCGGACGTCGCCGGTGCCGTCGCCGGTGGAGTCCTGGAACCCGCGGACCAGCACCTCGTAGAACACGGCGCGCTTGTACCACTCCGGGTCCCGGGGCCGATCGAAGGAGAAGGGATCGGGCACGGGCTCACCGGGCGATGCCGTGAAATCTGGCAGGTGCGGGATGGCAGCGGGCCGGTCCCTCGCCGCGTCGGGCTCTGTCACGACTGGTTCTCCTGCGTAGTGCGTGCTGTTGCATTCTCGACCGGCCAGCCCCGTCGGTCAGCCCGTCAACCGGCGCATCAGTCGGCACAGACCGAGAAGATGTGCGCTGGCGTTGTGGACGGATCCAGGCGGACGTAGTTGGCTTGCTCCCAACGGTAGGACTCGCCGGTGAGTTCATCGGTAACGGTGAACCCAGCGCCCCAGTCCATCCCCAGCGCCGGCAGGTCCAGGAACACCGTGGCCTCACGTGCCTGGTGGGGATCGAGGTTGACGATCACCAGGACGGTGTCGGCCCGGCCGGGGCCTGCCTCACCGGACAGTCCTGGCGGCTCCTCCCGCGGGGTGACGCGCTTGGAGACGCAGAGCCAGTCCGGCTGATCAACAGTATGAAAGCGTAGGTTACGCAGCCGGTGCAGTGACGGGTGTGATTTCCGGATTCTATTGAGGCTCGTGATAAAAGGCGCGATACTGACGCTGTCGCGGGCCGCCTGGTCCCAGTCGCGCGGCCGGTACTGGTATTTTTCCGAATCCATGTACTCCTCGCTGCCGGGCCGAAGTGGAATGCATTCGCACAGCTCATACCCCGAGTAGATACCCCAGGTCGGCGAGAGCATGGCGGCCAGCACGGCCCTGATCTTGAACGCCGGCGGCCCACCGTGCTGCAGGTACTCGTGCAGGATGTCCGGGGTGTTGGTGAAGAAGTTAGGCCGCATGTACGATGCGGTCCCGGTGGACAGCTCGCGCAGGTACTCCATCAGTTCGTCGGCGTGGTTCCGCCAGGTGAAGTACGTGTACGACTGGTGGAAGCCGACCATGGCCAGCGCGCGCATCATGGCCGGCCGGGTGAACGCCTCGGCCAGGAACAGCACGTCGGGGTCGGTCGCGCGCACCTCCGCCAGCAGCCGCTCCCAGAACTCCAGCGGCTTGGTGTGCGGGTTGTCCACCCGGAAGATCCGGACGCCGTGATCCATCCACCGCCGGAGGATCCGCAGCGACTCGGCGTAGATCCCGGCCGGGTCATTGTCAAAGTTGACCGGGTAAATGTCCTGGTATTTCTTGGGGGGGTTCTCCGCGTACGCGATTGTGCCGTCGGCCCGGGTGGTGAACCACTCGGGATGCTCTTTGACCCACGGGTGATCCGGCGACGCCTGCAGCGCGAAATCGAGCGCGACCTCCATGCCGAGTTCGCGGGTCCGCGCGACGAACGCGTCGAAGTCGTCGAACGTCCCCAGGTCGGGGTGGACGGCATCGTGACCGCCGTCCGCCGAGCCGATGGCCCACGGTGAGCCCGGGTCACCGGGCTGCGGGTCCAGCGTGTTGTTCCGGCCCTTGCGGAACGCCGTGCCGATGGGGTGGACCGGCGGCAGGTAAACGACGTCGAAGCCCATCACGGCGATGTCGTCCAGCCGCCGGGCCGCCGTGCGCAGCGTCCCCGACACCGGCTCCCCCATCGGGTCGATCTGGACCCCCTCGGACCGCGGGAAGAATTCGTACCAGGACCCGTAGAGCGCGCGTTCCCGGTCGACGACCAGCGGCATCCGCCGGGACCGCGTGACGAACTGGCGCAGCGGGTAGGCCCACCGGATCCGGGTGATCTCCGGCTGCCGGATGGCCGCCAGGCGGTCCCACGGCGTGCGGCCCGGATCGCGGAGCACGGCCGCCACCTCGGCCAGGGCGGCGCGGGCCGCGTCCGGGGGGGTCGGTTCGCCGTCCGCCACCGGATTGTCCGCTTCATCCGGCTCGGGCAGCCGGATCCGTGACGACCTGATGATCGCTTTGGACGCGCGCTCGAACAGGAGCGCGCCCTCGGCCATCATCAGCTCGATGTCCTGGCCGCGCGGCACCTTGATGGACGCGTCGTGCTGCCAGTCGGCGATCGGATCCGCCCACGCCTCGACGCGGAAGGACCAGGTACCCTCGGCGCCCGCCGCGACGTCCGCGCCGTACCGGTCGGTGCCGGGCGCCAGCCCGTGCAGGATCTCCATCGGCTGGCTGATTCCGTCCGGGCCGCGCAGGACCACGCCGGCGGCGATATGGCCGTGCCCCTCACGGAACACGGTCGCGCTCACCGGGAAGGTCTCGCCGACAACCGATTTGGCGGGCCAGCGGCCGCATTCCACCGAGGGCTGAACATCGAAAATGGGGATTCGTCCGATCACGGCTGTCACGCTATCGAGAGCGCAGGTAGGCATGCCAGTGCGGCGGCCATGCTGCTCGGTAACTTCCGTGTAGGATCGGGTGTGTTTTCAGTGGTGATAACACCGCAGACAGGCAGTGATGTGACAAGCGGCACGGAAGCGGCGGCGGCCGATTCTCCTGCACCGGCGCAAACGGGTTAGGGTCACTCCTCGTGAGAGCGATCCGCCGGTTCACCGTCCGTACCGTGCTGCCCGAGCCGCTGGCTCCGCTGCGCGACCTCATGCTCAATCTCCGCTGGTCGTGGCATCCCGAGACCGTCGACCTGTTCGCGTCGATCGACCCGGTGGCGTGGGAAGCGTCCGGCGGTGACCCGATCACCGTGCTCAGCGCCCTGCGCCCGGAGCGCCTGGCCGCGCTGGCGTCGGACCAGGACTTCCTGGCGCGGCTGAACGTCGCGAGGCAGCAGCTGGAGGGTTACCTGACCGGCCCCCGCTGGTTCCAGCGGGCCCGTGACGAGCAGGCCGTCGGGACCGGGCCGCTGGTCGCGGCGCCCGCCGCGATCGCCTACTTCTCGCCCGAGTACGGCCTCACCGAGGTGCTGCCGCAGTACTCCGGTGGTCTGGGCATCCTGGCCGGGGACCACCTCAAGGCCGCGAGCGACCTCGGGGTGCCGCTCATCGGCGTGGGCCTGCTGTACCGGCACGGCTACTTCACCCAGTCACTGTCCGCGGACGGGTGGCAGGCCGAGCGCTACCCGGCCAGCGATCCGAACGGCCTCCCGCTCGACCTGCTGCGGGACGCCGCCGGGGCGCCGGTGCGGATCACCGTCACCGTGGCCGATGGCCACCAGCTGCACGCGCAGGTGTGGCTGGCCCGGGTGGGCCGCGTGCCGTTGCTGCTGCTCGACTCCTACGTGGAGGACAACGAGCCGGCCCTGCACGAGGTCACCGACCGGCTGTACGGCGGCGGCACCGAGCACCGGCTCCGCCAGGAACTGCTGCTCGGCATCGGCGGCATGCGCGCCGTCCGGGCGTTCTGCGAGATCACCGGGCACCCGGAGCCCGATGTGTTCCACACCAACGAGGGCCACGCGGGTTTCCTCGGCCTGGAGCGCATCCGCACCTACGCCGCCACCGGCCTCAGCTTCGATGCGGCCCTGGAGGCGTGCCGGGCCGGCACCGTGTTCACCACGCATACCCCGGTCCCGGCCGGCATCGACCGCTTCCCCCGCGATCTCATCGAACGGTACTTCAGCAAGGAGGCCGCGGACCCGGCGCTGCCGGTGGAGCGCGTGCTCGCGCTCGGGGCCGAGACCTACCCGGGCGGTGACCCGCACGTCTTCAATATGGCCGTGATGGGCATGCGGCTCGCGCAGCGGGTGAACGGCGTCAGCAAGCTGCACGGCGCGGTGAGCCGGCAGATGTTCTCCGGGCTGTGGCCCGGATTCGAGGAGGCCGAGATCCCGATCGGCTCCATCACCAACGGCGTGCACCCCGCCACCTGGGTGGCCCGCGAGATGCTCGAGCTTGCCGACCCGGGCGCCGAAGTGCTGAGCGAAGGCGGGAACTGGGACTGGGACCGGGTGGCGGACCTGGCCGAGGCCAGGATCTGGTCGGTGCGCCGCGTGCTGCGGGAGAACCTGGTCGCGGAGACCCGCAGACGGCTGCGGGCCTCCTGGCGCCAGCGCGGCGCCAGCGAGGCCGAGATGACCTGGATCGACGACGTGTTCGACCCGGGGACGCTGACCATCGGCTTCGCCCGCCGCGTCCCGTCCTACAAGCGCCTCACGCTGATGCTGCACGATGAGGCCCGGCTTACCGAGTTGCTGCTCGACCCGGAACGCCCGATCCAGATCGTCATCGCCGGCAAGGCGCACCCGGCCGACGAGGGCGGCAAGCGGCTGATTCAGCAGATGGTCCAGTTCACCGACGACCCGCGGGTACGCGGGCGCATCGTCTTCCTGCCGGACTACGACATGGAGATGGCCCGCTCCCTGGTCCGCGGGTGCGACGTCTGGCTGAACAACCCGCTCCGCCCGCTCGAGGCCTGCGGAACCTCCGGGATGAAGGCGGCGCTGAACGGCGGCCTGAACCTGTCGGTGCGTGACGGCTGGTGGGACGAGTGGTACGACGGCGGCAACGGCTGGGAGATCCCGTCCGCCGACGGCGTGCCCGATCCGGACCGCCGTGATGAGCTGGAGGCCTCGGCCCTGTACGACCTGCTCGGCAACTCGGTGGCGCCGATGTTCTATCGCCAGGACACGGACGGGGTGCCCGACGGCTGGGTCGACATGATCCGGCACGCGCTCCGGACGCTCGGGCCGCGCGTACCGGCCGAGCGGATGGTCCGCGACTACGTGACCACGCTGTACGCGCCCGCGATGAAGTCCTCCCGGGCACTGGCGGACGGCGGGACCTACCGCGCCGCCCGCAAGCTGGCCGGGTGGAAGCGCCGGGTCGACATGGCCTGGCCGGCCGTGCGCATCGAGCATGTCGAGGTGGACGCGGGCGAGCCGCAGCTGGGCACGCCGCTCACCGTGCGCGTGGTGGTCGCGCTGGGCGACCTCACCCCGGATGACGTCTGTGTCGAGGTAGTCTCCGGCCGCGCCAACGAGCACGACGAGCTGGTCGACCCGTCGTTCATCCCGCTGTCACCCGACGGTCCGGACGCCGGTGAGCCGCAGGCGGGTACGGCCGTGCGCTACTCCGGCGAGATCGGGCTCACCCAGCCGGGCCCGTTCGGCTATACGGTCCGCGTTCTGCCCCACCACCCGCTGCTGGCCAGCCGGGCCGAGCTCGGGCTGGTGACGGTGCCGGACGCACCGGCCGGGATGACCAACGGCGACTTCCGCTGAGCGGTACGCCCCGGCCGGCTCCCATCAGCCCAGGTCTTCCTGAGAGGGTGATACCCGGGAAAGCTGGGGGGCGGGACACCGCGATGAAGTGGAGGACTGTCAATGGGTGACTTCGTGCGCGTGGCGACCGAGGCGGGCGTCGCGACCATCCGGCTGGAACGGCCGCCGATGAATGCGCTGAACGGCCAGGTGCAGAACGAGATCGGCGACGCGGCCGCGCAGGTGAGTGCCGATCCGGAGATCCGTGCGGTCATCCTCTACGGCGGCGAGAAGGTCTTCGCCGCCGGCGCCGACGTCAAGGAGATGGCCGAGGCCAGTCACGCCCGGGTGATGGAGCTGGGCGCGGGTATCCAGGGCGCCTTCAGGGCCGTGGCCCGGATCCCCAAGCCGGTCATCGCGGCGATCACCGGGTTCGCGCTGGGCGGTGGCCTGGAGCTGGCCCTGTGCGCCGACTTCCGCGTCATGGGCGAGCGCGCCAAGGTCGGCCAGCCGGAGATCCTGCTCGGCATCATCCCCGGGGCCGGCGGTACCCAGCGGCTGCCCCGGCTGATCGGGCCGGCCCGGGCCAAGGACCTCATCTTCAGTGGGCGCTTCGTGGACGCGGTCGAGGCGCTGCACATTGGCCTGGCCGACCAGGTGGTGCCCGACACCGACGTCTACGCGGCGGCCCGGCTCCTCGCGGACCGCTACACCGGTGCGGCACCGCTGGCGCTGCGCGCCGCCAAGCAGGCCATCAACGAGGGCCTGGAACGGGACCTGGACGCCGGCCTGGAGATCGAGCGGCTGCACTTCACCGGGCTGTTCGCCACCGAGGATCAGGAGGCGGGGATGGCCAGCTTCCTGGAGCACGGCCCCGGGAAAGCGACGTTCAGCGGCCGGTGAGACATGACCGAATCGGATGATGCTCCCTCCCTCGACCTGGTGGCGGCGGCCCTGCGGGCCGACAGCGCCGACGTGGCGATCTACGCGCGGGTGCTGTCTGAGTCCCTCAGCGACGCGCTGCCGCCCGGCACCGTCACGGTGGACCGTAAACGGACGGCGTCGGACCGGATGCGCGGCCGCCCCGGCGAGGTGTCCGGGGTGGTCGTCCGGCTCGGCGACCAGGTCATGACGCTCAGCGTCAGCGCCGGGCAGCCCGCCGCGGAGATCTGCCGGGAGGTCCGCGGGGTGGTGCTGTCCCGGACGCCGGTTCCGCTGCAGGAGTGGACGGCCGCGCTGGCGGCCGCGCTCGTCACGCACGCGGAGCGCAACGCCATCGCGGCCCAGGCGCTGCGCAAGCTGGTCGCGGGAAGCTGAGGGCTCTGCGGCCGCTGGCCCGGCCGATCGGACGCCTCTTACCTGCGCGCCTGGCCAATCGCTTCGGCATTCTTGCGCAGGCCCCGTAGTCTGGTGTGGCGATGGCCGCACAGGACCGGATACCGGACAGGCTCGGGCCGTACCGCTTGCGTGAGCGGATCGGTGAAGGCGGCATGGGAGCGGTGTACCTGGCCCGCGACCGGGAACGCCGGCTGGTCGCGGTCAAGGTCCTGCACTCCCGGGTCGCGGATGAGCCGAACGCCCGCCGCAGGCTGGCCCGCGAGGTGGAGGTGATGCGGCGGGTCCGCAGCCCCTACGTCGCCGAGGTGCTCGACGCCGACGTCACCGGGAAGTTCCCGTACATCGTCACCCGGTACGTACCCGGTCACACCCTGGACGACGTAGTGCGCCAGCAGGGGCCGCTCCCGCCGTGGGCCCTCGAGCGGCTGGCCCGCGGGCTGGCTCAGGCCCTGGTGGCCGTGCACGTGGCCGGCGTCGTGCACCGCGACCTCAAGCCGGGCAACGTGATGCTGCACGACGGCGATCCAGTCGTCATCGACTTCGGCATCGCGCACACCGGCGACGCGACGAGGCTCACCCAGACCGGCATGTTCATGGGGACGCCCGGCTTCCTGGCCCCCGAGGTGATCGAGGGCCAGCCCAGCAGCCAGGCGTCTGACGTCCATTCCTGGGGCGCCACCATCGCCTACGCCGCCACCGGGCGGCCGCCATTCGGCAGCGGGTCGTTCGAGAACATCTTCTACCGCATCGTCCAGGGCAACGCCGACCTCGCCGGCATCCCGGGGCCGCTCGCCCAGCTGGTGTCGGCGGCGCTGAGCCGCGATCCACGGAGCCGCCCCACCGCGGCGTGGCTGACCGCCCAGTGCGCGTCCCCGGGCCTGGCCGAGGGGCCGCCCGTGCTGCGCGGCGCCACCACTCAGGCCCCAGTCCCCGGCAATGGCGTCGCGTACGGCGCCCCCGGCGCCGCCGCCGCGGGCGCCTACGGCTCCGCGGGCGCCGCCCCGCACGCGCTGAGGGCACCGCAGCCCATCAGGGCCGCCGATTACGCCGACCTGCTGCCGCCGGTCCAGTACGCTCCCGCAGGCGGCGCGCAGCCCCGGCCCGCCGTGGCCGCACCGTACGGCTCCGTCCAGGGCGGCGGGTATGCGCCCGGGCCTGCCCGGGGTGGTGACGCGGGCGCCGTGCGCCCGGGCCCTGCGTCCCCACCGGCCCCCCAGGCGTCCCAGCGCGCCCAGCCGTCGCCTCTGCTCGGCCTGGCCATCATGGTCATCGCCATCGCGGTGAGCGTCATGCTGCCGGTTGCCGGGACGATCGGCGCCCTCGCCGTCATCACCCTGCTGCGCGCCGGCGACCGGGCGCAGAGCGCCCTGACCGTGCGGCGGTCGGTGCGCGGCCCGAGCGCCGCCGACATTCTGGTCGGGGTGGTGACCGCGCCCTGGGCCATCGCGCGGTCCGTGCTGACCACGGCCCTGCTCGCGCCGCTCGCGGCCCTGGTCGCCGCGGTCGTGTTCGCGGGGACGCTCGTCATGAGCACCGCCGGTTCCACCACGCTCGCCGGGTCGTTCGCGGCCGGCGCCGCGGTGGGGTTCTACGGGATCGGGCCGGCCTCGGCCGGTCCCCGGCGGGAATTGAACCGGCTGTTCCGCGCGGTCGCGCGGACCAGGGCGTCGTCGGCGGTCGTGACGCTGGTCATGTTCTGCCTGGCCGCCGCGGCCGTCGCCGCCGCCGCGGCGAACCCCCCGCTGTACTGGCCCAACCTCGGCTTCATGCTGCCGCACCTGCCGACCGTGAGCATCCTGCTGCATCTGCCGCACTTCACGCTGCCGCACTTCGGCGTGGGCCGCTCCCGCCTGGGCTGACCCGTCAGGTGCAGCGGTCGGTGACCTCGGTATCGGCGGGCAGGCGGGCCTCGGGTACGAACCCGGCGGCCGCGGGCTGGTCGGCGGGCCGGACCAGGCCGAGCGCGACCACCTCGTTGGCCAGCCGGATCCGCCGGTTCAGGCCGCCGGAAATCCGGAACTTCTGGTAGAGGCGCAGCAGATGCTGCTTGACGGCCGCCTCTGTGACGACGAGATCGGCCGCGATCTCCCGGGCCGCGGCCGGCGCCACGAAGGCGTCGTCCGACAGCGCGGGGCGGCACAGGGAGGCCAGCACGTCGAGTTCCCGCCGGGTCAGGTCCGGTACGGCGGGACGGCGCAGTTCAGCCTCGGCGGGGAGATCCTCGCGGGGCAGCCCGCCGACCCGGCACCGCGCCGCGCCGAACGCCACCACATCGCCGTCCTCCAGGACCCGACGAGCCACCGGGCGGCCGTTCACCCGGGTCCCATTGCGTGATAATCCCAGGTCAACCACGTAAATGTAGGGCCCGCGGCGGACGATCTCCGCGTGCAGCCGCGACACGCTCGGGTCATTCAGGCGCACGTCCACGCCCTGGCCGCGCCCCACCGTGGTCACGTCGCCGGTGAGTGACGCGACCTCGCCGCTGTCCTCGACGCGAATGTAAGGCATATCCACAACGGGCCTCCCGCCTATCGGAGCCGCGACTTATCCATCACCTGTTAGTTACCCCGCACAGGCGCGGCGTACCGTCTGCCGCGCACGGTCCGAGATCAGCCGGGCACGCGGCGGAGCGTCGGCCATTGATCATGTAATGCGCCAGTAAACTGCCAGCAAGTAGCCCGGGAGGCAGCCTGTGCAGGAGCAGCGGTGAGGAATGCCGAGGACACGCCGGCCAGCGGCTTCGCCCGCGCCGCCGATGCCCCAGGCGATTCCGGCACCCCTCGCCCCGGTACTCCCCTCCCGCGACGGCGCCCCGGCGGAAACCGCCCGGCCTGGACGGCCCCGGGCGAGGCGGAAGCGCTGGCCGACGCCGAAGGACTCCGGTACACGGCTCGTGCCGACGGCGCCCCGTGGGGCCCAGCTCCTGAGCCCCCGCCGCCCGCCGCGCCCGGTTACGGCGAGCCCACCAGGTCCCGCGGGCGGGGTTCAGGCCCCGCTCCGGTCCGTTCGGAAGAATCAGCGCCCCGCGGGCGGGGTTCAGGCCCCGCTCCGGTCCGTTCGGAAGAATCAGCGCCCCGCGGGCGGGGTTCAGGCCCCGCTCCGGTCCGTTCGGAAGAATCAGCGCCCCGCAGGCGGGGTTCAGGCCCCGCTCCGGTCCGTTCGGGTGGACCAGGACCTCGCAGCCCGGGGCCAGGCACCGCCTCGGCCCGTCCGGGCGGTCCCCGCCGTCCGGGGCTACGGCCCCCCGCCGCGGTCCCCGGGCGTGCCGCGTCCCGCGCGGCCGCCCCTTCTGCGGCCGCCGCACTGGCCCAGGCCCCCTACCTGGTGGCGCTGGCCTGCACAGTGGGTGGCATTGTGTGGGCCTGGAGCGGATCGCATGCCGTCGGCGACGGCGCCGGGGTAGTCGGTGGAGGGCTGCTCGCCGCCGCCATCGCCCGGCTCGTCCTGCCGCAGAGCGCAGTGGGACTGCTCGCCAGCCGGCGGCGGTTCGCTGATGTGCTAGCACTCGGCCTCCTCGGCGCCGGGCTGCTGGTGCTTGCACTCGTGCTGCCGCCGACTTGACCAGGGCGGGCAGCTTCGTGGTCGGCGAACCTCACCAGGGGCCTGGCCAGCAGATGAAGGGAATGACCAAGCATGTCCAAGATCAAGGTGGCGAATCCCGTCGTCGAGCTCGACGGCGACGAGATGACCCGGATCATCTGGCAGCTCATCAAGGATGAGCTGGTATTGCCGCACCTGGATGTCAAGCTGGAGTATTACGACCTGTCGATCGAGAACAGGGACACGACCGACGACCAGGTGACGATCGATGCGGCGAACGCGATCAAGGCCCGCGGGGTCGGCGTTAAGTGCGCCACGATCACGCCGGACGAGGCCCGGGTCACCGAGTTCGGCCTGAAGAAGATGTGGAAGTCGCCGAACGGCACCATCCGCAACATTCTCGGCGGCGTCGTCTTCCGCGAGCCGATCGTCGTGTCCAACATTCCGCGGCTCGTCCCGGGCTGGACCAAGCCGATCATCATCGGCCGCCATGCCCACGCCGACCAGTACAAGGCCGCCGACTTTGTCGTCCCCGGACCCGGTACGGTAACGATCTCCTATGTGCCGGACAACGACGACCGCCCGATCGAGCTGGAAGTGGCCAAGTTCACCGGCGGCGGCGTGGCGATGGCCATGTACAACTTCGACGACTCGATCCGCGACTTCGCCCGGGCGACGATGCGGTACGCGCTGAACCGGCGGTACCCCCTCTACCTGTCCACCAAGAACACGATCCTGAAGGCGTACGACGGCCGGTTCAAGGACCTGTTCGCGGAAATCTTCGAGTCCGAATTCAAGGCCGATTTCGAGGCCGCCGGGATCACCTACGAGCACCGGCTGATCGACGACATGGTGGCCCAGGTCCTCAAGTGGGACGGCGGCATCGTGTGGGCGACCAAGAACTACGACGGTGACGTGCAGTCCGACATCGTGGCCCAGGGCTTCGGCTCGCTCGGCCTGATGACCAGCGTCCTGCTGACGCCGGACGGCAAGACCCTGGAGGCGGAGGCGGCGCACGGCACCGTCACGCGGCACTTCCGCCAGCACCAGCAGGGCAAGCCCACCTCGACCAACTCGGTGGCGTCCATCTTCGCGTGGACCCGCGGCCTCGCCCATCGCGGGCTGCTGGACGGGACGCCCGAGGTGTCTGATTTCGCCCGCGTGCTCGAGCGTGTGTGCGTGCAGACCATCGAGGCCGGCCAGATGACGAAGGACCTGGCCTTGCTTGTCGGCCCGGATACGCCTTTCCTGACCACGGAGGAGTTTCTGACGGCCGTGGGCGACAACCTGCGCAAGGAACTGGCGGTCTGAGGCATCGCCGCACAAACATCACCGAGAACAAGGGAGATCTCCGGACATGGCACGCAAGGGGAAGGTGACCGTCGTCGGGGCCGGCTTTTACGGGTCGACCACCGCACAGCGGCTCGCCGAGTACGACATCTTCGATGAGGTCGTGCTCATCGACATCGTTGAGGGCAAGCCCGAGGGCCTCGCCCTGGACATGAACCAGTCACGGCCGATCGAGGGCTTTGAGACCAAGGTCACCGGGCAGACGACCGGTCCCAGCGGTGAAGGCTACGAGGCGATCGCCGGGTCGGACATTGTGATCATCACCGCCGGCCTGCCGCGTAAGCCCGGCATGAGCCGGATGGACCTGATCGAGACCAACGCGAAGATCGTCCGCAACGTCACGGAGAACGTGGTCAAGCACGCGCCCGAGGCCGTGCTGATCGTCGTCTCGAACCCGCTGGACGAGATGACGGCCCTGGCCGCCAAGGTGTCCGGCTTCCCGCACCACCGGGTGATGGGCCAGGCCGGCATGCTCGACACCGCCCGGTTCAGCAACTTCGTGGCGCAGAAGCTGGGTGTGCCCGCCGGTTCCGTGCGCACGCTCACGCTCGGCTCGCACGGCGACACCATGGTGCCGGTCCCGTCGGCGTGCGCGGTGGGGGGCAAGCCGCTGACCGACCTGATGGAGGCCGATGACATCGAGGAACTGGTCGTCCGGACCCGCAACGGGGGGGCCGAGGTGGTGGCCCTGCTGAAGACGGGTTCGGCGTACTACGCGCCGTCGGCCGCGGCAGCGCGGATGGCCCGCGCGGTGGCCGAGGACTCCGGGAGCGTCTTGCCGGTCTGCGCCTGGGTGGACGGCCAGTACGGGATTTCCGGTGTGTATCTGGGCGTCGAGGCGGAGATCGGCGCCGGCGGGGTCAAGCGCGTGGTGGAGCGCGACCTGACCGAGTCCGAGCTGTCCGGCCTGCGCGCGGCGGCCGAGGCGGTCCGCGCCAAGCAGGCCGACGTGGCCAGCCTCTGAGCCGCCTCAGTAATAACACCACCCTCGGCAGTCCCGTCCACACCACTCCCGGGACGGCCCCGAGCAGCGCCCACTACATGGCTGTGACACCGATGCACA
>Ga0181521_10005998_pt1 | contig 13358 bp, 8 predicted proteins | sample PEATcosm2014_Bin_32_FD_119764 | JGI IMG/M metagenome (GOLD analysis project Ga0181521, IMG submission 119764) | Peatland microbial communities from MTU Mesocosm Facility, Houghton, MI, USA - PEATcosm2014_Bin02_60_metaG | ecosystem: Environmental > Terrestrial > Soil > Wetlands > Peat | place...
CGTTTCTTGGTGGCGGCGATGATTCTCTTCAACCCCTCCTCACTGATCCGGCGTTTTGGCGGGGACGCCTTAGCCGGAGCCGGCGTGGACGGTTGTGACTGTCCCCGAAACTTGGCCCATCTTGCCTTCTGCGCCAAGGCGATCTTTCGTCGGGCGCCGGCGCTCATTCTCCTACGCTTCGGCGAGGCAGTATCGGAGGTGGCGGCTGGTGTGCCGCCGCCGGACAGCATGGATCGGAGCTCGGCTATGCGGGTATCGATTTCACGCTTTTGGTGCTCGAATCCGGCAATCGCGGCAGTTATGATCTCAGAAGTTAGCTTTTGTGGCATGCGAAATGTCCGCGGTAATCTTAAACACTTCCTACATGCTACACCAGTTGGGGTTGCCGCCGCCGGACATTTTCCGGGTATCAACGAGCGAGAGGCGCGGGCAGCATGTTGCGGATAGCGGCGATTCGCCATCCGTCCCGGGTGTGCTTCAAAATGAGGGTCGTCCACATGCGCCGGGTGGCGCCGCTCGACATTCCGGCGATTTCGTAGCGGCCGTCGGCCAAGGCAATATCCGGAGAGAGGAACCGCACAGATTCGACCGTGATGGTGCGGGTCCCACCGGTGGATTGGGAACTCGCGAGAGTGCCGCGGACGACTTGCGCACGCCCTTTGCGCCACTCGCCGGAGGAGACCAACTGATCGGCATCCTCCGTAAAGAGCGCGGCAATGGCCTTTTCGTCGCGGTGCTCGCGCGCGGCGACGTACCTGGCAACCACACCGCGCACGGCGGCCTCGTCCCCGGAGGATTGTGCGGAAACAGACGCGGCCATGAAAAGACCGGCAATCAGGATTCGGAGCATAGCCCTATTTTCGAAAATCCCAGGCCCTCCCGTAAAGCGCCCGCGTGTGCCATGCTAGAACTTCTATGCGAGACCCGGAGACCATCGAAACCGAGCTGATGGAAATCAGCGCCATCGCCGACGATGCAGTCAAGTTCGAGCGTATCGTTGCCTGGTGCGCATCGTATCCCGACGAAATTCCCTTCGCCCTCCATCAACTCATGGGCGGGCGGCACAAGCACCCGCCGGAAACCCCTGAAACCTGACCCCGGCCTTCTTGGCCGGCGGCGGGGCAACCCGCATACTAAAAAGTATGAACACGGAACCATCGGCGTTCGAAATCGCGATTGCGGTGGAACCCGGCGATATCGACGAGCTGGGTCACGCCAACAATGTCGCGTATCTGCGATGGGTGCAGGACGTGGCTAGCGCCCACTGGAGGGCCCTCGCGTCTGCCGAGGACCAGGCCAGGTTCCGGTGGGTGGTGTTGCGCCACGAGATCAACTACAAACATCCGGCCTATTTGGGCGACGGGATCGTCGCCAAAACGTGGGTCGGGACCGCCAGCCGGATCCGCTTCGAGCGGCATACGGAACTGCTGCGCGCCGGCGACCGCCTCCTCCTGGCCAAGGCCCGCACTTTGTGGTGCCCCATCGACGCCGCCGGAAAACCCGCCAGCGTCGGCCCGGACCTGCGCACGCGCTTCTCGGTGGAAGCGGATGCGTAGAGATGAAGGGCAGGCGGGCAGCCTGCGCGGCGGATGTCTACCGCCGCCGTCCCGCACAAAATGCCGCGCTGAACCGATCCCTGAAAGGATCGCCCCAATCGCGACATTATAGAAGGGAGACTCCATGAAACGCCTGGTTCTTCCGCTCCTGCTGGCCGCCGCGCTGCCGGCTGCCGGCTCCCTTATTATTACCGCGATGAACGCCTTCACCACCGCCTCTTATAAACAACTCGCGCAAGGCGACGCCAACCTGATCCTCTCCCCCTTCAATATCGCCACGGCGCTCTCCATGGCGCTGGCCGGCGCGCGCGGCCAGACCGCCCAGCAAATCCAATCCGTCCTGCACCTGCAGGGCGACTCCACGCGCGATTCCGCGCTGGGCGCCTTGCTGGCCGACCTCACCAAGGCCGGCAACACAGGCGGCAACCAACTACACACCGCCAACGGACTCTGGGTGCAGCAGGGATTCGCCATCCAGCCGGCCTTCGAGAGCACCCTTGCCAACGACTACCAGGCCCCGCCGACGCTGCTCGATTTCGCAGCCAATCCCGAGGCCGCGCGATCCCAAATCAACCGCTGGACCGAAGAGCAGACCAAGGAGAAGATTCAGAACCTGATTCCAGCCGGCGCACTGAACGCCCAGATCCGCCTGGTGCTCACCAGCGCGATCTACTTCTACGGCAAGTGGCAGGACCCGTTCCTCACCTCGCGCACCCAGCCCGCGCCTTTCACCCTGTCCACCGGCGCCACCACCCAGGCCGACTTCATGAACCAGACCTCGCAGTTCGGCTACCGCGAAACGCCCTCCGCCCAGTTTCTGGAAATGCCCTACGCCGGCAGCGGAATCGCTTTCGACGTCCTGCTCCCCAAGACCCCCGGCGGCCTTCCCGGCCTCGAGCAATCTCTGACCCCTGAAAACCTGAGCGGCTGGCTGGGCAACCTCAGCGCGCGGAACGTGCAATTGAGCTTGCCCAAGTTCCGCGCCGAATCCGAGTTCTCGCTCCGCCAGGCGCTCTCGGCCATGGGCATGCCTGGCGCGTTCACCGGCCAGGCCGACTTCTCAGGCATCGACCCGCAACGCGGCCTGGCGATCTCCGAGGTGGTCCACAAGGCTTTCGTCGATGTTTCCGAGCAGGGGACCGAAGCCGCCGCCGCCACCGGCATCGCCATGCTTGCCACCGCCATGCGCATGCCCGAACCGCCGGTTGTCTTCCGCGCCGATCACCCGTTCCTCTTCCTGATCCGCGATACGCGCAGCGGCGTCGTCCTCTTCATCGGCCGCCTGATGAACCCGCGGTAACAGCGCGGCGGCGGCGACCGCTGGCGGCTCGCCTTACGGATTCGGGCTCGGGATCACATTCGGAATATTGCGCTGGCGCAGCAGGCCGTTGAAGTCGGCCAGGTCTTTTTGCAGCAGCAGGCTCAGGCGCTGCCGGTAAGTAGCGGCCTGCTCCTTTAATTCGTCGTGGACCGCGACTTCCTGGGTGGTCGGCTGGAAATCTCCGTTTTCCACCTCGGCCGCCAGATACGCGATTTTTGGCGCCAGTTCGGGCGGGAAGCGTACGTCATCCTGCCCGCGTCCGGTCAGCTTCAACTGGATCAGGTGATCTTCGATCTCCACCAGCTTGGCCCCCAGTTGGTCCGCCGCGGTGCGCACGGATGCCGCCTTTTCGTCCGTTCCCACCGCCGATCTCAGGTCCAGAAGCTGGGCGCGCAGCGATTCGATGTCGTTGACCGCGTCCACCACGTGGTTCATGGTATCGGTAAGGGACGTCATCAGCTTGGTCTGAATCTGGATGTCGCCTTCCGTGCCGTTCGAGTGCGGATCCTTGAGCACCTTGAGCGGCTGCGTGTAGTCCTTGCCATCCACCGTCAATTTCACGGTATACGTTCCCGGCGGGGCCAGAATCGAAATCGTGCGCGCTCCCGGCGCGGGCCGCCATCCCTGCGCGTTGAGCGTCACTTCCGGTGCGTACTCCGGCGCGGTGCGCAGCCGCATCTGCTTGGTGCCCTCGAAGCGCAAATCCCACCACACGCGGTTCACGCCGGGTTGCGCGCTGGCGGTCAGGGTGCGCACGGTGCGTCCGCTCCCGTCCACGATGGCCAGGCGCGCTCCCCCGCGCGGCGCCGCTTTCAGATAGTAGTTGATGGACGCCCCATAAGGAGGGTTCTGCCCCACGGTGGGATCGTTCGGCATGCTTTCCGGCTGGGTTGCGTTGCGGAAGCGATAGGCGTCGCGCGGGGCGTAAAGATAAGCCTCCGCCGCCATATTTTGCGCCGTCATCTGTTCCAGCGGCGTGATGTCGTCGAGAATCCAGAAGCCCCGCCCGTAGGTGGCCAGCACCAGATCGTGGAAGTGCTCCTGCATGGCGATCCAATAAGCCGGCGCGTGCGGCAGGTTGGATTGCAGCGGCTGCCAGTTCCCGCCGTCGTCGAACGAAACATAAACCGCGTTCTCCGTTCCCAGGAACAGAAGGCCCTTGCGCACGGGGTCCTCGCGGATGCAGTGCGCGTAGCTCAACATGTTGTGCGGAATCCCGCTCGTGATCGGCGTCCATGTCTGGCCGTAATCGTTGGTCTTGTAAACGAACGGATCGCGATTGTTCACCTGGTGCAGATCCACTGTAATGTAGGCCGCCGCGGCGTCGAAGCGCGAGGCTTCGATATTGGAAACCGTGCCCCATTCCGGAAGGCCGGGGATGTTGGCGGTAACGTTGCTCCAGGTCTTGCCGCCGTCGCGCGTGATGTGCACCAGGCCGTCGTTGCTGCCGGCCCAGATGACACCCGCCTGCTTGGGCGATTCGGCGATGGCGAACACCACCCCGGCGTATTCCACCCCGATGTTGTCGCCCGTCAGCCCGCCCGAGAAGCCCTGTTTGCTTTTATCGTTGCGCGTGAGATCGGGACTGATGATTTTCCAACTGTTGCCCTGATCGGTGGTGACGTGGATAAACTGGCTGCCCACGTAGACCTTGTTGTGGTCGTGCGGCGAAATCGCCAGGGGGAACTCCCAGTTGAAGCGGTACTTGAGTTCGCCCGCCGGGGACCCGCTGGCGAGATCGGGCCAGACTTCCACTTCGCGCGCCTGGTGGTTGCGCTCGTCGAAGACGGTCACGATGCCGCCCACGCTGCCGTCGCCCGAGGCGCTCGACCAGATGATGTTGGGGTCCACCGGATCGGGCGTGGCGAAGCCGCTCTCGCCGCCCGTCACAGGATGCCAGTCGCTGCGCGGAATGGGGCCGCCCGCGGGAGCTCCGCCCGCGCCGCCCCGTCCGCCGCGCCCGCCGCGTCCGCCCCGTCCGCCGCCGCCCGCGCCACCCGCTTCCGCGGATTCGACCGCTGCGCCAGGCGTCCCGCCGCCGCGTCCGCCTTCCGGAATCGCCGCCGCGCCCGGCTCGCCGCCGCCACCGCCGCCGAAGCCGCCGCCGCGCCCGCCGGCGAGGCTGTTGCTCGGTCCGCGATACGAATTGCCATCCTGCTTGTTGCCGTAAACGAAATAAGGAACCTGGTTATCCACCGTGACGTGGTAGAGCTGCGCGATGGGAAGCTGCACGCGCTGCCAGGTGCGTCCGCGATTGATGGTGATGCCCAACCCTCCGTCGTTGGCCACCACCATGCGGTCGCCGTTAGTGGGATCGATCCACATGTCGTGGTTGTCGCCGCCCGGCGCCGCGATGGGCGTCAGGGTCCGCCCGCCATCCAGCGATCGCGAGAACGAAGAAGAGAGGAAGAAGATCTCGTTCTCGTTGTCGGGCGAAACCGCGCAGCGCGTGTAGTAGGCCGCGCGCCCTTCCAGTTGCCGGTCGTAACTCACCACTTGCCAGTTATCGCCGGCGTCGTCGGAGAGCCAAAGCGCCCCGCGCTGCGTCGGCTTGCCGTCCAGCGGAACGCCATCCCCGGTTTCGATCAGGGCGTAGACGCGGCTGGTCTTCTTGGCCACCGCCACGCCGATTTTGCCGATCGGCGCGCCCGGCAGCCCGTGCCCGGTGAGATGCTTCCAGGTGACGCCGCCATCGGTGGATTTGTACAGCCCGTTGCCCGGTCCGCCGCTGGTGCGGCCCCACGTATGGATCTCGATCTGCCACATGCCGGCGTAGAGGATGCGCGCGTTGTCCGGGTCGGCCGCGATATCCGAGCAGCCGGTGTTCTCGTCCACGAAGAGCACGCGGGCCCACGTCTTGCCGCCGTCCGCGGTGCGGAAGACGCCGCGCTCCGCCTGCGGCCCGTAGGCGTGGCCCAAGGCGCAGGCCAGAACCACATCTTCGTTGCGCGGGTCGATCACGATGCGTCCGATGCGGCCGGTCTTATCCAGGCCCATGTGGCTCCACGTCTTCCCCGCGTCGGTGGATTTGTAGATGCCATCCCCCACGCTGATGTGGCTGCGGATGAAGGTCTCGCCCGTTCCCGCCCACACCACGTTGGGGTCGTTGGCGGCGACCGCCAGCGCTCCCACCGAGGAGACCGCCTGCGCATCGAACACCGGCGTCCACTGCGTTCCGCCGTCGGTGGTTTTGAAAATGCCGCCGGACGCCGCGCCCGCGTAATACACGTTGGGATCGCCCGGCACGCTGGCGGCGGCGATTACGCGGTTGCCCACCGGGCCGATATACCGGTAGCGCATCTGGCTGAGTTGATCGGAGCCGATGGAAGGGGTTTGAGCGAAAGCCAACGTAGCCGCGCAGAGCGGCAGAAGCGCCTGGCGTAAGAACATGCATGCCTCCTTGATGGAGGGCCATCATATCACTGTCGGGGCCGGAAACGGAGCGTCCCCGCCCGGGCGCGTCCGGGCGCGCCGGAATTGCGGCGCAATTTGCCCGCGCGCCCGTTCCCGCCCGGCGCTCCGGAATTGCGGCGCAATTTGCCCGCCGATCGGGTAAACTTAGCTGAATCCGGCATATGTCCTTTTCCATCGGCGACAAACTGGGCCCTTACGAAATCGTCGCGCCCATCGGCGCCGGCGGCATGGGCCAGGTGTGGAAGGCTCGCGACACGCGGCTCGACCGCGTCGTGGCCATCAAAACTTCCTCCGCGACATTCAGCGAACGGTTCGAGCGCGAAGCCCGCGCCATCGCCGCTTTGAATCATCCGAACATCTGCCAGATCTACGACGTCGGCCCCGACTACATCGTCATGGAGTATGTCGAAGGCCCCGAAATCAAGGGTCCGCTGCCGCTCGATCAGGCTCTGAAGCTGGCCATTCAACTGGCCGGCGCGCTGGAAGCCGCGCATCGAAAAGCCATCACCCATCGCGATCTCAAACCGGCCAACATCCTGCTCACAAAATCCGGCGTCAAGGTTCTCGACTTCGGCCTGGCGAAGTTCGAGCTCGCCAAAGCCGCTCCCAGCGAGCAGACGATGACCCGGGCGTTGACCGAGGAAGGGACCATCGTCGGCACCCTCCAGTACATGGCCCCCGAGCAGTTGCAGGGCAAGCCCACCGACGCCCGCTCCGATATTTTCTCCTTCGGCTGCGTGCTCTACGAAATGCTCACCGGCCAGCGCGCCTTCCGCGCGGAGAACCAGGCTACCCTGATTGCCGCCATCATCGACCGCGAGCCGGAGCGCATCGCCTTGCATCAGCCCATGGTTCCGCCCTCGCTCGAGCGCGTCGTGAAAAAATGCCTGGCCAAGGATCCGGACGACCGCTGGCAAAGCGCCTCCGATTTGAAGAGCGAGATCGAGTGGATCCTCGAAAGCGGCTCCAACGCGGCCATGCCCGCGCCCGTGCTGGAACATCGCCGCCGCAACGCCCGTCTGGGCTGGCTCCTGGCCGCAGCGCTCGGCGCGCTGCTGGCGATGGCCGTTTTCGCGATTTTCCATTACCGGAACTCGTCCGCACCCGCCGCGGCGATCCGTTTCGAAATTCCGCCGCCCGAAGGCGCCTCCTGGGGTACGCTCGATTTCCCGGTTCTCTCTCCGGACGGCTCGCGAATTGTGTTTGGCGCGACGATGCGCGACGGGAAGCGCGGTCTTTGGCTGCGGCCGAGCGGGTCGGTCAACGTCCAGCCCGTGCCGGGAACCGAGGGCGCCGCTGTGGGTAACCCCGCCTGGTCGCCCGACGGGCGATCGATTGTTTACGGAGCGGGCGGCAAATTGCTCCGCCTGGAAATGGCCGGCGGGTCGCCACAAGCGCTGACTTCGGTACGCGCCGCGGGCATGCTGCCCGCCTGGAGTTCGGGCGGCGCGATTCTATTCTCGGGCGGCGAAGCGCCATACCCGCTGTATCGCATCCCCGCTTCCGGTGGAGAAGCGAAGAGGGCTACGGGCTCTGGCAGTTCACAGTACTATCCCAGTTTTTTGCCCGACGGCCGGCGATTCCTCTTTTTGCCCTTCGGCGCGGACGGTGGCATTTTCGCCGGTTCGCTGGATTCCCAAGAAACAAAGCGCATCACTACCGGCGGGAGTTCGGGCCTGTTCGTACCGCCCGGGTGGCTGCTGTACGTTCGCGGCTCGACCCTGGTGGCGCAAGCGTTCGACCCCGGCAAGCAGTCGCTCTCGGGCGACCCCATCCCGATTGCCGACCAGGTCGCCGTGGTCGGCCCCAATGGCGGCGCTTTTTCCGTGTCGCAGAACGGAATCCTCGCCTATCGCCGGGCGATGCCGCCGGCGCTCAACGATCTCACCTGGTATGATCGGCAGGGCAAGCGGCTGGGCACTGTTGGGGAACAGGCAATCTATACCAATCCGGCACTTTCACCGGACGGCAGACGGCTGGCAGTCGGCCGCCTGGACCCCGCCACCAACACCCGCGACATCTGGGTTCTGGACCTGGGGCGCGGTGTCAGTTCGCGCTTTACCTTCGACCAGGCGGACGAAACCAACCCGGTGTGGTCGCCCGATGGCTCCCGCATCGCGTTCTCCCGCGTGCGCAAGGGGACCACCAATCTGCGGGAGATTTTTTGGAAGGCGTCCGGCGGCGCCGGCGCCGACGAACCCTTGCTTCAGGACGCCACGAACAAAGCCGTGGAGGACTGGTCGCCGGATGGAAAACTCCTCTTGTTCAACGTAGGCAGCACCGAGATCGACGCCGTGCCCGTGAGTGGGGACCGAAAACCATTCCCGGTGCTGAAAGCCGCGTTTCCGCAGGACCACGCGCGCGTGTCACCCGATGGCCGCTGGATCGCGTATGTCTCGCAGGAGTCCGGCAGAAGGGAGGTCTTTGTGCAGAACTTTCCGCCGGCGGGCGGCAAATGGCAGATTTCTAACGGCGGGGGAACCGAACCATCCTGGCGTCGCGACGGCAAGGAACTCTATTTTCTGAGCGGAGCGAAATTCGAAGCGGTCGACGTGAGGGCCGCCGGATCCACTTTCGAGGCAGGGATTCCCAAAGAGCTGTTTGAGGTGCAGTTGGAAAATTTGAATCGCCGCAACCGGTATGTGGCGACGGCCGATGGCCAGCGTTTTCTCTTCGTGACCACCCCCCAAAGCCTCGACACCGTGCCTTTCATGGTGGTGCTGAACTGGCAGACCGCCCTCAAGCGCTGAGGGGAGCGCCTGAAGTGGCGCACGCACTCGTGTCGGCGCATGGTCCTTGCAGGGCGCAAATGCGTCGAGAAAAGTCTCCGAACTCCTGGGTGCACCGTCAGCGTCTTGGCCTCGATGCCGGGTGTCCAGTCGACCTCGGTGTGATAGATCCGTCGCAATAAAGCGCGCGCATCGCCGGAGCGTTTGAGCTTTTCGCGCACCGTGGAAGCCATGCTGGTTTCCGCTCGATACGCGATCGTTTTGATAATGTCGAGGAAATACTTGCGCTCGGTGCGGCCCTGTTCGTTTCCCAAGCGCAGAGTCTCCGCGACCGGCACGCAGGCAAAGAAGACCAATGGCGCAAAAAAAGAAGTCGCTTAGCGGTATTGCGCACGGGCGCGTGCGCCACGACCCCGGCCTAAAACAAGCGATCCTGGGTGCGCAGCGTTCCTACGCTTCCCAGGTTAGCCAGGGAAAAAGAGAAGTAATATTTGGTCTCGTCGCGGATGCCGACGTTGATCCTTCTATACTGCACGCTGAAGCCGCAGCAATCGGTGTTGTAAGTGACCTGCGTGGTCATGTATTGCAGAAGGTTCTCGCGGTAATCGTAAGCTACGTCGATGCCGGCGTTCCACCCGCGATGCTGCGGATCGCCGAACCCCGTGCGGAAGTGGTACTGGTTTCCGTAGGGCGTCAGAATGGGGTTGGTATGCGCCTCGAAGTTGCCCACTGAAAAAAAGTACTTCTTCCAGAAGTGGTAATCCACCGACAGGCTGCTATCGACAATCGAATGAAAGAGCGGGTCGTAATCGGCCTGCCATTGCAGGCCCAGCCCGTTGACCGGGTTGGTGCGCAGAATCGAGACTACCGGCGAGTACGTGCGCGGCCCCACGGCAAAGGCATACGCCGTCAGGTCCGCCGTAGCTGCGAAGATGTTCGGCGCGCCGGGCAGCACGGCGCCCCCGAAGGTGGGGTCGAAGTAGCGGTTCTGCATCAACATCCAGGTGAAGATCTCCGTCACCGTGTCGCCGCGCTTGGCGTAGATGCGGTTGGTCAGGGAAAGCTGCAACTGGCTGGTATTGGCCAGCAGGTCCTGTTCGTCGAAACGGATGATCCGGTTGAAATCCTCTCCCACCCCGGTAACATACTTATAAGTGGCGCGCGGCTCGATTACATGTTTGAGTTTGTCGCCGAAGATGGTTTTCTTATTGAATACCCTGGCTACCGAGGGAAAGATAAGGTCCAGCGAGAAATCGCGCGCGTTGCGGGTGATGCTTGCGCCGTTCGCCTGAAATTCGTAAGGGTACGGATAAGTGGCGCTGCCCGGGGCGAGTACGCTCTGGCTCTCGCCATAAAAGGTTTCGTCGATACCCATGCTCGGCGCCAGGCTGATGCCGCCCAGGTGCAGCACGCTGGAAACGTGCGGCGCGAAATTGAACCGCGGCGTAAACTGGCGCGTCTGGAAGGTGTCGACCAGGTTATTGTTGGCGTCGAAGATGGGCTCGGAGCGGTACAGCAGGCCGGCCTCGGAGTAGAAGGAAAACCACAGCGGGACGTTCTTCCAGATCTGCCGGTCCCGGCCGGAAAAGTCCGCGTCCGGCAGTTTGTGAATCAGCACCGCGTTGCGCAGAAATGCGGTGCTTCCCGGCGGCTGCACTTCGTTGGACTCGTAGTTCTCGAGCCGCGAGACCGCCGTGTCGAACGTATAATTCTCCCAGCTTTTATTCACGAAGCCCACCGAGTGAATTTCCGAGCCGATGGCTTCGTTGTAAGACTCCGACCATTCCTGGCGGAAACCGAAGCTGCTGACATAGTTGACCATGCCGTTGGCGTTCCAGCCATTGCCCAGGTCGCTGTGCCCTACAAAATAGATATTCAGTCCGCTGAACTTGCGGTCGCCCTGCGCCGGATCGCCCTCCCGGTCCTGCACGCCGGTAAGAATGAAATCGTAATCCGTTCTCGCGCCCGGTTTGCCGCGGAAATCGACGTGGTGCTCGAAGGCGCTGGTATTGTAGTCGAAAAACCGGTAAGTCAGGTCATAACTGCGGTTGATCGCCCAGTAATAGCCTAACCCGATTTCGACGCCGCGCTGCGACCGCGGCACGATATTGGGATTGAGAATGCCGCTGTGCCGCGGCTGCTTCTGCAGCGAGTGGTAAAAATACGGCGTGTAAAACAACGGGATGCCGCGCAGAATAAACCAGCTCTTGTAAGCCTTGGCGCTTTCGTAGCGCACGATATCGAAGCGCGGGCCTTTCAGGCGCCACCACGGCCGGGGCATTTTGCAGTTCGTGATCCAGCCGTTGTACAGCACGAAATGCTCCTCGTCGAGCCGTTCCCCCCACTGCCCTTCGAAGTGAAATGGACTGGTCCCGCTTAAGACGCCGCGGCGGTTGACGGTGCGCGGCGTGGTCTCGCCGCGAACGTTGTACCATTTTCCGGTGCCGGCATCGGTGTCGTACACCAGGCGGTCGCACCAGATCTGCTCGTTGTGCAGGAAGTGATGGTAATAAACGCTGCCGCCGGCCGTCACGATCCCCGAATCGCTGTCGTAAACGATATCGTCGGCGCGAATCAGCATGGTCTCGCTTTCGAATTCCGCGTGCCCATGAAATTTTTTGACGGCGCTCGTGACATCCATTTCGATGGCCTGCCCGAACCACTCGCCGCGGCCCAGGGTGTTGGCCGCCGGCAGAGCCGGCCAAGCCGTCGTGATGCTGTTGCCAGTCTGCGCCGGGGGCGGTGATGGGGGATTGCCCTGGGCCGATGCCCCAGTCGCTAAAACCAAAGCCGCCAACGCAATAAGGACAATACTGTACGTAAAACTATAAGATTTTTCGTGACAAGCCGGTGCTTCTGTGTTAAGAAAGAGAGGAGTAGTTTGCGGAAGGCGCTTCAATCGCTGAAGTTAACACACTTGCGAGTGAAGTTGTTGCCGGAAAAGGTTAGGATGACCTGTAGCTACTGTGGTTCGCGAAACAGCGAAAGCGAGCATCGCTGCCGCCGCTGTGGCCGCCGGCCGGGCGACACGCTCACCGGCGAGGTGACTTGGCGGCGCACCAATGGCGCATTAGCCGCCCAATTTCAGCCGCAAGCCCGCGCGGCCGTCACGGAATCGCCCCTGCCGGCGAGCCCGCCGCGCCGCGTTCCGAACCTGCAGAATCCCATGCAGCGTTCGCTGTTCCAGGATCGCGTTATTTCCAACGTCATTCCTTTCGAAGCCTTCGCGCCGCCCCGTTCGCAGGCCGCCAAAAAACAGCCCCCGGCCGGCTCGAAACCCTCCGCGCGCCGCGCGCCGCGCGTTCCCGAAGGCCAGGGCCGTCTCGATTTTTTGCCGCCTTCGGCGCCGCAACCGCGTAAACTGGGCACTACCGTGGATGCTGTGATCTTCTGCGAATTCCCCGTGGCCGCGACCCTCCATCGCGCCGCCGCCGCCGCTATCGACTGGAGCTTTGTGCTCATCGCCTACGGCCTGTTTCTCGCCGTGTTCTATTGGAGTTGCGGCGGATTCCCCGAGACCCGCGCCAGCCTGACCATCCTGGGCGCCGTGCTGCCGATCCTGGGTTTTACCTACGGCCTGATCTTCACTATCGCCTGCGCGGAAACTCCCGGTATGCACTGGACCCGCCTCCGCCTCACCACCTTCGACGGTTTCCAGCCCGAACCCAAACAGCGCGTGCTGCGCTTTTTGGGTTCGTGCCTGAGCCTCTGCACGGTGGTTGGCATGCTGTGGTCGCTGGCCGACGAAGAGAGCCTCGGCTGGCAGGACCACATCTCCTCCACTTTCCCGACCCCCCGCGCCCTGGACCGCCAAGTCTTCCTCCGCCGCTAACAAAAACCTGCGGGGCCACAGATGAACACGAAACAACGCAGATAAGAAAGCACCGGGTCGCTGGCCGGCGAGGCGATTCGACCCCGCTCCCTGGACCGCGACCAGTTCGCCGCCTACGAAAAAAAGCGCGCGGCGGTGTAAAAAGGGGACACATTTTCCCGTCTGTTTTTTCCTGGAAGGCGGCTCGCGGAAGATATGTCTTTTTTTTTTCGCGGGGCGTGTGCTGGTATGATTGGCCGGGGGCGGGTGCCTTTTGCGGGAGCGAATGGCAAGTGGTGGCCGCATAGCACCGGGGTGGTGCTTTTGGGCCGTTCGTTGCTTGCGACTTTTTAATGGAACCCGCTGAAGCAAATAGACATCGGATGTGTTAGATATGTGGAGGAAGCGGAGTTTTATGATGCGCAAATCAAAGCAAATTGCGATTCTGACGGGCCTGGCGGCAGGGGTCGTCCTGGCGCAGCCGGGCGGGCCGATGCCGCCCGCGGCCGGACCGGCGCAGGATCCGC
>Ga0181521_10006006_pt1 | contig 13341 bp, 13 predicted proteins | sample PEATcosm2014_Bin_32_FD_119764 | JGI IMG/M metagenome (GOLD analysis project Ga0181521, IMG submission 119764) | Peatland microbial communities from MTU Mesocosm Facility, Houghton, MI, USA - PEATcosm2014_Bin02_60_metaG | ecosystem: Environmental > Terrestrial > Soil > Wetlands > Peat | place...
ACCAAGGATCAGGATGCACCCACCGAGCGACGTCAATCACCGACCCACGAGCGCCACCATGAATGCGAGATCATTGATTCATGCATCACAAGGGGCTTGACAAAAGTCCTCATAGAAGCGGACACCAACACGCGGTCAAGCCGACGTTCGAATATGCGTCAAAAATTCGCGCTTGTGTATTAGCTATGCGAGCTTCGCAAGGCTATAGTGGTTTCGGCGGCGGCCAAGAAGAAACTTGAATCTGAGGTCAATTCAAGCTTGACACCGGGAAGTCACAAAGAGGAAAATTGCGTCACTGCAACAACGGAGCAATCCATGGGGTCTGGCCCTAGTACCTATTCGCCTCTGGCGAACTGATTAGCGAGTACTTCGGCAGCGTCCATCTCTGTCCCCGTCTCGCTGGTCACAGCGGGACGGTGCGATGCAAGCGGTTCTTCCAGGTGTCGGTTACGGCACCGCTTCATTCACCTCCCTGAACTAGTCGCGCAAGTCGCGAGGCACGTGCTTTAGCGGCCCGACCTGAGGTCGGCGGTGTCATTGCCGTCGTTCGCCGGCCGGGTAGTGCTACGGCATTGCGTCGCACTCGCGCGCCCGAATCATGTCGCCTACGCCCGTGGGCGGCACAGGATAAAAGAGGTGTCGTCATGACGATGAAGTTTCCTGGGTGCACTGCGGCGATCCGGCGCCGTGCCAAGTCTCTTGCCAAGGTCGCGATCGGCGTGCGCCATGCGCTGCGCGCGGGTTTCGCCGAACCCCACGGCCAGTCCAACCCTGACAACGACGCGATCTCAACTCGCTATTTCGGGCTGCTGGTCCACGTGAGCAGGTCGGAGCGCTGAAACCAAGGATGCAAATGCACGGCAAAACACGGGAAAAAAATCATGGCCTTTCAAACAAAAACACTCGCACCGGCAGCGGCCGATGGCTCGGCCGTACTGGATTCGGCCCACATCGGTGACATCCGCGGTGCCCTTGGCACCATCGCCCACGGCGATACCCGCCCGCGCGAGAGCTTTCGCCACCGGTGGCAAACGCTGCTGGCCATCCTGGGGCCAGGCCTGATCGTCATGGTTGGTGATAACGATGCCGGAGCTTTTGGCACCTATACGCAGGCAGGCCAGAACTACGGTACTTCCCTGCTATGGACTTTGTTGCTGCTGGTTCCCGTGCTCTACGTCAACCAGGAAATGGTGTTACGCCTTGGCGCCGTTACCGGTGTGGGCCATGCGCGGCTGATCTTCGAGCGCTTCGGCAAATTCTGGGGGGCATTCAGCGTCATCGACCTGTTTTTGCTCAATGCGCTGACCATAGTCACCGAGTTCATCGGCATCAGCCTTGGCCTGGACTACCTGGGAGTATCGAAGTTCTGGGGCGTAAGCGTCTCCGCAATCGTAATCATTGGCGCTGCCAGTACCGGAAACTTTCGCCGCTTCGAGCGCTTTTCCCTGGTGCTGGTCTTCGCCAGCCTGTTGCTGGTGCCGGTTTTCGTGATGATTCACCCGCCGCTGGGTCAAATCGCCCACGACCTCCTGGTGCCACAGCTACCGCGTGACGGCAAACTCAACGAGGTCATGCTGCTAATCATCGCCATCGTTGGTACGACGATCGCGCCCTGGCAACTTTTCTTCCAGCAAAGCTACGTGATCGACAAGAGGATCACCCCGCGCTTCATCCGCTACGAGCGGCTGGATTTGTGGCTGGGCATCGGCCTTGTGATCATCGGTGCAGTGGCGATGATGGCGTTCACGACGACGACCTTTGCCGGCCGTGCCGAGTTCGGCAACTTTAGCGACGCGGCGGCGGTGGCCAATGGAATAGAGAAGTACTTTGGTCGCCTACCGGGCACTTTGTTCGCAATCGCGCTGATCGATGCATCGATCATCGGAGCGTGCGCCGTGTCGCTGTCCACGGCGTATGCGATCGGCGACGTGTTATCCGCGCGCCATTCGCTGCACCGCAAGCCGGGCGACGCCAAGGCGTTCTATGTTGTCTATGCCGGACTTATCGTCATTGGAGCCGCACTCGTGCTTACCCCGGGAACGCCGTTGGGTCTGCTGACGAACCTCGTGCAAACGCTGGCGGGTGTGCTGTTGCCCAGTGCGACTGTGTTCCTGCTTCTGCTATCGAACGACCGCGCGGTGCTCGGACCCTGGGTCAATTCCCGGCGACTCAACGCCTTCACAGCCACCGTGATTGCCGCGCTGGTCATGCTGTCAGTGATCCTGACCGCATCTGTTCTTTTTCCCGATATCACCGAGTCGCAGATTCTCGGCGTACTGATTGGCGGTAGCCTACTGGCCGCTGCATTGGCTCTGGGCGCAAAGGCCTATGAACGCCACAAGCGGCTGCCGCCCCCTATGGTCGTGCGCTACGACACCGAGTTGCGCAACGAGTGGCGTATGCCGCCACTTGATTCGCTAACGCCCGCACGCCTGACGCTGCTCAACCGGATCTGGTTGATCGTCTTGCGCGGGTATCTCGCGGTCGCCGCCGGACTTTTGATCGCCAAGCTGGTCCAGCTAGCCATCGCTCCAGCGCAAGGCGCCTGAAACTCACCCGATCCGGTGGGTGTCGCCGACGCCGATTGTGCGTCGGCGGAGGAATTCCAATGAAAAAAATCCTCAATCTACTCTCCCCCGCCAGCCTTACCGTCGGTCTCTGGATCTGCTGCCAAGCCGCGGCCGCGAACGTGGCCGCCGACGACCCATCCACTATTACGGCGTCATCTGCGAGCGGCGCCACGTTGCCGCCCTCGCAGGAAGCTACACCCGAGTCGTGGAATCTTCACGGCCAGTTCACGGTCGTTTCGCAATTTCACCCGGAATTCAACTCCCCCTACCAGGGCGTCAACAGTCTGGACCCGGGATTTGCCGAAAAGGAGACTGCGGACCTGACCGCATTCGCCGGGGTCCGGCTATGGAGCGGCGCGGCCGCCTACGCAAATCCGGAGATCGACCAGGGCTTCGGCCTGGACAACACGCTGGGCGTCGCCGGCTTTCCGAGCGGCGAAGCCTACAAGGTCGGCGCACGCAATCCGTATTTCCGGCTGCCGCGCGCGTTTGTCCGCCAGGTCATCGGACTCGATGGGCAGGAGGCGCCTGCCTTGCTCGACGACGGTCCCAATCAGCTTGCCGGGCCAGTGCCGGCCGACAACCTGACCATTACAGTTGGCAAGTACTCGGTCGTGGATATCTTCGATACGAACCGCTACGCCCACGACCCCAAGGCAGACTTCCTGAACTGGTCGATCGTCGACAGCGGTGCTTTCGACTACGCGGCCGACGCCTGGGGATTTACCTACGGCGCTGCCGCGGAGTGGACCCAAGCCTGGTGGACCTTGCGCGGCGGCTTCTTTGCCCTCTCCAAGGTACCCAACAGCAAGGACATCGATGGCCAGTTCAAGCAATTTTCCTTGATTGCAGAGTTCGAGGAACGGCACGAGGCCTTCGACCGTCCGGGCAAAATCAAGGCACTGGCGTTCGTCAATCGCGGCCGCATGGGACAGTACGAGGACGCCGTCGCACTCGGGCGCGAAACCGACAGCGTGCCAAACACCGCGCTCGTGCGCCACTACGCCTCGCGCCCCGGGATGGCGATGAACGTCGAGCAGGAGCTGGGCGCCGATCTGGGCGCCTTCGCCCGGGCTAGTGTCAACGAGGGTGCGCAGGAGGCGTTCGAATTTACTGAGATCAACAAGTCGCTTGCCGCCGGGCTGAGTCTGCGCGGGGACCGGTGGAATCGTCCCGAGGATACGGTGGGACTTGCCGCGATCGTAAACGGCCTATCGAGCGCCGCGCGCGATTACTTCGCCGCCGGCGGCTTGGGCATACTGATCGGCGATGGGCGCCTGCCCGATTACGGCTTCGAGAGGATCATGGAAACCTATTACTCGCGCAAAATCGTCGAGCACCTGACGATCAGCGCGGACTTCCAATACGTCCTCGATCCCGCGTACAACCGCGACCGTGGACCGGTCTCCATCTTCGGCCTGCGCTTGCACGCGGAGTTCTGACTGGGCCATCGAAAATTGCATTTGCGAGGAACATGGTATGAGTAATGACATCAGCTTCCTGCAGCCACTTGCCCTCGCCTACACGCTCGCCAGTCTATTTGCGGCTTTCATTCTCGGCGGGGCGATCGGCTTCGAGCGCCAAGTCCGCCAACGCACCGCCGGTCTGCGCACAAACACGCTTGTGGCCGTCGGTGCGGCGATCTTCGTGGATATGGCCAGCCGATTAAACGGAAATATCGGGGCGGTCCAGGTCGTGGCTTATGTGGTGTCCGGGGTTGGATTCCTCGGCGCTGGGGTCATCATGCGCGAGGAAGGCAACATCCGGGGCATCAACACGGCAGCCACGCTCTGGGGTTCTGCAGCGGTTGGCACCTGTGCCGGAGCGCATCTCTTTATCGAGGCGGTGCTGGGCACGAGTTTCGTGCTCGCCGCAAATACCTTGCTCCGTCCAGTAGTCAACGCCCTCGACCGCCGCCCAATAGATGAAAGTTCGGCCGAGGTCACCAACTCCGTCTTTGTGATAGCGCCGCGCGACCAGCAGAAATTGGCGCGCGAACGTCTGGAGAGCGTGCTTGAAGCGGCGAGGTATCCGATTCGCGAGCTCGACTTGCATCTGTTCGGGCCTACCGAGGTGCATATCGAAGCAAAGTTACTTCCCACCTCTGTCGACGCGGAAGAGCTGGACCGCTTGGTTGGCAAGCTGGCACAAGAGCACTTCATCACCCAGGCGTTCTGGAGTCCGAGCATCGCGGAGTAGGTCTTGGCAATTTCGCCAGGCAGTAACAAGAATTACAGGCCGACGTATGTCTTGCCTCTACGCTGCCGTCCGCTATGGAGCGAATTGAGGCACAGGTTCGAATGTCAACTGGCCGCACCCGGTCTCACGATCGCGATGTACTCCGGACAATTCTGCTCTGTACAGGACTGTGCATGACAGTACGAGTCCTTCACCAATTTCGTCGGAAGTGCATCCCCGAATCAACCGACAGGATGCCTCGGAAAGTGCCAAAAACCGCGTTGGTCGGGGTCTGGCCGCGTCAGAAACGCCCTCCTCTCCCCGACTGGCCGCGGTCCGGGGCCGGCGCGGGCTGCCCAAGGGGCAGGACATGCGACAGACGAGAATGAATACTTATCGCCCACTTTATTGACGGGCCGGCAATAGAACCTCGTGAGGCCTGACGCCCGCAATGCAATCAATGGCTTGAGGGTTGTAGCGAAACTATGCGGGGCGCGGTACGGCCTGCGGACGGCCAGGAGCGAGCAATTTCCGGGCCGTCGTGCGGCCTACCTACGGAACGCGGAACTTCATTGGCCGGTAGCCGTTTTCGACGACCTCGATCTCGTCACCGGACACAAATGCCCATCCCTGCAAGTGACCGAGCTCCTCATACTTGCCCGGCGATATAACGAGGCGCCAGTCCTTCTGCTGATTTGTCGTCGTGCTGCGCGCCGTGACACCGGCCACAATTTCGGTCGTCCCAACGTTCTCGAACCGCACGACCAAACCGCTACCCAGTAGGGCCTTGCGACTAGCAATCGTCAGCGATAGCGCCGGTTGCGACTTTTCTCGTACTTCGGATACGACCAAATATAGGCCGCCAACGAGCACCAGCAGGCCGAGGACCCAAGCGATAACGGCCTTCGATGTCATGCTTCCCTCATCGAAATGTACTTCGGCCGCACTTAGGCTTGCGAGGCGAGCAAGACGGTAGGGCTTCCAAGTGGAGTGGAGTCCAGCGCCGTCCACCATCCGTCATCATCGGCAACCGAATCCCATATCTGCCAATCGCCCGGGCCGAAGGGCCGATCTGGCGGGCGAACTTCGGGCTGCACCGGATCTACTGCGCCTGGCTGGCGAGAAGGCATTAGAAGCGACTTAGTGCGCACTGCGCCACAGTGGCAGGAGGAGGCAAGCATGGCCATGTCTCCACGACGTTGTTCGACGGGTCCGTGACACGCTACTGTCAACAGGTCGGCCTCGTCAAGCGAGTGCATGACCGGGACACGGAGGTTCCTGTATCTACGTAATTCAGCTCTTCACCTGGACGCTTATCTTCGCACCCAAAACGCGTGGACTTCTCTCGACGTTGCGCCTGGCTCATGGCCGTGTCGATGGCGTTGCCTCTGTCGTTGGCCTTATCCAGCGTAATCTCGGTAACCTGCCCGTCCTGCCTGACCCCTACTGTCGCGCCCAAAGGCGAATTCCCAAGAGTTCAAAAGATCGGCCAGGCGCGAAGGTTGCATGCCGACAACGACGCCCTGCGAGCCCTCGCGCTAATCCGGGCTTGTCCTGGCTCCTGCCTGCGGGTGCTGGCCTTTGCGGGGAAAAACGCGTTACATTGCATTGATAGAAATGCCAAGTAGCGACTATTCATCGTCGCCCCTGCCCTGACTGCAGAAAAGGCAAGCCCACAATGAACCATAGCCTGAAATCCCGCTCCATCGTGATCAGCGGACTCGGCGGCAACGAGCTCTACTGTCTGGGTCTTCTGGGCTATCGCCCTGGTCACCTTCTGGTCGGCAACAGCGTCCAATCAATGGGTTTTTTGGGCGGCATATCCGCGGGCCTGCGCAACCTAGCCGGCGGCGAGAGTCCGGACATCACCGGGGTCATCAAGAGCGGTCGGGATGCCGCGCTACAGCGCCTGGAAATCGAGGCCAAGCAGGTGGAAGCGCTTGGCATTTCCGGCGTTTCCTCCGAGCTCAGGCACTTCGACGGTCAGATCGAGTTCCTTTCCACGGGCTCGGCCCTTGGCGGCCGCCCTGAAACGAAGGAGGGATTCTTCACTTCTTCGTTTGACGGCAAGGAGCTCTTTTGCGCCATGGATGCGGGCTATCACCCCAAGCATTTTGCCTTCGGCAACATCGCGTACTCTGTCGGAATCGGCCGCGGGTTTTTGGGCGGTTTAAAGACGATGGCTCGAGGCGAAGTAAAGGAGTTCAGCGATGTGCTGAACGCCACCCGTCACCACGCCCTGGAGCGACTGGTGCGCGAGGCCCGTGCCGCTGGCGGTAACGCCGTGGTCGGTGTCGAAGTCGATGTCATACCTTTTGCCGGTTTTCACGAGATGCTCATGACGGGCACCTCCGTCTATCACCCGAACCTTGCCGCAGGCTCCGAGGTGGTCACCAGTTGCGACCTGACCTGCGACGAGCTCTGGAGTCTGACGAAGATGGGCTATGCGCCCATCAAAATTGTAATGGGAACCGCCGTGTACTCCCTGGGCCTGGCGGGCGGCCTGACCGCGGCATTTCGCGCGCTCAAGCGGGGCGAAATTCCCGAACTCACGAGCCTAGTCTATGACGCGCGCGAGCACGCTCTGGACCTGCTCGAAGCCGAGGCGCAGGCCTGTGGTGCCGGCGGCGTCATGGGCACCGACGTCTATGTGCACGAGCTGGGTAACGGCCTTGTCGAATTCATGGCCATCGGCACTGCGGTGCGCGCAGCGCCTGGCGTGACCGTCAACACCGCGGCGTTGCCGGCCCAGGCCGTCTCGATTCACCGGCGCACCTTTCGCATGTCTTTTGACGACCTGCTGGCCGGTGCCGAGGTGCGCGAGTAAGCCGCTGTGCGGGTACCCGCAGCTCCGATCCCTCGCCCACGGGCACAACCAGAGCGCCCTGATAAAGGCACAATCCGTGCGCCTTCGCTTTCTTTGGGGCCGTATTCGGCTCTGTCAACGGCAACCGTTGCGGTTTGCCAGATTTCGTTCGCGGCTGGGTCGGCCACAGAGTTCGCCGGTCGACGTCCCCTATCGACCCGCAAGCTGACCGATGGCGCTAGGTTCCTTCAACGGCAGTGGTCGACCGTTTGGGGTCACTCGTGTTTGCCGCAAGCGGACATCCGAATCCCGTGAAGCCGACGTTAGGCTTTCCCCGCCCATACAGGTCTACGTAAGAGTAAGAGAACCGCCAAACCGCCCTGCAATCCTTAAGGCGTCGAGGTTTGCGTCGCTTTATAAATCTCGATACTCCCTGTCTGTTCGATTGTGTTGGTGTAGTTGCCGGGAAGCGTTACGTGCCAGCTATTGGTTGCTTTGTCTTCAGCAAGAACCTGGGGGCGAAAAAAATTCTTCCCAAGATAAATGACCGGACTGCCTTTGACCAACGTATGGTGCCCAGGTGGGGCTCCATTTGTGCATGCTAGATTTTGCACGTCCAAAGTCGTCTTCAAAGTGTTGTAGCCCACCTGCAGATTGAATTGGTTGCCGTCGCGTCGGCCACCGATCGGCACGTCGAATTCATCCGGTATCCATTTGCGCAAGTCCGTACAGTTATAAGCGGGATCTTTACCCATTGGCGGATAGAAACCAATGTTCGGGGAACTTGTCACCTTAAAGTGACCTTTCCCTGTGATGACGCCGTTCGCGTCAACGACGAACGAAAATGGCAGGATCGCAGAATAGTCGTAACCCCCTCCCTGATTCCGACCCTTGAGGGTTCCGTTCCAGTGCTGCAGCGACAGTCCGCCGACGTTACTAGATCCTTCGCCGCTACCGCCCTCATCGCCTGCCGAAGACGGCGAACAATCGACACGAACGTTGGAGACATTGGTATCCGCCGTGCCGCTGCCGTTGGCAACGGTGCAGATCTGGCTCCGGGGTTGCGTCAAGATCGTGACGCCGTATGCAGAGCCTCCCAGCACCTGCGTTCTGAAGGCGAAGGGTCCGTTCGCCGGCACCGTCGTGTTGGTCGTCGTGGCCGCACCGGCGGGGAAGATCGGTGCCGCGGCAATAAGGCCAGCCGCGAATAGTTCGATGGATCTCACGCGTGCCATTGCTGTCCCTCCGGTCTATGTTGATCTGAGAACCGAGGACTCGGCTGCTGCTTAGTAACCGAGGATTCGGCTGCTGCTTATTTTGGAGACACTACCTGCCATTTCCTGCCCTAGCAACTGGCGGCCAACGACCGCAATGGGGAAAATTTCGAGATCACCCGGAACGACTCAAAGTGGCCGAAAGCGCCGCCGGTCGTTACATTTCGTCTGGCGCCGGATCCCGCTCCCAGAACGCGCATCATGGTACTTCCCACCCAGTGTCGCAAGGCGAATCATCGCCGCGATGGACGACAATTCCCGCGACAGCCTGCTCGCTGAACTTGCATCAGCCCGCGCAGACCTGGTCGCGACCCAAACCGATGTTCTCCGAAAATTGCTCGCGGCTCGGTCGGCGCTTGCGATTGCTTCGATTGCGTGGCGCGGCAAAAGAAACCCGCCACGAGGGCAGTTTTGACTTTCCGATCTTGACTTCCTCAGTTCCGGTTCTGTGGTGGCTAAGTCTGCCGCCCCTGGTGCGCCGGTGATCACGGTGCCCGGTTCGGGTATCGATACCACCGCTAACTTGTATGTATCGTGATTTCGACGCGCCGATTTTTCTGACGACCCACGGGTTTGTCGGAGCCATCCGGCTTTGTGTTGGGAGCAATCGGCTTGGTTTCCCCCCAACCGCGAGTCGTAATTCGCGACGCAGAGACACCCGCGTTCTCAAGCAGCCAGCTTTTAACGGCTGCGGCGCGCTTGTCGGAGAGCGTCATGTTGTAAGGGTGAGCACCTTTGCCGTCCGTGTGGCCTTCGATCAGCACGGGCGAGTTGCCATAACTCTTGGCAACCTCGCCAACCTCGCGCAAACTTTCGGCGGCCTCCGAACGCAAGCTGTACTTATCGAAGTCGAACAGAACATCAGCGTCCAGATCGATTTTGACTTCGTGCGCGGTGACTTTTGCGTTGAGATCCTGCAGGACACTCTGAATTCCGCTGGTCACGCCCACGATCGTCACGACTTTGCCCCCGATGTCCACAATTTTGGCATGCGGCAGCGCCGCCCGGGCAGCCGCTTGCACTTCCGGCGAATCCGGATCGGAGTACTTTGGCTGGGCCGATGCGAAACAAGGGACAAAAAATAATATGAGCACGTTCAAACTTCGCCGCGTCACCATAGTTTCCCCTAGGGTCAACCAGCCTTCAGCACCTATTTGTCCGTGATCGGCACATTTTCAAACGGGACGATGACGGGCATCATGAAATTAATCTTCTTTACGTCGGCCGGAGGTGCGGGATACTTCCCCCACCATAGATAGGTTTTCCCCGGATCCAAGTGAGCCTCGACGCCGCTGCCGGCGCCAGTGCTATTGATCGACAAGACAGTACCTTCGGCATCTTTGAGCACGAAGTATTTTTTATTTCCCGCAGTGACGTAATACATCGGAAAGTCGTTATCGCTGTTCCCATGGATAAAGGTCAGAGTCTCCCGTTTATTTGAGTTGTTGCGGAAGCGAACTTTTATCGTGAGGACGCCCTCGGAGCGCCGGCACTCGGTGAGCTCGCCTACCACGCCCTCCACGTTTGTTTCCTGAGTCTGGATAACACCCGCTTGCTCAGCCGCGGGCGGTGCCGCGTAGATTGGTCCGAAAGGTGCGATCGGCAGCGCAACAAGAGCAATGAGGGCCATAGGCGTAAGTCGTTTCCAATAGAGCGAAAGCAAGCACTTGCGTGCCACGACTCGAGTTGCGTCCGGGCCAGATGCAAATAAGGATGCATCGTACTGTTGTCACCGGCGGCAGGCTTCTATTCGAAATCCGTCAATGCGCCGCAGCGTTTCGTAGCTGCATCCACCACATAGAACATATTGACTCGGCGAATTGCTGGCATCGGGTCGGCGCAAACCAGACCCACCTGAGTCGGAGTGTGACTAAAGAAACTATCGCGTTGTCCTGTTCTACCGCACAGTACGGCCATGGATTCCAGGCCGCGGGCCGGCTCCATACCCCACCAACAACCCTTATTGCGAGGCACACTATGCATAGCACCAAGTCCTATTTCACCGCTCTCTTGGTCATCGTCATCGCCTCGGCGCTGATTGCCGAAACCGCTGTTTTGATTACCGGCGTCGCCGTTTAACAATGCCGTTGGCACACGGCGGTGTTTGCCGCCGCCGTGTGCAGATGCATTCCCCGAAGCCCCGCTTTAATAGCGGGGCTTTTTTTCGGTGCCCCGATCTACCCCATTTCTCGAGCCGCTTTATCCGGTGATTCGGTGGACACGACGGCAGTTTCCTATCGGAGCATCTGGACGGCTACGTCCGCTTTGGAAAATTCTCGCGGTCGCTCAGAACGTCCGGTCAGGGCCGATCTGAGACTGTCGCGATCGTCAGGTTTGGCGTTCCCAAATCGTACGTATCGGCAAGCCCCGGCCTTCTCCGGGGCAGGCCTGAGGGCGTTCTCGGAATGCAGGAATGCTTCGAGTGACTTTCGGCACTGTTGTGGTTTGTCGGTAGAGCACACAGTTCGCTACGAAGCGGTCGGAAACGACCGCGGACCAAACCGAAGCCAAACAGGAGAGCCGCTATGAAGATCATCCAACGTACCGATTGTGGCCCGTGTGGTGATCGAGCGATCAGGACGGATCGCACTACGGAGGCAAGAATGACGGCGCAAGCACGGCCACGGCGCGAGCGGCAATCCGCATGGTCAGCGATGCTGCAGGCCGCGGACCAAGCCGTAGAGCGGGCACTTCGAGCGGAGCAAGAGCGCAGCGATGCTAGCATCGAATCGGCCATTGCAATTTATGACGGCGATGAATCGCCCGATTGCAACGGGGTGTTCGAGCTCGACGCTTCAGCGCTCGCGCAGGTTGCGGGAGGTTATAAACCTATGGACTCAAAGGGCACCTTGGGCGGTTCGTAAGCACGGCGTGAGCACCGTCTAGACGCACGTGCTGATGGCAGTACAGTCAAAGTCGGCTAATAACGCCAACCCGAGAGTCACGACCTGACCGTATCGGGGCGGCGTACTACACGCTGTGCCAGGGCTTGATGGCGCAGATGCAAGCGATGCTTCTATCGCCACCGAGACAATCGACAAAGGGTCGGCTAGTCGGCGCTACTTTCCGGGCGTCGACTTTTTGCTTTTAGCCATTTCTTGTACTCCGCAAGCGACCGCTTCTGCACCACGAACGATTGCTGCCGCTTTGCCGTATGGCCGGTTTTGGCCCGAGACCTGCAATCCTCGACCCGATTCAATCAAGCTCCCGCAGGATCGCGCGTTCCTTGATATCGGCCATGGCTAATTGGTGTTTTTCGGCGAGTAAGCTGACTAGCTTACAGAGCGATCCGAGCACCAATTCCTACGAAAGGGGATACAGATGAACGACGCTGACAAGAATTTGGCCATCGCGGCATTGAACACAATCATGGAAACGGAACTGGCTGGCGTGGTTCGGTATACACACTATTCGCTCATGGTCTATGGCTACAACCGGATTCCCATTGCCTCCTGGCTTAAAGGCAATGCTAGCGAGGGACTCGACCACGCGCATAAGGCCGGGGAGTTGCTCACCTTGCTGGGGGGACATCCCTCGCTGAAGATCGGCGCTTTGCTGGAAACGGAAAAGCACGACATAGGCGACATTCTGCGCGAGAGCCTAGAAATTGAGAAGACAGCCCTCGTGGCCTACTACGATCTGCTCAAGATCGTCGAAGGCAAGTCCGTACTGTTGGAAGAATACGCGCGTGCAATGATCGTGCAGGAGGAAATGCACCAAGACGACGTCGACAAGATGTTGCGGCGACCCGGTGATACCGCATCGTTTCAGCACTGACTGCCCTGGCCGCAGTCGGAACGGTCTGATCCGAACCAATGGGCTGGACCGTCGCTTGTTTGGTAGAAGCCGCCGTCGGTTTTCGGTCATCGCAACCGAACTCCCGATGGCCGCTTCGTGCAAATATCCGCGTTCAAGTCGGATGACCGCACCTGTTAAGGGTTGGCGGACGCCCGCCCGGGCAAGTTTATGCCGCCGATCTGGTTTGGCATTGAGGGCGGGGGTCGGGCAACCCCCAAGGGAGGAAACCGCGGGCAGGCTGACGACGTTGTCAGTGGCGCGGTGCTATGGGCATTTGATTCGCGCTGGCGGGGTCGGTGGCGATGGTGCCGGCGCTGCGATTCAATTCGCAGCGCTGCAATTTGCCTTTGCAGGGTGGTCGATGTCCGCATTCGGGAAGGCGGATCCGAAAGTGGAACGGGATTGCATTGTGAGTGGACGAGCGCAGGCACGCCCGCGGCGTGAGGACCGGCGCTGGCGGCGCGACCGTGTTTCGATCTGAGAGGGCCGTCATGGTGCGTGGAGCAGCGGTGGCGGTGCTCGGATGTGGCGGGATCGCGGCAACATCTCGATGTCGATCATCGGCGCGCCGCAGTGGCGACAGGCGAAGGTCGGCGCGGGCGCGCTGTCGGCGGGCGGATTGGCCTCGGGCTCGGGCGCCGGCTGGTTGAGCAGCACGCGTGCAAGGGCGAGATTCTCCTTGCGCCCGGCGTTGGCCAGCAGCCCGTAGTGGCGG
>Ga0181521_10006019_pt1 | contig 13325 bp, 7 predicted proteins | sample PEATcosm2014_Bin_32_FD_119764 | JGI IMG/M metagenome (GOLD analysis project Ga0181521, IMG submission 119764) | Peatland microbial communities from MTU Mesocosm Facility, Houghton, MI, USA - PEATcosm2014_Bin02_60_metaG | ecosystem: Environmental > Terrestrial > Soil > Wetlands > Peat | place...
CGAAGGCACTTCCACGACGGCCTTGTCCGTTTCCAGTTCCATGACCGGCTGACCTTCGGAAACCCTGGCGCCGGGTGCGATCATCAGGCGCACGAGGTCACCCTGAGAGATGTTTTCGCCGAGCTCGGGGAGCCGGAATTCTCCGGGGCCAGTGGCTGGCGCAGAAGTGGCGCTGGAAGCGGGGGACGGCGCCGGTGCCAGCGGCGCGAGCGCTTGCTGGGCCGCGGGTGGATCTTGTGGAACGGGCACGGACGCGACTCGCGTGGTGGGCGAAGGAAAAGTCTTTGCTTCCGCTCCATCTACTCCATCCACCGTGAAAATCACCTGCCCGACTTTGATCTTTTCGCCTTCCTTGACGCGAATCTCCTGCACGGTTCCGCTCACCGACGAAGGCACTTCAACGACAGCCTTGTCGGTTTCAATCTCCATCACGGACTGGCCGGGGCTGACCGTGGCGCCCGGTGCGACCATCAGGCGGACAAGGTCGCCTTGTTCGATGTTCTCTCCCAGCTCGGGAAGTTTGAATTCAATCACCGCGTTTTTGTCCTCATGAGTATTGATGTTCCCGTCTCCGACTGAGGCGTCATCCCGACCGTAGCCGTTTTCCAGGCGGAGGGCGGGATCTCGCGTGCACTGCCGCAACTCAAGGTCCACGCGAGATCCCTCGCCCCGCTGGAGAAGACGCGGGGCTTCGGAATGACGCAAACCGGGAAGACGACCCGGCTCACCACAGGCGCCTCAACTCACTGCCGGGTTCGCCTTTTCCGGATCAATCCCCAATTCCTGAATCGCGCGCTGCACCACGTCGGCACCGATCTTCTTCTCGTGCGCCAGGGCCCCGAGCGTCGCCAGCACAATGTGCTTGGCGTCCACTTCGAAAAAGTCCCGCAAGGCCGCTCGGCTCTCGCTGCGGCCAAAGCCGTCGGTCCCGAGCGACACGAGTTGCCCGGGCACCCACTTGGCCAAGCTCTCCGGCAACACCTTCATGTAATCCGACGCAGCGATGAACGGCCCAGGAGCATCCTTCAAGGTCGCGGTGACATACGGAACTTTTGCTGTCTCTGCCGGATGCAACATGTTCCAGCGCTCACAATCGTTAGCGTCGCGATAGAGTTGCTTGTAACTGGTAACGCTCCAGACATCGGCAGCCACGCCATACTTTTCTTCCAGAATCTGCTGCGCCTTCAGCACCTCGTACATGATGGTGCCGCTGCCCAAAAGTTGCGCGCGCAGTGGGGCGTCGCTCTTGGCCGAGGCCTTGAAGCGGTACAAGCCTTTCAGCACGCCCTGGCGAACGTTTCCATCCGCAGGCATTTCGGGCATGGGCAAAGGCTCGTTGGTGACGGTCAGATAATAGAAGATCGACTCCTGGTCCACGTACATGCGCCGGATGCCGTCCTGAATGATGATAGCGATCTCGTAGGCGAATGCCGGATCGTAGGCCAGGACGTTAGGCACGGGAAGGGCAAGCACGTGGCTGTGACCGTCCTGGTGCTGCAGGCCTTCGCCGGCGAGCGTGGTGCGGCCTGCAGTGCCGCCGACGAGAAATCCGCGGCAGCGCATGTCGCCGGCAGCCCAGATGAGGTCCCCGATGCGTTGGAAGCCGAACATGGAGTAATAAATGAAGAATGGAATCGTGTTGATCCCGTGATTCGCGTACGCCGTGCCGGCGGCGATGAACGAGCACATCGAGCCGGACTCGGTGATTCCTTCCTCGAGAATCTGCCCGTTCTTGGCTTCCTTGTAGTAGAGGAGCGTGTCCATATCCACGGGCTCGTAATTCTGACCCACGTTGGAATAAATCCCCACCTGGCGGAAGAGCGCTTCCATGCCGAAGGTGCGCGCTTCGTCGGGAACGATGGGCACGATGAACTTGCCCAACTCAGGATCGCGGAGCAGTTTGGCCAGCAGCCGCACGAAAACCATGGTGGTGGAAACTTCGCGTCCCTCGGTGCCTTTGTGAAATTCCTCGAAATGCGAGTCGGGGAAGGGTTTCATCGGCAGGGCGCGCACTTTGCGGGTCGGCATGTATCCGCCCAGTTGCTGGCGGCGCGCCTGCATGTACTTGATCTCGGCGCTGTCGTCGGACGGGCGGTAGAACGGAGCATTGTGCAATTCGTCGTCAGGGATGGGAATGCCGAAGCGCGAGCGGAACATCTGCAGTTCGTCGTCGTTCAACTTCTTCTGCTGGTGGGTGATGTTCTTGCCTTCACCCGCTTCACCCAGACCATAGCCCTTGATGGTCTTGGCCAGAATGATGGTGGGCTGGCCGGTGTGATCCACCGCCGCGCGGTAGGCCGCGTGGACTTTAATGGGATCATGCCCGCCCAGGCGCATGCGCGCCAGTTGTTCGTCGGAGAGATGCTCGACCATTTTGAGCAGGCGCGGGTCGGTGCCGAACATGTTCTGGCGGAAGTAGGCTCCGCTCTCGACGAAGTATTTCTGGTATTGCCCGTCGCTGACTTCGCCCAGGCGCCGGACCAGCAAGCCGTCGCGGTCGTTCTGAATGAGGCTGTCCCAGTCGGTACCCCAGATGCACTTGATGACGTTCCAGCCCGCGCCGCGGAAAATGGCTTCCAGTTCCTGAATGATTTTTCCGTTGCCGCGCACGGGGCCGTCGAGCCGCTGCAAGTTGCAGTTCACCACGAAGATCAGGTTGTCGAGCTTTTCGCGCGAGGCGAGAGTAATCGAGCCGAGAGATTCGGGTTCGTCCATTTCACCGTCGCCCAGAAACGCCCAGACCTTGCCGCCGGTGGACTGCTTGAGCCCGCGGTGCTCCAGGTACTTGATGAAGCGAGCATGGTAAATCGCCTGAATCGGGCCCAGGCCCATGGAAACCGTAGGAAACTCCCAGAAATCGGGCATGAGCCAAGGGTGCGGATAGGAACTGAGTCCGCCGCCCGGCTTTAACTCGCGGCGGAAGTTTTGCAATTTCTCTTTCGAAATGCGGCCTTCGAGATAAGCACGGGAATACATACCCGGCGCGGCGTGGCCCTGAAAATAGACCACGTCCCGATCGCCGCTTTCGGTTTGGGCCCGCAGAAAGTGATTGAACGCGACTTCATACAACGTGGCGGCGGAGGCGTAGGTCGAGATATGGCCGCCGATGCCTTCCTGAATTTTATTGGCGCGGACCACCATGGCCAGTGCGTTCCAGCGCACCAGGCTCTTGATGCGGCGCTCCATCTCCTGGCTGCCGGGGAAGGGAGGCTGCTGCCGCGAGGGAATCGTATTCTGGTAGGGAGTGGTGGCCGAGAAAGGCAGGTTGATGCCAGCCTCGCGCCGGGCGTGCAAGGCCAACTGCTGCAGCAGGCGCCCCGCCCGGTTGGGGCCGCTTTTTTCCAGAACATAGTCCAGGGAATCCACCCATTCCCTGGTTTCTAAAACCTCTGAGCCGTCAGTTTCCGTCTGAGCCACGTCTGGTTTCTCCGTCGCTGAATGCGCAATACTCCATCATAAGCAATCGTGAAGATTTTTGCTGGCGGGAGGCGGTAAGCCAGTTTCCGGGTTGCCATACTCAGAAGCGGGCTTCTAACGGCATCCTAAAGCGTTGGCGGATTTGCCCTTGGTACGTAGAATGCGTACTTGGAAGTGAAGACGGTGTGAACTGGGCGCGGTTCGTTGCACCTGGGTACGGAGTCTTGTTGAGGAGTTTCCCTAGAGTCTGCATCATGAAGTCACTGCGAGATCTAGGCCGGGGCGGCAGCGGGAAAATCTCGTCGCTTGCTGTATTCCAGCGCGACGCGTCTGCCCCCTGGCCGGTAAATCGTCTCCGTGCAGTCCTGCTTTTGGTGGCGTTGTTTGCTGCCGGAGGGGCCACTGTTCGGGCGCAAAGCACGAGCCATCCCGCCGAGTCTCCCCTGATGCGGCAACTCCACCAGGCGCTCAGCCTCTCCGATCGCGGCGACAAGCAGGGGGCTATGAACCTTGTGGTCCGTTTGCTTGCGCAGCATCCGGACTTTGAGCCGGCCATCAAGCTGAAGGGCATGTTGCTGGAGGAGGCGGGCCGCACCTCCGAGGCGGCGGCTGCCTATGAAGAGGCTCTGAAGCTCGCGCCCAACGACGCGGATGTTTTATTGGAAGTTGGCAAGTACAAACTGACTGCGGGCCGAAAGGAAGAAGCCATCAAGCTGCTCGAGCACTGCATCCGGATTCTTCCTGGCGACGGCGACACACAGTATTATCTCGCCCAGGCCTATCACCTGAATGGGCAAGACGACCTGGCGCTGCGCGCCATCCGGCTGAGTTTGAAGGCTGAGCCCGACAATGCGTCGGTGTGGCAGAAGTATGGGGAGCTGTTGTGCATTACGGGAAGTTGCGACGCGGGGCTGAAGTGGCTGCTCAAGGCACAGCACACGGATGCTACGCTGCCCCGGATTGATTATGACATTGCTGTGACGGATTTGAAGTTGATGGATCTTGCCGGGGCCGCGCAGTATGGCGCGCGAGCGGTTGAATCCCAGCCCAACGATGTGCCCGCCCTGCAACTGCTGGCTACCGCGGATGTGAAGCTGGCCAAATGGCAAGAGGCCAAGCAGGCATTTGAACGCATCCTCACGTTCAAGGCCGACGATGTGGATGCGTTGTTCGGGCTGGGCCAATGCGAACTGGAACTGAAAAACTATCAGGCCGCCGTCGAGAAATTGCAATTGGTGTTACGCCTGGCGCCCACGCGGCTATTGGCGCATTACTATCTGTCGCGGGCGTATGCCGGAATGGGCCGTACCGAGGACGCGCAGCACGAGGCGGCATTGCATCAGTTGATGATGGAGCAGATGACCTTCGTCCGTTCCGTGGAAAGAGAAGGAAGCGAAAGTCCCATCGAGGCGCCCGCCTATCAATTGCTGGCAGAGCATCACGAAGAGGACGCGTTGCAACTGTACCGGAAGCGCTTCAAGGGAACCTCCGCCACTTTAGCGGATGCCTATGTGTTCATCGGGAAACTGTATCTCACCATGGGAGAAAAGGAAAATGGCCTGCGCTGTCTTCATCATGCGCTGGAAATTCAGCCAACCGTTCGGGGAGCTCATACCTATGAGGGAATACTGGCGCTGAAACTGGGTGACCTGAGCGGGGCTGAGAACGAGTTTAAGGCGGAACTCGCCAACGATCCGAACTATCAGACGGCGATTGCCGAGCTGGGCGAGGTCCGCTACCACCAGGGGCTCTGGTCGGATGCGGCGGAACAGCTGGCGAAGTCCAGAACCATGACTCCGGAGTTGCTCTACATGCTTTGCGATTCTTACTTCCACCTGGGCAAAGTGTCCGATGCCGACTTGACTGCCGAAACGGCGGCGGCGTACGGCAGAAACAAGCCCGAATTCATGAAGGAACTTTTCGACCTTCTGCAACGCAATGGGCAAACGGACCTGGCGCAGCGTTTGTCGGCCAATCTCGCGCAGAAATAGGCGTCAAAGCTCAGCGCTTCTTATTGCGCGCTCTCCGTCACAGTGAGGATCTGATCTGCTTTGACGTTCTTCAAAACCTGCTTGATGCCGCTCGGCCATGTGAGTTCAATTGTCTCTATGACGTCGGCCGAGCCCAGCCCGAAGTGCACGCGCTTGTCGCTCGAAGAGTTATAGCCCAGCGCGGTTGTCGCCTGGTTGTACTGGGTGCCCAGAGAAGTTGTTATCTTGACCTTGGTTCCCAGACCGTCGCGGTTGGATTTGACGCCGACCAGTTTCAGAATGATCCAGTGGTTTCGGTTGCCGCCTTTCTGGTCACCGGAACGGTTCATCCATATCTCCGGCGGGCCGTTCAGAACCGTCACGACAACATCAATCCTGCCGTCGTTGTTGAGATCGCCGAAGGCGGCGCCGCGATGCGCCGCGGGAACCTGAAAAGACGCTCCGGCCTTGGAACTCACATCCTCGAAGGCCAGGTTGCCTTTGTTGCGAAACACTCGATTGGGAAGGGGAAAGGGCCGGTGCGCCAACTCCATGGCGTTGTCGAGGATGTCGGAGTTGGCGGTGAACAGGTCCTTGTTCCCGTCGTTGTCGAAATCGAAAACCCCCACGCCCCACGCCGTGGAGCGACTGGTCAGGGCGCTCAGTCCTGCCGTGGCGGTGACATCCTGAAATTGACCATCCCCTAGATTCTTATAGAGGGGAAATCCCTCCCCGAACATCGCAGTCTCAAAAATATCCGGCTTTCCATCGTTGTCAATATCCTTGAAATCTGCGCCCATGCCGGCGATGGCTTTGCCGAATGCGTTGTACGCGACCCCGGCCAGCAACGCGACATTGGTAAAGGTTCCGTCTCCATTGTTGTGAAGAAGATAATTCTCGAAGGTATCGTTGGAGACGAAGATATCGGTAAATCCATCGTTGTCATAGTCGGCAAACGCTACGCCCATTCCTTTGCCAACATACTGCGAGATGTGGGACTGTTCGGAGACGTCGGTAAAAGTGCCGTCGCCATTGTTGCGATAAAGGATGTTCGGCGTTCCCAGAAAATCGACCGGCGAACAGTAGGCCGGAAGTCCTTGCTGCACGCAGAGAGCTGCGGTTTTGAGGTCGTAATTGAGGTAGTTCAGCACAAACAGATCGAGCAACCCATCGTTGTTGTAATCGAACCATCCCGCAGCTACCGACCATGCCTTGCCGAGCTTGGGGACGAAGCCGCCGACTCCCGCCTTCTCGGTCACATCGGTGAAGGTGCCGTCCCCATTGTTATGGAAAAGTTGGTTGCGGTTGACGCCGGTAACGTAAAGATCGACAAATCCATCATTGTCATAGTCGCCCGCGGCCACTCCCATCGAATAGCCGATGCCCTGCAGGCCGGCTTTCTCAGTTACATCGGTGAAGGTGCCGTCGCCGTTGTTGCGGAAGAGCCGGTTGTAGTAACTGGGATCGCTCTTTTCCAGCGACGGGATGGCCGCGCCGTTGGTAAAGAAGATGTCCAGCAAACCGTCATTGTTGTAATCGAAGACCGCTACTCCGCCCACCATGGTTTCAAACGTATAGCGCTGGGGACTGACGCTGTTCCTGAGCTTGAACTTGATCTTCGATTGCTCGATGACATTCTCGAATTGAATCGCCGCCGCGGCCGGGACCGTCTTATCCGAAGACTCTTTGCCGGGAGGAGCGACTCGGCGGGGCCGCGCTGCCGGATGGGGCTTGGCCGGGGAGGCCGCTGGAGCCTGGGCAGGCAAGCTGGGAACTTTGCACAGAAAGAAAAGGGTCAGTGCAGCGGCGAGAACGATTCCACTGTCGGCTCTTTCGAATCGGCATCGGCAATATGCGGCACGGCCTCCCAGTTGGCATGTGGCAGAGGCTTGCGCGGATTTAGCTTCGTCGCGGTACAAATCAAATGCCCTGAATCCACGGGAAGTTTTCGAGATGGGGCCGGTCCTCAGCCCTTTGCCTGTCTGTGAAAGGAACTAAGGTCAGGACTGGCGGAAACGTGCCGTTAACTGATCATACAAGCTGAGCAGCACATGATTCAACGAGTGGGTTTTCTGCAGAGCGGGCGACCAGAGACCCCGCCTGTCGCTTTGAATGCCCTGCAAGCTGCTCCACCCATTGAGTTGGACAACGATCCGTTCGGGAGGGATGTTTCCCGCTTCTATCACGTCTTATACGCGGAGAGGCAACAGATGGCAGCCGGACAGGGCATCGCCGACACGTGAAGACGTGGCTGGTTTAGAATCGCATGCTGTCGGCGCAGGAGGATTGCCATGCTACGGATCGTGCTGCTGGTGGTCGCAGTGATTTTGGCTGTGCTGCTGTTTCGGCTGGTGTCGCGTTCCGCGACTCCGGCGGAGGGCACGAACGCGCCCGACTTCTCACTGCTTTCGCAGGAAGGGGCCTCGGTCAGCCTGAAGGACTACCGCGGCAAGTGGGTGGTTCTTTATTTTTATCCCAAGGATCAGACGCCGGGCTGCTCGCGGGAGGCGCACAATTTTCAGGTGGATCAGCCGAAGTATGCGGAGCGCAACGCTGTCGTGTTGGGCGTGAGCGTGGACAGCGTGGATTCGCACAAGAAGTTTTGTGCCAAGGAAGGTCTGAACTTCAAGCTGCTGGCCGACACCGAGCACAAAGTGAGCGATTCCTACGGCTCGCTGACCAACTTAGGACTGGTGAAATTTGCCGCCCGGCATACGTTCCTCATTGATCCCAGCGGCAAGATCGCGAAGGTATACACCAGCGTGGACCCGGTCAAACATAGCCAGGAAGTGCTGGCGGAGTTGGATGCGCTGGAGAAATCCGGGACAGCCAAGCCGTAAGGAGAACACGGTTGGAGGACTTCTCGCGAAGTGTGCCAGGAAAAAGGAGTACGTTTTCCGGCGCCAGGGGAACTCTGATTACAGCGAAACCAGAGTTGCTGTGACCAGGCAGACCGCCGAGCTGCGCTCGGCTTGGACGGGCGAGGGCGCCCGTCCCCACACGAGCGGGCTACAGCAACGCTGAATCCGCTCTAAGCTCTTCACAGCGAAAAGCAGGTTTCTCGACTCCGCGGAATTGCGAAAAACGGGCAATTCCGCTTCGCTCGAAATGACAGATTTGAGCTTAATCAGAGCCTGTCTAGTGACGTGCGGTCACGGTGTGCCGCCATCGTTGCGCCCACTTGCGCAGAATGTAGTACTCGTTCGTCGGGCGATCGTCCGTTAGCGATGGAGTGTTCGGCGCAGCGGCGATCAACTGATCCAGATCCAGTTCCAGCGTGAGCACGCCATTCAGACGGAGATACGCAGCATCCGTGATTACGTCGCCCGGCCGCAGACCCCATTCCGTGAGGTCGGTCACTGCGCTCGCGGGCATGCGCCCGAGGAGATCTCGCGCGCTGCGCCTGGGTATGGGCTGATCGCTGCACAAAAAGTGCATGCCGAATTCATCGGCGAACGTCCGCACGTAGGGAAAGGAATTGCGTACCGAGCGCGCGATTGAAGCTACGTCCACCGGATCGGCCGCGCTGGTTGCGGGCAGCCACTGCTGCAGAATTCCTCCCGGGCGCAGGCGCTGCTTCGCCACCCGATAGAATTCTTCGGAGTAAAGCAGACTCGATCCCGCAGCCTGCAGAGGCGGCGGAGGATCAACCGTAATGACGTCGAATTGCTGGCGGGTGCGTTCCAGATAGCGGCGGCCGTCATCAATCACCACGTGCGAGAGCGGCGAGGCGAGGATCGCCTGGCCGTCGCTGTGGTAGTAGCTGAACAGGCGCGGGACGCTGGGCACCAGCTCCACCGCGGTGACGGGAATGTCCCAGGAGTGCAGGGAGCGAAAGGTTGTGCCCATGCCAAAGCAGATCACGAGGGCGTTCTCGGGCGGACGATCGAGAAACGCCAGGGGAAGATGGGCCATCAGCTTGGTGATGGTCGTCAGGTTGGTGATGCCGTAACCATTGACCAAGAGTTTCTTGTACATCCCGGTTCCGGTGGCGATGACGGTGGCGGTCGGGTCGCGCAGCACCTTGTGATCGGGGAATCGCTCTTCGTAGCCTCTGCCCACAACCATCAGCCAGGCGGAGAGCGCCAGCAGAGCGTAGACGGCCCCGCGCGCGGCGAGGCGAGATTGCGCCCGGCGACGCAGCGGCGCAAGCCCCACGACCAGCCAGGGCAGCGTGAGCACAATCAGTGCCCAGCGCTCGCTCATGTAAGGCAAAAGTCCGAATCCGGCGAGCAGCGGCCCAAGAATGCAGCCTGCAACATTGGTCGCGTAAGCCGCTCCCGCTTTGCCGGGATCGCCGGCGGAATAGCGGTCCACCAGCATGGGCGTGATGAAACCGAGCAGGCCGGTAAAACCCGCGACGCCGAGCACCAGGCGCAGCAGTTGATCCATGTGGATGAATGGGCTGGCCGCGACCAGCGGAAACAGGCCGCAAGTCGCCAGGGTCGTCCAGATCACCGGATTTTCTTCGGTCCGGCGGTCACTCCAGCGCCGATAGACGACTGAGCCAATGAAGGTTCCCAGCAGGTAGACGCCGAGGATCGAGGCAAAGGCGTAGACCACGGTTCCGAAGTAGGGCGTGTAGCAGCGTACCCAGACCACTTCCATCGCCATACAGGTCAGGCCGCTGAGAAACAAGAGCGCCAGGATCTTACTGCCTCCCGAGCTCGGAAGCGAGGGAGTCGCGCGATCAGATCGGATTGCGGAAGGTTGCGGCAACTTTCGGGACAGCGCCAGAGCCGAGATGGCAATCAGGCAGTTGCACGCGATCCCGACCTTCAGGGTTCCGCGAAATCCCAGCAGTTCAATCAGGAAAAGAGGTACGTGAGTTCCAGCCACGGCGCCCGCGACGTTGGCCATGTAGAGATAGCTGAAAGAGCGGCGCGATTCGCCGGGAACCGTCTGCGCGATGGAGGCCATCGCCACCGGCACCGTGGCCCCCATCAGAGCGCACCAGGGGATGACAGAGAACGCAACCCACACGCCAGCCACGCTATAGTAGCCAAGCGAGGACGAGAGTCCGTAATGTTCCAGAACGCGGCGGCCCAAGAGAAATGCCAAGGGCACGATCAAGGCTGACATCCCGATCAGCAGCTCGATGAGCGCATAAAGCCGCAAAGCGGGAACCTTGCCGCTGTTCTCTTGCCGGTCGAGCCATCGGCCGCTCGCCCACGATCCCAGGCCAAGCCCGGCCATGAAAACTGAAAGCACGATCGAAACCATGGCCGTGGTGACGCCAAATTGCGCCATAGCCAGCCGCAACCACACCAGTTCGTATAAAACGCTGCAAAAACCCGAGATGAGAAAGAAGACGAAGTACCAGTTCAAGACTCTGATCTCCTGATAGGTTGTGGATCGGGTCCGGTAAACAGGTTTCGGAAGCGAGTGTAGAGAGATTGAGGAGAGCAAGCAAGTTTGGCACAGTTTTTTCTAACCCGCGAAAGTCAAGGCCGACCCGGTTCTCCCACATATACTTCGCCGCCCAGCACCTCGCCATCGTGACCCAGGTCGATGCGGAATATTTCTCCCGGCGGGCGGTCCTCGAATTGGATCGAAGTGAAAGGAGCAGCGGCGAAGGCATTGAAGCGGAACCGGGCCCAGGCGGCGGCCACGGCTAAGAAGAAGATCAGGGCGAGGTAGCGTGCGAGACCTTGCATCGCCCAGAATTCGAGCAGGCCTCCCTGGTGGGCAGTGAACAGAACAAGGCTGGCATATAAGCCCAACGTGATGTTGAGCTTCGCCTTGCCCGGCAGATACGAACAGGCGAACGGGATTTTTCGGAAACCATTCAGCGATTTCTCAACTATCAAGACACCAGCAAGAACCAGCACGCAGAGGTGTTGCAGCGCAGATCGTCCGGGCCAGATAGCGAAGAAGAAGACCGCCGATGCAATCCAAATTGGAAAGGCCGTGAGAGCGTAGAGGGATTTCCTCACCGCAGCAAAATAGGCTGCGGGGCTTTGCACGGCGGTGACGCGGAAGATCCAGTTGCAGGGGAGCGCAATGGGTAAGGCGAACACGATGCGCGCTCCTAGAATCACAAAGAACTGCACCACCAGGCTCGCCACCAACAGTGGGGCATTGGGTTGGTTCCAAGTCTGTTCCCAGCCCCCATGCAGCAGGCTTTCGGTATAGGCAAGAGCGATGGCGAGACCAATCCCACCGTACATGGCGAGCAAAAGCCGATGTTTGCGGCTGCGTGCGAGGGTGCGGGCTGCGAACGAAAAGACAGCTCGGTTCAAGGGAGCGTGGAAGGCTGAATTAGCGATTATTGCGCTGAGTCGAGATCCGCGGCGCGAGCGGCAAGCAGGCGAAATGTCGGGCTGTTCGACGATTCGCCGTATCGTACGCCGGTGGGCAAGCGCAAAGGTGATGGTCGCTAGCAGTCCGAATGTGAGCAAGGCTCCGACGGCACGAGCCGCAAGAGGAGCGAAGGCTGGATGAGTCGAGCCGTTCAGTTGTTGAAAGAATCCGAGGAACCAGTACGACGGCAGCCATTTCAGCCAGATCCGGCTTTGAGGTGCGGTGAGGCCCGCAGGTGTGGCGAGCGCCGGCTTGAGAAAGTACACGGCGAGAATCACGAAAAATGCAGTCAGCTGAATATAGCCGGAAATCTGGAGGAAGACACGGTAGCTGAACAATTGCGCCACGATTCCCTGCACTGCCAGCAGCAGGCACGCCGTGAAAAGGGCCGCGGCTGTCATGGCGATCCAGTAGGCCGCGAAACTGCGGAATAGAACCAGGAGTCCACCACCAGGGGGAGTCAGGATAATCGCATAAGCGAAGCCGGTAAAAATATTTACCAGCAGAACGCTCAAGCCCAGGGCGCAGCCGATCGCCGAGGCCCTGGCCAGGGCGATCGTCCGAGTGCGAATCGGCAGCAGTCCCAGTACAAGGCTGTCGCGCAGGTCCGGAAGGAGCGTGTCCCAGGCGAGGACCATGAGGAAGCCGACGATAGAGATGGTGGTGCCAATCAGGAATTCTTCATCGCTCCAGGCGTATATGAGCAGCCTTGCGTGGGGCAGAGTGGACACGAAATAACGTGGGACGAGCACGTAAGCGACGACGAGATTAAACGCCGCCAGGATCGCCGCAAACTGGATCATCAACGTCTGCATGTCGCCGCCCGGAGAAAGCAGATCGAGGTCCAGGGCGCGAAAGAGAAAGGCGCGAAAGAGAACGCGAAACTGTTGACGTTCGTCCGGCACGGTCAAGATTCAACCAGTTGTACGATTTGTCGGCTGATGGATTCCGTATCCTGTTCAATCGCGAGCTGCGAGAAGATTCTTTCCAGCGTGGGCAATGACATCAGCGAGCGCAGCCGCTCAATCGAATCATGGGCAGCGATTCGCCCTTTGCTCAAGATGACGACTTTTGAGCATACCCGCTCGATGGTGTCGAGCTCGTGTGCGCTCAAGAGCACCGCCTTGCCGCGCGCGGCTAGACCTTGAACCAGATCGCGCAGAACCAGTCCGGTATTCAAGTCGAGGCCGGAAAAAGGCTCGTCGAGGATGATCAGATCGGGATTGTGCAGAAGCGCCCCCGCCAGCAGCACCTTCTGTCGCATGCCCTTGGAATAGGACGATATGGCAACGTTGCGGTCCCCGTGCAATGAGAGCAGGTCCAGGAAGCCGTCGATCTTTTCTGCGAGCTTATGCTCAGGCAGGCCTCGCAGCTGACCTACCATCTGCAGGTACTCAGCGCCAGTGAGATTGGGGTAGAGTTGCGGTTCTTCGGGCACGTATCCGAAACGCTGACGATACTCGATCCGGTTGCGGCTGATAGGCTCGTCGTTGAATAGGATTTCGCCATCGCTGGGCTCAATGAGCCCAACGATCATCTTGAGGGTGGTCGACTTGCCGGAGCCGTTTGGGCCAAGATAGCCGGTGACTTCGCCAGCGGGCACAACAAAGCTAACGTCGTTAACGGCGGGAATCC